>Ga0247823_10002186_pt1 | contig 16195 bp, 11 predicted proteins | sample 13C_PalmiticAcid_2_FD_192426 | JGI IMG/M metagenome (GOLD analysis project Ga0247823, IMG submission 192426) | Soil microbial communities from agricultural site in Penn Yan, New York, United States - 13C_PalmiticAcid_Day30 | ecosystem: Environmental > Terrestrial > Soil > Agricultural land...
GCCTAGGCCGAATCCGACAGGGCCCCCCCAGGTCCAGGAGCAATATTGCCTCTGTTGGTGGATCTCTGTAACAGACGGGCAGCGGCGCTATCGAAGGGAACCGCCCGCTTGGGTATCTCGCCCATTTCCTAAGCTCGAATTGGGCCCCTCAGCTCCCCACCAGAGCAAACATGCCAGGGGGGATGTTGAGTTGTCCTGCAGGTACACAGGAGCCGCCCGCCTCTGGCGGCCGGATTGAAAGATCCGGCCAAGGGAATCACTGGGAAACGGGCGCTGAGGTGATTCCAGTTCGATTTCTTCGATTCCCGTCCTTGGTTCGGTTCCGACGTCCGGCCGCCTGCATGTTCATTTCTATTTTGGGCCAACCCTCTTTGTACATAAGGTACACTACAGGTCATCACTTCCGAGTCAAGACCGTCTCGGCACATCAGTGCGCGGCTGGAATTGTGGTTCATGCCACCAGACCGCGAAAAGGAGAGCCGCGGTGATGGGGCCACAAACCTCCGACAGGCACAAGGGGATGGAAGCAACCGAGAAGATTCGATTCAGTGGAGTGCGGAGACCCCCAGACCCTGACGGATTGTGGAGCATGGAAGTCTGCGGCGTGGTCTAGAACCCCGAGCTTTGTGGGTGCCCGCTTGGAACCGACGAGGCGGATTGAGCCACTCCACCATAAGACCAACCTTGATTGAAAATTGTTGCTTGGTGCTGGAGACCTCGGATCCGGCAGCCTCGGCCTTATTAGGGCCCCAGTACCCTGGTGAGCCCGGTTGGAATGCATTGATACCGAAATCCGAGGAGATCTGAACATCGAAGACAGGGCAACAAGGCATCGGCGAGAACGGTCCCACTCGTGTAATATACCTTACCTCAGGTACGCAGGCTTGGCAAACCTCAGTCTCAAATTGCCGCAGGCCTTCGGCTTCTGACCACTCAGATCATCAAGTCTTCTCACACCTAACCGTACTAGTGGTGCAGGGTTTTAGGGTCTCGTCCGTCACCCAAGATTGGCAGCAGTGATCGGGGCACAAGTGCAGAGGATTGGCGTTCCGGGAACGTCGGGAAAGGCCCGAACGCAAAGAGCGGGAAAAGCAAGTTGTTGACTGAAAAGCCGCTCAGTTGCTTTGGCTGAGGATGTTGTTGATGGCAGCAGCACAACCTTGGCGTCAGGGTGTTGGATGATTTCTGGACGATGATGATAAGCATCAGAGATGACCGACTTGAAGCTGCATACTGCGTTGATTGAAGGCCCAAGCTCCAAGGATACAGAGATCAAGTACGAACTGCCATGCAGCTCAGGTCACTCAGGCTGACAAACTCATGCTGCATCAAGGGTATGAAGTCATCCACTGATCAGTTGTAGTGCCTCCGTACTCTCACACCAGACTCCGACAGTGCTGTTACTATTAGCCCAGCTCAGACGGCACCGTGACAAAGCAGCGACTGCTGACCCAGCTTCCTCAGTTGACGGGAGTGTCCTGTTCCCCAGGGGCTTCCACAGATGTCACGTTGGATAAAGAGAAGGTCTTTCTTGAACTGAACTAAAACAAGCCTGTGTGAGAGATGCTTCACAGGGCCCCGAGGTCCAGGTGTCTTGGTACGCAGGTTTCACCTCTCAGGCCCAAATCTTTGAGCAAGTTCTCCTTCTCTTCCTCATTTCCGGGTTTGAGTATCTTGGAGTCTGTTCTTTCGCCAGCAATTTCTGCTACGCGGGTGACGTGTCGATCCCAGTTCCAACCAAGTTCACAGGGCCGAAGGCCCTCAGCTAAAATCCCGTCATGCCTGGCACCCAGTTAAGAGCCCCTATTATATGGCCTGCGCTAAAGACAGTAGACGGACGGAGGAGGTTCATCATGAGGTTGCTGTGAAACATGAAGTGGGCCTTAGACTTGGTTATCATGGCAGCCGACGGTAGCGACCTCTACTTACGCAGGGCAAGATACTCGAGCACTTTACTTTGCTGTTTTATTTCCCACTGTTAGTGGGAAGTTCCAAACGCCAGTCGCGATTCTGTATAAGTTGTACGCTCTTGTCATTCAGACTCCAATGGGGGTTACTTTTGGACGCCAGCCGCAAATGACGATCTATGGATCCTTTTCATGTGCCGCCAAATTACATGGGCTCCAACCACACCCCTGGGAACATGAACGAAAACAGGAAGAGACGGCATGTCTCGGGTAGTGAGGTCTAGGTTACACAACGGGGCCACCTTCGAAGGACATGGGCGGTTGAGGTGTAGGCCGTGCAAGCGCATCAACATTCTTGAATACCTTATTTACAGAATACTTATGTCGCAATAAAACATACAAGTCGAGGACTTACCTACCTATCTTAGTGAATGATCGTATGACAACTGAACACTGGTCGCCACATCTATTGGTTAGTCTGCAAGAACAATAAGATGAGGTGTTGCCTCGCCAAAACTCTTCCACAAAGCGCTAGCGACAAAAGAAGAGTTAGGGTTACAATGCACCAGAGAGACGAGTTGTGGTCACAGAGTCGGAACAGAGGTCTGCCGCTGATACCACAACTCGAAATACCAAAGAACATGAGAAGCGGAAACTCGAAATCCTAAAAGGCCTAAGGATAGGTAGGTACCTTACCTCGTAGGGTCAAACGCGCGCCCGCACGTACCGGACAACATAGGTACATACCTTAGTCCAATAGCTATCTCGGCTGCACTGACGGCTTGCCGGCCAGCATCAGATCCCATCATCTCAGCTGTGTATTCCCGACTCCACGTGCACAGGACGGAGCATGTACACGCAAGGGGACAACACCGGCCCGGACCCCATTGGGGCGCCTGCTCGAGTGATGTATCAAGCTGCCGAGCTTCGAAACGAAGCGCACCAATGGTGGCACCTCTTCGAGTCAACTGCCGGTAAGCGAGTCTCTGAGGCACTTCAGTGGTGGAATTTTTTGGGGGAGTCTGAAGATATGGAAACCTCGAATATTAACCGCTGGCGCTTCCAGCAGGCGCGCCGTGCCCGACATGGAAACCATCGACGTAGGTATTTTGGGGCACTGGGAAGTAACCGTTTGGCTCGAGGTATATCAGGGCGCGCAATCACCCTCAGGAGATCCTCTGCAGGTAACAGGCTCCGTTCTCGATTGTACAGAAAGTTCGTTAAGATGTGGTCTGTTGCGCCCGTTGTTGCATTAGTCCTGACATGGTCGACGTTGACAGCCAGTCAAACCCCGTTAGCGGCACCCACGCAGAATGAGACCCTCGCCTATCCGTTCGACCTCAGTCGGGTACAGCTGACGAGCAGCCGGTGGATGGACAACCAAAACCGGACCATTGCCTACCTCAAGTTTGTCGACCTGAACCGGATGCTCTACGTCTTCCGCCAAAACCACGGGCTGCCGACGCAAGGGGCGAGCAAGAATGGCGGCTGGGATGCCCCCGATTTTCCTTTTCGCGGTCACTTTCAAGGTCATCTGCTGTCCGCATGGGCACAATGCTGGCAGACGACCAGGGACCCCGACTGCAAGGGGCGCGCGCAGACCTTTGTCGCCGAGCTCGCCAAGTGTCAGGCCAACAACGCCGCCTCTGGGTGGAGCAGAGGCTACCTGAATGCCTTTTCTGAGAACGATTTCAACCTCCTCGAGCAGGGCAGCCTGAAGTCTGGTGTGCCCTACTATGTCGTTCACAAGACCATGGCGGGCCTCCTGGACGTTTGGCAGGTGTTTGGCGATGACACGGCCAAGAAGGTGCTGCTGGAACTAGGTGGTTGGGTGGACACGCGCACCTCCAAACTCTCCACAGACCGTATGCAGAGCGTCTTGGACACCGAACACGGCGGCATGGTTGCGGTCCTGACCGACATGTACCTCCAGACGGGCGACAAGAAGTGGTTGACGGTGGCGCAACGTTTCGAACACCAGTCGGTCTTCACTCCGCTGGCCGATAACCAGGACCGGCTGAACGGGCTCCACGCCAACACCAACATCCCCAAGTGGATCGGCACGGTTCGGGAGTTCAAGGCCACAGGCATCGCCCGGTACAGGTCCATCGCGTTGAACGCGTGGAACATTGTCGTGGGCACCCGGACGTACGCCATCGGCTCCAACAGCCAGGCTGAGCACTTCAAGGCGCCAAACGCCATTGCTCAGTATCTAAGCAACGACGCGGGCGAGTCGTGCAATACGTACAACATGCTCAAGCTGACACGCGAGCTGTGGAGCTTGGATCCCACCAACGTCTCTTTCTTTGACTTCTACGAACGCGCCGTGCTCAACCAGATGCTGGGGCAGCAGAACCCGGCCGACCCTCACGGCCATGTCACCTACTTCCACAGTCTGCAGCCAGGGGCACGGAGAGGCGTTGGCCCGGCCTGGGGCGGCGGCACATGGAGCACAGATTACAACTCGTTCTGGTGCTGCCAGGGAACGGGAGTCGAGACTCACACCAAGTTTGCCGACTCGATCTACTTCCACGATGCCTCGTCACTTTATGTCAACCTCTTCACGCCCAGCGTGCTGAGCTGGACTGAGCGCGGCCTGACTGTCACGCAGTCGACGTCCTTCCCCGTCTCGGGCACATCCACCATCACGATCTCCGGTAACGGTAGTTCCGGCGGCAACACCCAAAGCTTCGTCATCAAGATCCGAATTCCAGGATGGGCATCCGGCGCGACCGTCGCTGTCAACGGGGCCGCTGCCACTGCGGCCACGGCGGGGAGCTACGCCAGCATCTCCCGGGCTTGGGTGGCCGGCGATACCATCACCGTCAACCTGCCCATGAGGTTCCGCTTGCTGCCAGCCAACGACAATCAGAAGCTGGCGGCGGTGGCGTACGGCCCGACTGTGCTGGTGGGCAACTATGGCACCACGTCGCTGACGGCAGCGCCGGAACTCCAGCTGGGCTCGCTCAAGCGGACGAGTGCCACGACCCTTGTGTTCTCGGCCACGGCGGGCGACAAGACGGTGAGCCTGCAACCGTACTACGACGGACAGGGATTCAACTATGTAACCTACTGGTCGTTGCAGGGGTCGTTGCCTGGTTAAAGCAAACAGCACGGAGACGGCTTGACAGATTTGCAACCTGTAAGGGAACGAAACCCCGCTTGTTTGGAGCTGAGCCGTGTCTCAATTGCAGGTGGTAGCTCGGTTCTGACCATTCCTGTTGTCATGCTTCCTTGCCCTGGGCCTTGTTCTGGGGCCCTGTTCTTGTTCGGAGGCTCTGAGGACCTCGGCAGAATCAAAATATTACGTCGGCAATGCCCTCAAAGAATTTAATACTCGTATCTTAGCATATTTACTCTTTTTTTGCGCAGTAGGCGTTGCTGATTGCCCTCACCAACGCCTGTGTCACCCACACTCTCCCTCGCCAGTCCACAGATGCCCCACTCTGGTTTGTTGTTATTGTTGTATTCGCTTAACGTCCAGGCTCAAGCCGTAGCGAGAGCAAATGCCTACTTGACATATAGGGACGTGCTGAGTTATGTCCTATATACAAAAGTACTGCCCAAACAGCAACTCGAGCGCTATACGTAGTACGGCAGCGTATAAACTACCTTAGAAGGCTACCTCCCCCCAACTCCCTTTATAGGGGCCCGTAGTTCTTGTTTCCCCCCCCTCAGATTCCTGCCTCCCATCCCCAAGGTTATCCCGCCTCGGCTTCGGAGCGCTCTCGGGAGCGAAGGTCGAACGGAAAACTACCTAGCCGCGGGCGGCCAAGCTAAAAACCGGTCGAAGAGGGGCATTACGCCTCCGGCCTACTCGCGGACAGGCGCGGTCGCACGATCGGTCGGGTAGTGGCTTGTCTCCCAGGCTCTACGGGAGGCCACCGGGCGTTGTTTCCCACGTACGCGGGTCGCAGAGGTCGTCATACTAGTCCTTCCCAGGGCCGCGGATAGAAGCAGCCTACCAGTAGTCGTTTACACGGCTGTCTTGCCGTAGTCGACTTTATAGTCGATGGCCGAAATTGTCAGATTTTGTGCGTTTTAGCATAGTTATCGAGGCCTAAGCCATTTTTGGTGCAGAACTGTTAGTCGGCTTAACAGTGGTTGCCAAGAAAGCTTGATGCAAGGGGAAGGTGTGCCCCACTCTGGTCGTGCTGCGGAAAGCTGCTAAACTTGGGTTTAGACAAGTCGGTACCCTGGTTCAGCACATGTGAAGGATATCAGCTACTGTCACCTAGCTTTCAACAACCACCGCGGGCAAGATGTTGAAGTATTGCGTCTCCTTTACGCAGACCACCTTTTGCGGAGGCATCGGAATGGGAGAGCGGGCATGTCTCAGCCGGAACCGACCGACAGCTCATGTAGACTCGGGTTGTTGTCTTGCTCGGTTCCCGACATTCCCCAAAGTTCGGAACTAACCCCCATCATTCACAACCTGTTTGCCCCCATCCGCCGAAAGAGGGGAGACACACGAGTGCGGCCTATTTCCAAACCATCCTCACTAATTGAGAACGAAGAACATATGTGTGATCAAGACCAACCTCGAACCAGCTCCGAGTCAAGTTTGGAGGATCCGGATGGCTACCAACGGAGCAGAAGCGGTCCAACAGCCTTTGCCCCACAGGCATGTCGGCGTTGTCGGTGCTGGCATCGCTGGTCTTTCCGCTGCGATCGCTCTCCGCCGTGCCGGGTGGCATGTCGAGGTCTTTGAGAAGTCGTGGTCCAAAAATGAGACTGGTGCCGCCATCACCGTGACGCCCAACGCCGCTCTGGTCCTAGCCCGCTGGGGGTTTGACATGGAGACGGCAGGGGCAGTGCCAAACGAGTCCAGAGTGCTCTCCCTCGCGAGCGACCCGACAGTCGTGTTGGATAAACAAGAGTATGCGGGCAACGAGCACGACACGTGGGGTTATGGAGTATGGTCTCTTCATCGCGTTGACTTACACCGCGAACTGAGGCATCTCGCCACGATGTCACGGGGAGATATCGGAGCTGGGCCACCCGTGCAAATTCGACTAGGCTGTGAGGTACAGGGGGTAGACTGTGAGCAGGGTATCCTGAGAATGCGCGACGGCCAAAGCATCATCAAGGATCTAATCGTCATTGCCGATGGGGCACATGTGAGTGCGAGGGGGCGCAAAGAACATCACGTCAATTTGCTAACGGAGAGCCTGGCACAGAGTCATTTGATCTCCGAAGTGGCTGGCCATCCCTCCAAAGCCTGCCGCACCGGCCGCTCCCTCTACCGATGGCTGGTGTCCATGGAGGACGTCATGCGCGAAGCCGACCTGAGGGAAATCTACAGCCGTGATCGGCCGGGATTTGTGGCGTTTCTTGACCCGGACAGGGACATTTTCTGGATGACTTATCGCTGTCGTGGAGGCAAACTCCTCAACATTGTCGTCAGCCACGACACACATCTTAGCCACGACGAAGAGGGTCCTTGGAACTTGCTGGTCTCAAGCGCACAGGCACTCGCCACCGTCGAGGGTTCCCACGGCTCATTGAAGAAGATGGTCTTGATGGCCAGCGAGGACGGCATCCACTACCATCACCAGTATACGCGATCGCCGTTGACGACCTTTGTGCGAGGCCGCACTCTGGCAGTGGGTGACGCGGCACATGTCATGAAACCCACGCATGCCGCGGGCGCCGGCATCGCGATCGAGTCCGCCGCGGCGTTGGAGGTCCTGTTTCGGGGGGTGGATTCCAGGAACAACCAGGCCATGCAACAGCGGCTGCAAATGTTTGACGAGTTGCGCATTCCCCGATGCAATCTCACCATGATGGCATCCCGCGGCCGGAGATGGCTTCAGGAGCCTGGCGTGGAGGAGGAGGTACGGAGATTCTACTCTGGACCACTTCCACCCCCAGACGCCCCGCCCTACAGCAAGGCGGGCAGGGAGGTATTGTTCCACCATGACGAGTACCAGGCTGCCGAGAAACTGTTGGCACAAGCTCTCAACCCGGAGAGCAGGCCAACCGGGGGATGACAGCTCGAGAGCGGGGTGCTGGCGGTTAAGTTGGCGAGAAAGGGATATGCCCAGCGTGGTATTGAACATGATCTCGGGGGATTCGACTCCATTCATGCTCTCGCCATTGAGCCGATAGACGTATAGAGTGGGGTTGTTGGCCCAAGACTCCTGCTGCGGACATGGCGCGTTCACCGATCCCTTGTCTCCATGCTCCGGAAAAGGAGGGCAGGCGCTTCGCTGTGTGGTACGGGGCGAATGGAAAGCGACGGTGATGGCTCTGTCATCTATCTTCGAGTCCATTCTCGGACAGAACCATAGCTAGCGCATGCCTGATTGGGCTGTACACATGGCTCTACCCAGTCTTCTAGAAGCACTTATCCGGCCTTCCACCGGCCTCTGCGCCGAAGCGAGCTCTGTCAGTGTCACCTTGCCAGTGGACATCAGGCCGTTCGGGCTTGTCCGATATCAGTGCCCCGCTGAACGCCCGTCTTGGGAACCCCATGCGGCCCATACCGAGGCCACGATCGAGTGCCGAGAATCTCTCATCACGTTCTCAATGTCCGGGGCGATGCTGGGGCTCCCGCCAAGGCGGTTTTCGGTCACGGCGGCACGGGACAACTCCCGCCGTTCCTGCAGATGCTCACCAAGCTCGGTAAAATCGGCAGCCTGTTATTTAGCCTCTTTCTGAGGTTCTCTTGATATATCAGACCAATGCTCCGGATAGTGCTTGCTGTGACCTTTTGGTTGCTTAGATTAATTTCCGAGCAGCATTGGCATCTCTTCTCTGATGCTCAAGTCGACCCTTCCTGCGGGTTCCTGATCTACAGCCGGCAACCGGATCTGTTGGGAGGAGGCATCTGGTCGATGGATGCCACGACGGCTGGAATGGAGGGCTTCAAATCTCGCGCGGTACCCCCCCATCTTGGGGATCTGCGTCTTGCTCTTCGTCGATCCCGCGTGTGCTGTCAGCCTCCTCTCAAGACCTCACGGACCTAGGAAGGGGCCACCACCACCAAAAAGCGGCCGTCGAGACAATGCGATCCATCTACTTTGGCCTGGCAGCAGCCCTGTGCTGGACCGGCGCGTTCGGCGCCAGCCCGGCAAGGGAGGAAGGGGGTGCCGAGATGGCCGCCGCGCTCGGCCGCCGTCGCCTCGCAAGACCCCATGGTCAGCGCTACGCGTCGAGCAGCTATGCTCGTCTTGGCCTGCGACAGGACAACCCCCAGTGCGGACCCCAAGCTGGGCGGTGCCCCGGAACCCTGTGCTGCTCGAGCTACGGTTTCTGCGGCGACTCGGTCGACCACTGCCACCCGCTTTTTGACTGCCAGACACAGTATGGCACTTGCGGATGGCCGAGGGTGGTGCAGCCGACCACGACTTCGACGACGTCTGCTCGCCCGACAACTAGCACCACTAGCACCACCAGCACAAGCAGCACAACCAGCACAACCAGCACGACCGCCCAGCAGCCGACGACCACCACAACGACAACCCCCACTGTCAGGACAACTTCCACGTCCACCACCCCCATCGTGATTCCCACTGGCTCTCTCCAGGTCACCACCAACGGCATGTGCGGCAACAACACAATGTGCATCGGCAACCCCAACTTTGGCCCCTGCTGCTCCCAGTTCTTCTGGTGTGGGTCCTCCATGGAGTTCTGCGGCGCCGGGTGCCGGAGCGAATTCGGTGCCTGCCTCGGCGTGCCCGGCATCCCCGGCCAGCCGGGTGGCAACGTGACTGTCACCACGACGCAGGGCGGGCCGACCTCCACCAGTACGAGCACCAGCACTAGCACCCGCATCATCACCACGACGACTACCACGCCCACGAGCACGCGGATCACGACCACCAGCACCACCACGTCGGCAGGGCCCTCGTTCACGCTTCCCGCCGGCCAGCGGAGCAGCACGGATGGGAGATGCGGCAACAACGTGAACTGTCTGGGATCCAACTTTGGACGGTGCTGCAGCCAGTTTGGATACTGCGGCGACGGAGACCAATTCTGTCCGTATATTGTCGGTTGCCAGCCGGAGTTTGGGTACTGTGATCCGCAGTAGCATGTTCAGGGGTTAAATAGCCCGAGTGGCACGGGGATGTTGGATTTGTCAGTGGCTGCGAGGTAGAGTAAAGACGATGGTGCCATTCGTATTCAAGCGGAGTTTCAAAGCCAATCGTAATGATGCCATTCTGCATTACCCAATTATTCTCCTGCAGTGTGTGAAAGCTTGCCTGAAGCGATTGGATGGGGGGTCAAAGGGGGCAACAGGCCTGGCGACAAGTCGAAGTCTGATCACGTTGCCCCTTTCAGTCCCCAACCTGAAGCGACGTAGGAAGACCGGATTTCGTTCCAGTCAACCCCCTGATCGAAGTGCCACAGCATTGCCCCATGTCCTAGAATGAAAGTCTCGTCATCTCCTTTCCCCCACCCTGTGTCAAACGCTGCCAGCCTGTTGAGCCTTCAACCTTCGTGTATGCAGTATTATCATTGCCTCAAATCACTACCGCCCATCTCAGACCTCGGACGAATCGGGCCGCCCGTCTGTCGCGTGGTGCCCGTTGGCCACGCCGTTGTGGTATGGGTCGCCGGGGTTGGGAGCTGCCTTCTCGGTGAAGGGCTTATCGGACTTGAGCTTCTCCGTATCGTCCCTACGCGAGAGGTCAGTCACAGTCCCAAATGGCGAAGATCAAGTCTGCACTCACCAATCTTGACCAGGGTTGCACTCCTTCCATCTTAGATACTTGAGCAGCACGTAAAAACCACAAGCAAGGAGGGAACCGAGGAGCGGCCCCAGCCAATAGATCCAGAAGTATCCCGGGAAGCTGTGGTTGACGACCGCCGGGCCGAGGGAGCGAGCCGGGTTCAAGGAGCCGCCAGTAAAGTAGGCGCCTAGAGTGGCGAGTCAGTCAACGGTTTTCTTGGGGAGCTTTCGTGCCATAGGGCTTTAGCACTCAACATACCAACAAGTTCGGCCAAGAAGAAGGCAACGCCAATGCCAATCGGCGCGAGATAAGTCGCCTTGTGCTTCTCAGCGGCGAGCATGATGATGACAAAGACAAGCTCGGCGGTAAGGAACATCTCAATGAAGAGACCCTGAGCTGTGTTTGCGCCTCCGCCGAGCGTGGTCGCAACGGTCATCGGGCCTGGGAAGAGCGCCGAGACCACGCCGGCCGCTGCCAGGCCGCCGAGGAATTGAGCAATGATAACGACAATGGTGCGGACAGGAGGAAGACCTCCCACGAGATACAAGGCGATGGCAACCTGCCCTTGGTGTTAAACGTTGCAGTCTCATAAGGGCAAGGAGCGGAAGCCAGGCCAAGAGGCGACCTACAACTGGGTTGAACAGCCCTCCAGTCACACGGTAAAACGCCCAAACATTGGCCATCAAGCTCAGGCCAAAGGCGAGAGCAATAAAGATGAGATTGGCCGAGTTGGGCAACGGGATCGCCTCGTCACTTGGAGGACCAGTGTTGGCGATCTGCGTGCCGGCAAAGGAAAAGAAAAGGAACAAGAAGGTGCCAACAAACTCCCCCAAGGCGGCCACAATGTTGTTTCGTGTCGTCGAGGGTTTGGCGAGCATGGGGAGCCCGGACTGGGCCCCGTGCCCGTTCGGGCCTGGCTCCGAGTTGAAGGAGAGCAAGCGATGTCTTCTGGGGGTGCTCATGTTGGCGTTTGAAATCCAATGTTGTGTCTGGGAAGGTTTCGGATGAGGAAGTCGACGGGAGGAGGAGCGCAGACGTCTAGTAGATGAATACGAGAGGGAGGGTGAGAGCTTGAGCCGGGGACATTTAAACCCAGGAACAGATGTGCGATCCGGGATCACATTGAGGTCAGCGCCTGTCTACAGCTGTGAGTCACAAGTCACAACGGTTTACTAGCCGTGCGGGCCGCTTCAAGATGCCCTCGTGTTTTGTCGCTACCGTATCTCCAGCATCACCATCATGGAGCTGTATGGATGCGTAGCGGAGGGGTGTCACCACATGATGCCAAGGTGCCGGGCCGATAGGCAACACAAACTAAGGCAGATAGGTGCGTATTGGAATCCCCCAGCTCGGTGTTGGTGCTGCTTCTGGGTGAGGTTCGAGCGCCTGCTGTCAGAGTCACAAACGCAACATCAACGTGGTGCGATGCGAATCGACGGCCCGAGGAGCTCCGGGGTGAGATCTGCCGAGTATGCCAACGAAGTGGAAACCATCGATCATTGATGAAAGATATGACGAGTGAAATACGAACACACGGTTCGAATTGTGCCAAACGCTGCTGGAGGAACGATCGGATTATCGCCACTCTCGTCGGATGTCGGCTGGGCGAAGATTGTGGAGGAGGAGGGATAAGGGTCTGGACATTCGGGTCTGAGTCTGTCGCACGACATAAGGAAGCACGACGCAAAAGGAAAATATTGCCCGCGTGGCATAGGTTCGTTTTCTAGCTCGCCATGATGCAGAGCGCCTCCCGACCCCAGCTTCGCAGCCAGCTGCTCGTGCAGTCGCCAAGCAAGACAGTTTCATGTTACTCGACCAGCACCGTTCCGAGACTCGGCTGCTGCTCACTCGGGGACCCGAACATCACTAATCTCAGCCAACTCGGCCAGCAGCTGATCCTGCAACTGGACATCCTCCGCCACTGCACTGGGCTGTCTCTGCTGGGAGTTGACAAAGTACCCACCGCGGCTCCAATCCGCCTCCCCCTCACCCAGGGCAAGCATGACAAAGGTATCGATGCCGTCCTCGACTCGTCCCGGGGCCGACGGCCCGCCCATTTTGGTGGGCACCCACCCGGGGTCGACAGCATAGGACCCTACATCGGGCCATCGACGAGCAAATGCGTGAGCAAGCATGACGTTATGCAGCTTGGTATCGCTATATTCGGACGCGAGCAGCCGTTCCCGCTTCGTGTTCGTATTGGGGTGGCCACCCGTGTGCATGCTCGACGAGACGTACACGAGCCTCTTGGGCCGTGCCATCAGGCACGTCAGTAGATAGGGGGCAAGCGTGTTGACGGTGAAGAGCGTGGGCATGCCCGACTTGCCCGGCACGCGCTCCATGCCCAGGAAGACGCCCGCATTGTGGATGACGGCATCATAGGGGCCGAGCTTGTTGGCTTCGGCGGCGAGAGCCTTTGTCTCGTCGACGCTACTCAGGTCGGCCACGAGCACGGCCTCAGCTCCGGGGCACGCTGCCGAGGCGTCGCGGGCGCGCTCGGCGTTGCGTGCATGCAGAACGACTTGGTGGCCTTGTGCGACGAGTCGTTTGGCTGCCAAAGACCCGAGGCCGTCGGAGGATCCCGTGATGAAGAAACGAGCCATCGGCCAAATGCTCAATGAGTTCTGAGCCGATGGCCAAGACGATGGTGGATGAGGTGCAGTCCGAAGTGTGCAGAAACGGCCGGTGATGAGTGAATGGGGGGGTAGATGTCATGCTGTGGATGCTCCATTGCGCCTTGTGGTTCCACGAGCCACGGGTTCCCGCTCTTAACTCCGCCGACCTAATCCTTGTTGGCGATCCCGGGGTCCGGCCATGCGGGTCGGGCCAATTGCCCCCCCTTGATTGCCAGCCCGTGTTTCAACCCTTTGGTTCTCATATCCTCGACGCACGACGCACGGTCGATATCCACGACGGCTGCTGTGTTGACGAGAATTCTCCGCAAGTACTCCGTAGGACTCTCCCTCCCTCTCTCTTGAGACTACAACATGGCTTGCGATGCAAGTGAAGGCGACGCGGCTTCCGACACTGAACAGGAGCAGGGTATGGAAACGCTCCGCTTTCATCTTGCCACAGGCCTTGATCAGGGGTATCAGCGTACACAAGGGAAGGTGCTGCACAACCGAACGACCAAAAGTACCCAAAAGCAATATATTCCGCCGTATCCGCGCTATGCTTGACGATAACCCCCGTTGCGTCCCTGGAGAACATGGATCTCTTGTCCTTTGTCCATCACCCCCTCCCGCCATTGTAGTCGGCGCCGCCGGCCTTGCGTAACCTGGTAACGATCTCGGCCTCGTCCAGGTCCCTCTTGTCGTCAGCATCCACCTGGACGCTGTAATGGGACAGCACCTTCTTGACGGCTCCCGCCTCGATGCTGACGCGGGCCTTGCGCATGACCTTTGTGTTTGCACCGATCCACACGACCAGCGCGAACTTGACACGCTTGCTCTCGGCGTCGTTGGCGTACTCGACGCGCACGTAGGCGTACTGGACCTGCGAGTCGTCCAGCTCGGCCGCCAGCTCCGAGAGCCCGCCCGTGCCCGTCTTGCTCAGCACCAGCTGGTTGCCCGTCGCTGCTGCATACGAGATGAGGAGCCAATTGGTCTCGTCCTTGTCGGAGCGCACGGCGTCATACGCTTCTAGAATCTCGGGGGCGTCGATGCCGGACATGGTGGCGGTGTGCTGCCTGGTCAGGCGGGAACGTGCTGTAAATCGTGGATTTGTCGCGGCGGAATTCGGAGGAAACGAAGCGGTCGCGCGGGAGAGTCAAGCGTCACAGTCTCGTCAAGAGGCGTGAAACAAAAGCTGAAAAATGATGGGACGCCGCAACGCACGGCAGGTGGTCGGTTCGGCCCCTGGCAGGAAGGCAATGGATGGAGGAAAATGCGGTGTGGCTCTTTCGCGATCTCGAATGCGAAAGAGTGGAGGGGCTTTTCGAGGTTTCAGGGGCGCTGCAGATGGACCCGATTGCTGCAAGGGTGGCTTGGCAGGGCGGAGACAGCTCATACTTGGGTACCCTAACCCTGAGCTCGCCCCTGAGTCTTGAGCCCGCCCCTGAGCTTCCCCTGAGCTTTTCGCACCAAGAACAACATGGGAAAAAATCCAAATTAGGTACCTAGCCAATCGGACAAGCCCAACATTGACAACGCACATTCGCTTTCAGCCATCAAACTACCACGTCCCTGTGAGGAGCAGATCCCTTGAGCTCAGCCCAACCCTCAGCTTGTACGCTCCCTCTGTCACCATGACCCAGTTCTGCGCCACCACATCCCAGTAACTCAGATCTCTCCTGGTCAAGCTAAAGTGGACCGTACGGAACTCGCCCGGCCGTAGATACACCTTGTCAAACCCCCGAAGCACCCTGACCGGGAACTCTACCCCCTCCTTGGCGGGATATTCCAGATACAGTTGCGGCACAACCGCGCCCGCGACTGGACCATCATTCTTGATGTCCACGGTCAGGCTGGCGTAGATGGTCCACAGGTCTGGGTTGCCGCCCTCGTCGCCACCCGCATCGCTGGGAGGCTGCGCCGTGGCGTACCCGTCGGGATAAGGGTAGTCCCCGGGCTCGACACCATCCGCCGACGAGAGGTAAGGATACACGTACTTGTCGAGGGCGCGGAAGCCGGCCGGGAAGAGCGCCTCGCTCTTGGGCGGAATGGTAGTCGGGTAGCTGGGCGGCTCGGCAGCTGGATGCGGGCGACGCGCTGGGAGGGCCGACTTCTTTTTGCGCAGTGTCACCCGCAAATTGCTAAAGTTGAAGGTCGTGTAGCTGAGCCCAAAGCCGAACTCGAACCGAGGTGCGATGTCGTGCTTGTCGAAGTAACGGTAGTCGATGTACAGACCTTCGGAAAAATCCTGCTGTGGCACGACGCCGTTGGGGAGGTAGAGCACTTGACCACCAGGGCCGTAATCGGCAAGCGACTTGCCGATCGTAAAGGGGAGGTGCCCTGACGGGTTGGTGTCGCCAAACAGAACATCGGCAAGGGCATTCCCGGACTCTTGGCCCGGCAGGTTCGCGAGCAGAACAGCCTTGACGTTGGGGAGCTCGATCCATTTCTCCATCAACACCGGGCCAACGGCGTGAATGATGACGACGACATCGCCCGAGCCAGAGCCGCACTTGTCGGCCACGTTGACAATGAGATCATCGCCGCCCCTCTGCAGCTTCAAGTCCGGCCGGTCACCACTGACACTGTCCCACTTCGCAAACCCCTCGCCCGAATCGGCGTTGGCGAAAACGATGCACAGGTCGAGTTCGTCGACAGTGGTCTTCTCGTCATTGCTCAAAGATGGCGTGTTGGTCAGATACTCGCGGAGCTCGACCCTGGAGCTGTCGAACTGGTTGCGAAGAGCCTCGATGGGCGAGACCAGGTAGGGAAACTCGACAGCCCCCGAACCCCAGCCAGAACCCAACGTGCCTTGGTTACTGCGATTCGTCAGTCAGAGCCAAAGATGCACCGTAACATCGAGAGAATTACCAAGCTCGGTCTTTGCAATGATTGGGCCCGCTTCCAGGCCCGGCATCCTCCCCAAAGACACCAACCCTAAACTTCCTGCCGTCCCGGCGACCGGCACCATGTTGACCAGCGCTGCGCCTCAATTTGA
>Ga0247823_10002187_pt1 | contig 16192 bp, 11 predicted proteins | sample 13C_PalmiticAcid_2_FD_192426 | JGI IMG/M metagenome (GOLD analysis project Ga0247823, IMG submission 192426) | Soil microbial communities from agricultural site in Penn Yan, New York, United States - 13C_PalmiticAcid_Day30 | ecosystem: Environmental > Terrestrial > Soil > Agricultural land...
GGTGTTGTGAAAAGGGGGCTGGAAAGAAGGTCGACGCAGGATGGCGGAGGAGTTTGTGTTGGGGGTATCGGAGAGGGCAAAGCCAGGTGTGGTGGACTCAGCGATTTGTTGTATCTATGTATTAGTCGGCTTGAAAAACATGTCAGCCGTATTACTGGGCCAGCTTAGGCTCTATCCCATGGAGGTAGTTACCTAGCTTCAGGAAAGGCATGTCGTTTGGTGCAAGGGACTGCTCCCATCGCTCTCACTTGAGCCACTTGATGTCCTTCTGCCCATTCTCCAACGTGACGAGCTGCAGATAATTCCCGACAATCTTGGCTGCGCGCGGCCTCTCTAACAACCTTTCAAGGTAGCTCACCACAGAGCATCCGTCATTGTTCTTGTGACTGATATCCACGCCCCGGCTCAGGGGCTTGAACCAGTGGCACGTATGCTCGACGTTGTCGCCACACGACACGAGCTTGCGCAAGAGCGTTGACCAAGGCGTGTTGCCCGACCAGTCGAGCTGGCGGGTATCGGCGCCCGCAGTGAGAAGCGCCCGGATGCTCGCATCCCTTGCGCGCCACGGCATTTTCGACTCTGTTGCAAACGCGGATGGGAACCAGGGGAGGCAGACAGCCCAATGCAGATAAAGGGGCGCAGCTGCCTGCGGGTTTCCTCGGATGGGTTGTTTGCGAAGCATCGTGTCGATGTGAAACGCGTCGGGGCGCATGAGTGCGAACCTCAAGGGAGTCATCGGGTGCAAGCCGACCGAGACGTTGACCCGCCTGGGTATGAGGGAGAGATGGATGTCTGCGCCTGCATCAACCAACAGTGTGTCGACGTCTGCGTGGCGGTCACGGTGGAAGTCGGACGTGGTGACGAGAGAGAGGAGGCTCTGGTCGTCGGCATCGCGGAAGTTGATTTCAGGAATGTCGGGTGGCACGCTGAGCAGACGGTGAGCCCACCGCCAGCGGCGCGCAGTGATGGCGGCGTGCAGCAGAGCTTGCTTCTCTGCGGGCTTGAAAGTCGCCCTCTCGAGGGCCGTATCGCAAAGGATCTCGGCGAGATCCGTTTTCCGCCACAGCTTGCCAGGGCTGGCGAGCAGGATGGACGGCACTTGCGCAGCCAAGCGCCCGGAGATGTCCATCTTCATTAACGCATCAACTTTGAGTTGCGCATTCCGCTGGTAGACGTTCTGGACCCCTTCTTCCTCTTCCTCTTCCTCTTCCTCTTCCTCTTCCTCTTCCTCTTCCTCTTCCTCTTCTTCTTCTTCCTCCTCTTCTTCTTCTTCCTCTTCTTCCTCTTCCGGTGTCTCCTCCCCCTGTGACCCTGCGGCGACGGCAGCTGCGCCCTCGATGCTCGAAAAAATCATTGGTGGTGTCCGACGCGCTCCCGATCCGAGAGTACAGTGGGTGCGCCGACGGTATTCTGGGCAAGGTATATCGGCCAACATAGCGACAATGGCGGCCGTGGGAACAGCGTCGACCACGTCGATCCGATACTGTGTCGATACCATCTCCAAAGCGTCTGTATTTCCTCCCTCCAAGACGAGTTGCAAAGCAGAGGCACCCGCAGAATTCCGGATGGACGGGTCGGCGCCTCTCGCAAGCAGGAGGCGAAGGAGCGGATTTCGAGACTGCGGTTCCACCCACCACCACAACGGCAGTCTGAGACCACTGAGGAAGAGCAGATGCAGAACAGTGTTCCCGTTCGAGTCTTGGTGATTGACCGAGGCGCCAGCATCGAGAAGGAGCCGAGCCGCTTCCCACGTGCTAGGATGCCTTTCCCGAGCGATCAACCTCTCGAGAGCGGACGATCGCGGTGGGCGGCCATGAAACAACGGTTGACGGGGAGGTAAGAACCTCCATCTTTCCCAGTCGCCATCGCCGTCGTCCCGCAATGTATCCCGGCACGTGTCACAGTCGGGGTCGAGTACGGTAAGCATGAGCGGGGCCCTCCCGTGTGAGTCCTGAGCATTGACGTCTGCGCCGGCATCCAGAAGGACCTTGATGGCGGGTATGTTGACGTGTCTTATCGCGACAGACAGCGGTGTTTCGTCATGGTTTTCCGTAACGGCCCAACGCTCGTCAGGAGAGGTGCCCGCGGCGAGCAGCCGAGCGATGAGCTTTGGCCGCGAAGGAGCTTGTGTGAGGGATGGTCCCCAAATGCTTTCCCACAATGGATACAGCGCGCAGTCTCTGCTGAAGTCCATGCAGCACATGTGCAACAGCGGGATGCCTGTTCGGAAAGTCAAGACCAAGTTGTCTAGGTCACTGTCACTCTCGTCCTCGGTGCTCTCATTCTCCAAACGTTCCCAGTACTCATCGAGAAACACTTGAACGTCGAGACTGACATCGGCGCCTAGGTCAATCAACTTCAGGGCGTCGTCGAAGCGGCCAAGCCGGCAAGCCTCGGCGAGAGGCGTCACTTTGAGAACCACTGACTCGTCCTGGGGGTTGCAGACTTCCCAGGACAAGTTGATGTTGGCTCCGCGAGCAAGGAGCAGTGGGACAGTGGAGTCCCAGCGTCCGTTGGCATACGCATGGTAGAAGGCAGTCAGGCCTTCATAGTCTGCGGAATCGACGTTCAGCTCTGGGTGGGTGTCGAAGATGTGATTGATGAGATCGACGTGGCCACCCGCGGCTGCTTGAAACAAGGCAGAGTACCCAGAGGCATGCAACGAGACGACCCGGTGTGTGACTTGAGCACCGCGGGAAATAAGCAGCTTGGCCGTCTCGAGACGGGAACAGCAGATGGCCAGATGGAGAGGGAACCTGAGGGATGGCGCGACATGGTCGGGTCCAACAATCGGCGCACGCATGAGTGTCTGCCAAAGGCCGCGTGGCGACCGGCAGCCACAGAACCCGCGGGAGACGCTGTCTATGTCGGCGCCGCAGTCCAAGAGAATCCGGATGATGTCGTCGTGGCCCTCCTTGGCTGCAATGTGGAGGGCTGTGTATTCCCGCGGCACGGATGTCCCCGGTTCAGATCCTTGAGGTGGTGCGTCGTGGTCAAGTTCTGACTCGGAGCTAGACTCGGAGTCATATTGCTCATCAGGGCCGTTACCGCCTTCCTGCGGTGCCCCCACGGCGTTGGTGGCAGCGTACACATCGAACTCGGTCAGAGTGGGTGTCATATCCCTCGCCCAGCGCGCGTCCCGGCCCTTGAGCGAGACCCCGCGCGTCTGATCCAACGGCGACCAGTACGAGGGCTCATGGTTGGCCCAGTCACGGCTTGCCTGGAGCGTATCGTTGGCGAGCTTCCAGACTTTTCGCGACACGCTGGTCCAGACCTGGTGATTGGGGTCGGCGCCCGCGGCGAGGGCCTTTCGTAAGGTGCCAGGTGACCCGACCTTGGCTGCCCAGAGGAGCGGAAGATGGGCGTGGCACTGGATGCCCCTGTCGTACAGGAGCGGGTTAACGACACTCAACAGACACCGATTGGCGCGCGCCAGGGCTGCGAGTGCTCCCAGGCCGCCGCAGAAAAGGTTCTCGGGCGGGTGCAAGGCATCGCAAATAAGAAAAATCAGCTCGTTGGGCAGGCCCGGGAGCGAGGCCATTTTTGGCAGACCAAGGACGGAGATGTGTTGCGGATTGTTGACTCTGGGTTCTGGTGTCAGCTGTGATCGAGACGCGACTTTGAGTGGGCTGCAGGGAATGGGCTGCGCAGGTGCAAGACAAAAAAAAGCTGCCCAAAATGAGAAGAAAAACTGGTATTGGGTTAGGGTTACCTGCAGCGTCAGAGCAACCCCCCGAGTGAGCTAGACACGGTGATTTCCACCCTTCGCTCATGAACCACACACTGCGGCTCTTCGCTGCGCATGGCTACTTATCTACTCCTGAGGCTCATCCGCCGCTGATCCATGACCTCATGACCTCACGCTGCTGTGGGCAAGCACTTACAACCCTCCCCGGTCCTGTCTGAAAGATACAATCAGGGCAGAATCCCGTTACCTACGTAAGGTATCCAACATTCGCGGCTCTCTACATTGTTCATCAACGTTACCAATAAGCATGTATGTATCTCGAGAGGCATACCTCTACTCTGCTTCTTACCCCATGAACATCATAGACCCTCAACGCGCCCACAAAACCTCCATCCTCTCCCCCTGCCCCGGCACGTAGTCAAAATCCACAGCCTCATGCAGAAAGGCGACGTCCGGGTACGGGTTCGCATCTATAATCGCCTCGAGATAGTCCGCCGCACACCGGCCGTCCTTGTTCTTGTGCACCACGTCGACGCCCCGGCCCAAGGGCTTGAGCCAATGGTACGTATTCCACAACAGATCATGGTTGGCGGCCAGCGCTCGCAGCATGAGTGACGCGGGCGTGTTGCCGTCGTCGTCCTGCTGGGTGGGGTCCGCGCCGGCGGCAAGAAGCATGCGGATGGTGTCGTCTCGGACGCTCCACGGCACCGCCTCGTACATTTCGGGCAAGTCTTGACGCCACGGGATGGACACCGCCCAATGGAGATAGCGATGCTCAATGGCCTCTGGATTGCCCAGGAGGGGCTGCTTGCGGAGCATCTGCGCTATGGGGTATCGTGTCCCTTGCAGAAGAGCCTGCTTCAGCGGTGTCGTGTCGCCGCCTTGGGTCAGCGTTGCGGGGACGCGCTGGTGGATGTCGGCACCGGCTTCGATGAGCTCCATGGCAAAGTCGGGATTGGCAGTCGAGCGACAGTAACCGGGGGGCATAACCGAGGTCAACAAGGATAGGAGGGATTCGCCGTCCTCGTCGAGCGAGTTGATCTCGGCACTGGGAATGTCCCGTAGAAGAGCGCGAGCGACATCCCAGCTGCTAGCCTTGATGGCTGTGCGAAGCAACATCAGCTTTGAGTCGTCGTCGAAGCTACCCATTTCGAGGCCCCTATAGCAGAGCATTTCGCCTAGTTCCGACGTCGAGCCCAAGAGGGCGCCCTGGAGGAGCCGCGAACCGATGAAGGGCGCGCTCGATGACAAGCGTCCCGTGCGGTCCATGTCCACAAGCCGTTCCAGCAGACACCGCGAGGATTCATGGATTTCCAGGCACATGTCGTCCTCTTCATCCGAGCTACCGCTGGCAATGCTGCCCCAATTTGCTGACCTTTGGTCGTAAAAGTCTGCACGCAGGGGCACTGCGTCGAAAATGGCCAAGACCTCTTCCATTGGAAAGTGGCTAGTCAGATCGATGCGGCCCTGGCACGCCATCGCTTCCACGGCACGCACGTGTCCCTTCTGGACGGCGAGCCTCAGAGCAGACACCCCCGAGGAATTTCTCAGACAGGGGTTGGCGTCCCTGCCGAGCAAGAGGCGGAGAATGTGCCCCTCGACCCTGGGGTTCATCCACCCCCTAGGCCGGTGGCTCGCCCAAGAAGACCGCAAGTCCAAGTCAATGCCGTCGCTGGAACCCTCCAGGACAAGGTGCAGGGCGGTTTCTCCTTCTGCGTCGGCATCGTTCACTGGAACACCAGCATCAAGAAGCAGTCTGACGATCGTCCTCCTGTCTGCACAATCCCTGAAAAACCGCCGCCGGGAAACGGAGGTGGGAAAAAAGCCCCAAAATCGGGAGTCGAGGCCTCTTCGGGGATTGCTATGCCAAGTGCGCTCCTCAACGGCAGTCATGAGCGCATTCCTCCCATTCGAATTGCGTGCCCTAGGATCGGCTCCAGCAGCCAGCAACGTCTTCAGGGCTGGGATGTTGTTATGCCTCACGGCCACCGAGAGAGGTGTCTCGGTGTTGGAGTCGCCCGTGTCCCATCTTGCGTCCGGACTAATGCCAGCATCAAGCAGTCTGGCTATGATTTTGGATCGAAAGGCTTTCTGCACCTGAGCTGGGCGCCAGATGATGTCTCTCCTCAAATACCGATGCCGATCGCTGCGAAAATCCATGCAGCAGACGTGCAAGAGGGGGATATGGGGAAAGCGCGGCAGGCGGGGACCTAGTCTACCGTTTCCAAGCTCTTGGAGCCCCACGTCAACATCGGCGCCCAAATCAATCAGCTTCAGGGCGTCTTCAAACCGGCCGAGACGGCAGGCCTCGCCAAGCGGCGTAAGCTCAAGACGCTCAGTGCCGACGCGATCGCGGAGGCGAAATCGCGAGTTGATGTTTGCTCCACGGGCAAGCAAGAGGGGGACCGTCGAATCCCAGCGGCCGTTGGCGTATGCATGGTAGAATGGAGTCAGACCCAGGTCGTCTCGCTGGTCAATGTTCATACCGGGGTGCAGGTCCAGGATATATCCGACCAGGTCAGCGTGGCCAGCGGCTGCTGCTTGACGGAGAGCGTCATAGGCTGCGGCCCAGTCCTCGGGTCCTTTTGACGTTCTTGCGCGCCATGAAATGAGGCACTTGGCAGCCTCGATGCGCGAAGAGCAGATGGCCGCGTGAAAGGGCGACCAGTTTATAGGCATGGGCTCATCCAAGTCGAGCTCCGGCGGGTCTAGAAGTGCCTGCCACAGGCCGCGGGAGGGTCGACATGGGCAAAACCAGCGGGAAGGGCTGTCGGAGGAGGCGCCGTGATCCAGCAAGGTGTTTATAATATCAATATGCCCTTCCTTGGCAGCAAGATGGAGGGCCGTGTGCTCGCATAGCAGCAGCTCGCCCCTTTCGAAAGCTTCGGGGGGCAGTTGGCGCGAGGCGGCCGCGTCAGTGGCAGACGCAGCATTAGCGTTGGCCGCCGGGGGGTCATACCCGTGGGCGAACACATCAAACTCGGTGCGGGTCGGGGTCATGTGTCGCGCCCAGAGCACCTCGGGCTCTCTCATCCGCGCAATCCGCCCGTTAGAAAATGCTGGCCAATAGTTTGGGTCCTTGTTGGACCACTCCATGGCCGCCCGTTGCGTGTCGTTGGCAAAGTCCCACATGGTCCGCGTCACCTGGAACCGCATCCTGCGGTCTGGCGATACACCAGCGGCCAGTGCTTTGATCAGGGTTCCCACATGTCCGCGCTTGGCCGCCCAGGTGAGAGGCAGGGCCCAGTGGTGCTTGACGCTCCGGTCGTACAAAACGGGCTCGACGATGCTCTGAAGGCGGCGGTTCGAGTGTGCGAGGGCGGCAAGGGCCGCCGTGAGGTCCTGGTGATTGTTTGGTTCCTCAAAATCCTCACCAGGCGGGTATATCTCATTGCAAATCATAAGCAGCAGCTCGTTGGGTAGGGACATGAGGCTCGCCATTGTTGACGCCAGGCTCGGCACGCCGATATCGACGTGAGTGCCGATTGTGCGCGACGTGGAACGCGGTGGACCGCGTCAGGAAATCTGAGGCCAAGGAATTGAAGGGAAATATGGCAGGAAAAGCATGGATGTTAATTGAAAGATTGCGTCCTTTGATACAGAATCAATCGGTAAATTACCGGCAGCCTCCCCTTTTCCTTCAGCTTCAGTTGCCTCCGCAACATCACACAGCTCGCTCCCTGTCTCACCAATCACCGAAACTCAAACTTCTGAACCCAACACAGCTCACTTTTCCGCAGTCCACTCAAAAGTACGGCGCCAAGCTCGGCAGGACTTGTTGATACCCAGCACCGCTCGGCGGCTCCCTGGAACATCCAACAGTTAGCACATCATGAAACACCAAACCAGAAACATGACTGGACACCATGAACTGGAACAACAAAACCACGACTCACATCGAGTACATATAAGTCCCCCACCACGGTCCACCACCCCACCAAAGCCACCCGGTCCAGACGTCCGTGTTGCTGGCCATGTAGCCGAGCATGCCCGTCAGCGCCGCGATGCACTGCGCGTTGGCGCCGCCCGCCGTCTCGCCCAGGATGGCCTTCTTGCCGTTGGCCTTGAGCCACGCCGTCGCCTCGCGCAGGCGCTCCTGCCCGATGGTGCTCGACACGCACGCCTCGGCCGTGCCGGACCCGTCCGAGTCGAGGTACTGGTGCATCTCGTACACGAGCTTGTCCGCGCCCGCGGGGTCCTGGAGATTGAGCAGCGAGGCGCCATTGCCGGAGGAGACCTGTGATTGCACAGCGCATTAGACTCGGTTGCGTTGTGTTTTTCTTTGGTTGGAAGGGGGGGAAGACTGACCCAAGTCCACGCGCCGCTCCACGAGTTGCCCTCGATGAAAATCAGCTGCGAGGTGGCGCCCGCAGCCCGGATGCCGTCTATCGCCGCCTGGTTGAGCCGGAACACGAGCGAGTTGTCCATGTCGTGGTACTCGTTATTGGTGTCAAAGATGACCTTGCTGTTGCTGGCAAAGAGCTTGGCCGTGGTCGTCCACCAGGCCTTGAAACCATCAACGTCGGTGATGATTTGTTCGTAGTACCGGCCTAGGCACAGGTCAGCAAGTCCAAGCACTCCCAAGAAGGGAAGAGGCTCCAACCAAAGTTGTGGGGGTCGAGAACCGCGTAGGCGCCCTTGCCCGTAATGTACGAGATGATCTGAGCAGTCAGCTTTGGTCATCCAAACAAGACTATCCGGCATCGTACATCGGTGAGCCCCTGAGAGTAGGCGGCGTCGATGCTTCCGGTCATCTTGTTGGGGATGAGGCGCTCCCTGCGGTCGTCAGCGATCTCCTGCTCTTGAGACACGGTCATGCGGACTGGATTCATACATCATGATGGGGACGCGGAAAGTGTTCATTCCCTTGCCGACGAGAGTCTGCCACCTGGTTAGCTCCATCCCCCGGTTTCTCGTCCGACAATGACGACTCACATCGATCGTCGACTTGACCGGCCAGGTGTAGTCCTTTCCGAGCTGGCCAGGCAGCATGCCCTTGCCGAACTCGGCGCCGGACTGGTTGACGCCAACAAACTTGAACTTGCTCGCCCGCTTGTCCTTGGGAGCTGTGGCGTCACAAGCTGGCGCCGCCAGGGCCGACCCGGCAGCGGCGGCACCGAGAAGAAGATTGAGAAACTTCATGGTGGTCTTGTTGTTAAAACCTGACCGTTGAACTACTCCAAAGAAATGTCTTGCGTGTTGTTCGTCAGCCATCTTATATCCTCAAGAGTCGACATCACGAAACGCCTTTGATCTTAGCGGAAACCCTTCCTCCGCCCTCAAAACCAGCGCATGCCGCAAATCATTATTAAAAACCCCAATCTCTAAACAGGATACAGGTCCTGACAACCTCGACACGCAATCTTCCACCTCTCGAGCCCTCGCGGATCATCTGGATCAATAACAACCTCGGCGTCTTCGGTGCATCCCTAGACCCACGGATCGCTGCCGATGCAGGTTCCCAACAGCCGGGAAGCGAGATAGGTCGGTTTTGTGGGGTGATCGTTTCTGTGTTCCCCAAATGGGGCTCCCTCCTCCGCCCTCCTGAAATCAGCCGAAAATGGGAGGCGTGATGGGCGGCAAGAACACTCAAGGTCGTCAACATCGAGATCCACGAGTGAAAGGTTGACGGCTACAACTCGGTACGTAGACGCACGAGAAGGAGAAAATACAAATCCAGTAAGAAAGGAAATGGATTAGGCAAAGAGCAAAAATGTTGAACATGTTGGATCGTCAAGAGGTGCCATCACCGTAACGTTGATGCTAACGGGAACTGAAACCAATAAACGAAGTAAACGAAGATGCAGCATACAGTCAAGATATCAGAACTCATGCAAAAGAACATTCAACATGATTTGTAGTGTAAGAGCAGTTAAGGGACCTTGGGTTCTCTTCATCCATTGTGTCCATCTGAGACGGAAGGTTCCCATGAACATGACACAACGCTCGCTGTACATCACTCCAAAGTCTATGAGCAATTTGATAAGTGAGAAAACACGACTATCAGAGTGCCTTTTGTCTGCGTCTACCATGGCTTATTTGCGAATTGTAAGGAATCAGAGCCAGAGAAGGAACAGCCTCAGCAAACCGATCTCGCGAGCTGAGGAGTACAGCTCCAGTAAATCGAGTCTCTCGAGTACTTGCTTCCTTCGCATACTCTTCTGTCTAAAGACTCCTGGCGCTAAACACATTCTGACAATAGCTGGAGATTGAGTACGCTCTCCTCTCGTTACCCCCTTGCGCTTGTCTTCAAACAGATGCGGTCTTCGAAAAGATGTTCAAGGGTTCGTATCGTAACGGCCACGCAATCTTGTCCTCCTCTTCTCTGAGCCGGGTGCACGCGCGCTGTCTGGGAATGTTGCAGTGCCTGGATCGACCCAGGTTTCACTTCGACACCGGGTTACCTCGTTGTCTTATTCTACGGTGACCTCTGCACATGGGAAAACCGCAATGTGCCACCGTTGACGTAGGTAGCTAATAGACAACAAGTAAGACACAAAAACGACCTTAATGAGACAGTGGGTTTCACAGCTTTGAGAACGACCGTCTGGTGACAGGGCATGGCTGGGCTTCAACAAATCCGAACAGGTTAGGATCTTGAGGCTGCGCTTTGGGGCTTGAAAACCAAGACTTCACCATCCAGCTTCCACAAGCTGATCCGCCAAATGTGACAAGACAGAGCGCTACGCTCTATTAAACATACGCTAGACAATGCCCTCTACATATCCTGCGCTTCATTATACACAACGCTAGCAGATCCCCCTCTATATCCCTGTACATGACAGCAAAATAAACCAACCAGACCGCCGGTCTAGGCCCCAGATGGCGACATATCGTTAGACGTCAGACTCCATAAAACGCCAAAAACACCATCCAAAGACTCTCTCTCGAGTCACCACCGAAAGCAACAAACTGACTGGTGCCTTGAGATCCAAAGATAACCCTCCCCCCTTCCCTTAAGCATTAGGCGACCACCCCACGTCCTTGACCTCGGGCCACTTGACGGCGCCGCACTTGCCCTGCTTCTTGACCCACTTGCGGATCTTGTCCACGTCCCAGCCGCTCATGCTGCGCTTGTTGTCCGCCTTCTCGCGCTTGACGGGCTTCCCCATGATGAACGAGTTGCTCATGCCGCAGACGCCGTCGCGGTACAGGTACCGGAAGCACTCGTCGGGCCCCAGGCTGCGGCAGGCGGCGCCGCAGGCCTCGAACGACTCGTGCGCGTGCTTCTCGGCCTCGTTGTACTCCTCGGCCTTTTTCATGCGGTTGGTCTGCCACTCGGGCCACTTGCGGTCCGCGGAGCGGTCGAGGTAGAAGCGGTTGTCGGCGGCGTTGTCCCAGTCCTCGCGGGTGGCGTTGAGGTTGGGCTCGAGGAACTCCTCGTAGATATCCTTGAGGAGGAGGGGGTGGTATTGGCTGGGGTGGTCCGACTTGGCCAGGGCGAGGTGGCGGCGGCGCTCGAAGTGGTAGAAGGCGTTGATCTCCTCGGCGTTCATGTGGTGCATGGTCACGATCGGGTGGCACCAGTGGGACGGGCCGAAGGGGAGGGTCGCGGGCTTCTCGCCGTTGATGGTGGGCCACTGTGACAAGGGAGGGGCTGGTTAGCTTAGGTACCTAGGTTTGCGGACAGGAATGTGTGTCGTTCGGGTTGTGGGGGTGAGATTGGGAGGGGAGAGAGTGGGCGGCGTTGCAGATTCCGAGGGTATGGATCCACGGACGGGGCTACGCGAGGCGCGGTTTTGGTGTAGTGCCGCGCGTCATGCCCCAGCAAGGGGGATGCAAGGGAGGATTTGGGTATGAGCCAAAGGAAATAAAACCCGGGGTTAAACCCACCATTTGCTGGACGCCCACGTCGGTCTTGTCCTTCAGGGCCAGCGCAAAAAGGTAATCGCCGCAGCATTCGTTTTTCGCGCGCACGTCGTACTCGTTGGCGACGCCCGGGTGCTCACCCGCCAGCCCCTTCATGGCGGCCTTGCTGACGATGTAGCCCGAGCCGCCGTGGCCAAAGTGGAAGTTGTTGATGAGGGTCACGCTCCCCAGGTACAGCTTCTTGTTCGGGTCCAGCTTCTTCAGCCACTGCATCAGGTTCGGCCACAGCACGTAGGTGTCGGCGTCGACGAAGATGTACCAGTCATAGCCCGGGCGCATGGCGTAGGCCTTCTCGGCGATGTGCACGTTCTTGTACTTGTCGAGGTTCCACCCCTCGCGGGACGGGTCGCCCTGCTTGTTGCAGTTCTCCTGGTCGACGAGGCACGCCTTCTGACGGCGGTACAGGTCGAAGTCCGAGTTGCCCTCTTGCGCCTCGAACAGCACGGTCGACAGGCTGTCGTGGATCTGCTGGCCGCCGATGTCCTGGTCCATGTCGCTGAAGATGAGGTAGTCGGGCAGGCACTTGAGCATGGTCATCAGCTGGGTCGGCACGCGCGCAAAGGCCTCGGACGCGCCCGTCTTCATGACCAGCAGCACATTGCTGGTGTCGGGGAACCCCTCGCATGCCGGGTCGACGGCGGGGCTTTGGTGAGGGTGCGGCGGTGGAGGAGGAGGAGCAGCATGCCCCTCGGTGGTGTTGCAGTGGCATGTGTCTTCGGGGGCCCCTTGGGGTGCTTGGTGGCTCTTGTGGGGGTCGTGCGAGCCGTGAGGGCCGTGGTGGTAGTAGGGCTCGTCCAGGCCGGACCAGGCGCCTATCCTCGAGGTGTAGAGGAGGATGAGGATGCCGATGGTGCCGATGGCGACGAGCAAGGACGACTTGCGCGACAGCATTCTGAAGGGCCGACGAGCGCGGTCTTGGCTCGGGGAGGGCTTTGGCAAAATCATGAGGCGGCAAGGGGGCGGACGGCAGACGAGCGCATTTCCAGGCTCCCCCGATTCACCGGCGCAACGAGGGGATTCCGGTTGAGACGGCGGGCACAAGAGAGGGTTTTCTGGGAGGTTGGCTGTGGTCGGTCCTTTGGTCCTCGAAAAAGGAGCGGAAGGGTTCAGGATGGCAGCGGCCAAGACAGTGTTCAGTCAGCCTGAGAGCCGGCGGAGCGGGAGGGTCCTGGCTTGGGGGGCTTGGGAGTGGGTTACCTGGGACCGGGGGACCTGGAAATGAGGGACCCAAATACGAGTCCAGGCCCTCAGCTCTCCTCAATCCGTGCCGTTCTCCTGGCGCCGGGTGGGATGGGCGTCACTGATTGGGCGATACGAGGTAAGTTGGGGGGGGCTTTCCACCCAGGTTTCCCCATCCGTCCCAACGCTCAACACCGGCGTGCAATAAAGTGAATAGAGTGAAAATACGCTGATGGAAAAGCAGTTCGTTGCAGACAGGCAGGCAGGCAGGGTACCTGCAGGCGCCCCTTTGTGCGTCCAAACATTGCACCGTGCAGCCCTCACCAACCGGCCAAAGACAGCAGCGTGTTTGTGTGTCTGTACGCCCCGAAGTCTTTGTTTCCAGGTTCCAGTCTTCAGATGGGGTTTGAGACCCTCTGGACCCGGAAAGAGCGGGAGGCGCATGGAGAGCTGCCTGGGATTGGCAAAGCGCCTTGGCATGATCTTCACAGGTGCTCCGCCGCAACCCGCTGAAAATCCTGCCTGTGCGTTTCATGGCTCCAGCGAATCAGGCTCTGGGAGGCTGATCTGCAACACGCAAGCATGGGACGATGAACACTGTTCAACACAACTCGCTGTTGAAGATGGGAATTGCATGATGGCGGGCGACTTGCGAACTCGTTCAAAGCAACTGAATTGCACATGTCCCCAACGGGTTCCGTGTGCAGCGAGGCGACGGAGGGTGCGGTCCGAACAAAACTGCAGTTTCGAAGCTTGTTCTCTCGAAACGGACGGGGCCAAGCAAACCGGGAGGTTCCATGCATGGCTCTATCCCGAACGTGGCGAGCGATACGGATGACGGATCTGTAAGGTAATGCGGCCAAAAGGGGTGATCAGCCCCTGAGGCGTGGCATAGGATCCGACTCGAATAAATCCGAGCGAGGGATAGCCGGTGGACCTCGGTTTTGCTGACATCACTGGAAGCCGTTCAGCTGCGATTTCACAACTGATGGTTTCTAACACTATCGACGGGTTCTATTGAAGAAGCCTTTTTAGAGTTGGTCCCATGTTTCTGTTCGCAGTTTAACCGATGCCGCATTCGTCTCGGCACCGTCTGCCACTGCAGGGCTTCGGGGTCCAGACCCACCGGCCTGCCACTAACGTTATTTTTAGCGCGGGCCGCTTCGGGCAGGCTCAGGCACTGTTTCCGGGGTTGCCTCAAGCCTCTCGCAAAGCTCAACAAACTCTCCGACCGCCTCGTTGTGGGAACACGACAAAATCGAGCGAGCAACGTTGCAAGACGAGGGAAACAATCCGATGGTACGGAGTACGTATGCACTCATCCTACGTCGGTAGCTGTTGTTTGACAAGTGCGACTCGACGCTGCATTTTACAGTAGCATTGATGGCACTGGATAGATTCATGTTGCAGAGAGAGAAATCCAACGCAGAAGGACCAATCATGGATAAAGCTAAAGATCAATGGCATCGGGCTGCTTGCTAGTCCGAATAGTGCAAACACTTGCAAACCAAAAGATGATTTAATTCTTCGAGGTCCGGTCCTGACTCCGTGCCCCTCCTCCGTCCTCCGGAAGCATCCGCAGCCAAGGCCCGGACACGGTTGCACGGCACGTGGCCCGCCGTCAGCCCCGCCGCGGTGGTCAACCCACAGACTTCCAAAGTTCCACGCCAATGGCGATGGTGGGGAGTCTGGGCGCTGGACCTCCTTCCTCGAGGCGAGGGCCGGATGGCATGGCGTCGAGGGGCCGATGAACATTGGCCGCCCGCCATTACGAACAACATCAAAAAGGATCAAAGAGATCTCGTCTCATGTCTCAACACTGCAGCAGTCTTCAAAAACCGTCTCCCACGCCCTGCCGAAGCAGAGCGAGGTCCTCTTCAATGCCAATGCAGCAGAGGAGGCATCTCTTCCACGATGGCCCCAAGACCTACCTGAAAGATGATAGCAACCTTCCATCCGTCCACCGCTCAGCCACACGCCCCCGGCCCAAGTAGTGCTGGGAGAGAAATGTGCTCCGCCGCGCCCGCATGCATCCCGGCCGGCCCAGTACGCGGCCCGTAGAACAAGTCCGGCCGGGGCCGAGTCGGGTCGGCTGTGAAACGTGGTGGCGCAGCCGCTTAGAGAGATTTCTTAGAGAGGGGGACAGGAAGAGAGACAGGAAGGGAGACAGGGAAGAGAGAGAGAGACATTGTGGGTCACATGCTGACAGCAGAGGTGAGGTGCATGTTGCAGTGCAGTGCCGTGCCGTGCAGTGGGATCGGGTTTGCAGGTTGAGATCGGTGCTACTGTGGGTGGTAGCTGGGGGTTGGGGGCCGGGGGAGGATGCGGCTCAGAACTTCTGATGAGTCTGATCCGGCAGCGAAGTATTTCGTCGCACGCACGTGGGGGGCGTTGCGCCGCTTCGGGTGTCACAGTGTCCTGATGTACAGTCCCGTTGCCGGTTTGACGATGTCTTCTCTGTGGGAGGCAGCTCCCCACAGCCAAGGCCCAAGAACGTGAGCTGGTGGTTTCAAGATGTGTGCCAAGCGAGATGGTGATGATGAACTGGTGGTGTAGGGCGAATGAGGCAGTCCGTCCCATCTGCATAGATGGCAAGGCACACCTCCTCCCCTGTCGATGATCCAAGCTGTCCATCCACAAGATGGGGGCACGCCGGGTTTTCAGGCCGCATGTCTGGGACGCTGGCTGAGCATCCGCGGCCGCATGTGCGGCGTGCAACCTGCCACAGAACGGAGCCTCCCCGTCCTCGCACGCACACTGCAGCCACACGTGTCAGCACGACGCTGGCCCTGGGCACTGAAGGGGAGATCTTGGGTGTTTCGCGTGCAATCCCCAGCTTGACGCGTCGAGCTTGGTGAGGCTCGCGCGGTGCTATTGGTGGGTGATTCCCAGGCGGACGGTATAAGCGCCGCACTGGGTCCTGGCCGCCAATCCGGCCAATATCAGGGGCCCTCCTTTGGACCGTTGGTTCGAGTAAGCGCTTTGGCCTGCATCGCGACGACTTCATTCGTTCACCAACAGGTTCAGTCCCAGCATGGCTCTGCGACCCGATCTGCCGCCTGCAAAAGGCATCCTCAGAGGCACAAGCTGGCGAGGAGATGCAGGATCGGAAAGCTGAGAGGAGCCCAAAACTGACTGGGATGGCTGCTGTTATGATAAACTCCAGAATCGCCATTCTGGATTCTCCATCGTTGATCGCAAATCCGTGCAAACGCTAAGACTGGCTGGTAGCTTGCAGCGTGCTTGTGATCCTGGACCAAGACCGAAATGGCGATCTGGGGCCGGCCAAGGACCCCGACGACACCCGCGGCCCGGCGACAGGAAAAGGCAGAAAACATGCAGAGGCAGTATCTGTGGAACACACCGGACGGAGACCATCCCGACTTCTCCGAGACGTACACGCACGGCGACGAGATCCTCATCTCCTGGAATGCGCTCAACAACAGCATCTACGAC
>Ga0247823_10002188_pt1 | contig 16190 bp, 11 predicted proteins | sample 13C_PalmiticAcid_2_FD_192426 | JGI IMG/M metagenome (GOLD analysis project Ga0247823, IMG submission 192426) | Soil microbial communities from agricultural site in Penn Yan, New York, United States - 13C_PalmiticAcid_Day30 | ecosystem: Environmental > Terrestrial > Soil > Agricultural land...
AGCCCGCCGCAACCTCGCTGCCGGGCGCGAGGTTGCGGCGGGCTTGATCGTCACGATCACCGCGCGCGAGACCGGGGAGGAAGCCGCTGGCGGCGCCGGCATCGCGGGAAGCTATGATGGTGTCGCGGAGCAGATCGCGACGCTCAACGCCGCCGGTATCACCCATTTCGTCCTGAGCGCCTCGCCCTCGCTCGAGGAAGCCTATCGCATCGGTCAGTTCGTCCTGCCGCGGGTTCGTGCCGCGCTCGGCGACCTGCGCACTGCCGCCTGAGGAGACCCATCATGTCGATCGATTTTTACTGGCGCCTGCCCACCCACGGCTGCCATGCCACCATCCGCCGCGGCTCCTATGATCGCGGCGACTGGTCCCCGCTTCAGGTTGGCAACCAGACGCCCGGCTTGACCGCTACGGGCGAGGACGACGGCTATCGCTATATCGACCACCTCGCCGAAATCGCGAAGGCGGCCGAGCTGTCGGGCTTCATCGGCGGGCTGATCCCGTCCTTTCCCAACACCGACGATCCCTGGACGATCTCGCCGCTGCTCGCGCGTGAGACCAGCACCTTCCGTTTCATGATCGCGTTCCAGCCGGGATTCCTCGACCCGGTCCACGCCGCACGCCTGTCCGCCAGCCTGCAACGCGCGACCGGCGGGCGGACGGTGTTCAACATCATCACCGGCGGCGGCGGCCCGTCGCAGCTGTGGTGGGGCGACAGCTTCGCGCATGACGACCGCTATGGCCGCACCACCGAATTCCTCGACATCTTCCGCGGCGTGTGGGGCGGACAGCCGTTCGACTATGACGGCCGCTTCTATCAGGTGAAGGGCGACCAGCTCTCGCCGCTGCTGGCGCGGGAGGAGGTGCCGGAAATCTGGTTCTCGGGTTCGTCCGACGCGGCGCTGCAATCGGCCGCCAAACATGCCGATTACTATCTCTCCTGGCTCGAACCCTATGAGCAGATCACCGACAAGTTCGCGCGGGTGAAGGAGCGTACCGCTGAGCTTGGCGGCGAACAGAAATGTGCGATCCGCGTCGATCTCGTCGCGCGCCCGACCGAGGAAGAGGCGTGGCACGATATCCGCACGGGGTTCGAGAATGTCAGCGACGCGACCCGCGCGCAGTGGCGCGGCCAGCCGACGGATTCGGTCGGCGCGTCGCGTCAGGCAGCGCTGCGCCCGACCGAGGCCAAGCGCTGGGACGAGCTGGTCGTCGGCAAGAATCTATGGGGCGGGTTCAACCTGCTGCGCGGCGGCCCGGCGCTCGGCATCGTCGGCAGTTATGAGCAATGCGCCGAGCAGCTCGACGAACTGATCGGCCGCGGCGCCGACGCCTTCATCCTCGCCGGTACCCCGCATCTCGAGGAAGCCTATCGCATCGGTGAAGAGGTGCTGCCCCTGCTCGGCCGCACCGCCGCCGGCGCCGCCCTGCTCGAAGCCGCCGAATAAGGAGACGCATCATGACCAAGCTCAATTCGACCATCACCGACTTCGCCGTCACCGCGATCCGCGACGCGGGCATCGCCTTCAGGGGACTCGCCGCCACGGGCACGATTGCGCCGAGCGGCACCGTCAACTTCGTCGAGCGCGTGCCCGGCGAGGAGGCGGTGGTGTCGATCGGCTATCCCGGCCCGTTCGCGCCCGACGCCGAACTGAAGCCGACTATCTATGCTCTCGATGGTGAGGTGCTGCAGGGACCGCCCAACGCCAATCTCGGCGGCGGGCGTTACCTCTCGATCTTCCAGGCGCATGCCGACATCACTACGGTGAGCCATGTTCACACCGTCTATCTCGGCGCGTGGTCGCAAAGCCATCGCGCGCTGCCGATCCGTTACGTGCCCGTCCAGCGCTGGACCCGCGCACGCGAACTGCCGATCTATATCGACCGACGGCAGGGCGAGGCGAACTTCATCCTCGAGGTGCTGAGCCGCGATCCGCAGGTGCCCGCGATCCTCGAGGCAAATGGCGGATCGACGGCCTGGGGCCGCAAGGGACTGCTCGCGCTGGCCAACTATATCGTCTTGCTCGAAGAGGGTGCCCGCTTCCAGGCGATCGCGGAAACGCTGGGCGGTGCCAAGGACTATGGCCCCGGCGTGCTCGAGCAGCAGTGGAAGATGTCGGGTCTGCTCAAGCCCGACGAAGCGCTGGCGGTCGCCGCCGAATAAGCTTGGCACCATCCGTACATAAACGGTCCGGGGTTCGCCTCGGACCGCTTCTCTGCGTTTGTCGAACACTCTTGATGGCGTAAAGGATAGGGCTGGCAGCCTTCACCCGCGCGTCCTATCCTCGCCACGCAAAATGGCGGCTGAACCTTTCGCTCGTGCGGGGGTTCGTCACGGATGGAGGCGCGTGATGAGCAGCGACACAACCGGTGTCACGAGGCGCGGCGTTTTGGTGGGCGGTGGCGTCTGCGCGGCCGCTGCTGCGGTGCCGGTGGCTGAGGTGCAGGCGGTGACACCGCAGCGCGCGTCCGCGACGATGAAGGTCGGGCTGACCGTAAACGGCACGAAGCGCGAGCTGGATCTCGACCCGCGCACGACCCTGCTCGACGCGCTGCGCGAGCATTTGCATCTTAATGGCACCAAGAAGGGCTGCGACCACGGCCAGTGCGGCGCGTGTACCGTGATCGTCGACGGGCGGCGGATTAATTCCTGCCTGACCCTCGCGGTGATGCACGAGGGCGATCAGGTCACGACGATCGAGGGGCTGGGCCAGCCCGGTAAGTTGCACCCGATGCAGGCCGCCTTCGTCAAGCATGACGGATACCAGTGCGGCTATTGCACGCCGGGGCAGATCTGCTCCGCCGTTGCGGTGTTGGAGGAAATCCGGGCGGGCATCCCGAGCCACGCGACCGCCGACCTCGACGCCCGCCCGCGCGCAACCAATGACGAGATGCGTGAGCGGATGAGCGGCAATCTGTGCCGCTGTGGCGCCTATTCCAACATCCTCGACGCGATGAGTGAAGTCGCCGGGAGGCGCGCATGAAACCCTTTACCTATGAGCGCGTGGCCAGCCCGGCCGAAGCCGCGGCGGCAGCCGCCCGGACTCAAGGCGCGCGGTTCATCGCGGGCGGCACCAATCTGCTCGACCTGATGAAGCTGCAGATCGAGACGCCGGTGCACCTGATCGACGTCAACGGAATCGGACTCGATCGCGTCGAGCCGACGCCGGAAGGCGGGCTGCGCATCGGCGCGCTGGTCCGCAACACCGACCTCGCCGCCGACAAGCGCGTGCGCAAGGACTATGCGGTACTAAGCCGCGCTTTGCTCGCCGGCGCATCGGGGCAATTGCGCAACAAGGCGACGACCGCGGGCAATCTGCTCCAGCGGACGCGCTGCCCCTATTTCTACGACACGCACCAGCCCTGCAACAAGCGCAAGCCTGGCACCGGCTGTGCCGCGATCGGCGGATTCAGCCGTCCGCTCGGCGTAATCGGCACCAGCGACGCCTGCATCGCCACGCACCCGAGCGACATGGCAGTGGCAATGCGTGTGCTCGACGCGGCGGTGGAAAGCGTGAAGCCCGATGGGAGCGCGCGCGCGACGCCGCTGGCGAACTTCCATGTGCTGCCCGGCGACACGCCGCATATCGAGACGGTGCTGGAGCCGGGTGAGCTGATCACCGCGGTAACCTTGCCCGCGCCGATCGGCGGCACCCATGTCTACCACAAGGTGCGCGACCGCGCATCCTACGCCTTCGCACTCGTCTCCGTCGCTGCGGTGGTGCAGCGCGACGGCAGCGGACGCGTTGCGGTTGGCGGGGTCGCGCCCAAGCCGTGGCGGGTCGAGGCGGCCGAGCGCGCGCTGGCGCAGGGCGCCAAGGCGGTGACCGAGATCCTGATGGCCGGCGCGCAGCCCAGGCCGGACAATGCGTTCAAACTGACCCTGGTCGAGCGCACGCTCGGCGCGGTGCTGGCGGGAGCGAAATCATGAAGTTCGACACCCCCGCAGGCGCGAACCCGATCGACCAGCTCAAGGTGGTCGGCAAGCCCGCCGATCGGATCGAGGGGCCGCTCAAGACCACCGGCACCGCGCCCTATGCCTATGAGCAGCCCGCGCCCGATGCCGCCTATGGCTTCGTCGTCGGATCGGCGATCGCCAAGGGGCGCATCGCGAGCATGGACCTGACCGAAGCCAAGGCCGCGCCCGGCGTGCTCGCCATCGTGACAGCGGAGAATGCCGGCAAGCTCGAAAAGGGCAATTTCAACACCGCGCTTCTGCTCGGCGGGCCGGAGATCCAGCACTATCATCAGGCCGTCGCGCTGGTCGTCGCCGAGACCTTCGAGCAGGCCCGCGCCGCCGCCGCGCTGGTGCGGGTCGATTATACCCGCGGCAAGGGCGCGTTCGACCTCCACGCCGAGAAGGATCGCGCCCAGCCCAGCCGCGAACAGGCGGACCTCAAGCTCGGCGATTTCGATGCTGCCTTCGCCGCGGCGCCGGTGACGATCGACGCGACCTATCACACCCCAGATCAGGCGCATGCGATGATGGAGCCGCACGCGTCGATCGCGGCATGGGAGGGCGACCAGCTGACGCTGTGGACGTCGAACCAGATGATCAACTGGGGCAGGGGCGATGTCGCGCGCACGCTCGGCATCCCGCGGGAGAAGGTGCGGCTGATCTCACCCTATATCGGCGGCGGGTTCGGCGGAAAGCTGTTCGTCCGCGCCGACGCGATCCTCGCCGCGCTCGGCGCGAAACAGGCCGGGCGGCCGGTCAAGGTCGCGCTGCAACGCCCGCTGATGTTCAACAACACCCCGCATCGCCCGGCGACGATCCAGCGCATCCGCATCGGCGCAGGCAAGGATGGCAAGATCACCGCGATCGGGCATGAGAACTGGTCGGGCGACCTGCCCGGCGGCGGGATCGAGAATGGCGTGCAGCAGACGCGCTTCCTCTATGCCGGCGAGAACCGCATGCTCCAGTGCCGCCTCGCAGTGCTCGACCTGCCCGAGGGCAATGCCATGCGTGCACCGGGCGAGGCGCCGGGGATGATGGCGCTAGAGGTTGCGATCGACGAGATCGCCGAGAAGCTGGGCATGGACCCGGTCGCCTTCCGCATCCTCAACGACACGCAGGTGGTGCCGGAGAATCCGCCCAAACCCTTCTCACAGCGGCAATTGGTCGAGTGCCTGAAGCTGGGGGCCGAGAAGTTCGGCTGGGCGAACCGGTCGATGCAGCCTGCAAGCCGTCGTGACGGCATGTGGCTGGTCGGGATGGGCGTCGCCGCGGGCTTCCGCAACGCGCCGACGATGAAGTCGGGCGCGCGCGTCCGGCTGAGCGCGGACGGGCGCATCGTCGTCGAGACCGACATGACCGATATCGGCACCGGCAGCTACACGATCATCGCGCAGACCGCGGCGGAGATGATGGGCGTGCCGCTCGACCGGGTCGAGGTCCGGCTGGGCGATTCCACCTTTCCGGTCGCGGCCGGATCGGGCGGGCAATGGGGTGCGGCGAGTTCGACCTCGGGTGTCTTCGCGGCGTGCAACAAGCTGCGCGAGACCGTCGCAAAGAAGCTCGGCCTCGATCCCGCGGCGGCGAGCTTCAGCGGCGGCAAGGTTCGCGCCGGCAAGCGCAGCATCGCGCTGGGCGATGCCGCGCGCGACGGCGAACTGGTGGTCGAGGATGCGATCGAGTTCGGCGACCTTGGCCGTCGCTACCAGCAATCGACCTTTGCCGGGCATTTCGTCGAGGCGGCGGTGCATGCCTATACCGGCGAGATCCGCATCCGCCGCATGCTTGCCGTGTGCGCCGCCGGGCGCATCCTCAACCCCAAGACGGCGCGCAGCCAGGTGATCGGCGCGATGACGATGGCGGCCGGCGGCGCGATCATGGAGGAGCTGGCGGTCGACAAGCGCTTCGGCTTCTTCGTCAACCACGACCTCGCCGGATACGAAGTGCCGGTCCATGCCGACATCCCGCATCAGGACTGCATCTTCCTAGACGAGGTCGATCCGCTCACCTCGCCGATGAAGGCCAAGGGCGTGGGCGAGCTGGGCATTTGCGGGGTCGCGGCGGCGGTCGCCAACGCGGTCTACAACGCGACCGGCGTGCGCGTGCGCAACTATCCGGTCACGCTCGACAAGTTCCTCGACCGGCTCCCGGCGGTGGCCTGAACCACCGCCGCACCGGACTTACACGAGCGCCTCGAACCTGAAGTTGGTGAACTTCGTCTCGCCTTCGCCCGCCGAATAGAGGCCGGGGCGGAGCATCAGGAAGCCGCCGCGGACATTGTGGTGGTAGCCCGACACCTCCATCCCGCGGTCGAAGCGCGTCCAGGTCTTTCCGCCGTCGCTCGACGTGTCGTAGGTGACGATGTGGCGGTTGTTGGTGACGCGCATCCGCATCCTGCGCCCGTGCGGATTGGCGGGGCGGCCGCGCTCGATACCGTATTGATGGGTGACGAAGCGCTGTGCGTCGAAGCCGAGGCCGCAATAGAGCTTCTCGTCATAGAACAGGATCAGGCCGGCGGTGCCGCCCGGCGCGATCTCGATATCGCATTCGAAGCGATAGGCGGGGTCGCCCGCGATCAGCAGGAGCGGAGAGGATGAGGACGGCGCGATGCCGCGGCCCCTGAGGATCAGCGATCCGTTCTCGACCCGGGCGCGGCTGCGCTCATCGGCGGCTGGCTTGAAGAAGTTCCATTTGGTGCCGAGGGCGAGCGCCCTGAAATCGTCCGACAGCGCCATGCCGTGCGGCCCGGCCTTCTCGCCGCCTTTTGGCTTGGCGATCGGCTGGGAGAGGTCGCCGCCCTTCATCCGGAACCAGCCATCGGCGGTCCATTCGACCGGATCGAGCAGCGCCTGCCGCCCGAGCGTCCAATAGTCGTTCTCGAAGCCGTGATAGACCGCCCACCAGCCGCCGTCCGGTCCCTCGACCAAAGTCGCATGACCGCGCGACCACCATTTCTCGTCGATCGAGGTGGTACGGACCAACGGGTTGTGCGGATAATTCTCCCATGGTCCGTGGATCGAGCGCGAACGCGCGGCGATCACCATATGGCCGGTCGGCGGCCCCGCGGTGCCACCCACCGCGGTGATCATGTAGAACCAGCCCTTGTGGCGGGTGATCTTCGGCCCCTCCGGCGCGAATCCCTCGACCACCCAGTCGCTGGGGTAGCGCCACGGGTCGTAGACATGCTCGGGCTCGCCGATGCGGCTAAGGCCGTCGTCGGACAGACGCACGCGATCGCCGCCCGACAGGAACAGCCAGCGTGAGCCGTCCTCGCCCACCGCATGGCCGGGATCGATATGGTTGGGAAGATTGAGATCGATCGGCTCGCTCCACGGCCCCTCGATCCTGTCGGCCCAGATCACCCAGCTGGTCGTCGGGTTCTTGGTCGGGATGTAGAGATAGAAGCGGCCCTTGTGCTTGCACAGCTCGGGCGCCCAGACCGTGCCGATATTCGTGGTCAGCGCGGCGGTGATCGGGCGCCAGTTGATCAGGTCGCGCGAATGCCAGATGACCAGCCCCGGATAGGAATCGAAGGTCGAGAAGGTCATGTAATAGTCCTTCCCGTCCTTGAGGATCGTCGGATCGGGATGGTCGCCCGCCATCAGCGGGTTGAGGAAGCGCCCGTCGCCCAGATCGGGAATGCGCTGATTGTCGAAGCCGCGCTTCCAGTCAGGCGCAGGTTGCTTCGCCGTCGCGGCACGCGCAGCGGCGGCCGGGCTGAGGACGGTAGCGCTACCAACAAAGGCGGCGCCCATGATGTCGCGGCGGTTCAGACGCATCCTGCGATCCTTAATTGCAAAGCGGTTAGATGAGGAGGCCCCGGGTCCATTCGACGAACAGATCGGGCCAGACCGCGACCGGCTTTCCCGGTGTGCCGCGCAGGCCGAAGCCATGGCCACCGCGGGCGAAGAGATGCGTCTCGACCGGGATCCCCTTGGCGCGCAGCCCGGCGCGCAGGAGGAGCGCATTCTCGACCGGCACCGTGGCGTCGTCCTCGGCATGAAGCAGGAAGACGGGCGGGGCGTCGGCGGGGACGTTGAGGTGCGGGGAATGCGCGCGTTCGAGCGCGGCGCTGGCGTCCTTGCCGACCAGCTTCTCGCGCGATCCGGGATGCGCGTCGGGGGCGCTCATGCTGACCACCGGATAGATCGGGGCGGCGGCAACAGGGCGTGCGGACAGGGCGTCGGCGGCATCGACCGGCACGTAGGTGCGCACGGCGAAACGCGTGAGCAGGTCGGCGCAGAGATGGCCGCCCGCGGAAAAGCCCATCGCCGCGATGCGCTGCGGATCGATCCCATAGTCGCGCGCGCGGTGGCGGATCAGCCGCATCGCGCGCTGCGCGTCGGACAGGGCGACGTCGGGTCCCGCGGCCCAGCCTTCGCCGGGCAGGCGGTAGAAGAGGACGAAGACGGTGAAGCCGCGCGCCGACAGCCAGCGGCCGAGCTCATAGCCCTCCTTGTCGACGACGATGCGGGTGTAGCCGCCGCCGGGGGTGATCATCACCGCGGCGCCGTTGGCCTGTTCGGGGCGGAACACCGCCATTCGCGGGCGGGTAACGCCGGTGACGGCACGATCGGCGAGATGCGGATCGGTGCTGCGTTCGACGACGGCCTCGACCGGTGGGGTGATCGGCATGCCCGGCGCACCGTTCGGCCACAGGTCGATCGTCTCGGTCGGGTCGGGCGCGCGTGCCGGTCCCGGCGTCCCGGGTGGCGCGGTCTGGCCGAAGGCGGCGGAAGCGAACACCGCCCCGCCGCCCGCAGCCGCAAGGAAAGTACGGCGGCCGGGTTGCCGGGGTGCCCCTGCATCCCGGCCGTCGATACCCCCTCTCTCGGTCACATCTTGAACCGGGCGCCGACCAGAATGGTGCGGCCGAAATGGTTGTTCTCGTAATTGCGGCGCGTGTTCACGTCGTTCCAGCGTTCGCGATACGCGTCGGTGAGGTTGGTGCCCTCGACCGACAGTTCGAGATAGTCGGTCAGCTTGTAGCGAACCGATGCGTCGACATTGGTGATCGCCTCATAGCCCTCGAAGATATTGCCGGTCGCCGACCCGGCGTCGGCAAAGGGGCCGCGGTAGCTGACCGATGCCCGCGCACTGAACTTGCTGTCCTCATAATAGAGGGTCGCGTTGTACTGGCGCTTGGACAGGCCATAGAGCGTCGATTCATAGGGTGCCGAAGGCAGGGCCCCGCCCGGCGTCGTCGCCGGACCCTGTTGCGTGTAGATCGCCGTCGAGTCGATGAAGGTGGCATTCACGATGCCGCCGAAGTTCGACAGGAAGCCGGGCAGGAACTTGAACGGCGCCTGGACCGCGACCTCGACGCCCTTGACCGATGCGCCGGTACCGTTGCCGGTGGTCGAGATCGTCCAGATCGGCTGCGACAGCTGCGCCGGGTTAAGCGCGGCGGGCGAGGAGGGGACCAGCACCGACGGCGACAGCCCGGTCTCGGTGAAGGTTCCAGTGCGCGTGATCGCCACCGGGAAGCTGGCGATGTCCTTTTTGAACAGCCCGACCGAGACGATCGACTGGGGCGCGAAATACCATTCGAGCGCCACGTCGAAATTGGTCGCGCGGAACGGCTCAAGGAACGGATTCCCGCTGGTGATGCGATAGTTGAAGCCGTCGGCGGTGCCGCCCGGCGTGAGGTTGCCAAGCGCAGGACGGGTCAGCACCTTGGCGATGGCGCCGCGGATGATGACGTTCTTTGCAGGGTAGAGCGCGAGGTTGAATGAGGGCAGCCAGTCCTCATAGTCGCGCTTCACGGTCACGACGACGTTGCTGTTGATGCCGTAGGAGGACTGGTCGGTCTTCACATAGCGGATGCCGGCATTGAGCGCATAGTCGAGGCCGAGCAGATTGCCCTTGGCGTCGAACTGGAGATAGACGCCCTTGGTCTCCTCGCGCACGCCGCGATTGTTGCCGACATCAAGACGCGCGGTGCGGCCATAGAGGTTGGTGAACGCTGTCGTGGCATCCAGGTTCGGGATCAGCCACGATGTCGTGGTTCCCGCGGGGGCGTCGGCGCCATGGAGGTTGAACACCTCAGACAGCGCCGAAGTTACCGGGAAGCCGTAAATGGCTGCCGGGCCGAATGCTGATGAGGGCGAACAGGTGATCGTGCCCAGCACCAGATCGGCGCCGCCATTGCCGCAAACCGCAGTGTCGCGCGTGAAGGCGGTAATGTCATAGTCGTACCGCCGCCATACGCCGCCGACCTTGACGGTGAGGCCTTCGGTCACGTCCCATTCGGTGCGCAGCTGTGCGGTCTTGAACTGGTTGACCACATCCGATGGCCGGTCGCGGATCTCGGCAAGCTGAAAGTTGGCGGGGTTGGTGACACTGGTGCCGAAGGTCAGCGTCGGGAGCATCGGATCGCGATAGTCGTAGCTGTAGCCCTGCGCGTCGCGATCGTCGAACACCACCGTGGTTTCGACGGGCACCGAGGCATCCGACTTCGAATAACCGCCCAGCAAGGTGAAGCGGAAGCTGTCGGAGACATCCTGATCCCAGCTGCCGCCGATCTGGTAGAATTCGGTCTGGCTCTTGCGGAAGAAATGCTCAGTCCGCACCCACGCGTCGTTGAGCGTGGCCGCGATCATATTGTTGCTGCTGTCGTAGACCGGATTGACGACGTTGATCGAACGCTCGTTCGAGCGGAGCAGCACTTCGCCCCATTTCTCTCGGCGGTCGGCCTTGAACTTGGAATAGAGGCCGTCGATCGAGACCTTGGTCGCGTCCGATGGCGACCATTGGATACTGCCGGTCAGGCCGAGCCGTTCGCGCGAATGGGTGATCTCGCCATAGCGCGGGATGCGCGGATGGAACGAAGTCGCGGCACGGTCGCATGCCGCGCTCGGAATATAGGTGCCGCCGCTGTTCTGCGTGGTCCAGCAATTGACGCCGTCGACCGCGTCGAAGCGTGCCTGAGCCCAGCGCACGGTGTTGTTGCCGATCTCCTGGGTCCTGGTCTTCTGGTACGCGGCGGAGACCGATGCGCCGATCGTGCCGTCAGGTGACTTCCAGCTTAACAGGCCGGCCACGCGCGGCCCCCAGGTGTCGGAGAGGTCGTTGTAGCTGCCCTGTCCGGAAATGGCGAAGGTCAGGCCTTCCTTGCCCTTGAGCGGATTGCCGGTGTTGAGATCGACCACCGCGCCGAGCGAGCCTTCATCAAGGTCTGCCGATGCAGTCTTGTGGACGACGATCGAGCTGAACAGCTCGGACGCGAAGACGTTGAAGTCGAACGCGCGATCGCGATTGGCCGCGGCGCCGTCGGACGAGGTGGTGATCGTCTCGAGCCCATTCACGCGGACGCGGGTGAATTGCGAGGGCAGGCCGCGTACGGTGATCGAGCGGCCCTCGCCACCATCGCGCTGGATCGCGATGCCGGGGATGCGTTGAAGCGATTCGGCCAGGTTCTGGTCGGGGAATTTGGCGATGTCCTCGGCGACGATGGCATCGACCGCGGCGACCGAATCGCGCTTCACGTTGAGCGCGGCGTCGAGCGAGGCGCGGAAGCCCGAGACGACGACCTCTTCGGTTTCCTCGGTCGCTGGCCCGGCAGACTGCGTGTCCTGCGCCTGAGCAGCGGTAGCGATAACAAATGCCGAGGCAGCGGCGAGCAGCCGCGCCTCCCGGCGGCGTAGATGAACAGACATCGAAACTTCCCCTCTCAATCGGCGTCAGATGACACCGGTGGCTTTTCAGCGCCTGCTGCCGTCGGGCAGCGGGCAAAATTGACGTCCGGGAGGGGTGTTTTGCCGCGATTCGTAACCGAATCGGCGTGATCCTCCCGTTTTCGCCGCTTTTCGCGGTCTCGCACCGGCTATTTTCTACTTGAGAAACCGGTGTCATTGACACATTGTTCGCGAACGGTGCCCGTGTCAAGAAGGCGCTTTGAAGCATGAGTACGGGGTGCCGCACCCGATCCGCGGCGAGAGAGGAATGCCAGCATGCGCGTGATTCTGCTGATTCTGGGCATGCTGCTGCTCGGCGCCGCTGCACCGCCTCCGCCCGCGGTGCTGATCTTCAGCCACACTACCGGGTTCCGTCATGCGTCAATCGAACCGGCGATCGCCGCGATCACGGCGGCCGCGAAGGCGAAGGGCTATAGCGTTACCGCGAGCGAGGATCCGGCGCTGTTCGACGCCGCCGCTAGGCTTAAAGGATTCAAGGCGATCGTGCTGGTCAGCACGACGACCAAACTCAAGGACCCGGCGAGCGAATGGCTGACCGGCGCCCGGCGCGACGCGCTGCAGGCGTTCGTGCGCGGCGGCGGTGGAATCGTCGGCATCCACGGTGCGGCGGATTCGCATTATGGCTGGGACTGGTATGGCCGGATGATCGGCGCGCGCTTTGCCCGGCATCCGGAAGGGACGCCCAATGGCGCGCTGACCCGGGCCGAGCTGGATCACCCGTCGATCCGCGATCTGCCCGCGACGTTCGAGGCGGTCGATGAGTGGTATTGGTTCGACGATCTTGACCCACGGCTGCGCCCCTTGCTGCTGCTCGACCCCGCGTCGATCGGCGAGAAGGGGGCGAACCCGCGGCCGATCGCGTGGGCGCATCGCTTCGAGGGTGGGCGTGTGTTCTACACCGCGCTCGGCCATACGCCCGAGGCGTGGTCCGATCCGCGCATCGTCGGCCATGTCATGGGCGGGCTCGACTGGGCGATCGGCCGTGGCGCGCGGCCGATGATCGTGATCGACGAGGCTGCGAAGCAGCGCGACGAACCCACCCCGCACGGCAGGATCGGGATGAGCACCGCCTGGCGCATCACCGACGGCGTGCCCGGCCGGATGATGGAGTATCGCAAGCGTTCGCTTCACCCCGGCTCAGCAATCGGCGTCCACCCGATCGACCATGACGAAGTCTATGCCGTCGTCTCCGGCGAGGGCGAGGTCGTCTCTGATGGCGCCACCGCCAGACTCAGACCCGGCATGACGGCCTATCTCTACACCGGCGCGCAGGTCGGCATCCGCCAGACCGGCACCGCGCCGCTGGTCCTCATCATCAGCTATCCGCTCGAGAAGGTTCCCCAGAAATGATCTCACGCCGCACCCTGCTTGCCGCGTCGGCGACGCTTGCGCTTACCCCCGGCACAGCTTTCTCGCAGACTGTTTCCAAGGGCGAGGTCGCGGAAACGATGAAGCGGGCGACGCGCTTCATGGTCGAGAAACTGGCCTATCGCGGCGGCTATCTCTGGTCCTACCTTCCCGACCGGTCGCGGGTGTGGGGCGAGATCGAGGCCTACAAGACGATGGTGTGGGTGCAGCCGCCGGGCACCGCGACGATGGGGCACCTTTATCTCGACGCGTACAGCGCCACCGGCGATGACTATTATTGCCAGGCCGCGGCCAAGGCGGCGGAAGCGCTGATCGCCGGGCAATTGCCCAAGGGCGGCTGGGGCTATTTCATCGACTTCGGCGGTCCGGCGTCCACCAAGCGCTGGTACGACACGATCGGCAAGAACGCCTGGCGCATGGAGGAATTCCAGCACCATTGGGGCAACGCGACCTTCGACGATCAGGGTACCGGCGAGGCAATCCGCCTGCTGATCCGCATCTATGCCGAGAAGCGTGAGAAGCGGTTCAAGGCAGGCCTCGACAAGGCGATCAATTTCATCTTCGCGAGCCAGCTGCCCAATGGCGGCTGGCCCCAGCGCTGGCCGCGCGTGCCAGATGGCGGGCTGCACGGTCACCCCGACTATACCGGCCTGATCACCTTCAACGACGGGGTGATCCACGATAATATCGACGTGCTGCTGACCTATCACCAGGCGATCGGCGACGCGCGCATCCTGCCCGCGATCCGGCGCGCGATGGACATCTATTTGAAGACCCAGCAGCCCGCGCCGCAGGCAGGCTGGGGCTTGCAGCACACGATGGATTTGAAGCCCGCGGGCGCACGCACCTATGAGCCCAAGGCGCTGGTGACGCACACCACCGCGTCGAATATCGAGCAGCTGATGAACTTCTACCGCCTGACCGGCGATGCGAAGTATCTGGCACCGATCCCGGCGGCGCTCGACTGGCTGGAGAGCGTGCGGCTGCCCGCCGACTTGCAGAAGGGCGGACGGCAATTCCCGACCTTTGTCGAGATCGGTACCAACACGCCGCTCTGGGTGCATCGCCGCGGATCGAACGTGGTGAACGGCGAATATTATGCCGATGACGACCCCGAGCACACGATCGGCCACTACAACGCCCGCCGCTCGATCGACACGGCGAAGCTGCGCCGCGACTATGAGACGCTCAAGGCGATGCCGGGCGGGGTAGCGTCGAAGGATTCGCCGTTGCTCAAGGCGCGTGGGCCGCTGGCCAAATACTGGCTCGCCGCGGTCGAGCCGGGATCGGACAAGAATGTCGTCGGCGGCAAGGATGCTCGGGCGCTGGTCGGATCGCTCAACGCCGAGGGGTGGTGGCCGACCCAGCTCAAGGCGATGAGCCATCCCTATACCGGGCCGGGATCGAAGACCGTGGCGCCGGGCGATTTCCGGTCGACCGATGTCGGCGACATCACCGACACCTCACCCTTCGACGTGAAGGACGGCCCGATCGGCATCTCGACAGGTACCTATATAGATCATATGATCACACTAATTAGCGCTTTGAAGAGCGCTCCATGACATAGGAGGTGGCATGCCCGGGCGGGTCGTTTGCGTATCGTTGCTGGCATTGGCCGGCGCCCTTCCAGCTCAGGCAGCAGCCGCTCCATCCGGCGATCCATGGTACGTCCGCGAAGACTTCAAGCCGGTCCGCCGCATCGCGATCCGTATCGCCAACCCGCTCGACCAGCCCGTGCGCGCGACCCCGGTGATCATCACCCCGGACCAGATCCCCGAGCTGGCGGGGATGCACGAGCTGACCGTCACGCTGGTCGATCCCAAGGGCACGCCGCGTCCGGTGCCGACCAAGGAGCAGCTTGCGGTGATGGGTCCGCACGGCATTCGCGAGGAAGCGAATGGCCGCCAGCTCGACCTGCAGATGGACGATCTCGACAAGGACGGGGTGTGGGACGAGCTGTTCTTTCAGGCCGATTTGAAGCCGCGCGAGACGCGCACCTATTATCTCTATCTCGGCTTCCACCAGCGCGGCTGGAACCCGCATGGTGCGGCGGCGGCGATCGGCAGCTATTCGCGGCACATGGTGCCCTTCTGGGAATCGGGCAATGTCGGGTGGAAATTGTGGTTCCCCGACAGCGCCGACGTGTACGGCAAACGCAGGAACATCCTCGTCGCGCCGCAGATCCTGACGCAGAACTGGGACGGCTATGCCGTGGCCTATGTCGATCCGGCTTATGGCTCGGACATCATGTCGGTCGACGACAGTTTCGGCGGCGGCGGGATCGGGCTGTTCGAGACGCCGGGCAGCGATCATGTGTCGCGCCCGCGCTTCTCGCCCACCGCTGACGCCAGGGAGCGCTGGAACACCAATCAGCTCAAGGACACGCGCTACGCGTTCGAGGTGATCGTCAACGGGCCGCTGCGCAGCATGGTGCGGATCAAGACGATGAACTGGAACACCGGCAAGGGCTACTACGCGCTTGAGCAGACCTACACCGCTTATGCGGAGCATAACTACGCAACGGCGAAGGTGCAGTTCAGCGATTGGAAGCCGGGAAGCGCGGGTGTGCAGTTCGCCGCGGGCATCCGCAAGAAGGCGGGCGAGACGCTTGGGCTGCGGCAGGGCGGCGTGGTGGTGACCACCGCGCCTGAGGCGATCCGCAATCCCGACGATACGGATTCGACCCAGAATGCGCTGACCGTCGCCTATGCCGGAATCGGGCTTGTGGTGAAGGACAGCTACCGCGCGCGCCATGTGTCGGTGGCGCAGCAACAGGGCAACGAGGTGTTCCGCTTCCCCGAGCGCGCCGATGGCAAATACGAATATATGCTCGCCGCCGGGTGGAGCGAGGGCGAGGTGCTCAAGACCGCCGCCGAGTTCCGCGACTATGTGGTGGGGGTGGCGAAGGAGTATAATTCGCCGGCGCGGCTGGCTGGGTTCGAGGTTCAGGTGCGGGAGTAGGGGTTTCTTGCTCAACCGTCATCCCGGCCTTGTGCCGGGATCCACATCACCGCGAGCTATGGGGCTCAAGCCTCTTGTCCATTGCTCGCCTCCCGGTGGATCCCGGCACGAGGCCGGGATGACGGTTAGGTTTTAAGTCCCCGGCTGCACGTACGGCACCCGCGCGAACAGCTCGCGCTGCCATTTGCGTGGGTCGTTCACGACGCGGCTC
>Ga0247823_10002189_pt1 | contig 16187 bp, 13 predicted proteins | sample 13C_PalmiticAcid_2_FD_192426 | JGI IMG/M metagenome (GOLD analysis project Ga0247823, IMG submission 192426) | Soil microbial communities from agricultural site in Penn Yan, New York, United States - 13C_PalmiticAcid_Day30 | ecosystem: Environmental > Terrestrial > Soil > Agricultural land...
GCGGCGATCGAGCGAGCCGGTATCGACCCGGCCCGAATCGACGACATTTATCTGGGCGTCGGAAATCATTGGGGAACGCAAAGTTACAATCTCGGCCGTTTGACCAGCCATGTCGCAAAGGTGCCGGACGAGACTGCAGGCTTCACGCTCGATCGCAAATGCGGTTCCGGCTTGACCGCGATTGCGCTGGCCGCGCGTGGTATCATCTCAGACGAGATTGACGTGGCGCTGGCGGGCGGCATGGAGAACATCTCCCTGACGCTGAACAAGCATGCGCCATCTTACCGCAACCGTTCGAATTTCGTGATACAGCATGACCCGCATGCCTATATGACGATGATCGAAACCGCCGAGATCGTGGCCGACCGCTATGGCATCAGCCGCGAGGACCAGGACCATTTCGCTGCGCAAAGCCAGCAGCGTGCGGCGGCGGCGCAGGCGGCAGGCCGCTTCGATAGGGAGATTGCGCCGATTACGGTACGCAAGGCGCTGTTTGACAAGGAAGGGAATGAAGCCGGGAGCGAGGAGGTCGTTGTCGATCGCGACGAGGGTGTGCGCCGTGGCACTACTTACGAAGCGCTGTCAGAATTAAAGCCGGTGTTCAAGGACGGTTTCGTCGTAAAGGAAGGGCGTCACATTACCGCTGGCAACGCTTCCCAGCTTTCCGATGGCGCCTCGACCCAACTGCTGATGGACCTGGCCACGGCACAGAGTGAAAACTTGCCCGTGCTTGGCATTTATCGGGGATTCCAAGTGGCTGGCTGCAAGGCCGAGGAGATGGGCATCGGCCCCGTCTTCGCTATTCCGAAACTGCTGCAGCGTGCGGGGGTCAGGATCGAGGATGTTGGCCTGTGGGAGATCAACGAGGCGTTCGCCAGCCAAGCGCTCTACTGTCAGCGCAAGCTCGATATCGATCCCGACAAGCTAAACGTCAATGGCGGCGGAATCGCGCTTGGACATCCGTTCGGGATGACCGGGTCTCGGCTGGTCGGCCATGCGTTGATCGAGGGGCAACGGCGCGGCGTCAAATATGTCGTCGTATCGATGTGCATCGCTGGCGGCATGGGCGCCGCAGGACTCTTCGAAGTTTCCTGAATTGCCCCGCGGCGGTCAGACACACTCAATGATTATCGCAAATCCCTGACCGCCGCCGACGCACATGGTGGCCAAGCCATAGCATCCCCCGCTTCGCTCCAGCGCGTGGAGCAGCTTGACCTGATGATCGCGTCTGTAGCGCGGATCGGATGGCCAAGTGCCCGCGCCGGATCCTCCCCACGCAGCAGGCGCCGCATGGGGATGGACGCGCCGATCCGCGCGCGAACCTCCGCGCCGCCATAATGTCCAGTCTGTTGCGGTTCTCGACAAGGCCGACCACCACCGCATCAACTTGGATCTCCGCGGTGCAAGAATCGCGGTTGCGTTCAGTAGGCCGATATTGGCGGCGCCAGAAAACGGGCGCGTACCGCCGAAGCTGGCGATGTTCACGATCAAACCGCCACCGCGGATCACGCGCCGACACGATCGATGGCGGTACCGACCAGATCCAGCGCAACCTCCTCGACGAGCGTAGCCTCGGCCTCCCGCGTGAGCAGCGCGGCCAGTGGAAGGTGTAACGCGGCGCGAAGATCAAGAACGCGGCACGGACCGCTTCGGAAGCTTATCCCAGCATCGCCACGCTGCGCAGGATGAGGCGCACGAGATCGGTCTGCCGACCAACACCGAGTTTTTCGAAGATTCTCTTCGAATAGCTCCGTACAGTACTCTCCGTCAGACCGGTTTCGCGGGCAGCTTCGGCGAGGGTAAAGCCTTCGGTCAGCAACGCGGCCAGATTGGCCTCGGACGGCGAAAGATCGAACAATGCCGCGATGAGCTGCTTGAATGAGCTCGTACGTGCCGCGTCGGTCACATAAACGACCACCGCGGGGCCCAAGTCAGCCGGAGCGCCCCGTTCGCGGCGGATCGCGCGGACCAATATGCCTAGCCCTTCATTGCCACTATCAACGCAGCGGAAAGCGCGGACATAATCTTCCTTTTCATTCGACAGACGCGCGGCAATGGCCTGGTCGACGATCTGCCTGAAGCGGACGAAATCCGATCGCCCCTTAAGCGACAGCCTGCTGTCGATGGATTGAAATGCGCTGCCGATCAGCTCCCGCGCCGCGCCATTGGCGCGCAGGATCTTGCCATCGCCATCGATCATGAAGGTGCCGATGGTCATCCGGTCCATCGCGTCGGTCAGCACCTCGACCTCAGAGCGGTCGCGGTGGATTCGCGCGAACAGTTCAAGCGCCTGGATGAAGTGGGGGCGCAGCAGTGCCATGAAATCCTTGTGCGCCTTGCCGAGGCGCAGACCGTCAACCGAGCTGATTAGACCGATATTGCACTCCAGCCCGCCGGGTTCGCGCACCTGCATCCCCAAAGCCTGATCGATGCCGTAGGGCTGCATGACGGTGAGGTAGAATTCGTCGCGAAGCAGCATATTGCGATCCGTCACCTCGTCGAGCAGGAGAATGTCGCCGGAACGCTCCATGGCGTTTCGCATGATGTCGAGGTGGGCCATCTGGGCATGACGGTCGCCGATGCGGCGTGCCAGATCGTCGGCGACCGGTGGCTGCCTCGCCCAGATCAGGATCGGTGCAAGACCCTTGCGGCTCAGCTGGAGCGTGATCGCTGCGTTGTCGCAGCCGACATGATCGGCGAGCGCGCGCAGGAAACCACACCACGGTAGATCCTCGAGCGGGCCGCCATATAGCTGCCTGAGTAGCGCGTCGGAAAGCTCGATACCGCCGGTCATCATCCTCTCCTTCGCTGTGCGATACCGGCTCGCTCGCCGGGGAGCGAGCCGGGCGTGGTCGAGCCATAAGGCCGATGCCTCCCCCGCTTGCTTCTTGTCGGCAGTGCCATCGACTTGGCGTCTATGCCGCCAACATTGTTCAAGTTAACCAGATCGATCTGGCCATGACCGAAATGATGCATGTTGAACACCGCATTCATGGCGGCTCGTTTGCCGCGCAGATCCTCGACAATGTTGAGCGCTCCAAGCAGAATGAGCTCCTTGGCGACGCGCGGCGGCAGTTCGAGGCGGTGCACCGAACACTCCACCCTTGGAATGCCCATGCCGCCGACCGGATCCTGAAAGAATGTGTCTTCGGTGGAGACGATAAGATGGCACGCCCATGCCAGCATGAGGCCACCCGCGATGCACGCGCCCTGCACCGCGGCAAGCAACGGCTTCAGCATGTCCCGCCTAACGCATCCATCGTCGCTCGTGCCAGGGCATCGTATTGAGCCTCGTTGCTTACATCGGTGGCGACGCCAATCACGCGATGGCCCGCCGCGCACAGTCGCCCCCTACCTCGCGCACGAACCCTTCGGAACACGCCGACACGACGACGGCGGCGCCCTCACACGCAGCGATGCGACAGAGCTGCATTTCCATTCGCGGGGCAACGCCGGTGACGATGACCATCTTGCCCTTCAGCAGCAAAGCCTCATCCCCCGGTGATTGCCGTGTCGGTCGCCCAGCATTTCCGCTCGGGTCAAGCACGTTGGCTCGAGACCGATACGATCTCTCCGGTCATGTAGGACGCGAGATCACTGGCAAGGAACATCATGACATTGGCGATCTCCCAAACCTCAGCGGGGCGTCCGAACGCTTCGCGTTCGACCAGCTTGTCCAGCGTCTCCTGCGTGGTAACCTTTGCCAGAAACGGGTGCATCGCCAGGCTCGGCGATACGGCGTTAATGCGCACATTGTGCGCCGCCGCTTCGATCGCAGCGCATCGCGTGAAGGCCATGACTCCTGCCTTGGCGGCAGCATAGTGCGCCTGGCCGCGCTGCGCGCGCCATCCCAGCACTGACGCGTTATTGACCATGACCCCCGACTTTGCCGCGTACATCGATGGCAAGAACGCGCGCGTCATTCGGAACAGGCTCGTGGTGGTCACATCGAACACGCGGTCCCACTGTTCGTCGGTCATGTCGACAATATCGACTTCGCCGCCCAGACCCGCGTTGTTGATCAACACATCGACGCGGCCGAATTCCTTCAACGCGGCATCGCGCAGTGCCTGGACTTGTCCCTCATCGGTCACATCGCAGACGAATGTCGCGGGACGCGTTCCAAGCTTGTCCGCGATCTGCTCCGCGGATTCGCCGAGGCGGCGTTCGTGAAAGTCGCTGATCATTACAACGGCGCCTTCCTCGGCGGCGCGCAGAGCGGCAGCGAAGCCGATGCCTGTGCCGGCTGCGGCGGTGATCACCACGGACTTGCCCTTCAGCAGGCCGCGCGGCTCCGGATAGGGCGGTACGAGCGAAGTACATTGAACGGACATTACTGACTCCTGGTTTGTAGCTGATCGTTCAGGTTCGCGGGCCCGGCCAAAGCGCGCAGTCGCGCGCCCGCTTGGGCAACGATGCTATTGACCAGTTCCTGGCAGCTCGGCAGATCGCTAATGCGACCGCCGACGACTCCGGTGGCCATAACGCCGTTCTCGACATCACCTTCGACAACCGCCTTCTGGATCATCATCGGCATGTTTGCCGCCATGAGCGCCTGCTTGAGCGGCATTGCGCCGTGCGACGTCATTCCACGCGCGGCCTTGAGCATTCCCGCCCATGACGCGCCGGTCTGCCGCTTGTACTGGCTACCGCTTTCCAATGCGCGCAGCCACATCCCTAACGAACCGGACCGCTCGATGCGATCCATCACCTTCGATCGGATCACGCGCTGCGGTATGCCGTCCAGCTTGGTGGTGACGATGATCTCATCGATCGTAGCCATGAGATATTGGGCCTTAGTGGTGTCCGGCACCGGACTCTCCTGTGTAAGCAGGAAACGCGTGCCCATCGCGATACCGACCGCGCCATAGGCGAGCGCCGCTGCAAGTCCGCGCCCGTCTGCCATGCCGCCACTGGCGATAACCGGCAGCTGCACGGCGTCGAGGATCTGCGGTAGCAGTACCGTCGTGGGCACCGAGCCGGTGTGGCCGCCCCCTTCACCGCCTTGCACGCTGATCATGTCGACACCCAACTGAGCCATTTTCTCAGCATGCTTCACTGCGCCCACGGTCGGAATGCAAAGTATACCGGCATCCTTGAACCGGCCGATCATCGCCGCGTCCGGTCCGCGCCCGAAGGACACCGCACGCACCTGTTCGCGATTCTCGATTATCAAATCGACGATCTGCTCGGCGCCCGGTTGAAAGCTATGGAAGTTTACGCCGAACGGACGATCGGTGCCGCGGCGCACTTCGAGCAGCTTCTGCCGCGCCTCGGCGGGCGTCATGACAGCCGCGCCGAGAAAACCGAAGGCGCCTGCGTTCGTGCTGCCGATCACCAGGCTCGGCTCCGCGATCCAGCCCATCGCGGTCTGGATGATTGGCCAGCGGCAACCCAGCTGCTCGACCAACACCGTGTGCAACGGATCGACCATCATGCCGCCTCTCCGACTGCGGCACGTACGCCCGGCGGATTGTCCTTGAACACGCTCGCCCGAATATTGTTCGGATCGATCCGGCAGATGATCGCGAGTTGCTGCGCGGTCGGCGCAGGCGTGATCGGAATCACGCCTTCAGGCCGAACCAGCGGGAAGCCGGTATTCGCCTGTACTTCGTCGAACGCCACGCCCGGATGAAGCGATTTGATACGGATTGCATGCTGCGGCGCGCCAAAGTCCATTACGCAGAGATCAGTCACGATAATACGCAGATCGAGTCCGGCCGGCGGCTTGCCGTTGACGTAGCGGTCCGGATTATAGCCGGCCATGCACACGAAATCGACTTCGCCTTCGACGAACGCGCGCTTGTTGTGCGTCGGGATGAAGAAGCTGTTGGGATGAAGCACGGAATTTCCGGGAAAACCGCGCGCGCCCAGCATTGCAGCCTTCGGTTTGCGATGATCGCCGATCACGCTGATATTGGCCTGGCCCCAACGGTCCAGCTGAACGGGAGCGACCAGCGCGTGACGCTTGCCGCTGTAAAGCGCGGAGAATACGCGATCATAATGCGCGATGCCCTCGATTTCCGGCTCTACGGCACGCTTGCCCGGGCCGACGGGCTCGGACGTGAACCATCCCTCGCCCTCAGTGGTGAGGATGTCCGGCGCAAATGTCATCTTCGCCAGTCCGGCGCCGATCCGCGGCAGCGCCCCGATGCCGGTGACGATGACCTCGCCATCATCACGGAACGCCTCAGCGCACACGGAGATGACGAGTTCGGCGAGCGAATAGCCCTGTTCGGTCATGTCGATATGCCTCTTCAATAAACGGGGATCGGGGCGGCGTGGATCGCCTCGGCGCCGCCTACAGAGGCGACATATCGATGCTGGCTGACATCGACGAATTCGGCCTTGTAGCCGGACCAGGCCTCCTGCGAGGCCGCGCTGTCGATATAGGTCTTGAGGTGCTTAAGATCGATCTGGTAATCTGGCGCGGCGCTGGTCGGATGCGCGCCGAACGGCGCCTCGGCGACGCCGGTGATCAGCGAGCGCTCGACCAGATTGTAGCGGCCATTTTCGCGCATGTTGAGTTCGTCAGTAGGGACGATCTTCTCGACCGTCGCGAAGCATCTCCCGGACGCCCGCACCAGCAACTCGTCGAAAAACGGGTCGAAACTCATTGTCAGGATATTTCCGCGCTGATCCGAACGGTGCGCGTGGATCAGGGCCACGTCCGGCGCGATTGCCGGCATCGCGAAGAACTCCTCGCCATCGTCGTACGGGCTCTTGACCATTTTGAACTCGAAGCCGGCCTGACGGATGATATCAGTCCCGATCCCGACACGCGTGGGCAGAAACGGCAACTTCATTGCGGCCGCGCGAAGCCCGTAGTGAAACATGCCCTCGTCCAGCTCGAGGATTTCGAACGCGCCGTTCTGTCGCGCTGCGCGGAAATGCGGTTCCAGCGGATAGTGGTCTAGGCTGACGAAGGCGAAGACGAGCTTTCGGATCTTGCCGGTCGCGGCCAGAAGACCCACCTCCGGCCCGCCATAGCCCGAAATGAGTGTGATATCTCTCAGATTGGAACGGGCGATCGCGCGCGCCAGCGCCATCGGCTTGCGCCGCGTCGCCCACCCGCCAATGCCGATCGACATTCCATCTTGCAATTGATCGACGATTTCGTCGAGAGTCATGCGCTTGTCGAGCATGTTTAAATCCCTTCTATTGCGCAGCGCTGGTTGAGGTGCAGTCGGCATGCCGCAACATTGCATCATGCTCGCCCCGCGCGATCCGCCAGCCGAGCTTGGCGATTTCGCCCGCACGAATGCCGTGAATGGCGGCGGCGGCGCTGGAAGCGTTGCCGTCCAACGATCGTTTGTAGACGCCCTGGCGGATGCTTGCGTTGCGGAAGCTCGCAAAGGCAAGGGCGTAGGCCCATTCGGACTGGGGCGGTGGCGCAGTTTTGCCGCGCGCCCAATATTGCCGAACATAGTCGGCCTCTTCGGGAATACCGAGTTGATGGAGATCGGCATCTGCGAGCCCGCGATAGCCCTCCGCGGGAAGGCGCCAAGCGAGTGTGTGCTGCGCCAAGTCAGCCAGAGGATCGCCGAGCGTGGACAGCTCCCAGTCGATGATCGCTAGAATTTTCGCCTCATCGCGCGCGAAGATGATGTTGTCGTTGCGGTAATCGCCATGGACGATGCGGCTCACCGTGCGGCCGGGGTTATTCGCCTCGAGCCAGACGATTAGCTCCTCCATCGCGTCAATTGTTCGAGTTTCGGTCGCGCGATATTGTTTGGTCCAGCGGGCGACTTGGCGGGCGAAATAGTTTCCGGGGCGGCCATAGTCGGCGAGGTCAACCGCCACCGGATCGACCTGGTGCAGCGTGGCGAGCACGCGGTTCATCTCGCCATAAACGGCAGCGCGCTCCGCCGCGGTCATGTCTGGCAAGAGCGCATTCCAGAAATTGCGACCGGCAACATAGCGCATGATGAAAAACGGGGTGCCGACCACCGCGGGATCCTCACACAGCGCAAATGGTCGCGCGACCGGAACCTCGGTATCCTTGAGCGCATTGGTCACGCGATATTCGCGTTCCACCGCGTGCGCCGAAGGCAGCAGCACGCCGGGCGGCTTTTTGCGCAGCACGAACCGGATTTCGCCGTCTATCGTAATCGCATAGGTGGGGTTCGACTGCCCTCCGGCGAATTTCTCGGCGCTGACTTCGCCGTCCGCATCGAGCACGTTAGTGCGGAGCCAGATACCGACCGCGTCCATGTCGAGGGCGTGGGGATCAGTCATGCTTGGATAGTTCCAGCCGGCCCAGCTGATGGCGATGTACTTCGTCGGGCCCGTCCGCGAAGCGGATCTTGCGGGCGTGCGCGAAATAGCTCGCCAGGAACGTGTCCTGACTAATTCCCATCGCGCCGTGCGCCTGCATTGCCCAGTCGATGACCTGACAGGCCATGTTCGGCGCCGCGACCTTAATCATGGCGATGTCGGCCTTCGCCTCCTTGTTGCCGACCGTGTCCATCCGGTACGCAGCCTGCAAAGTCAGCAGCCGGGCCTGGTCAATCAGGATGCGTGAGTTGGCGATGCGTTCGATGATCACACCCTGCTCCGCCAGCGGCTTGCCGAATGCCACGCGCGACTTGACGCGAACGCACATCGCCTCAAGTGCGCGCTCCGCAAGTCCGATGATCCGCATGCAGTGATGGACGCGGCCCGGGCCAAGCCTCGCTTGCGCTATCTCGAATCCGCGGCCCTCGCCGAGCAGCAGATTGCTCGCGGGGACACGGAGATTGTCGAAAACGATCTCCATGTGTCCGTGTGGTGCGTCGTCATAGCCAAGCACAGTCATCGGCCGCAGGACGTGCACGCCCGGCGCATCACGCGGCACCAGAATCATCGATTGCTGCTTGTGCTTGGGCGCTTCGAAATCCGTCTTTCCCAGCAGGATCATGATCTTGCAATCGGGATCGCCGACACCAGAGATCCACCATTTACGGCCGTTGATGACATAGTCATCGCCATCGCGGACGATCGAGGTCTCGATATTCGTGGCGTCGGACGACGCGACCGCGGGCTCGGTCATTGCGAAAGCGGAGCGGATTTCGCCGTTCAGCAGCGGTTTGAGCCACTGCTCCTTGTGTTCGGCGGTGCCGAATCGTTCGAGCGTTTCCATATTCCCGGTGTCGGGCGCCGAGCAGTTGAACACCTGCGACGACCAGTGAACGCGACCCATTTCCTCGCACAGCGGCGCGTATTCCAGATTGGTGAGGCCGGCGCCGTGGCCGCCTTCCGACAGGAAGAGGTTCCAGAGACCGGCCGCGCGCGCCTTCGGCTTGAGTTCCGCCAGGATTGGGACGCGCTGCCAGCGATCACCGTCATCGATCTGCTGATAATAAAGAGCCTCGTTCGGATAGATGTGCTCATTCATGAACGCGCGCAGGCGCGCCAGCAGGTCGGCCGTCCTGGCGCTGTGATCAAAGCCGGGCATCAGTTGTAAAATCCCTTGCCCTGACGTGCCCGCTCGGCGAGCAGCGGCGATGGCGTCCAATATTCGTCGCCGTGATCGGCGCGAAACTGCTCGATACGTTCGAGCACATGCGACAGGCCGATCTGATCGGCCCAGAACATCGGCCCCCCGGAAAAAGAGGGAAAGCCGAGTCCATTGATCATCGCGACGTCGATTTCATGGGGCCGAGACACTATTCCTTCATCGATCAGTTTCGCGCCTTCGTTGACCATCGCATAGATCAGCCGCTCGACGATCTCGTGGTCGCCGATCTCGCGTAAGGCCAGGCCGTGCCGCGCCGCGTGCGCCGAAATCATTGCGTCCGTTGCCGGATTGGGACTTGCCTTGCGATTCTCGTCATAGCTGTACCAGCCGGTGCCGGACTTCTGGCCCAGCCGGCCGGCGGCGACATGCTGCTCGGGGAAATCGACACGAAGTTCCCGCTCGCTCATTGAGGTACGGCGTGCGGCACGCGCCGCCGACTGGACATCAAGCCCCGCAAGATCTGACAAGGCGAACGGCCCCATCGGAAAGCCGAAGTCCAGCACCGCCTTGTCGATCGCGGCCGGGCTGGCGCCTTCCTCGATCAGGAAGAAGCCCTCGCGAGACCGCTTCGCCAACATCCGGTTGACGATGAAACCGTCACAGACCCCCGACAATACCGGCAGCTTTCCGATGCGCTTGCCAAACGCCATGATCGTCGCGACGACCTCCGGGTGCGTCTTTGGCGTTCGCACATTCTCAAGCAGGCGCATGACATGCGCAGGGTTGAAGAAATGCATACCGGCGACGTCGGCCGGCCGGCCGGACGCTTCCGCCAGCAGGTCAATGTTGAGATACGACGTGTTGCTGGCCAGTATCGTCCCTGGCCCGGTATTCTCGCCGAGTTGGCCGAACACCTCCTGCTTCCACGCCAGCCCCTCGGTCACGGCCTCGATGACGAGGTCCGTTTCAGCCACCGCAGCGATATCAGTCGACCACAGGATCCGAGCAAGGCAATCGTCCATCGCTGGCTGCGTCATCGTGCCCTTCGCGACCGCACTGGACCACAGCTTCGCGATCGCGGCCCTGGCCGAATCCGCGTGCGTCGCATCCTTGGCGATCGCGATGACCGGAATCCCGGCGGAAGCGATCGTCATCACGATACCGCGTCCCATCTGGCCGAGGCCAACGACGGCCGCCTTGCGTACATCGCGGACTGGCGTTTCGCTAGGCAAATCGGGGATACGCGCCACCGCGCGCTCCGCCGCGAACACATGACGCAGCGCCTTTGATTGTGGGCTCGCAACCGCGCCCTTGCACATCAGATACTCGCGATCGAGAGCTTGTTCGAAGGACAGCTCGTAGCCCAACCGGATCGCATCCAGCGCCAACAGCGGGGCAGTCTGACCGCGCATCTTGCGCGCGATATTTTTGCGCGTCATGTCGAACAAGGCTGCGTCGTCCGGCGGCATTGGCAATGAGCCGGCACTTCGCGCGCTTTTGCCTTCGCACACTAGGCGTTCCGCATAGCCGCGCGCCGCTTCACGTAAGTCGCCTTCGGCAATCTCATCGACCAGCCCCGCAGCTTTCGCTTGCGCCGTGCCGATCTGGCTGCCTTCAGTAATCAGCTTGATCGCGGTCTCAAGACCGGCGAGCCGCGGGGTACGCTGCGTCCCGCCCGCGCCGGGGATCAGCCCCAGCTTGACCTCCGGGAAGCCGAATTTCGCGTCCGCCGTCGCGATTCGATAATGCGCCGCTAACGCCACTTCGAAACCGCCCCCCAACGCCGTGCCATGCACCGCGGCGACAAGCGGCTTGCGAACATGGTCCATCGCCTTGAGCACGTCGGGCAGCATTGGCGCGGCCATGGGCTTGCCGAACTCGGTTATGTCCGCGCCGGCGACAAAGGTCTTCCCCTCGCATCGAATTACGAGCGCCTCTGCTTCGGCGTCGGCCTCGAACGATTTCAATGCTTCGATAAGTCCCGAACGCACTGAATGCGACGTCGCGTTCACGGGTGGATTGTCGATGACCGCCTCGGCAATCCGCCCCTCGCGCTCGTAACGAACTGTCCCTTGCATGTACTTCTCCACGAATGTTCTCGAGCGCGTTCACGCCATTGTGAGAATGATTTTGCCCTTGGCCTGACGGCCCTCGAGATGCTGGAGCGCCTCGATCGCCCGTTCCATGGGGAAACAGGCCTCGATTTCAGGCTTCAGCGAACCGTCCAAGATCCAGCGCAGGATCTGATCGATATTGGCCGCATGCGGCGCCGGATCGGCCCGCAGCGAATTGCCCCAGAGCACGCCCACTGCCGAAGCGCTTTTGAGGAGCAGGAGATTGGCCGGGATCGACGGGATCGTGCCGTTGGCAAAGCCGATGACGAGCAGCCGCCCTCCCCACGACAGCGTCTTCAGCGCCGCGGGGCTCATCTCGCCCCCCACCGGATCGTAAACGACGTCAACACCTTTCCCGCCGGTGATCGCCTTGACGCGCTCGCGTAGATCTTCCTTCGAATAGTCGATCAGTTCGTGCGCGCCATGCCTACTGGCCAACGCAAGCTTCTCAGGGCTGGATGCCGCGGCGATGACCCTGGCGCCCATCCGCGCACCGAGCTCAACCGCGGTAAGACCCACACCGCCCGCTGCGCCCAGCACAAGCAAGGTCTCACCCGGCTTCAACGCGCCGCGATCCTTGAGCGCGTGATACGATGTGCCGTAGGTTATCAATACGCCGGCGGCGGTTTCGAACTCGATGCCTTCTGGCAGCAAATAGGCGTGATCCTGACTAACCATCGTTTCAGCGGCGAACGCGCCGATGCCAGTAAACGCGACTACGCGGTCACCCGTCTTGAAACGCGTGACGCCCTCGCCGACAGCCTTCACAACCCCAGCCGCTTCGCAGCCCGGCACGAATGGTGTGATCGGTTTGGTCTGGTATTTACCTTGGACGATAAGAACGTCCGGGAAGTTTACCCCGGCGGCGCATACATTCACAATCAGGGAACCTGGCGCCGGCAGCGGCGAATCGAATTCGCCTATCTTCAGATCCGTCAAAGGCGCAAACGCCTCACAAACAACTGCTTTCATCATGCCCCCCGTCGTGGCGCACGCAGGGGCGGTGCTTCATTCGCCACTGGCAGCTGCGAAAGCTGGCCCTGTTGACCGACGCCTGAACCGGCCGGCGGCACGATTGCCAGGATCGGCTGAGCCGCCCTACGCTGCGGCGCCAGGAACTCGCCAGGCACGCACGGCGCGGCGCCTGTGCCGTTTTCGTCCCAGGCCCGTGCCCGGCTGCTTTCATAAGTTTTGCCGCGCTCGTTACAGAATTCGATAAAGGCAGCTTGGACCTTGCTTCGATACACGCCGGATCGCGTAATCATGCTAAAGATTCGCGAGAATTGCAGTTCCGGCACGTTGATCTCGCGCAGCTCGCCACGCTCTATCTCGTCACGCACGCTGACATACGACAGGCAAGCGATGAACCGGCCGGATCTGATAGTGCGCTTGATTGCGACGATGTCGTCCGCTTCAAGCGCCACGTTGAGTGTCGCGAAGCATTTGAGCGTCTCCATCGTGAAGGAGGTGCGCTCTGCGGAAAGCGCCTTCTCAAGCACCCAAGGTTCATCCTTGAGCCGCGACAATGCAACCGATCCGGCGTCTGCCAACAAGTTGTCTGGCGCACAACAGATCACCAGCCGATCTGACAGCCAGGGCTCGGAATCGAGATAGTTGGAATTTACCGGCGCGCCGACAAATCCCACATCCACGCACATCTTCTGCACGCCCGACATGATCTCGATTGAGGGCGCGACGGTTAGATCCAGTACGACCTCTGGATTGCGCAACATGAACTCGGCACACAGATCAGGTAAGATATAGGCACCGATCGGCGCGGTTGCAGCAATGCGCAGCCGACCTTTGAGGTTGTCCAGCGTCGTCAGGGTCTCCAGTTCCCCTGCCTGAAGCAGGATGGATTTGGCCATCTCCCGGACCACCCGTCCGCGCTCATTGAGAAGCAGCCGCTTACCGACCCGCGCGAAGAGTTCGCCGTCCAGATGCCCTTCGAGATCCTTGAGCGACATGCTTGTCGCAGACGGACTGAGGCAGATGTCGTCGGATGCCTTGACGATGCTGCCAGTGCGCGCGATCGCCTCGAAAACCGAGAGCTGCCGAAGCGTGATCCTCATAGCCTCTCCTTTAGATGTGGCAACGCTCGTCAGGCTAACCGCCTTGCGTCATCTCTTGATATGCGACCTTCGCTGTTCGGAACTCCGACCGGTGAAGCGGAAAGGCGCCTTTGCGTGAGCAGAAGAACTTTCGGCCCCCGCCTGTCGGATCGATGTACCACCGGCGCACTTGATCAGTAATACTGAAAAATCATCCGATCTAATTCAAAAATATTGAATAGCGGACCACCCGCCTGCCCTCGCAGATCGTACCGCCGGACATCCACGGGAGGCCGCGCATTGTCGAAATGCTTCGACGGTATTCCGCGCTGTTTGCGATCGATCGGGCCGGCCTAACATGCCCCATGCAACAGGCCGGCGCGCTTCCAGCGGATGGCGTCACCGACAGGCCTGCTTGTCGACGTGGATGGCAAGGGAACGGACAATGAAGAGCAAGCCACTGATCATAGGGCTCGGCGGGACACCGAACCCCAAATCATCGACCGAACGCGCGCTTCGTATCGCACTCGAGGCGGCGGAGCGGGCTGGCGCGGACACACGAATCTTCGGCGGTGGGCAGATCGTAAGCCTCCCGCATTATTCGACCGAACCATTCGAACGGCTCAGCAGTGCACGGGAGCTGATCGAACTGGTCCGGGCGGCGGACGGCCTGATCCTTGCCTCGCCCAGCTACCACGGCGCTCCATCGGGCCTGATCAAGAATGCGCTCGATTATCTGCAGGAAACCAGCGTCGATCATCGACCGTATCTCGACGGCGTGCCGGTCGGCCTCATCGTGACCGCGGGAGGCGCACAGGCGATCGGCAGCACACTCGCCGCGATGCGAGCAACGGTCCACGCGCTGCGGGGATGGCCTACGCCACTGGGCGCCGCGATCATCGACCCCGCTTCGCTCGAGCCGACAGGCCTAGCCACATTGTCATCCACGCGGCGGCAAGTGGAGTTGGTAGGGGAGCAGGTCGCGGCGTTCGCCTTGCAGCAATACTCGAACCAGAACGCAAACCGCATCCTTTCGAACTGACCGTTCGGAATTCCGCATTCACGTCTTTGGACGATCTGCGGAATATCGCCCGAGGCCGGTGCGGCCTCCAGCCAGTGCAAATGTGAGCCGTGTAGTTAAAGGATGGATTCATGCCGCTTCCCCCGCCTCCTTCCGCCGAGTCTGCCTTTCTTTCTCCAGACACGTTCGCGCATGACGTGGTCTTGATCACCGGTGGCGGAACGGGGCTGGGCAAGGCGATCGCACAGGGCTTTGCCCGCCTGGGTGCGACCGTCGTCATCGCTAGCCGAAATGCCCAGCACCGTCAGACCGGTATCGAAGCCATTCGTGCGCTTGGCGGCAAGGGACATGCCGTCGAGATCGATGTGCGGTCGCCCGAAGCGATCGCCCATGCGTTCGATCGCGTCGAGCAAGAGATCGGCGCGGTCTCGATCCTCATCAATAATGCCGCGGCCAACTTCCCGAGCCCCGCCGAGGAACTCACACCCAACGGCTGGCGTGCAATCACGCAGATCACGCTCGACGGGCCGTTCTTCTGTGCACGTGAATTCGCAGCCAGACGGATCGCGGCGCAAGCCGATGGCGCGATCCTCAACATAGGTGCGACTTACGCCTGGACCGGTGGCCCGGGCGCGGCAGCCTCAGCTGCCGCCAAAGCAGGCGTGGCCAACCTCGTCCAGAGCCTAGCCGTGGAATGGGCCCCCGACGGCATCCGCGTCAACGGCCTGATGCCCGGCAATTTTCCGCATGACGAGCTTCCCAAGGCTTTGCTGAACCTGCCCGGCTGGTCCGATCTTGGCGAGCGCATCCCGGCCCAGCGCGTGGGCGAACTGCACGAACTGGCATGGGCAGCCTGTTTCCTGTGTTCGCCCTTCGCCAGCTATATCACCGGCCACAACTTGGTGGTCGATGGGGCGAACTGGCTCCGGCGGGGCCTGCGCTTTCCCAAGTTCGAACCCGTGCGCGACTGGGCGCGAACGCCCCGTACCTGAGCCAGCGTCCTTCAGGGCCGAAGCGCGACGCAGCGACAGGCGTTCGAGGCATCGCCTGGTTGCTCCTTGTGAGCGCCGGTGCCGATTTGTCTTGAAGCGGGGCGGGACCGGCTAGTGATGACAGCGAAACGCGCCGCCTGCGTCAGCCGTCGCCCTGCACGGCCTTCAGAAGCGCACCGGAATGCCTGCTCCGCTGTGATGATCAACCCCGCGCGGCGCGCCGCAGCGCGTCACGCCTCGCCATTCGCACGCAAGGCAGCAAATAATTCAGCTTACAGGAGCATTCCGTCACGGACCTCGTTGGTTTTCACCATGTCATCCTCCATTCCCGCCCCTAAACATAAGCCCTCCGGCGGAGGGGTGGTGGGCGGCGAGAGCGACCTGCAGGCCGCGCCCAGAAGGGGGCACCTCCCACCACCGCGACAAACGGGAGGCCCACGAAAAACGCCGCCGGAAGGCGCGGCGTCATGATCCTCGTCCACCGTGGCCAAGATCCGCCGTCCCGACGGTCTCAAGAGAATGAGCGCTCCCGGCGCGGTCGCCGGCGGGGCGGCGGATCTTGGCCACGGT
>Ga0247823_10002190_pt1 | contig 16183 bp, 25 predicted proteins | sample 13C_PalmiticAcid_2_FD_192426 | JGI IMG/M metagenome (GOLD analysis project Ga0247823, IMG submission 192426) | Soil microbial communities from agricultural site in Penn Yan, New York, United States - 13C_PalmiticAcid_Day30 | ecosystem: Environmental > Terrestrial > Soil > Agricultural land...
GCCTCTATCGCTTCAGCTGTTTTCGTCGCACAGGCACACCAGTGATTAGGAAACCTGTTCCAATCCCAGAGGAGAAAATCACCCTAGTAAGCGACTTGGATTAGTGGGGACAAGAAAGTGATAGAGTAGTTTTTCAACCCACTTGATGTATACCCTATCGAGCATTCCCCGAGTCCTGCCACCTGGTAACGCTCCAGGATCTCCCGTGTATCAGACGGGTGTTTAGAACTTCTAGACTATGGCAGGAAGTCCGTACTGATGTGTGGCCACAACATCTAAGCAGGTACGGCTACTGTAGGTTTCTCTTATTTAGATGCCAGGGCCGCAGCTTACTGGCGTCTCGTGGAGCTACCTTACAAACGGACGAGACATGGACCCGCAGAGAATCGAACTCTGACCTACGCGGTGCAAACGCATCGTGCTCCCATTATCACTACAGGCCCAGTGGCTCAGGTGCGGCTTTGACACCAACACCCGATGGACAAGACAGGAATCGAACCTGCAACCCCCTGCGTGCAAAGCAGGTGCTCTCCCGTTGAGCTACTCGCCCGTTGATGTTGGCCCCTGGATATGAACCAGGATTTCTCCTTAGAGTGGAGTGACTTACTTAGTCGAGGCCAGCGTTAGTCGGAGACAAGAAGTGAAGAGTCTATGTTCCCGCACCAGCGTAATGACGGAATCGAACCGTCCGGTTCAAAGTACCAGTTTGATGTAAACCCTTCTAGCATTCTCCTAGTCTAGGTGGAGGGATTTGAACCCCCAACGTCATGAACCCAAATCATGCGGACTACCAAGTTGTCCTACACCTAGATGTATCGTTGACTAGGCCCCATCCCACCCGTGTTTGAATGGGATGGGGCTTTCGTCTTTCTATTGGTTCAAGCGCCGTCGACCGTTTGTTTGGTCATGACGGGACCACTCGATGCCTCCCCTGGGTATCGAACCCAGCCCCACGGCTTTTCAGACCGTTGCTTCCACCTGGTTAGCTTGAGAGGCGTTTTCGGTATCTATCCTGTATACTTTGCCTGGCAGCGACCAGCACTGGCTGACAATCCGTATTCAACATGCCCAGCCTGAAGATCCAGTTTCCCAGACTCCAGTTCCCTGTGATGCCGCCTCAGTGGTACACATTCCGTACTCGTCATCAACTCCAACACAGAGTTGGAGTCTAGAGTAGTACTAGTGATTCCCACGCGCCTAAATTGGCTATATACTCGACACCAACGATTCATGTCTAGTTTCATGGCCAGGGATGTGCCTACCTGGGTACAAGAGCTTCGAACATCTGTTCACGAAGACCCAAGGACACGCCCTGAGATAGTCTGCACAGACTCAAAGACATCCTGCGTATTCCCAACGGCTTGGTTCAGCATCGCACACTGAAGACCCACCAGCCTCCACAAAACGAAAAAACTGTCAACTGACCCAGGACTTACAACACAGAACAAGACACCGAAGCACTCTCGGAGGGACTCGAACCCCCAACATCAACGTTCGTAGCGTTGCGCTCTTCCTTTGAGCTACGAGAGCATCTACACAAGGTAGCCATCTTATCGAGGGCTGTCAAGAGCACGTCGTCGAGGAATCGAACCCCGCACGGTCGGTTTTGGAGGCCAACCTGTGCCCAGCACGCGACGTATGTGGGTACGAGCTACGCTCCTGTGTCTACCCGGACACCCTACACCAATCAGTAGGCTACATTGGTGCCCTATCATGCCGTTCAAGCAATCAAGGACATAGCTGGGGTAGGAGGATTCGAACCGCCATAATCTCGGTTAACAGCCGAGCGCATTGCCAGTTGATGCTATACCCCAATGTGGAACTACTTGCGTAGTTCCTTGCGAAACATTCTTCCTATTCAGTTGTCAGTGAGCTTGATGTACCAGAGGCCGGAGCGAACCTCAATAGAGCACTGGTACATGGGCTTTCATTCGAGGAGAGGGATTCGAACCCCCATAGACAGAGTCAGAGTCTGTAGTCCTGCCGTTGAACGATCCTCGATCGGTGGCCAGGGAGTTGAACCCTGCTAAGTCTGGTTAAGAGCCAGATGCATCAGCCGCTCTGCCAACCACCGGTTTTCTCTGCGACGGGCCTATTGTAAGTCGCTCAATCTGCCCGTCAACTGCTGCTTCGTCGTTTTTCTTACTCTGAACTTCGTTGTGTCGTTGTCTGAAAGTACTAAGGCCACTCTGGTTTCCCGGAGTGGCCTTGTGTACTTCACGAGTATAGACTACTCAAGGTCACAAGGCCGCACTCTCCCATGGCTGGCGCTTATTGCGTGCGGGGATGGAGGCATAGGTCACCGCATCGCTATGCGAGATAGCGAGGAAGGAATCGGCGATGTAACCTACGAATGTGAGCATCTGCGGAGTATCCCACGGCCTTTTGAGCCTGTCAAGTAGTCTTGGTAACGTCTTGGTCGATTTCTCGAAGTGCGTTGACGATTTCATGCTTCTTGCGACGCGTGTGTTCGATTCTATTAGCGAATCGACGATAGCCCTTCACCATGACTGTAGGCACAGAGCCGTCGTTCGTCTTCTCCAACTGAGTAGAGATTGCACGAAGCATGTCTGGAACGCGAGCAAAGGTGTTCTCGCTCAAGAACATGGAAGCTGCTGCCAGTTCACCTTGGTAGGCATCGTAGAGCGCTTCCATCTTGTTCAGATCTGGATCTTCCTCTTCAGGTTGGCCCATCGCAGCCCACAGAGCTTCGATGAACGCAAGAGCATCACCTGCAGCTTCTAGAGCCTCCGCATCGAGCTTCTTGACCTGACGTTCCTCTTCAGTATCGTCGTCCTTGATGCCAGCTGCGATGTTGTCGAGGCGCTCTCTGTAATCCTCGAACTTAGACATGGTCACTCCGACGCCGGAGCCGCCTCAACTACTGTGGCAGTAGTTGCTGGGTCGCTGCTCAGGTACTTGCTGATGCACTGCTCAACAAATGACGAGAAGCTGAGGCTCTCTGTCTTTGCCTGAGTCTTGGCACTCTCGTAGAGCGACGGCGTGATCGTGATGCTGGTACGGGTCTTGGTTTCCTTGGTTTCGTCAGACATGGTCCCTCTCCTATCGAACTACGGATTCTAGTACAGGTGATGTGAGCCTGTCAAGCAGGAATCACACCCACAAAAAGTGGTGAGGAGCGCTAACCTGCGGGCTGAGCTGCGTCGCAATCTCAAGTGCGATCTTGGCACGCTGTTCAGGCTCATGGTATGCAAGAGCAAGCATGGCTCCCAATGCATAGTCCTGCCCAGCACCAATGGAGCAGCACTCCAGCTTGGAGCGGATGATTGAGAAGTCTTCTTGCATGATGTACGCCTTGCCGTTCAAGGCAAAGATGAACGACGAGTCGTGTGTCTGTTGATTAGTGTCCATGTCCTTCAACAGCGCGCCTTGCTTCTCAAACGTCGAGCGGATGGCTGACGCGATGCTGACAAGGTACTTCTCGTCTGATTGGTTCTTGCGCTGCTTCGGAAACCTGGTCTCGTGCTCAAGTACCTGTGCTGGTCGCAAGCCGCCGGCAAACCCAATAGCAAAGCCGTCATGCACCTTGAAGTACTTTGGACGATCAATCACGTCTCGAATCATCGCACCGCCAAGAAAAGAGTCGGAACCCAGAAGAACACGACCTTCATGTTCGATTGCGATGATGCACGTCATGTGTCACCCGTAAAGCTTCTTGAGGTGGTCTTGTGTGACGCAACGCATGGCACCGTAGTAGCCGTCCTTCGCATCATCCAAGACAATCACTCCACGCCAGTACATGTGGAAAGTACCCTTGTTCCAACTCTCCACGAACTTCGGGTGAGTGTAGCAGCCTGCTGAGATGCCAACAACCTTCGTGCCGTCTGGTCGAGTACGTTCACACCAGTCGAAGACATGGTTGTGGCCAATGACCGCACTCTTCAGTAGAAGTCTGGTCATTGTAGCTGCAACGTTCATACCGCTGATGGGACGTCCACCTACACCGGAGGCGAAGTGGTGAGACATCTGGAAACCGGCAACGTTCACAGAGTCCTGATACGGGATAACTTCCCAGCCAGCGTCTGCGTAGCCCAGGTCGTTCATACCGATGGTGCCATCCAACTCAGCGTGGTCGTTGATAGCACGGTTGATTCGGTCCTCATGGTTACCTAGCAGCATGACCTTCTTGGGCTTGTACTGCTGCTTGCGACGCAACCTAAGGCCTTCGTTGTAGACCTCTGTTGGTCCCATCATCATGGACATTGCATCGCGTGCTGCGTCAACGTCCTTCTTGTAGCGGCGACCTTCGAAGCTCTTCTTACCCTTGTCGTAGCCAGACAAGGAAGGCATGTCAGCGAAGTCGCCCAAGCATACGAGGGTGTCTGGTCTCTCCTCTGCAATCAGCTGACCTAGCCAGCTGAATCGTGTATTGTCGAACTGCGGATGCGCGTGTGCATCTGGGATGATGAGTACCTTCTCTCCAGCCATTTTTCCTCATACTTGGTGAACGTACTACCGTATGAGCACGATAACGTAAACGGTAACACGGTGTCAAGCAAGATCAGAGATGAAAACCGAGAATAGCAGCGAGTGCGGTCACCAAGCTCATGGCAGTTGTTGCCAAGATGCCGATCGCCTTCCAGCGCTCGGCCTTTTGTGCTGGAGTATACGTCTCACTGAGTTGAGCACTCATAGCCTTGACGTCCTTAGCCACGCCAGACACAGTAGCTTCAACTGTGGAGATTGACGTCTTCAGAGTAGCTATGTCGTGACGAAGGTCGCTAACCTGTACAAGCAGAGCAGGCTGACCATTTCCAGTGGATACTGTCTTGATCAGGTTCTCTACCTTTGTAGAGACACCATCCAGCACAGCGCCTTGCGCAGCCGTTGCCTTCATGTGCTCTGCTAGCCTATCGTCCTGCCTAGATAGGTTCTCCTGCAGTTGAGACAGGACGAAGCTAAGGCCAACGTCGTTGCTTGACGGCATACACGCGCTCCTACAAGGAAGTGAAGTTCGCGTGTAGTTTAGCGTGTATGCGCGACGCAAGCAATCAGGAAGTAGTAGGGCCCTCAGTGTCCTTTGAATCTACCAGGTCTACTACCTCACACACGCCTCCAGCACACGCCAAGGTCTGTGTTCCTGCCGTATTATCGTCACTCTCGTAGTTACTCAGCGCGGACCAGTCGACCTCCTTCGGCATGGCTGCGAGCAGCTTGTTGTACTGTTCCTCAGTAATCTCCTCATACGGAGCCTGCTGATAGATGTGATCAGAGTGTGGAAGGAACGAAATACCCGACACAGCGTCGAAGTTGTTCCAGATCCAGTTACCAATCTCCAGGTACTCACTGTCCTTGTAGTAGACAGTGATCGACGGCTTGTGCTCACACCACCACTTCTGGTACGCCATCCACAGCTTCAGCTGATGCATGGCTCCTACTTCCTTCGTAACCTGTGCCCCAGCAGGTGCCTTCATCGGGAAGGAGAAGACATACACGGATGGGTTCATCACGTCGTCTTCCACCGGGAAGCCCCACATGCGCATCATCTCAGCAAGTGGGTCCTTCTTGTCACAGCGCACACGACGAATGTAGTGCTGCGAGAATCGTGGATGGATACCAGACGCAGCGTCAACCAACTGGCTCACAGTGCCGGATGGCTTCACACATGTGATAGCAGCCGACACAGGGATGCCAAGACGTGTGGCGTACTTCTGATTAGTCTCGTACGCAACTCCACGAAGAGTCGTCAACCAGTGGTCTAGTTCCCAACTGTCTGGATTACCGAGCACAGGGTGGTCCATGATACCAGTCATCGACACACCAAGAAGGCGTTCCTCCTCGGTGTTCTTCTTCCAGATCGGACGGAGGTAGCGGAACTCCACCATCGTTGACTGCAGCGTCCCGAGCATCGTTGCGAACTCGACCTTACGCATCAGGTCTTCAAGCGTGTCTGTCGCACGTACGATGACTTCGCTCAGGTTACAGAACTGGTTAGGACGCAGGATAATCTCAGAGCACGGATTCGTACCGAATTCCACGTTCGGATCACGACGTCCATTGCGTGCTGCCTGCTTCTTCGACGCTACACGTGAGAAGATGCCACGTTCACCAGACTTCGACTCGTAGAGCGACATCCACTCCTTGAGGAAGACCTCGAACTCAGGGCGCTCAGTGTAAGCAGCCGAGTTGTTCGCAAGCGCACGGTGTGGGGACTCCTGCCACCACTGACCACTCTTAGCAAGCCTCATACGGTCATCAGACAGGTTCGAGAGGCTGATCAAAGCAGATCGACGCACACCACCCACAACCACGATGTCCGCAATCTTGCAGCACAAGTCATGGCACTCTAGGGATGTGAGCTTACGCCCTGCTGCACGCTTGAACATCGCAACGGCAAAGCGGAATAGCTTGTCGAGCGGTTCAGGGCCTGAAGCACGACCACCAAAGGTCTTCAGTCGTGCGCCCGATGGTCGAACCTTACTCATATCCCACTTTGGGATGAGTCCGTTATATAGGAACCCGATCAACTCCTTGAGTGATCGTGCCCAACCAATCTTGGAGTCGGCTACTACTATGACAGTATCAGTGTCGTGGAATGTGTCAGCCACCTCAGGCAGCTTGTTCACATACTGACGCTCAACACTGTAGCCGACACCTGTGCCACACATGAGGATGTACATCAACTCATCAAAGGCACGTGGGTGGTCGATCGGAAGGTACGAGCAGTTGTAACCTGCCACGTTGTCTCGTTCGAGCGCCTTGCCTGCAGTCATCATGCAGCGCATAGACGGCATGACGTCGAGCTTGTAGATAGCGTTCCGCAGGTCGTCCCATTCTTCTGGAAGAAGGTCACCTAGCGTGTTCTCGCCAATCTGCTTCTTGAAGAAGCCGATGTACCTGTCTACAGTCTCGTCCCAGGTCTCCCTGCGACCTTCGTCATCAAGCCAACGTGAGTACCTGGATAGGTGGATGAACTGAGAATAGAGTGGCATGGACGTGCCACTAAAAGCCGCCGTCATGGAAGTCACCTCAATGGAAGTACTCGGGATATGAAGCACGAAGGGACGAGGCCAGCTTCTGTGCCTTCCCGTGGGTCAGCTTGAGCAGTACCTCGTCCCTAGATGTCAGACGGACGATTGTAACAGACTCAACCTGACGGTGCACTCCTACGTTCTCGAAAAAGTACTCTGAAGACTGTTCCTGAATAGTTTCAAGTACTTGGACCAACGGTTCGACCTCCCACTCAGTCAGAGTGAGACCAGGCATTCCCTCTTGCGTGAAGTACACCTTGGCACATACATCGTTCTCGCCAAGGACTCTCTTCACCGTCAGCTTCATCACATCTCCTTGTTGTACAAACGCTGTACGAGGATGATGCCAATCAGCATGAACACTACGTCGATGGAGAAGAGCAACCAGTCGTGGTGCTGACCGTGGTAGCCTGCGGCACCCATACCGATTCCAACCATTCCACCACAAGTGGCAGCCTTGTGGATGAGTTCACCACGAGTCTTAGTCATAGTCCGAGCAACTTCCTTTCATCAGCGGTGAGCTTCTGGAGCACAGCTTCCTTACGAAGACGAAGGTCTTCCTGCAGGTCATGACACCTGTGTGTGATGTCGTCTCCGATCGCGTAGAAACGCACGGCACCATCTCCGTCAGACACACGAAGAGCCTTCACAGGCACCTTACTCACGGCGTAAGCCCAAGAGCTTGTAGAAGTCTGAACCCACTCTTCTGCATCTCGCCGTACTTCGAAGTACTTGACAGGGAACGAATGGTACCCATCACCCGTGTCGACTACTAACGTGAGGTCTACCACACGATACTCGACGTTCTCGTCACCTGCCTTCAACGCTTCCATGATGGCTCCACAGTAGTATCCCACTCGGGACAGAAGTACTTGAGACCCTCAGGGCACTGCACCACAAGACCATACTTGCGGTACATGCCGAACACATGCTTGTCGTCCTCGAAGAAGACGAACCGATCGACAGACGGAACAAGACGATAGTCCTTGATCAGCAGTTGGAGCAGGTGTTCCTTGCACTGCGAAGCCGGAACGCTATCCATCGACTCTGGGCGCATGTACAAGTGCTCGCTCCACTTGTCGTCACCAGGCCACGCAAAGTGCGTCGACAGCCACTGCTCAGTTGGCAGCCGCAGCTTCTCGTTCCTACCTGTGATGAAATGGAACTTCATCTTCATCTCACGGAGGTGCTTGATGAGGCGCTGAGCATCCGCGATGGGCTCGTCCTTCAGCAACAGCTCCGGAGACAAGAATGCATCCCAACAACGCTGTGGCGTGTGGTGCTTATCATACCCGCACGACGGACATGGCGCTCGATGGCCGTGGCCTTCTACCAAGGTACCACAAAGCTGGCAATGCTTGGTTAGGAGCACAGCTCTGTGGTCGTTGTTGGCGATCGTGCTGTCGATGTCGAAAACGAAGATCGTCTTACTGAGGTGGCTCATACGAGCATTGTAAGTACGATCATACCGAAGTCAACGGATCGCGGCACCGATTCTGTCTGCGTCATCTGGCATGATGTGTTGTCGTGGACTAACAACAGCGGACCAGTACATGATCGACTCACTGTCACGATCGTGACTTAGTCCAAGACAATGACCTAGTTCGTGAATAGCAACTGGTACAGCAGTCTCGGAGTTCACTTGGTAGTCGAAGAGTATCATACAGTGGCCTGCACGACCCGTGACCGTGTTCCATGTAAGCTCGTTCTCTCCTAGGATCGTGACGACCGCAAAGTCTGAGAGTGCTTCTTCGTTGTAGTCGCTGATGTCTACCAGCATGGTTCCAAGTTCAGCACTAGATACGGTGATGGTACCACGAGGAGCGTAGACAAAATGACCGGAGTTGCCGCTTAGCTCATACACTGACAGCAGTTCTGCTCCAACGGCAACGTTCCACTGCAGTGCAGCACTACGAACCGCATCCTTCAGTACTTGTGGAATAGTGTCATCAACGTAGACTACTACGGGAGTAGTCTGCCAATGAACCACTTCTCCCGGAGGACGTGTAGGGCTTGGTGGAATGCAACCACAGAGTAGGACTACCAGTACTGCTACAATGATTCTGGTCATAGTCATATTGTGCATCTGATCAACTCACCAGTCAACGTTGGAACCTAGATTCACGCTCCTGGAAGACGACTGGATCAATATATGGCTTCAGAGTAGATTGTCTAGTGGTGTGAGCAAACTCAGAGTGCAATAAGTGGTTAGATATCCCACAGTGCTTCAGAGTAGGTAACGTCATGTGCCTCAGGCGTGGGTGGAGGCAGTATCGTTGCAGGAGGTGCGCTTTTACCTTCTACGAACCACTTCTCAAGGGAACACAACTTGCCAAGCTCGTGACGGACTTGCTTGTTGGTGTAAGCACTGACAGAAAGCTGACGCTCAGTGATGACCCAGCTGCGCACGTCTGCCGCCTGCACAATCAACGGTGCACCTATCGCGATTGCAAAGACGTGTGGGTTGCCGAACTTGGCCACAATCCAACGTCCACCACCACCGGTGTTCCAATAGGCGCCACCAACCGCTCTAAACTGGTCTGGGAGCGACTGCCCCGGAGGGGTTGAGGCGTGGACTAGGAGGATGCTGCCAGGGCTTTCTAGCCACGTGTAGCCGTCGTCGTTGATGTCGTGCTCAACGCCGTTCAGTTTGACCTTCATACGTCCCAAGATGACTCTCCTTCAATGCTCACACCATTCTCGCGTGCAAAGAAGTCACCCTGCGACTTCTTGTCTGCGAAGTACTCCTCGCAATGCTTCACCAAGCCCTCTAGCTGGCTACGTGTCCATGAGTCACTTCCAAGGCGTTGTGCTTTCATCACGAAGAACCTGTTGCTAGGTGGCTGCTGCGCTAGTGTGACGTATCCATAGATGGTACTATCTGACATGCAATGCCATGTCATCAAGCGTATGAGACCCGTGTCTGTGTCTCTTTCTAGATGATTCAGCTCGGCTCGGATTCCGTTCCCAAAGTTGTATGTATACATCATACCTCCACATACGTATCTACACCTCCGTCGTTGTCATTCATTGTAGGTCGTTTCTATTAGCGTTGAATCGTATGATCCCTCTACTACTCTTGGAGTAGAACCCTAGTCGCTTAGTATGGTCGATCGGGACCTATAAACGACTTCGGGGAGGTGGCTACTAATGTAACCAGCCTCCCCGATACTGCAAGAGTACGATCAAACGTGATCCACTTCACACTGCCCAAGAAGCATCTTCAGATGCTTCTTCCACCCTGTGAGAGTCAATACAGTAGTACGCGAACACCTCTGCAAGGACTTCGAAGTAGGTAGTCACTCCTGCATCCAACTTCATGAACCGTCCATCAGGATAGATGAGGATGTCGGTCACGCCAGACGGTTGTCTGGTCATCAGGATACGAACAGTTTCCTTGGTCTCGAAGACTTCGATCCGGTAAGGCCACACACCTTCTAGTGGTATCTTGTACTCGACAATGTATGTAGTGAGCTTGACGATGTTCTTCTCGGATGTCTTGGAGGAGACCTTGGTGATCTTCAAGCCGCTGAACTCGCCCTCCAAGTTCTTCAACTTGTCAAGTGCGTCGTACCAAGCCTTCGCTGCCAAGTGCTGTGCGTTCATACGTGCCTTCTGGATGTTGTCTTCATCCATGCTCTTGAAGAACTTGCCCTTGTTGCTCTCATTAGGCATGCATCACCTTACGGCCGAAGGCCGATCCCCGAACCTCTTTTTATATTACTACTATCAGACTATCCAGGTGGCGTCAGCAGCATCCTCACTGGGACTGGGCGTGAGTGCTCCAAACTGTGGTGCGCAGTCGAAAAGCACGTGACAGGCGAGGGCTACGTTGATGGGCGCCACGGGTTGTTCTGAGGCGCTTACCCAGCAGATCTTACCGTCGACCGGCTCGAAGCGCATACGCTGCAGCAATGTCTCGGGGTCACCGGTTCCGCCAGGCATCTCGAAGTACTCGACCTCATAGATGCCTTCAGCAATGATCCGGAACCGGTAAGCACGCCCACTATGGTCAGGATCGCGGTAGACGGCTTCAATCATTTCTCCCGTCGTGGCGCTAATGTAGGTAGCTGCGCGGTTCAAGGTACAGGGAGGCAGGCCGAGTCCCGCACGCTGACGACGTTGGTAGAGCACATCCAACGCCTCTTTGACCCAGAGGCGATACAGGTGTCCGCCAGGGTCAATACGCATCATCGGATGCTCTAGATCGCCCATTCTGCCTCCCCATCCACAATCGTCATGTTCATACGCCGCATGGTTGCTTCAACCTGAAGCTCCCGCATGCAGCAGTACATTATCGCCCACCAATCAGGGCGCGTGATCCCGCCAGCAAACGAGCTAGGCACCCACTTTCCTCCACCCTCGTAAGATAGTATCAGGCCGCCAGTTGTAGCACTGTTCTCGACTGCAAGGTGGATCGTGGAGGTATGTGTTTCTTCGTCTTCCACTTCCCCCATGTAGTACTTGCCGCTGTGTAGGTAGAGAAGGTTGTTAGTAGGCAGTGAGTGAGGGATCCGTCTTCCAGTGAAGTCGTGGAGTTCAGCTACTAGCGTGTTGTCCTTGTAGTCGAAGTCAGTGCCCTTCGGAAAGACAAGCTTCCCAGACCCAGGAATGCACATTACATAATATGCACAGAAGAGGTTGGAGAAGTCTTCTCGAATGAGGGTTACGCGCTCCCAATCCTTGAAGACAGGCATCACACTTCCCATTCGGACTCTCCATCCACAGTCACAGACCTGGGACTCTTGAACAGCTTCTGTGCCTTTGCGACGTACCCCAACCTATCCTTTTCGAGCCAAGCCTCGATAGGCATGTCACAACCCGGAGCCTTGCATTCGCCCTTGACCACCTTCCCCGGTTCCATGAACCCGAGGAGGATAGTGGTGTTACACCAAGGACAGGTGATCGCATACTCCTCCGGCTGCGATGCGAGCGCCTTGGTCTTGCACGTGTCGCAGATAGGATTGAGGTCGAACTGGTCCGGATCGAGCGAGTCATCCAGCTGGATTGTGCATGCATCCTTGCCGCAGAGAGTACAGGTACAGCTAATCGTGACCATGCTCATACAATCCACTCCGGTTCGCCGTCCACTTCCACAGGCTTGGGCTGTGGCATGTAGTCATAGAAAGTATCACCGTTCACGGTGACGCGCCGGTCTGCTGCCAACGTCTTGTTCAGGGCTTCCCTGATGGCATCCATAGCTGACTGAGGCGTCTGCATGGACACAGTGGGTGACGGAGGTAGTGTAAGTGTTATGTTTCTACCACTTGGTATCCGTATGAGCTGAGGCTCCTTGGTCGCGACCTTACGTGCAGTGGGGCCTACACACCCACATTCGAGCTTCTTCTCGTTGAATGTCCAGAAGGTCTTCTTGCAGAAGAGGCACGTGACCTTGCGACCTCTCATACTTCCCATGAAGCCTCACCCTCCACATCTACACCCTTCGGAGGCTTGATAAAGTTCAGGTAGTACTCCGAGAACCTGGTCGCAGCGTTGTCCTGGTACCACAAGACAATCTTCTCTGCGTTTGACTTCATGTGCAGCAGCACATGGCAGGTCTGGCACACCCGCATGTCCGTCATAGCAGGGTTGCTGACATCGATAGCCAGGTCGAACTGAGCCGGTACAGGCTTCCGCTTGTCCACACAGCTAGGACACACCACCGGCAGTCTGTACGTGTAGAGGGCTAGATCACCCATTCAGGCTCCGGGTCCGTCTCAGGCACCTGAGCCTTCTCGACCTTTGCGAAGCTCTTTAGCGCCCGTATGAACTTTTGCCGAAGGCGAAGGTCTTCATTAGTTTCTACCTTCTGCTGGGCCGCAGCCATGCCCTGAAGAAGCTCTAGCCTCTGCTTCACCTGTTCTTCATCACTCATATGATCCACTCCGGGTCCGTCTCAGGCAGATTCCAGTGCATGTCAATCTTGAAGTCAGCAGAGATCTTCACATCCTTGAGATGGTCAGCCAGTTCTTGCTCTACTATGGCCTGATGATACTCTTCGTTTGTGAGAACCCGTGAATCAAGCAAGCAGTGTCCACACGCTCTCTGGTATGGGGTGTGCCCCATGAACTCCTGGGCACAGTAGATGCAGTTCCGATGATAGGAAGACCTGTATGGGTCCTGGCACGGCTCACAGACGTCAGGACGTCTACCAGGCAAGGGGTAGAACTCAGCCCCGCAGTCTACACACAGATGCTCGCTCATTCCGGATTCCCATGTCCAGTGCCACCGCTGCCAGAAGAGCGAGTCCTACGATTCAGCTCTTCCTCACATGCCTTCACATACTCCTCGTCATACTTGCGGAAGAACCCTCCAAAGACGTTAGCGCCAGCCTTGTCGACTTCGTCTCGTGCAATCACACGAACTAGGTAGCTGGTAGAGGCAATGAACGGGTGCGGATACGTGCTGGTGTACGTGGGGCTCGGCATGACCCCCAATCTAACCATTCCGAGTATGAGCGCAACCCAGAACTTGCGTTTTCAAAACGCAAGGCTTTTTGAGTGTCGGGACGGGGGTCAAACCTCATTTTCCTAAGGCTTTTTGTGTTGGGGAAGAGTCGTGAGAGATCCCCCATTTTCGGCGACTTCACACTAGAACCCATGATCCAAACTACTCTCGGAGAACCCCACCAGACCCCCAAACACCCCTCAGGATGCCCTACAAAGCCTCCAAACACCCCTCGACTACCTGCCTATACCCTCCAACGAAAAACTCGTTCCTGGGGGACCCTACCTGCCAAGGGAGTCCCGTATCAAAACAGGCCCGGGGGTGTCAAAGGGGAGGGGGGTATCTCGGCCGATTACGGTATCACGGCAGATATCTCAGAGTAGACAGTTTCAATATTTCTAAAAATCCAGCCAGGTACCGGACTTGGCCTCCTAGGAGTCCCAGTCAAGTTTCGTGCTTGATACCCCACCCCGGTCAAGCGGAATTCGTCATATGCAAGCGTCATGCCGTGCGTTCCCTCACACAGTCGCCTTGACTTTCGCAGCGTATCAGCGTGGATACGTGCGTTTTCTCACGGATTCGCGTTGACAGACGGGGACGGGGGCGGTAGCTGGCGCTAGTTCACTCTGAATGCGATTCGACTTGACAAGCGAGTATTACATCGAACGGTGTTATCGTTGGCATGTAGGACAGTGTGCGATGCGCGCTAGCATGTGCAGCCTACTACGTCCAGCGTAATGCGTGCGTTCTATCACAGCCCTAGCTATGTGCGTTGTCTCACCTATTAGGCTTGCCCCCTTGGGCGCTATGTGCTCGTGGTGCAGCGTTGACCGACGGTCATTGACTATGAGTCATGTAGTGCTGGCGAGCATGGATCGGGAGAGGGGTCAAGGCGAGGTGTCAAGGTACGTCGAAAAAGGCTTAGAGCGTCTCTATATGGGGGCTCAAAAAGCGTGAGTTAGCTCACATGGCATGGATCGTGGCGTAAGGGTTTCGTGTGTATGGCACCCTATGTGACAATATGCATTGCGGGCGCTAGGAGGGGCCTAGGAGGCTTGGGAGAATCGGACGGTGCGAGGCATAGGGGGGCGTGGGAGCGTGCCTTGTGGGGGTTTGGTACGGAATGTGTCTAGGAGGGCGTGGGAGCATGCTTAGGAGCGCGCTCGATTGAGTGAACTAGATTCACAGTCTTAGAATGGTGGGGGCTAGTGCTCGACTAGGTGCGGAGGTGTCGAGCGCTCGCGTGCGTGTGCAGTGGCGTTAGGTGTCATGTATCGTCATTACAGGGACAAAAGAAAAGGCCCAAGGGTTTAGCTTGGGCCTTAGTCGAGCGCTGCTAGGTAGGTGTCAGCGGGGTCTGCGAACGAGGGCGATGCGAGCGATGTGCGTGTGCGACCACGTGCGAGAGAGAGGCGCTAGGCGCTGCTACGGGCGGTAGCCCCAGGAGGGAACGCACCTCCGCACGGTCCTCGGGGGTAAGAGGGAGTAGCGATTCCGTGGGGCGAAGCGTGCGGGCTAGGTCGCGATTGCGTGCCATGTGGGTTGCTTCCCTTCTATGTGCGCTGTTAGAGGTCAGTGTAGATCAGCCCAAAGGGCTTTCCACACATCCGGGCATCCCTCGAATGCGCGCCCCATGTAGTACATCGCCGAATGGTAGTCTTTCGCAGTGAGCTTGATCGTGAGCATGGTTGCGTTCCTTTCCAGGGATGAGAGCCATCGCGCGCGTGCGCACGTGTGATGTAGCACCGATCTATCTAGGTGCACGTGAGTTAGCTCACAAGTCATATGTTCGTCGAGCGCTGCTAGGCGTGGGAGCGTGGTACGTGTGTGCGTGGGAGTGTCGAGCGCTGCACATGGGGCTAGGCCAGGTGTCGAGCGCTGCTAGCTAGGTGTGCAGCGCGCGGATCAAGGGCTTTCGCTCGAGATGTGGCAAAAACCCTTGGAAAATGCGCGTATGAGACATATCGCTACAGGCGCGCCACGTTGACGCGTGCGACTAGGGCGCGCTTGGGATCATTTGCTACAGGGCAGATCGCAAACCCCTTGGTTTTTCGCATGGCACGATCATCGCTCTAAGGGTCGGTGCCTGCGACGACATAGGTAGGAAGGGGCGACGCTCCGAAATACCTTGACGGTCAAAGGCAACGTGGTAATACATCACGTTCCCGCGTGTGAGGCTCTCCGGAGCCCGTAACCCTTCCCAGGGACGCACGCGAAACCGGGTGAAAACCGGTTCTCTGACAAGTGAATCCGAAAGCCTCGACGCGAGGCGAGCGCGCGCAGAGTACGCAAGCGCACGTGTAGGCACACCGGAGCAATGCTCCGCGGACTACGTACCAGCGGACCCTAGTCGACGTTTGACTAGATTCCCGCGAAACCAAAGGCGACATACCTACACGTAACAATCGGCTCCATAGTAGGACACTGGCGATTCCTAGTGTGCTGAAACCCCTAGCAAGGGAAAGAGCAAGGCGGATACAAAGCGCGACCGACACCTAGCAAGGGAAGCTAGGAAGTAGGGAAGCAAGCCATAGCGTCGAGTCATTCGGACCACTTGATTTGATAACTACATACGAACAGCGCAAACGGGCCCTATAGCCGCACGCGCGAGAAACCAGCGGGTATCGTAACGCTGGATAGGATCGCGGTGTTAGTTGAGAGACTAGGCTATGGGTTGAGCGTTTGTAGGTGTTTGTATGTCGCGGGTTTCCGGATCTCGGATTGCGTTTGACGTAGTCCATACG
>Ga0247823_10002192_pt1 | contig 16163 bp, 10 predicted proteins | sample 13C_PalmiticAcid_2_FD_192426 | JGI IMG/M metagenome (GOLD analysis project Ga0247823, IMG submission 192426) | Soil microbial communities from agricultural site in Penn Yan, New York, United States - 13C_PalmiticAcid_Day30 | ecosystem: Environmental > Terrestrial > Soil > Agricultural land...
TTCTTCATGGCGGCGATGGAAAGCCAGGGCCGCGACATCAAGATGGATGACGCGCGCCTTGCGGGTTATCGCAACTTCGCGACCAAGCTGTGGAACGCCGCGCGCTTCTGCGAAGCCAATGGCATTTCCGCCTCGGCCAGTTTCGAAGCCCCTGCCGCCTCGCTGCCGGTCAACCGCTGGATCATCGGCGAGGTCGCCGCGACTGTCGCCGCGATGGAAAGTTCCTTCGCCGCCTATCGCTTCGACGAGGCCGCGAACGCGATCTACAGCTTCGCATGGGATCGCTTCTGCGACTGGTATCTCGAATTGATCAAGGGCGCGATCGACGACGAGACGAAGGCCGTCGCCGGCTGGGTGCTCGACCAGATCCTCGTCATGCTTCACCCCTTCATGCCCTTCATCACCGAAGAGCTGTGGACGGGGCTCGGCGACCGCGCCGACTATCCGCTGATCACCGCGAAATGGCCCGCGCCCAACGCAGCGCACGACGCCGATGCCAGCGCCGACATCGACTGGCTCATCAAGCTCGTCAGCGAATTGCGCACCGCCAAGGCCGAACTCGGCCTGCCCCCGGGCGCACGCCTGACCGCGCATTTCCCGGCATCGCTCAAGGGCCGCACCGACAAGCTCGCCGCGCAGCTCGACCGCCTCGCGCGACTTGAGGCGATCAGCTTCGACCCCGCACCCGCAGGTGCTTCGGCGCAACTCGTCGTCGACGGCGAAACAATCACGGTGCCGCTCGAAGGCGTCATCGACATCGCCGCCGAACGCGACCGCCTGACCAAGGCGCTCGCCGCCGCCGCGAAAGAACGCGACAGTCTTGCCGGCCGCCTGAACAACCCGTCCTTCGTCGAGCGCGCCAAGCCCGAAGCCGTCGAAAAGGCACGCGCCGATCATGCTGCGAAGGAAGCCGAAGCAGATCGCCTGACCGCCGCGCTGGCGCGGCTGGGGTGAGCGAAGAGATCCCCGTCACGCCGACGCCCGTCGCGGCGGCGGCGGATCCGGCCGCAAGCCCGGTTCCGCCGCGCCAGACGGCGCGCGGCGGCGGGCGGATGGATCTGACCAGCGGGCCGATTACCAAGACGCTGATCCTCTTCGCGCTGCCGACGCTCGCGTCGAACATCCTCCAGACGCTGTCGGGATCGGTGAACTCGATCTGGGTCGGGCAGTTCCTCGGCGAAAGCGCGCTCGCCGCGACCGCCAATGCGAACATCATCATGTTCCTGATGTTCGGCGCCTTCTTCGGCTTCGGCATGGCCGCAACCGTATTGATCGGCCAGTCGATGGGCCGCGGCGACATCGACGCCGCGCGGCGCGCCACCGGCGGCGTGATCGGCCTCGCGCTGATCTTTTCGCTCGTCATCGCGATCCTCGGCTGGTTCGCGTCGGATCGCATATTGCACTGGCTCAAAACCCCGCCCGAAGCTTTTGCGATGGCGCACGACTATCTGCGCGTCACCTTCCTCGCTGTCCCTGCCAGCATGCTCAGCGTCACGCTGATGATGGCCTCGCGCGGCGCCGGCGACGCCGTGACGCCGCTCCGCTTCATGATCCTCGCGGTGGTGCTCGACATCCTGTTCAATCCGGTGCTGATCCTCGGCCTCGGCCCCTTCCCGCGCCTCGGTATCGCGGGCAGCGCGCTGGCGACGGCGGTTGCGGGAACGATCAGCCTCGCGGGCATGATCGGCTGGTTCTACGCCAAAAACCATGTGCTACGTCTTCGAGGCCACGAACTCACCTATCTCTACCCCAAATGGAGCGAGCTGCGCTTCATCATCGGCCGCGGCCTGCCGATGGGCGCGCAGATGCTGGTGATCTCGGGCGCTGGGCTCGTCATGGTCGGCCTCGTCAACCGCGAGGGGCTCGTCACCGCCGCCGCCTATGGCGCGACGCTGCAGCTGTGGAACTATATCCAGATGCCCGCGCTCGCGGTCGGCGCCGCGGTCAGTTCGATGGCGGCGCAGAATATCGGCGCGGGGCGCTGGGATCGCGTTTCGTCGGTGACGAACAGCGGTATCGCGATCAACCTCGCGATGACCGGGGTGCTGATCGTCCTGCTGCTCATCTTCGACCGCGCCGCGCTCGCTCTCTTCCTCGGCAGCGAAAGCCAGGCGATCGATGTCGCGCGCAATATCCAGCTGATCGCGACCTGGACCTTCCTGCCCTTCGGCACGACGATCGTGCTGATCAGCACCCTGCGCGCCAACGGTTCGGTCGTCCCGCCGCTCGTCATCCTGTTCCTGTCGATGTTCCCGATCCGCCTCGGCATCTATTATTTCGGCTATCCGGCGATCGGCAGCGATATCCTCTGGTGGAGCTTCCCGCTCTCGTCGCTCGCCTCGCTGGCGATGGCGTGGGCGATCTATCGACGCGGCAACTGGCGTCGTACGCTGCCCCAACCGGCCTCCTGACGCGCGCTCCGCTTTCGACCAAGGCGCGCACAGCTTCGACTGGCGGCCCGGCGCCCGCTAGCCATCGACCGCCATTTGCCGCTAAAGCAACGTCAATGAACATGACAAACCGCAAGGACGCGCTGCGTGACCAGCGCGCGAAAATGCTGGCGACGGACCCCGATTGGCGCGCTTCGGACGCGCGCGTCAATCCACGCGTCGCGATCGGCTCGATCATCGCCATGTGGGTGATATATTTCCTGATCACCACGGTCCTTGCGATGCTGACGGGCGCGCCCGAACAATGGACGTCATCCGGGCGCCGCGCCGTCGTGGTGATCGCGGGCATATTGTGCACCTTCGTCCTTTACCAGCTGCTCCAGCGCGCCCAGCCGCAAAGCTTCGGCGCCCGCCTTGCTGCGGCGATGGGGGCGGCCGTACCGCTCGTCATCATCTATGCGACGGTCAATCTGCTGGTCTTCTATTACTGGTTTCCCGTGGCAGACAGCGCCAAGCTGATCGAGGAGATGCAGGGCAAATACCCGGGCGCATGGGAAATGATGCTGATCCTCGACAGCTCGATCCGCTGGTATTTCTTCTTTGCCGTCTGGGCGGCGCTCTATGTTGCGTTCGGCTATGCCAACGAGATGCGCGCGGTCGAACGGCGCGCCAATCATTTCCGTATCGAGGCGCAGACCGCCCAGCTCCGCGCGCTCCACTATCAGGTCAACCCGCATTTCCTGTTCAACACACTCAATTCGCTGTCGACGCTTGTTCTCAAGGGATCGAAGAGCGAGGCCGAGACGATGATCATGAACCTGTCATCCTTCCTGCGATCGAGCCTCGCGGTCGATCCCGAACAGCTCGTCAGCCTCGACGAGGAAATCGCGCTCCAGCGCCTCTATCTCGATATCGAACAGACGCGTTTCCCCGACCGCCTGCAGGTCGAGGTGTCGATGCCGAAGGAGCTGGAAAACGCCTGCGTCCCCGTGTTGATCCTGCAACCGATCATCGAAAATGCGATCAAATATGGCGTCGCGCCGAGCAAGGGGAAGATCGCGGTCCGCCTGACCGCCAGCGCCGAATACGGGCTGCTGATTCTGCGCATCGAGAATGATATCGACCCGAAGGCGCCCGCCCCTGCTTCGGGGACCGGCCTCGGGCTCGGCAATGTCCGCGAACGCCTGCTGACGCGCTATGGTCCCACCGCCGGCTGCGAATGGGGTCCTTCCGACAGCGGCGGCTTTGTCGTATCGCTTTGGCTGCCGCTGGCACGGGAGGCCTGCTGACACATGATCCAGACGCTGCGTACCCTGATCGTCGATGATGAACCGCTGGCGATCGAACGATTGCAGATATTGACGGGGCAACAGGATGGCGTGTCGCTCGTCGGCACAGCCAGCGACGGCGCTTCGGCGCTCCGCATGGTCGATGCGCTCGCGCCCGATCTCGTGCTCTGCGACATCGCGATGCCCGATCTCAACGGGCTGGAGGTCGCCGCCGCAATCGAGGGATTGGACAATCCGCCCGCGGTGGTGTTCGTTACCGCCTTCGACCGCTATGCCGTCGCGGCGTTCGATGTGGCGGCGGTCGACTATCTGCTCAAGCCCGTGTCACCCGAACGCCTCGCCCGCGCCCTCTCGCGCGTGCGCGAATGGCGCGCGACCGAGCGCGCGCCGGCACAAAAGAGCAAATGGATCAACGAATTCTGGGTCCAGAACCGCGGCGAGATGCTGCGCATCGACGCGGGGCAGGTCGACCTGATCGAGGCCGAGCGCGACTATATGCGCCTGCATGTCGGTGGCCGCAGCTGGCTGATCCACCAGACGATCAAATCATTGGAAGCCCGCATGAACCCCGATCAGTTCATGCGCATCCACCGCTCGAAGATGATCCGCCGCGAAGGGATTGTCGGACTGAAGCATCATGGCGATGGCGCATGGAGCGTCGACTTGGGCGAAGGCGGCGTGCACCGCATCGGCCGCACCTATCTTCACGACGTCAAGGCAATCATGCACGCCTGAACGAAAAGGCGGCCATGCAGCCGGGGCATGACCGCCTTTTTGGGATCGACATACGGCGGGGCTGGTTAGGGAGCGGCAGCGACGACAATCCGGCCGCGATCGGCAAGACGGGCACTTTCGCCGTTGAACAGGCCGGCCAGCTTCACATCGGCATCGGCCATCGCACTGTCCTCGCAGCGCGTGGCGGCGGCGCGTTCGCGAAGGGCCTGCCGGTAGTTCACCCGGGTACCGCACACTTTCTGGACGGCAAATTTGACGCGCGAGTTCAACCGCTCGCGGCCGTCGACGCTCGACAGGTCCAGGTCGTCGTATCGCACGACGGTGGTATGCCGCTCGCCTTCATCTTCGGCCGCGGCCGCGGCCGGAACCGAAAAGCCGGCCAGCGCCACCGGCACAGCTAGCAGGAAAGAAAATTTCGCCATGGGGGAGTCCTCTCTTCAAAAGGATGCGGGATACCGGCTGGCGGACCGGGGAGACCGTCTTCCGATATCCCGCAAGTTGGTGATATCCTCTGGACGTCATCAGAATCGCCTTTGGATCGATCGGGGCCGACAGCCGCTCGATTGACAGACGAAAGGCGTCGATCCGTCGACCAATGGCCGACCGGCGGGCAACATCATGACGCGAGACTTGCATCCAACGAATGGTCATGGCCAAATTGGCCGATGGGGAAGAAATTATCTTTCGCCGCGAGTCGACACAAAGGGGTGCGGCTCTTCCGCTGGTCGGTGCTGGCGCTGGCCGGCGTGACCGCCGGGGCCATGCTGGGCGAGATGGCCGCCGGGACGCGGCTCGGCGGCGAAACCGGCGGGCGGGCGTCCTATTCGAACCTTAGCGCCAACCCCGACGCGCTGGTTGCGCAGGGCGACGGCGGAATCCTCCCCTGCCCGGGCTGCGCGGACAGCTACGGCGTCGCACTGCGGCTTCAGGCAGACCGCGACGTCAGGATGAGCGACGAATTCCGCGAACTGGGTGCCGTCGACATCGATCCGCCCATGCTGACAGAGGCCGGCGACGATTATCGCTACGGCGGACGCTTTCCCGACCCGGAGCCGCACGCCGCTGCGACGAGCGAAGACCCGCCCGCAAACGCGCCGGCCGACGAATCCCCGGCCCTCGACATGAGGCCGCCCGTCCCCGCCGAATTTTGATGACTTAGTGCGGCGGCTTGGCCGGTGCGGCGCAGCGGGTGGTATCGCCGGCCTTGCACGCGGCGGCATCGGCTTCCCACGCCATCCGTTCTTCGGCTGACATCGCGGCGACGCGCGCCTTCTCGGCCTCATAGGCCGCGGTTTCCTCGGTAAACACGGTCTGGTCATGCGCCACCTGTTGCTGCGCCGCGGAAACTTCCTGCTGATAGGTCATGTTTTCGGCCTTGGCGCGCGACGCCTGTTCGGCGTTGAGCCGCGCCGTGTTCGCGCGCTCTTCGGGGGTGGTGCCATCCTTGACGGGTTTCGCCGCCGTCGTCGCATCGGCGGGCGTCTGGAAGGCTGCGGCCTGACCCGAGGCGAGCAGCGCGAGCGCGGCGGTGGCCGCCAAAATATTCCTGGTCATCGAAGCGTCTCCTTCAATCGATTGGTCTGCCGGTCCAACGCTTTGCCCGGTAGCCCGTTCCCGCCGGCGAATTGACCTCTTCAAACGCAAGCGCCATGCTGGACGCCCTCTTCATGTCCGATCGGCCGATCATTTGCCAGTATCACCGAAGCATCCGCTCAATCGCCCGGTTTTTTTCACACCGCTTGTGGTGCTTCTCGCCGCCGTTATCCTCAGCCTGTGGCAAGGCGCCGCGGTGGTCGCGGCCGAAACCGCGATCAACGACTGGATATTGCGCAATTTTTCGTCGCTCTTCGCCTGGGCCGGGATCGGCTTTCTCGCGCTTCTGGCAGGCATTGCGGTTTCGCCGCTCGGTGGACGGATCATCGGGGGACCGGACGCGAAGCCGATACTGACCCGCTGGCGCTGGTTCGCGGTGACGCTCTGCACGACAATTGCCACCGGCATCCTATTCTGGGGCGCCGCCGAGCCGCTCTTCCACCTCAACGACCCGCCCGCGATGCTCGGCCTCGAACCGGGCAGCGACGCGGCGGCGACCTTCGCCATGTCGACGATGTTCCTGCATTGGACGCTGACGCCCTACGCCATCTACACCGTCGCGGGCCTCGCCTTTGCGCTCGTCTATTACAACCGCCGCGAACCCTTCAGCCTGTCGTCGCTCTTCGTCCCGCTGATCGGCCAGCGCGCGCATGGTCCGGTCGGCACGGGGATCGACATCATCTGCCTCTATGCGCTTGTCGCGGGCATGGCGGCGTCGCTCGGCGCCGGCTTGCTCGCGCTCGCGGGCGGCGTCGAGGGGATCGGCGGCTTCGACGGCGGAACGGCGCTGCGCTGGGGGATCGCCGCCGCGATCGTCGCCAGCTTCCTGATTTCCGCCGCGACGGGCCTGCAAAAAGGCATCGCGGGCCTGTCGGTGCTCAACACCTGGCTCTTTTTCGCGATCATCGCCTTTGTCCTGGTTGCGGGTCCGACCGCCGAAATGCTCGGCCTGTCGCTGCGCGGCACCATTGATTATTTCCAGACCTTCTTGCCCCGCAACCTCGGCCTCGACGTCGACACCGGCTGGCACCGGCAATGGACGATCTTCAACTGGGCGAACTGGTTCGCCTGGGCGCCGGTGACCGCGCTGTTCCTCGGCCGCCTCGCGGTCGGCTACAGCGTTCGCGCCTTTATCATGTACAACCTCATCCTGCCGTCGCTGTTCGGCGCGGTGTGGATGACCGCCATCGCCGGCGCGACGATCGCGTTCGACCAGCAGAGCGGTGCCAGCCTTTACGCCGTGCTGACCGCGCAAGGCCCCGACCCGGTATTGTTCCGGCTGTTCAGCGCGCTCGGCGGAGGGCCGGTGGTTGCCGCCGTCGTGCTGTTCGCGATCTTCCTCTCTTATGTCGCCGGCGCCGACGCCAATGTCTCGGCGATGAGCGCGCTGTCGACGCGCGGTATCTCGCCCGACGCGCCCGAGGCGCCGCTGTGGGTGCAGGCGGTGTGGGGCATCACCGTCGGCCTTGTCGCGATCGTGCTCGTCGCGGGCGGCGGCATCGACGGCATCCGCATGATGTCGGTGCTCGGCGGCTTCCCCGCGCTGTTCGTCATTGTCGGCGCGGCGCTGTCGCTTGCGGTGATGGCGGTACGGGGACGGCACGAAGCCGCCCCCGCCGAGTCCTGAGAAAGGGGTCTCAGGACTACCAGATCCGGGTGCGTTCCTCGGGCTTCAGATAATATTTGGCGCCCGCGGCGACGCTGAACGCCTTGTACCACGCATCTACGTTGCGCACAGGTCCGATGATGCGCCAGCGCGCCGGGCTGTGCGGATCGCTCGCCACCTGCTGCTTGATCGCATCCTCGCGCTGCTTCGTCCGCCAGGCCTGCGCGAAGGCAAGGAAGAAGCGCTGGTCGCCGGTCAGCCCGTCGATCACCGGTGCGGGCTTGCCGCCGAGCGAGCGGCGATAGGCATCATAGGATACCTCCAAGCCTGCCAGATCGGCGATATTCTCGCCCATCGTCAGGTCGGGGTTGATGAACGATCCGGGCGCGGCCTCATAGGTCGCATATTGCGCGCCGAACGCCTTCGCCTGTGCATCGAAGCGCGCCGCATCCTCTGGCGTCCACCAGTCGCGCACCGCCCCCTCGGCATCGATCTTGCGGCCCTGATCGTCGAAGCCGTGCGTGATTTCGTGGCCGATGACGGCACCGATCGCGCCATAATTGACCGCATCGTCGACGCTCTCGCTAAAGTAGGGAGCCTGCAATATGCCCGCCGGGAACACGATCTTGTTCTCGAGCCCGCCATTATAGGCGTTCACTTCCTGCGGGTTCATCGACCATTTCTTGCGGTCGACCGGCTTGTTCAGGTCGGACAGCGCATAGGCATATTCGAACGCCGCGCTGCGCTTCACATTGCCGTATAGGTCGGCAGGGTCGATCTTGAGCCCCGAATAATCGCGCCATTTGTCGGGATAGCCGACCATCACGTCCATCTTTGCGAGCTTCGCCAGCGCCGCGTCCTTCGTCGCGGGCGCCATCCAGCTGTTGTTCCGGATGCGGTCGCCCATCGCGAGTTTCAGGTTGGCGACGAGCACCTCCATCTTCGCCTTCGCGCTCGCCGGGAAATATTGCTTCGAATAGGTCTCACCGACGAGTTCGCCGAGGCTGCCGTCGACGAGCGTCAGCCCGCGCTTCCAGCGCGGGCGCAGTTCGCCGACCCCGCTCAGCGCCTTGGTATATTCGAACCGGCTGTCGACGAATGCCTTCGACAGATAGGGCGCGGCGTTGTCGGCGACATGGAATTGCTGCCACAGCTTGATCGTGTCGAGCGGGGTCTTGGCATAAAGCGCCGCGATGTCACGCACCGCGGTCTTTTCGTTGACGATGATGCGCTTCTGCGGCGCGATGCCCGAACCCGCAAACCAGGCGCTCCAGTCGAGCCCCGGCGCATAGGCCGCCAGTTCTTCCCCCGACATCGGATTGTTGATCTTGCCGATGTCGCGGCGGTCGGCGATCGCCCAGCTGACTTTCGCGATCTCGGTCTCGAACGCCATGATCGCATCGGCCGCCTTTTCGGGATCGGTGTTGCCCGCCATCTTCATCGTCCGCGCGATATAGGCGCGGTACGCGTCGCGCTGCGGCTTGAAGCTGTCGTTCAGATAATAGTCGCGTTCGGGAAGGCCGATCCCCGCCTGCCCCAGCCACAGCACGTTAACGGTCGGATCGGCGGTGTCGGCATAGGGCCCGCCGCTGACGATCGTCGAGCCGAACGTCCCCTGCGTGCCGCCCATGAAGCGTGCCATTTCGCTCTTGTCCTTGATCGCTGCGACCGCGGCGATGTCGGCCATCAGCGGCTTGGCCGCGAGCGCCTCGACGCGCGCCTCGTCCATGAAGCTTTGATAGAGCCCGCCAACCTGGCTTGTCGCGGGCGCGCCCGCGACAACCGCGCGCAGCTGGCGCTGGGTCAGGTTATAGACGTCGTAGTCGACACCCGCCGAGGCCTGATCCGACGGAATCTCGGTGCGCGCAAACCAGCTGCCATTGGCATATTTGTCGAAATCGTCACCCGGCTTCACCGAGGGATCGCGCGCGTCGAGATCGACGCCCCATTTGCCGAAGGACAGCGCTTTCAGCGATCCAGCTTCGGCGTCGCCCGCCGCTTCGTCGGCCGCGGCGGTGAGCGATGCGGCCGGCATAGTCTGCGCCAACACCGGCGCCGCCAAAGCCGCGGCGATGGCCAGTGAGGCCGCGCCCAGAAATCCTGTCTTCATTCCCCGTCTCCTTGGTCCCCGCGCCAACCCGAAAGGATGGCGAACATAGCCCTGTTCTCCTCCCCGCCGCTCGGCCGGTCAACCGGCCTGCGGTGCATTGGTCGACCCAAAACCCGCGTTGGTAGATTAGTTGGAACCCGAAGAGCCTCGCCTCTCAGCGTCTTTCCGAAGATATTGACGAGCAACAATTATATCGTAATGAAACGGCGAGCGGCACCGGCCGCAGCGGGGGAAAAATCATAAAGCCGTTTTTGTTGGCGGCAGCGGCAGCCGCAGCATATTGCGCGCCCGCTGCGGGGGCGCAGGAACCATCGGATCGCGTCGAAACGCCCGGCCAGGTCCAGTTATCGGCCGAACAGCTGTTCGTATTCGCCGCCGAGGCCCAGGCGGCGGGCGATTTTGCGGCGGCCGAAACCGCCTACCGCGCCCTCGCCACCAATCCCGACATCGAACTTCGCACCGAGGCGCGGTTCCGGCTCGCGCTGATGCTCGCCGACGATCTGGGCAAGCACCGCGAGGCCGCGGTCCTGTTTCGCGAGATCCTCGACGAAAAGCCGGGCGCCGCGCGTGTCCGCATCGAACTGGCGCGCATGCAGGCGATGCTTGGCAACCTGGGCGCGGCGGAGCGTGAATTGCGTTCGGCGCAGGCGGCTGGCTTACCGCCCGAGGTCGAGCAACAGATCCGTTTCTATGCCGCGGCGCTGAGCGCGCAAAAGCCCTTTGGCGGATCGGTGGCGATCGCCTTCGCCCCCGACAGCAACATCAACCGCGCGACCCGGTCGGACACGCTGGGCACGATCATCGGCGACTTCACACTCGATGAAGATGCAAAGGCCCGGTCGGGACTGGGCGTCGCGCTGCGCGGACAGGCCTATTTCCGCACCGGGATCGACAAGCGCTCGCAATTGCTCGTCCGCGCGTCGACCTATGCGAACCTCTACCGCGCCGAACAGTTCGACGACATCGCCTTCTCGATCCAGGCGGGCCCCGAATATATATCGGGCAAGGACCGGATCAATATATCGGGCGAAGCGACCTGGCGCTGGTACGGCCTCGATCCGTACAGCTTCTCCGCGGGTGCCGGCGCGACCTGGCAGCATCCGATGGGCCAAAAGGCACAGCTGCGCCTCGACGGCCGCATCGCCGACGTCAACAACCGGCGCAATCGACTGCAGGATGCGACCAACGTCCTGCTCGCCGCATCCTATGACCGGGCCTTTTCGGCAAAGTTCGGCGGGGGCCTTCAGGTCAGCGGCAACCGCGAGGCCGCCCGCGACCCCGGATATTCGACGACATCGGGCGGCCTCACCGCCTATCTCTTTCGCGAGATCGGGCAAACGACGCTGACCGCGAGCGCAGGTTACAGCCGGCTCGAGGCCGACCAGCGGCTCTTCCTCTATCCGCGTCGCCGGGTCGACGACCGGCTGCAAGCATCGATCGGCGGCCATTTTCGCTTTCTCAAGCTCGGCAGCTTTGCACCAACGGTCAAAGTCGGCTGGGAAAAGAATAAATCGACCGTTGAGATTTGGGACTATTCACGTATCAGTGCAGAATTCGGCATAACTTCCGCTTTTTAGGGCGGATATGCCGAAAAGAAATGAGAACAGGGGGGCCTGATCAAATGAAAAATCGCTTCGCGGTCGCATCGTCGTCGCTGGTTCTGGCTTTTGCGCTGTCCGCATGCGGCGGCGGTGGCGGCGGCGGCGTCAACAGCACGCCCCCGCCACCGACACCTACTCCAACGCCGACTCCGACCCCCACTCCGACCCCCACTCCGACTCCGACTCCGACTCCGACTCCGACTCCGACTCCAACTCCTACCCCTACTCCGACGCCACCACCTACAGGCGCAAACAGCGACCTGATTGCGCCGTTAGAAAGCGAGACGTTTCGCAACCTCGCGTCGGTTGGCACGCTCAGCGTCCCGACCAGCGGCGCCAACGTCACCGCAACCGCCGGACCCGCGACGCTTACGTTCGTCTATAATGCGTCGGCGCAGTCCTACACCGTATCCGACGGGACCAGGAGCCAGACCTTTGGGCAGGCAAATATCGACCCCACCCAGACGAACGGCGATTTGACCACCTATAAAGTCGTATCGGGCAACACGACCGATTTCCTGTCGCTCACGACCAACGGGACCGCGGCGGGAAAAACCCGTTACGTCGGCGCGGGTTTCTGGCAGCGCCAGGTCAACGGCACGACCGCGATCGACGGCCGCTTCCTCTCCTTCACTTACGGCGCCCAGACACCCGACGCCGCCTTGCCGCGAACAGGCGTCGCGAGTTTTGACGTGCGCTTGCTGGGCGCACGGTCTTTCAGCAACGAGGTCTATTCGCTTTCCGGGACCGGCCGGCTCAGCGCGGACCTGCAAAGCGGAGCGATCTTCGGGACCGGCATTTATGACGAAACCGTCGCCCAGACCGGACAGGTGATCGGGACCAATCGCGGGTGGGGCGCCGTCGCACTGATCGCGTCGGGCAGCAACAGCTTCGCGGGAAAGATTAATTTCGACAATTACGGCAGCGGCGATCTGCGCGGCGCCTTCTATGGCCCGGCGGCGGAAGAGGTGGGCGGTACATATCACCTCAACCCGAATTCGGAGATGGCACTCGCAGGCACGATCTTCGGCGCTCGCGGCACCTATGCCGTCAATCAGGCCGACAATCTCAACTCACCGCAAAAGGACATTTTCTTCCGCCCGGTGTCGGCATCGCTTCGCGGGGCGCTGAATGGCGGGGCGTTGACCTCTGTCGCCTCCGGATCGCCGCTCATCAGCGTCCTGAAACGAGAGAACAGCGGCGGCACGATATTTTATTCCGCCGATGGCCGGATTCCGACATCCTCGCTTCGTGGCGAATTTTTCACCAACTCCCAGTATCTTCGCGTCGGGCTTCAACGCCAAACCGAAGGCAACAACATGTTCTTCGACGCGTTCGCCTATGGGTTCGAAACCGTCGCAGCCGGGGTTCCCCGTACCGGATCGGCTTCGTTCAACGTGTCACTTCTGGGCGGTGTCGGTACGGCGGGATCAGCGCTGAGCAGCGTTTCCGGATTTGGTTCTCTCTCCGCCAATTTTGCGACCGGGGCCTTGACGACGCTCGGCAATTATACCGTATCCTCGGCCTTGCCGCTCCGCGAATTCGGCGACCCGCTGGGAAGCCAGATCGATGCCGGAAGCTGGACCGGAACGGCGACCATCGCCGCCGTGGCAAACGCGTTTTCGGGCAATTTCACGATGGACGGGACGAAGGACTATTCGGGGACGCTCGCCGGAAAATTCTTCGGCCCCGCAGCCGAGGAAGTCGGCGCCGCCGTCAATACGACCGCCAGCGACGGCTCGATTCTCGTCGGCGCGCTTTACGGCGCGCGCGGCGCGGACGTCAGCGCGTCGCAAACCAAGCTCCTCGACCTGACAACAACGACGGTCCTCAACGGGATGAGCGGGCAATATTATATTCGTCCGAACCTGTCGCCAAGCGACGCGTCAGGAACCGACAGCAATATCGAGGTCACTTATGACCCGGTTGCGGGTTCCTATATTTTCCAGACGAAATCGACCGGAAATATCGGCGGGATTCCCCTGTCGATTGCGGTTCAAAAGGCCGACCGCATCGCCGCCGCCAGCGACGCCCGCTTCGACGTCTATCAGGGTTCCGATTATCGCGGGCGCATTTACAAACCCGGCGCGGGCAATCCGGAAATCGCGCTTTCCTACGCCAGCTTCGCCGACCTGAGCGAGACAGGTGTAGACCAGGTCGGCCAGGCGACCACGGCTCGCCATTTCGCTCTCTTCGGGGGCCGCACGCCGAGCTTCCAGATCCCGACGACGGGCAACGCCTCCTATTCGGGAATTGTCTATGGCGCGGGCCGGCACGGAAGTATCATCACCGATGCCCAGCTAACCGGAACCAGCAAGTTCAACATCAACTTCGCGACCGGCGTGAGCAGCCTCGTCATGTCGCTGATCGCCAGCAACCAGGCGGGAACCACCACGTCCAACCTTGGCAATTTCACCTATGCCTCGTCGGGAACGCCGCCCTGCCCCGGCACCTGCCCTAACCAGATTTCGCTCTCCCTGTCCCCCGGATCGGGCGGGAACGGTTTCCTGAACGGCTATTTCTTCGGACCCAATGCGGCGGAATATGGCGCGACCTTCGTATTGAACCTCAACAGCAACACGGGGCAGGCCGTCGACAGTTCGACCTTTACCGGCGTGACACTCGGCCGGAAAGATTAGCCGCGCGGGGCATCGTGCCCCGGCAAACGCTATTGCAACAGGGGCGACTGCATCCCATCTCCGGGGTCGCAGCGCCCCTCTTGCGCGCAAAGAACAAATCTGGAACATACCTCTCCCATGAGTCTCACCCATATTAAAGTGCGCGGCGCGCGCGAGCATAATCTCAAGGGCGTCGACGTCGATCTGCCGCGCGATGCGTTGATCGTCATCACCGGCCTGTCGGGCAGCGGCAAATCGTCGCTCGCCTTCGACACCATCTATGCCGAGGGGCAGCGGCGCTATGTCGAGAGCCTGTCGGCCTATGCGCGCCAGTTCCTCGAAATGATGCAGAAGCCCGATGTCGAGCATATCGACGGGCTCTCGCCGGCGATCAGCATCGAGCAAAAGACAACGAGCCGCAACCCGCGCTCGACCGTCGCGACCGTGACCGAGATCTACGACTATATGCGCCTGCTGTGGGCGCGCGTCGGCATTCCCTATTCGCCGACGACCGGCGAGCCGATCAGCGCGCAGACGGTCACCGACATGGTTGACCGCGTCATGGCACTGCCCGAAGGGACGCGCGCCTATCTGCTCGCCCCCGTCGTCCGCGGCCGCAAGGGCGAGTATAAGAAGGAACTCGCACAGTGGCAGAAGGACGGCTTCACGCGCGTCCGCATCGACGGTGAATTCTACGAGATCGGCGAGGCGCCGGCGCTCGACAAGAAATACAAGCATGACATCGAGGTCGTTGTCGACCGTATCGCTGTGCGCGAAGGCCTCGGCACCCGCCTCGCCGACAGCTTCGAGACCGCGCTGAAGCTCGCCGAGGGGCTCGCCTATGTCGACCTCGCTGATGGCCCCGTCCCGGGACGCGAGGAGGAAGACACCGGCGGCGCGATGAAGGGCGCGGGCATCCCCGCGAACCGCCTGATCTTTTCCGAGAAATTCGCCTGCCCCGTCTCGGGCTTCACGATCGCCGAAATCGAACCGCGCCTGTTCAGCTTCAACGCGCCGCAGGGCGCGTGCCCCGCGTGCGACGGGCTCGGCGAGCGGCAGGAGTTCGACCCCGACCTCGTCGTCCCCAATCACGCGCTCAGCCTGAAAAAGGGCGCGGTCGTTCCCTGGGCGAAATCGAACCCGCCCTCGCCCTATTATATGCAGGTGCTCGAAAGCCTCGGCAAAGCCTATGGTTTCGACCTCACCACGCCATGGCAGGACCTGCCCGGCGCGGTGCAGCTGATCATCCTCTATGGCAGCGGCGGGAAGCCTGTCGAGCTTACCTTCAAGGACGGCAAGCGCAGCTACACGACGCACAAGGCGTTCGAGGGCGTCATCGGCAACCTCAACCGCCGCCTGCTGCAGACCGAGAGCGCGTGGATGCGCGAGGAGCTGAGCAAATATCAGGCGCCGCATCCGTGCGAGACGTGCCACGGCGCGCGCCTGCGCCCCGAACCGCTCGCGGTGAAGATCGCGGGTGAGGACATCAGCATGTCGGCGCAGCGCTCGGTCGCCGACGCGCTCGGCTGGTTCAGCACGCTCGACGCGAAATTGAACGACACGCAGAAGCAGATTGCGAAGGCGATCCTGAAAGAGATCAACGAGCGCCTCGGCTTCCTCAACAATGTCGGGCTCGATTATCTCAATCTCAACCGCACCAGCGGCACGCTCAGCGGCGGCGAGAGCCAGCGCATCCGTCTCGCCTCGCAGATCGGCAGCGGCCTGTCAGGCGTGCTCTACGTCCTCGACGAGCCGAGCATCGGCCTCCACCAGCGCGACAACGACCGGCTGCTCGCGACGCTCAAGCGCCTCCGCGACCTCGGCAACACCGTGATCGTCGTCGAGCATGACGAGGATGCGATCCGCCACGCCGATTATGTCGTCGACATGGGCCCCGGCGCGGGGCTCCACGGCGGCGAGATCGTCGCCGAGGGCACGCTTGAAGAGGTGCTCGCGAACACGAACAGCCTCACCGCCGCCTACCTGACCGGCGCGAAGAAGATCGAAGTGCCGAAGCATCGCCGCAAGGGCAATGGCTTCGACCTCGTGCTCAAGGGCGCGCGCGCGAACAACCTCCAGAATGTCACCGCGAAGATCCCGCTCGGCACCTTCACCTGCGTCACCGGCCTGTCGGGCAGCGGCAAGTCGAGCCTGATCATCGACACGCTCTACGCCAGCGCGGCGCGCGTGCTCAACGGCGCGCGGATGATAGCGGGGCCGC
>Ga0247823_10002193_pt1 | contig 16157 bp, 22 predicted proteins | sample 13C_PalmiticAcid_2_FD_192426 | JGI IMG/M metagenome (GOLD analysis project Ga0247823, IMG submission 192426) | Soil microbial communities from agricultural site in Penn Yan, New York, United States - 13C_PalmiticAcid_Day30 | ecosystem: Environmental > Terrestrial > Soil > Agricultural land...
TCGCCTGGCTGCAGGCCGGCAATCCCTCCTGCATGGTAGCGCTTGGCGCCGGCAAAGGTTGAGGGCTTGAAGGCTCTGCCGTGGCCATAGCCGTCTTTTCCAGCCGTGCCGCCGGAATGAAGGATGCCGGGAATGATAGCTCCGCCTAGGAGGCCACCACCGCCACCGAACAGACCGCCACCACCGCCGCCGAAGAGAGCTGCCAGTGGCCCTTTGCCGAGAAGTAGAGCCTGTGTCGCCGCTTCGATAAGCGTATTAAGAAACTTATCGAGCGCCTTATTCCCCGTTTCGATGGCGGGGATGAGTGTCGAGAAACTGTCTGCAGCGGTCTGGCCGAAGAATTCCGATGCTTCTTTGGCCTGATTCTGCTTGTCCTTCAGTTGATCTGCTGAGGATGCTGCTTTGGCATAGCTAGTCGCAAGTTTGTCGATATCGGCCGCGAGTGTGGGGGTGATTTCGAGGCCAGCCTTTTCCGCCTCCCGGAGAAGCTGCTGCTCCATCCGCGCCTTAGCTAAAGCGAAGCCGTAATCGTTAATAGCAGGATTAAGTCTTGCGTGCGCTTCATACTCGGCATTCAGAAGCGCGATCCGCGCTTCAACCTGCTTAATGTCACCTTGGAAAATATCGGCCGGGGACTTGGTGCCAATCCCTGCATCCTTTAGCGAGAAGCCAGAACCTGAAAGATAGGCTTGCGCCTCTTCTTTCCTGCGTGTCTTGTTGATGCCGGCATTATCACTGCCGAGATCGGCAATAGCCTGCGCAACTGCTTCAGGTCCCCCACCACCCTGGATGGCGGAGACAATACGTTTTGGCAGTTCACCATAATTGTAAGCGATCGACGTCAGCGCGGCCTTTTGCGCCTCATTCAGCGAGCGCCATGTGTCGTTGCCGATCGCCGAGACGATACCGTCCTGAAACTCGACAAGCCTGCGCTCAAGGTCACGCTGTGCGTCTTCGAGGGTAACGACAGTATCGGCCGTCACTTTCTCGATCATACCGTTGGCACGGGTGACGGTGTCCGAGCCGAAACCAACCCGGTAGGCGTTCACATCCCATTTGGCTTTGGTGATGAACCCTTCGAATCCCTTCACCATCTGGGCCGCGGCGCTTTCGCCAGCAACGCGATAACGCTCCTCTGCACCACGGAAAGCACCCAGCTCATCAGGATTTAGGAACTGCCCACCCCCGGAACTAAGGGGGGAGAGTTGCCCGAGGTTTCCGGGGAGCGTCTTTTGAAACTCCTCAATGCGCCGCGCCTGAATCGCTTCCTCCGCCTGCTTTCGGGCCTCGGCGGCCTGTTTGGCGTATTCAGCAAATGCAACGGCGATCTTGTTGACTGATCCAGCGAACGCCTGTGCGCTCGATACGCCCGTGTTCAGCCATTCCGTGATGAGAGCACTTGTCAGTTCGCGCGTTTCGCTGGTGCTGTCCTTCCCCTCGTCGATCGCAGTCTTCACCGCCGCGAAGGCTTTCTGGATTCTAAGAATACCTTCTTCGCTCGCACCGGCAGCGCGCAGTTGGCTAACAACATCAGTGATGTCGACAGAAAGCCCCTTCACTTGCTCGCGGGCCTGCTTGAATATCTCATCAATGTGCAAATCGGTTGCGGCGCGAAGGTCCGCTATGTTCTGCGCGTCTTTCGCCGCCTTCGCGTATGCCTGGAGGGCCGGGACTGCATCGCCCCATTCCTTGGCAACTGCTGAAATCATGTCGACGTGCGCCTTAAGCGCCTCATTAGACTTATCAGCGCCATCATCCACGCTCGTAAAATACTGGACGGCATAACCCACGAGGCCGATCAGCGCGAAGGACGCCAGAGAGACGGGATTGACGACTTGGCCGATGGCGCCGCCTAGAGTTTTCACCGCCCCAACCAGACCGCCAGAACCTTGAAGGACTTGCGCTACCTGGCTTCCCTGTTGCGCCATGACTGTGAAAGGAGATGCGCCGCCGGCAAGCGAAGTAGCTATGTCGTTCAACTGGAAGGACAGGTTCGAAACCGCTGCGCGTTGCGCGCCAAGAGATTGCTCGACCTTCTTACCCCCGGCTTGGAAATTCTTCGCTACATTGTCATTGGCTCGTTTGAAATTGTCCTCGACGTATTTTGCCGCATCCGCCGACTGCTTCGCGACCGTCGCCATCTGCTTGGCAAAGGCACGCTGATTGGCCTCAATCGAGACAAGAAGCCTCGCGTTGTCTTCGTTGGTAGCCATTCAACGGCCCCCCAGTATTTGAGAAAGTACAGGCGATGTGCAACGGTGCCCCTACGGAGGAGCTATGAACTCGATTCTCAAGTTTCTGATTGCCACGGCATGCATTTGCGTAATCGCTGTCAGCGGTCACTATGGATTTTCAGTTTATGAAGAAAATCAAGAAGTTGCTCGCCAGGAGGCGATTTCGCGCAAAGCGGCTATGGCCGCCTATGACGCTAAATTGCAACAGGCCAGAGAAGAATCAGAACAACGCAGTGCTGAAGCACGTGCTGCGTTGACGGCTGAATGCGATCGTCGTGTTCCTTCTCAGTCCACAGATAATCTAAAAGCAATCTACCAGCGGTGCCTTTCCGACAATGCCGCAATGTTTGGTGTAGCGCTGCCCGAGTAGAATTCCGCAGGTTGGAGCGGGCCGAGCGGGCAAAGAATGCCAACTGACTAGACACATTCCAAGGTTGTGTCATGATGCGCCCCGGGACATTGGGGAACAACATGAAAATGAAAACTCTGGCGGCGCTTTCAGCCGCTTGCATACTTTCGGGTTGCGGAAGCATCACCCGCGGCACGAGCGAACCAGTCTATTTGTCTGCGAAGCCCGAAGGAGCGGAGATCACCACTTCACTCGGCCACCGCTGCAAATCGCCGTGCACGGTCACGGTAGATCGGAAGACCAAATTCACCGCATACGCCGAACACCCTGGCTATCACCGTGGCACGCTCGAAATAGGCACTAAAGTCAGCGGAACCGGCGCAACCGGCTTTGCCGGAAACGTCCTGATCGGCGGCGTGATAGGAATGGGTGTCGATGCCGCCACTGGTGCAGCTCTGGACCACCATCCGAACCCTGCTCAAATCGTTCTGGTTCCGGTTGACGCGACTAATCCCAAGACGCCGCCGCAAATATCATTCGCCGATGAAGTCAAGCGAGATATCGAGCGGGAGAAAGCAAAGTCCGCGCCGAGTACCTAGTTTAGATTAGAACCCTTCGATCCCGAGCCGGGAAAGCCTGTCCTCGTCCATTGCCGGCGGCGGCGGTTCTTCGGCTCGGTGGAAGTCCTCAAAGCCCTGCTTGCAGTGTTGATATTCCCACAGGGTCATTTCGTCGATTTGTGCAGGGGTAAAGCCTAGGACGGCTCCTCCCCTGTAGTACCCTGACCATCGGGTTCGGCCGTTTGGGAGCGGGTTTGGGTCTGATCCTCCCCCGCCATCGGCTCCCCCGGCGCGTCGTCCTCCGGCGCCCACATGATGAAGCGGCGCAGAAGGTCGGCAGCAGTCGTGGAGAGTTCGTAGAGGCTATTCGTGCCTGATACGCGGTCGATGACCTGCTTCGCCTCGATATCCTTCATACCGCCGCCGATCAGGCCCAGCCGGATAGGGCCGAGGACATCATCAACCTTCCACTGCTGGCCAAGGAGCCGCAGGAGGACGACTGACACGCCTGCATCGCTGGCTTGCTCGATTGCCCGCAGTTCTCCAATGCCGAGCCGAAAGCGATGTTCGCCTCCGGCCCAGACGATTTCCTCGGCTACTCGCATCAGGAACCGCTTTCAGCCGCCGTGCGCGTCGGCAGGCCATCGAACTGGATCTCGATCTCTGCCGTCACCTTCGTGCCGCGCTCGGCCGTGTTGTTGAGACTGACGAGATAAGCCGGGCCGGTCTCGTATTCGGTATCGCCGGCTTCGGCCTTCAGGTGCCCGATGCGAATGTTCTTGGTCTGGCCCGAATACCACCAGTCCATCATGACGCCATGGCTCTGAGAGGCCCATACACCAGTGCCGGAGACCGTCATTTCCTGCGACTGGACCGCCCGCTCCAGGGATGCCGGCAGGGCTTCGTTTTCGCAGTCCGGCACTTCCGATGTGCTCATGTTCGACGTGCGGCTTGCCGTGCGGGAGGTGAGCCCGCAGATTTTCGACCAGGTTCCCGGCGTGTTGCCTTCGATCTCGACGACCATTTCATGAAAGTTTTCAGTAGTTGCGCGCATTTCGCTTCACTCCATAGAAAAAGCTACCCTTCTTGGGGTGGCTATAAAGGTTTCGACAAGTTTGCGGTCAGATCAAAAAGAGACGCTTTTCGCCCCTTACTTCAAACTCTCATTGCCCTTTCGGACGGTTGCCTTGCCACGGTTCTTGGCCGGGACACGCTCTGCCTTGCCGCGCTCGACGGCATAGACGACGACATCTTCAGGCCAATCCTGCGGAACAGGACCAGGCACGAAGGTGAAGGAGTATTTGGAGTTCGGCCGGCGATAGGTGCCGCCGATGAAGACCATCATTTTAGCCATCACGAGCCCTCCGGAACTTCGACCATCGCCACGGCCTGAACTATGCCATGGGTGACGAGCGGGTCGGGGTCATCAACGATGCGCCATATCTCGACGCGGACCTGAACAAGAGCGTGCTCGGTCAATTCAAGTTCCTGCTCATGGATCGCGGCGCGAATGGCTTCGACGATATCGCTGCAAGGCGAGGTGCTATTGGCCTTCGACCAGACGTCGAGTTGAAGCGTGATTTCCTGCCCATCGATGCAGTCGGCGCCATCATCGTTGCCGTAGGTCGGACCACGGCTGATGTAAGCCTGCTTCCCTTTCCACGGAGAGGACGGCACCTTGTCGAAAATGTCGTCCACGAGGGACATGACCGACGCTGTGCCCAGCAGGGTATTGCGCAGGAGGTTCCAAAGTTCGCGGCTCGGGCTCATTGGGTTGGGAACTCCGCTTGTACCGCCTTCTTCATGTTTCGGACGATCCTTGAGCGGATGCGCTTGCGCAGCGCACGCCACGACGGGAAGAAGAATGGATTGGCCGGCATCTCTGTCGTCCCGAACTCTTGCCAGCGGGCGTAGAACGCCTCCTTGCTGCCGGCGAAGATCGTAATCCGCATCCCCTTGCTGTCCGGATCGCTCTTGGCGAGGACGACAGAGCCCTTTGGCGCGGTGCCCCACGTCCACGATATGGACATCTGAAGGTCTCCGGTATCGATCGGCGCCAGACGCTTCATCATCGAGACGAGCTCTTCCGCGCCGGTCTCCATGGCCTTCCGGGCGGCATCTTCTACCCGCTTGGGCATCGTCACCGTGAGCTTCTTGCGCAACTGCGCCACGCCCTTGACCATTACGCGGGTCGTCCGGACTCGACGAGCACGTCTATGAACTGCCGGTCCTCTGTCGGGATGGCCGACCGAACCGCATATTCCGTGCCAGACCAGTATTCCTCGCCCGATGTGCCGAGCCATTCACCATTGCGGGTGTCGCGCATGCGCCAATCCGCCTTGATTTCCTTGGTCTTGCTGTTGCGCCTGACGCGGACGACGATCGGCTGACGCCCTTCAAGCCGGCCGGCGATAACCGCCTCGGCGCCGCGCAGATAGGTGAACCCCGCGCGACATACGAACTGCTCCACGAAATCCTCTTCGTAGTTGCCTTCGCCGTCGCTGACCGGCGCCCGCTCATCGAAGGCGACGCGCTCATAGAGTTGGCCGGAACCTCGATCAGCCATCTGTCACTGGCTCTTCGGTCTCAAGGCGCACTACGGCGCCGGTAAACGTGATGGTCAATTCCGATCGTTCGCGGTGCCGTCCCGCGAGATCCACTCGGATGACGCCGGGCAGAGGCACACCTTTGAAGTAGACACGGGTCCTTCCCTTGAGGTCGTGTTTGATGACAAGGTCAGTCGTTGCAGGAGATGGAAAAGCCATTACACCCTCGCGAACCATGTGAAATTGATATCGGTCTCGACTGCGACGCCCCGCGCGGACGCCCATTCTTTCACGGCGCGATCAACGCCGGAGAAGTCGAACTCAGGCGCCGGGTTCCTGTAGTCGTGGCCACCGATCCAGCCGCCGGCCTTCACCTTCGGCACCCATGCCGTCAGATCCGCCTTGACACCCTCATAGGAATGGTCGGCGTCGATGAAGACCAGATCGAGCGATCCGTCCTCGATTGTCTGCGCCGCGGCGGCGGACAGCACCGGCATGATGATCGCGCGGCCGGGGAAATGCTTAGCCCGGCCCTCGGCCTCGCGCCGATGGGAGGCAACCCGCGCTGGGTCGGTGTGGTTTGCATGAACGTCGCCTGTCGCGCGGTAGTGCTCCGGCTGGTTCTCTGCCGTCTGCCAACTATCCACCATGAAAAGCTTGAGCGCCGGGTGGTTGCGCAGGAGGTATTCCGACATCATTCCGCGAAGGACGCCGATCTCCGCCGCGACGGCATTCGCCGGCAGGCGCTTGAGGACGGCAGAGCCGCGTTGCTCAAAGGGCTTCATCAGTGGGCCGACACCTTTGCCATCTGCAAAATGGCATCAAGTTCTTCCGTCCCGCGGCGCATCTTTGTGTCGAGCTCGGCGCGCTTTTGGTCCAGTTCACTCAATTGTGCCGACAGGGTTTCGAGAACAGTCAGACGACTTTGAACGAACTCGTATAGAACCCGCTCTTTCGCCGACCGCTGGTCTTCTTCCCCTCGGAGCCAAGCACCGCGATAGCTGTTCTGCTCCAAGAAGGCCAAGGCGTCCTTCGTGGTCTCACATTCAGAAAGCAGTTTCATCATCACCATCCTACTTGCCAAGGGCGCGGCTTGCCGTGAAACGCAATCACTCGCGCCCCATCGGGAACCGTACCGTTTCCAAACTCTCTGTCTTTGCGAACTGCCTGCCGGACATGGGCCTTGTAGCTCACCACATGTCCCGGCAATTCATCCTGGATGATCGCCGCCTTGCCGAGCCATAGCCGCTCAAGGAATGCCTGATCACCACCCCTGCGGTACATCTGCATCCAGACTTCCGGGCTTTTGACCCATTCCGCCCAGACCTTTGCCCTGTCGGCTTCCGGCAGAAACATGATCGAGGACTGCAGTCCGTCCTTGCGATAGACGTCCCGCATGATGGCGAGGCGGTCGAGCCCAGCCAGATCGGACAAGTCACCGACAATGGCGCTGTCCAGATCGAGGTAAAGCAGATCACCTTTCACCCATGGGGCGAAAAGCTCGAGCTTGGCAAACCAGCCGGGCCAGTCCGTCATAAGCGCGATCCGGCTCACCGCAACCGGCACATCAGACAGGCAGACGATTTCCGCCCTCGGAAGATGCGCCTCAACCTGCATGGCGAGACGCGATACGTGCTCCGGCAGGTATTCCCCGCCAGACCGTAGAACGAAGGCTACTCTCAAAGCGCTAAAGCCTCCGCGAAGGTCATTTTCGGATAGTTCTTCAACGCAGAGACGGCCGAGCAATTGACGACCGCGACGCCGGCCGCTTTGAATTGCTTCGCCGCCGCATCGACGGCGCGGCACCAGCGACCAACATTCCCTTCAGTGGGGTTGTTCATCCCTGCTGGATGGGCGCCGTGCCAATGCAATCCGTGCTTGATCGACATATCGAAGCCAACGAGGATGATCTTCCGGCAGCCTGTTTGCGCTGCGAGTTGCATAGCGTGGAATCCGCTGTTGCCGCCCCACCCGACTTCGCAGAATTTGTTAAGGATCGGCCGGTCATCGTGCTTGCGGCACTGGACATGACGAGCGCCCCATTCCTGCCGGCTGGTGATGCGACGATCGACGCAGGTCTTGATGCCCGCGAACTCAGGGCAACCATCGTTCTGCTTCCACCAGCCGAAATCGCAGGCATGGAGCCAGTCGGCCCATGGAGCGAGCTTCCAACTGTCGTTTACCGCGATGAACCGGGCTTTGCCTTTCGCAAGCTCAATAGGAACGCCTTGTGCAGACGGGCCAGACGCAACGACAACGCAAGTCTCATCGCGCCACCACGGCCACCACTCCGGCGCGGCTCCGCCAAACGGATGCGATGTCATGCAACTGTCGGATCCCGGAGCATGTACAGAATTGCAGTGACCGGAAGCGGAAGCTTTCCCATCTGGAAAGCACCCTCCGGGTCTTGATCCTGGTTCTTGAAGAAGTAGCCAACGAGCATGATTGTAGCGAGGGCGACGTCATCCGGGACGCCCCCACTTACCGGATCGCCGCCGCTGTCGAGATCGAGAACGGCTGCCGCCCGGCCCTTCAGATGCTGGATCACACGCCGGGACGCCGCGCCTATCATGAGCGTCAGCATCGCGTCATCGTCGTCCTCGTCGATGCGAAGGACTTCCTTGACCTGCTGGATGGTGACGAGCGCGACCATCAGATTTTCACCTTGGCCGGTTCTCTCGTCGCCTTGACCTCGCCATCGCGTCCGTCCCTGCCCTTCTTGGCGGCAAGGGTCCAATGCTTTTCGGCGCCATCTGGCTTCGAAGTCGTTACAGCCTCATCGCAATGCCAGAGCGAGCCGCCCCACGTCACCGTGTCGCCCTTCTCATAGGCCTGACCTTCTTTGAAGACGCCGCGGTAAATCATGGCCGGGATACCGAGTTCGACGCTGTAACCTGTATCGGAACCATCCTGGAACTTGAGGACAACAGTCCGGCCGTCATCCATCAGTTCTGCGTCGAAGTGCTTGAGCGAAAACCCGTCCTTGCCGTCTTTGGGGCGTGGAATGGCATCGACCTTCTCGGCAATGCTTTTCTCGATCGCCGCCATGTCAGCGTCTTGGCCATCCTTCCCGACGAATACGCCAAGGTCACGAGTTGTCCCGTCGCTCATAACGGCGACGAGCTTGCCGCCTTCGGCTCGGAACATTTCCTTGACGTCGAGCCCGTCCTTGCCATCCTTCGGCAAGGGAAGCTGAGAGACGCGCTTCTCGACCTCCGAGGATATCAGCTGAGCGACGTCATCAACGGTAACGCTGGTGCCGTCCTTTGGCGCCGGAATTGCCGAAAGGAATTCATCGACACGCTTTTCAAGCGCCGGCATGACATCATCTATGGACACGCTCGTGCCGTCCTGGCCGTCGCGGGGGACAGGGATGGCCGGCGCGGCCTTTTCGACAGCTGCCAAGACAATGGCGTCAATATCGGGCAGTTGAGGCACTTCGGGGAATGCCGGAATTTCGATCGCTTCGACGGCCGATTTAAGCGCCGCCAGATCGGAAGACAGGTCAATCGGCGCGGGCAACGTATCGATACGCTTCTCGATTGCTTCAAGACGAGCCGATACCACGCCAAGCTCTCGTGCAACATAGTCCTTGACGATCGACACAACCTCCGCGCCGAATGCCGTTCCATCAAAACCTGCCATCACCAAAGCCCTTTTCGGATTTCGTTCAGAGCCTTGGCGGCTTCCAGTTCATCGGAATTGTCGTTGGCGGGCGCCGCGACTGGTGTGACGACGGTCGGGTTGTTCGCCTGCTCGATCAACTGCTTGTCGCGAGCCGCAATAGCCTCGATGCTGTGATCCTGCTGCTGGAGATAGACGGTATCTCCCCCTGTCTTCATTGCCTTGGCATCGACACGGCGGCGGCGTTCGTCCAGCGTCAGCACGCTCTTGGCCTTCTCCAGCACATCGAACTGGGTAACGCTGTCCATGCGAAGGAGACCGTCAACGTCGAATTCCGTGCCTATGCCATCAGCCATGCCCAAACCTTCATCTAGGCAAAGCTCAATTGCCTCAATGAGAACCTGCAGGCACTGCGAATAGTATTCGACGTTGAGTGATTGGATATTGTTGTAGCTTGGCATAGAGCCAACGCCGATCTTGTACGGTGGGACATGGTAGGTCGAGCAGACCACTTCCGACGTCCACTTGAGCTGCTCAATCATCTGACTGTCAGTAGACTTGGCGCGCATCGCTTCGTATGTAAGGCCATCGCCGAGGACAGCTACCTTCCCGGCTTTGTCGCCAGAGAAATTCGTATCCCAGTACTCTTTGAGGCGGGATGCAGTTTCTGGCGCGATTTCCCCCGGAGCCGTCAGGACGCCGCCAGGGCGAGCTCCATTCTGGAAGAAGGTTGTGCTATCGCTCTGGATTGCAAGTCCCTGCGTTGAAGCAAGCCCTCCAGCGAAGATAGGCGACAAACCGACAAGCGGGTGAAAGAAGCAGTTGAACCGATCGTGAATGATTTCACGCGCGGGCACGACAATGCTGCTCTGCACCCCGGCCAGCGAGTCGGCATTGATTTGATAGAAAACGGTTCCATCGTCCGAAATCAGAGGCGTAACAAGGCGTGGGTCAAGCACGTAGAGCTTAACCACGACACCGCGACCGTCGCGCTGCTTGAGAATGTAGGCATTCCCAAACTGCAGCTTCGAAAGAACCCAACATTCTATGAACTGCATGCGGTTCTGGAAATCGTTCGGCTTGCGTAGGACCGGTGAATAGGCTGGATTCGTCGCCTCGCTCCAGATACCAGTCTCGTCCCTCATGACAAGCTTTATCCGCAGTTTTGCGATGTCCGAAGCAATCAGGGACCTACAGGCAAAGTCGGCATGGTACGACAACACATTGTCGAGACTCACTTCGACGTTACGCTGCCACGCCCCGGCATAGCTTTCGAGGATGCGAAACCACCCACCACGGTTGACCGGGGAAAGGGAACCCGCCTTCTGTCGCTCCCCGGTAAAAGGGACAGGAAGACCGAGAACGCGCATTAGGACGCCGCCTCGGCCTCTGCGATCTTTTCGCGCAGCCTTGCCTCATCCCAGCCCATGAATGGGCGCTTGCCCAGCACGCGCTCATACTCCGCCCGCAGAAGCGTGATCTCGTCGTGCTGAGGGATGGAAGCCGGCTTGACGCCTTCTACGGCTCGCATATCGCGGCGCTCATAGCCGAGCTTGCCAAGGATGCGGGCATAGCGAGGATCGGACGACTGCAGCGCGCGGTTCATGTAACCGTTATTCTTCTTCATGTCGGGACCTCCGAGAAATGGGAGCCCGCCGCAGAGAGGTCCGCGACGGGCACGAAGTCAGGCAGGCTTAAGAGCCAGGCATGCCCCAGTTGACTTCGTCGAGCAGAGCGACGGCGGAGGTCCGTCGCTTCGCCCAGTTCAGGATGCGCTCCGCACGGAAGGCAACCGAATTGGTCTGCCACATGGAGACCATGCTGGTTGCGGTCGGCGTGACGACGTCGTTGGTCGGGTTGTCGAGCATCTGGAGCGAAGCTTCACGCGAGACGTCGACCATGACGCCGCCTTCATCCGCGAAGTAGATGTCCGACGCATTGACCAGGGCAACGAAGCCGCCGGCCGAGACCGGAGCGAAGTATTCCGACACGATGACCGGAATACCTTCGAGAGTGCCGCCATTCATGGTGATGCCGGGGAACTCCTGCTGACCGAGCGGATTGCGCATCAGCGACACGGCGAGTGCATTTGCCGAGGACATGATGAAAACCGCAGAGGTCGGCGGGTTGTTCGCCGCAACGAACGTCGCCATCAGAGCGCGGATGTCTTCGCGAATCGCGTCAGCGTCGTTTCCGCTGGATGCGATTGCGACCACACCATTCGTGATCGATGCCGGGGATACGCCGGCCGCAGCCGCCTTGTCCGGGTCGATGAAGTCGATGTCGATGCGCTCCGCAACAGCCGCAGCCAGTGCATCGCGAAGGATGGCATCGGCGGAAGGGCTGGACTTGCGGAGCAGTTCTTCCGTCACGACAGAGATCGTGGCGACCTTCAACTCATCGAGCGTGGTGCGGTTGAAGTCGAACGCCGTCAGCGGCTTCGGCCTTCCTTCCCCGACCCAGTATGCCTGACCGCCGCCGGTCTGACCGATAAGCGGGGTGCGGAACGGGACGCGTCGAAGGTTCGGGATATTGCCCTGACCGAACTTGCCGACGATGGTCATGGGGCGGAGGTATTCCGCAAAGTCGGCGTAGACGGATGTCTCGTCACCGACGAGGTCTTCCGCCCAGTTGCCGGCTACGGAAGCGCCCGCGACGACATTCGCCTTGCTCACGATGCCATAGACCAGCGAGTTTTCGCCGTATAGCGCCTTGGCGACGTCAACCTGGCGATGTTCGCCCTGGCTGAGGAATGCCAGCGCCTTGACCTTGGCGAGACGGGCAAACTCGATGCCGGGGTCAGACTTCTGCTGCGCCTTCACCTGGATCGGCAGGCGCACGTCGCGAGCATCCGAACCGGATTTCGTGTCCACGACACCGGCAACGGGCTTTGCGGTCGATGCCTTCAGGCTCTCCACCAGGCGCAGACGCTTCAGGTGATCGTCGATCGACTTGATTTCGTCCGTCAGCGTATCTGCCGCTTCGGCGCTTTCAGCGTCGAGCGTTTCGCCATCCGTGCCGGTCATGATGGTTTCGAGCTCCGCCGCCTTCGCGACGCGCGTTGCCTCGAATGCGGAAATCTGTTCCGCGATGGTCTTAGCCATGGGTTTCTCCTTTGGCTTCAGGGTTTTAACAGTTGGTTTGGGGGTTCCCGAAGCGCCGGGAGTGGCCTTGCGGCCGGCATCAACATCAGCGCCGGAAGTGCCGGACGCGGCTGGGGCGCCGATGTCGAATTGCTTGACGGAGGTGATCGAGGCTTCAGCATTTGCCGGGATGGTCACGGCCGAAAGCTCCAGCCATTCCCATTTCTCGAATTTCACCCCCCAGGAATTGGGGATCTGCTCAACGTCCAAGCCGCGGAAGCCGATCGAAAGGCCGCGAACAAGGCCGGATTTAATAAGCGCCCACGCCTTATCGATGTCTTCTGAGACGCCCTTGGCGATCTTTGCGACAATCTCGATACCCTTCTTAGTGATCTTCGCATCAGTGACATGGCCGATTGGCTGGTCAGAGCGGTGCTGCCACAGAAGCGGGATCGGCAGGCTGAATTGAGCGCCTTCTGGGACGACGATATCGGCCATACGGTCGGCGGTGGGAGTGCTGGCAATGCCGACAATCACACGTTCGTCGTCGTCCATTTCCTTGATCTGAAGCAAGGAGTATGCGCGGTTCGTCACGGTCATGACGGACCTCCAATCGTTTGGTTTTTTGGGGAAGCTCACCCGACGATGAGCATCTGAAACTGGCGCTTCTTTGCCTTGAATTCGTTGTGTGCAGCGCCGACCGCCTGCGCGATAGAGACCATGCCGTCGATTCTTCCTCGGCTGCGCTTCTTGTCGAACATGCGGTTGTTCATAGGGTCGGCGTATGTGATGGCATTGGAGGCGCACATCGTCGTCACCGGGCTCGCGTCGATGACGATGCTGCCATCCAGGATGCCGTCCTCAAGCTTTTCGATGGACTTCGGCATCGACAAGGCGCGCTCCTGAAACACGATTCGCGTTCCTTGCCCGTGTCGAACCAGCTTCAGCCCCTTGCCTTCCGGCTCGTCGGGTCCCTCATACTTCCATACCGGGAATTCGATGTCCGTACAGGCATCAATGAAGTCGTCAACCTTGGCTGGGTCGAAAGTCAGGAATTCGACGGCGTGATCTTTGCAAAGCGCCTCAACCTTGCCAGCAACGAACTGGTAATCGATCGTGGCACCTGGAACCGCCTCCATAAATCCTTTCTCAGCCCACTGATCATAGGGCGCGTTATCGTCTCGACTTCTATCCTCTATCCCTGATTTCGTCGTGAAATACCAAGTCTTGGCATGGAGTTTAAGGTCTTTGCGCCAAAGGGCGGTCAGCGCCGTCAAGTCGTTCTTCTTCGACAGGTCAAGACTAAGCCAGCAAGGCGATCCTACCATGTCGGCTTCGTTGACCACTCCTTGGCTGGAATTCCACGCATCTTCGGAGCACCAGAACCCATCCGTGCCGAGCGGGATGCCGAAATACAGACGTTTGGTCGCCAGTGCCTCGGACAGCATCAGCTTGGCTGTCTTCACCCGATCGCGGATGTTGCTGACCGGATATGTGATCCCCAGAGCAGGCAGGGCTTTCACCCAACATGCTTCGTTGTCGAACACCGTTTCGCGATCAGCCTCATCAACTCGAGCGATGAAACCGAAGAGACTGTCATCTTCCGCCTTCCCGGTGACGACCTTCTGAAACAGCTCTGAATATTCCGTCCCGACGATCTGGTTAGAAGCCGGCGTGTTGGTGCCGAGCAGCATCAGCGGGTCGCCGCTCATTTTGTCGATCGCGGCCTTCCATATCTGCAGCGAGTACGAATTCTTGAACTCGTGGATCTCATCAGCCAGCACCGCATACGGACGAGGCCCTGAAATGCTGTCCACCGAGGCAAGCGACTGAAATTTCGAGCCGGACGCCGGGTGCTCTATCTTCCAAGCATGGTCACCAGTGCCGCGAATGACAACTTCGCCTAGGCTCTCGATGCTTTCAAACTCGTCTTCGTCCCGGTCAGGAAGGTTGGCCCGGCACATTGCAACCCCGTCCTTGAACAGGACGTTCGCCTGATCCTTATCGCCAGCGATCGCATAGACTTCCGACCGATCCTTCCCGGCCCAGCCCATCATGTTAAGGCCGATTCCCGCCATAAGCGGAGACTTGGCTTGTCCTTTGCCAGTTTCCATCCACGCCATGCGAAATCGGCGCAACCCATCTTCGCGCTGCCAGCCAAAAAGCGAGGCAACAACAAACCCATGCCACGGCAGAAGATTGAACGGTTTCCCGGCTGCGGCGCCTTCAGTCACCGTGAGCATCGCGGGGAAGAACCCGCAATGATGCTTGGCCTTGTCAACGTTGAATGCGAGCCCTCGGTTTGATCCGGTATCCAGATCGCGCAGATGTCGCTTGCAAGCCTGAATGACAAACTCGCCGGCAATAATCTTCCCGTCGATTACATCGCAGGCAAATGTGGTTGCCAGGTCATCAGCGGCCGGTCTTACTGAGATAGCCATCCGATGCGCGTTCCTTGCGCTGCTTCCGCTCGACCTTCGTCACCGAACCACGACGGCGCGGCGAAATTCCCAGCTCTGCCTCGATGCGATCGGCATCGGATCCAGCTTCGCGAAGCGCAGTGAAATATGGACTGATACGGGCGATTGCCTTGGAGTTTCCGCGCCGTGGCTTCGTCACCACGCCGTTTTCGGCCACTTCGCGATACATGCGATCGAACATGAGATAGGCGCATATAAGCCGCTGGATGGAGTGACCATTGGCCGGGGACAGCAACTGTCTGTCCCGTAGTTCCGTCGTGATTAGGCGCCAGTACTCTTGCGCTGCTTCGATATCGAGAACATCCGAAAACAGGCTGTGCCAATCTGGCTCGACAACGATCGTGCCCGTGCCTTCAATCACATCCATGGCAACTTATCCCTACGGGATACCCTCAACTTTTTGTTCTGAATTCTTTCCCGGTGTAAACGGAGGTGGCACGCGGGTGTAGGCCGAAAATCGCCTTTTGCACCGCACCACCCCCCCTTCGCACTGCACCATTAGAGGTTTTTGATGTTGCGTCGCACATCGATCGGCCTTCGCCTTCGCACTTGCGAGCATCCACTCGACCCTCGAACCGGTCACCCGGCATTCCATGGATGCTTCGGATCCGCAGGCCGGCCATCGATGTCGCTCCCTGCTAGGTATCCGGCCTTCTCTTCCTTCTGGATGAGGCTGTCGTGCACCGCCTTGGTGACGGTCTCGATGTTCGAGAGGTCGAAGAACAGCTTGCGGTCGCCCTTGTGCGGCACCCTGTGGTTCGCTACCGGGGCGTTCGGCTGCTGGCCCTTGCCAATGCAAAGCTCGCCCGTCCTTTGGCAGAGGTACTTGTCGCGCCTGAAGGCTTGGAGGCGGAGAGCCTTCCACTCTGCTGAGTGGTACCACTGGCGCCAAGGCTGCGTTGCTTCCCTGTGTTTGTCTCTTGCCTTCTCTCCAGGGTCTCGGCCTATGAGAGGCTTGATGGTGGAGACCATAGGCCGGATGGCCTTGAGCTTAGCCATTGGCCGTCGTGACGATATACGCGAGAGTACCGACCACTGAGGCGACGTAGACCGTTACGATCGCATTCCATATCCAGAAGAGGATATCGTCGAGCCGTACCGTTGACCACCAGTAACGGAGGCGGTCCATCCTCGTTTCAGGATAGCCGCGCAGCTCGTCCTGCCCGTCACGGATGACGTCGTAGAGGTCGCGTTTGACCGTCGATTTGGCCATTCTCAATCTCCGGTGGGTATAAACCCCGGCTCAGAGGCTATTTTACCCACGCTTAGCATGGATGCTTC
>Ga0247823_10002196_pt1 | contig 16150 bp, 10 predicted proteins | sample 13C_PalmiticAcid_2_FD_192426 | JGI IMG/M metagenome (GOLD analysis project Ga0247823, IMG submission 192426) | Soil microbial communities from agricultural site in Penn Yan, New York, United States - 13C_PalmiticAcid_Day30 | ecosystem: Environmental > Terrestrial > Soil > Agricultural land...
TCGGCATGATGGGCGTCACCTCGTCGAGGATGTCCTGCGCGAACTCGTCGGTGTATTCCTTGAGCTCGGGATCGGAATAGTCCTTGGGGTGCTCGGCCAAGGCCTGGTCGGGCGGCGGGTACTTGTGCGTCATGGCAGGGCCCTCACGACAGTTGATGGGCATTGCGCGCGGCAAGCGGCGTTCCTGCATGAACGTCCAGGGCCCGCGCGCCGCTCAGACCGAGACGTGACCAGGGTGCGCCCCATTCCCCGGGCATGGCGGAGAAACCCCGCCAGCGGCGCGGTCGGGCGCGGCGGGCTTCAGATCGCCACGAGTTGCCGCACGCCCTTCTCCTGCATCTCGCTGCCCGGCCCGCTGGCGATGACCTCGCCGCGCTCCATCACCAGGTAGCGGTCGGCCAGGGCCTCGGCGAAGTCGTAGTACTGCTCCACCAGCACGATGGCCATGGGCTCGCCGTCCAGGCCCTGCGTGGCCAGTTGGCGGATCACGCGGCCGATGTCCTTGATGATGTTGGGCTGGATGCCCTCGGTGGGCTCGTCCAGGATGAGCAGCTTGGGCTGGCTGGCCAGGGCGCGCGCGATGGCCAGTTGCTGCTGCTGCCCGCCCGACAGGTCCCCGCCGCGGCGGCCCAGCATCTGCTTGAGCACGGGAAAGAGCTCGAACAGTTGCGGGGGCACCGGCGTGCCCAGCGGCCGTGTGGCCAGGCCCATCTGCAGGTTCTCCTGCACCGTCAGGCGCGCGAAGATCTCGCGGCCCTGCGGCACGTACCCCATGCCCAGGTGCGCCCGCACATAGGGCGGCGCGTGGCGCACGGACTGGCCGTCGAACACCACGTCACCGCTCTTGGCCGGCACCAGGCCCATCAGGCACTTGAGCAAGGTGGTCTTGCCCACGCCGTTGCGGCCCAGCACCACCGTCACTTCAGCGGCCTTGGCCTGCAGGCCCACGCCGCGAAGGATGTGGCTGCCGCCGTAATACTGATGAAGGTCTTTGACTTCGAGCATGGTCATCGTCCCAGGTAAACCTCGATCACGCGCTCGTCGGCCTGCACCTCGTCGAGCGTGCCCTCGGCCAGCACGGCGCCGTCGCACAGCACGGTCACCTTCTCGGCGATGGTGCGGATGAAGGCCATGTCGTGCTCCACCACCATCAGCGAGTGGTGGCCCTTGAGCGAGAGGAAGAGCTGCGCGGTGCGCTCGGTCTCCTCGTCCGTCATGCCGGCCACGGGCTCGTCCAGCAGCAGCAGCTTGGGGTCCTGCATCAGCAGCATGCCGATCTCCAGCCACTGCTTCTGGCCGTGGCTCAACTCGCCGGCGCGGCGCGCCACGTGTTCGGCCAAGTGAATGGTGAGCAGCACCTCGGCCAGTCGGTCGCGCTGCTCGCCGTTGGGCTGGAAGTGCATGGACGGCCACACGCGCTTGTTCGTCGCCAGCGCCAGCTCCAGGTTCTCGTAGACGCTGAGCTGCTCGAACACCGTGGGCTTCTGGAACTTGCGGCCAATGCCCAGTGCGGCGATCTCGGCCTCCCGGTGGCGCAGCAGGTCGATGGTGGAGCCGAAGAACACCGTGCCTTGGTCGGGCCGGGTCTTGCCGGTGATGATGTCCATCATCGTGGTCTTGCCCGCGCCGTTGGGGCCGATGATGCAGCGCAGCTCGCCGGGCGCGATGTCCAGCGACAGGCCGTTGATGGCCTTGAAGCCGTCGAAGGCGACGTGCACGTCTTCCAGGTAGAGGATGCGGCCGTGCGTCACGTCGACCTCGCCCGGCACCACGGGGCGCGAGAAACCGGCCACGCGCCCGCCCGATTCCGTCTTGCCCGAGGGCAGGATGCCCGCGAACTTCTGCATGCGCTCCGCGCCGGCCTGCATCAGATCGGGCGTCATGCCTTGCTCCTTCCAAGCACCTTCTTCACCAGCCCCACCACCCCGTGCGGCATGAACAGCGTGACCACGATGAACAGGCCACCGAGCACGTAGAGCCAGAACTCGGGGAAGGTCACGGTGAGCCAGCTCTTGGCGCCGTTGACGAGGAAGGCGCCGACGATGGGCCCGATCAGCGTGCCGCGCCCGCCCACGGCCGCCCAGATGGCGATCTCGATGCTGTTGGCCGGCGTCATCTCGCTCGGGTTGATGATGCCCACCTGCGGCACGTACAAGGCGCCCGCGATGCCGCACATCACGGCCGAGATCGTCCAGATGCTCAGCTTGTAGGGCAGCGGGTCGTAGCCGCAGAACATGGTGCGGTTCTCCGCGTCGCGGATGGCCTGCAGCACGCGGCCGTACTTGCTGCGCACCAGCCAGCGCGCCATCAGGAAGAAGCCCAGCAGCGTCAGCCCCGTCAGCACGAACAGGAACATGCGCATCGGCGGTGTGGCGATGGCGATGCCCAGGATGCGCTTGAAGTCGGTGAAGCCGTTGTTGCCGCCGAAGCCGGTCTCGTTGCGGAAGAACAGCAGCAGCGCCGCGTAGGTGAGCGCCTGCGTGATGATGGAGAAGTACACGCCCTTGATGCGCGAGCGGAAGGCGAAGTAGCCGAACACGAAGGCCACGCCGCCGGGCACCAGCACGATGAGCGCGAGCGTGGCGAGGAAGCTGTCGGACAGCGCCCAGTGCCAGGGCAGCTCCTTCCAGTCCAGGAACACCATGAAGTCCGGCAGATCGCTCTGGTACTGGCCGTCGCGGCCGATCTGGCGCATGAGGTACATGCCCATCATGTAGCCGCCGAGCGCGAAGAACAGGCCGTGGCCGAGCGAGAGGATGCCGCTGTAGCCCCAGATCAGGTCCATGGCCAGCGCGCAGATGGCGTAGCACATGATCTTGCCGAGCAGGCTGACCATGTAGTCGCTGAGGTGGAAGGCGCTGCCGGCGGGCACCAGCAGATTGAGCACGGGCGCCAGCGCGCACACGGCCAGCAGCGCGACGAGGAAGGCGCTCCAGCCGGCGCGGGTCAGCAGGGGCGCGCGCGGGGGCAGCACCACGGCGCTTGTCGACAGTGGCATCTTGCTCATGCTTCCACGCTGCGCCCCTTGAGGGCGAAGATGCCTTGCGGGCGTTTCTGGATGAACACGATGATGAAGACCAGCACCGCGATCTTGGCGAGCACGGCACCGGCCCAACCTTCGATGAACTTGTTGAGCAGGCCCAGGCCCAGCGCGGCGTACACCGTGCCCATGAGCTGGCCCACGCCGCCCAGCACCACCACCATGAACGAGTCCACGATGTAGGCCTGCCCGAGGTCGGGCCCGACGTTGCCGATCTGCGAGAGCGCGCAGCCCGCCAGGCCGGCGATGCCCGAACCCAGCGCGAAGGCCCAGGTGTCGATGCGCGCGGTGTTCACGCCCATGCAGGCGGCGATGGGCCGGTTCTGGGTGACGCCACGCACGAACAGGCCCAGCCGCGTGCGCGCGATGAGCAGCGACACGCCGATGAGCACCGCCGCCGCGAAGGCCAGGATGACCAGCCGGTTCCAGGGCAGATTCAGGCTGCCGAGCAAGGTGACGCCACCGCTCATCCAGCTCGGGTTCTCCACCGCCACGTTCTGGGCGCCGAACAGGCTGCGCACCATTTGCATCAGCACCAGGGAGATGCCCCAGGTGGCCAGCAGCGTTTCCAGCGGGCGACCATAAAGGAAGCGGATCACCGTGCGTTCCATGACAGCACCCACCAGGGCCGAGGCGGCGAAGGCCGCGGGCAGCGCGAACAGCAGGTAGAAGTCGAACCAGTCCGGCAGGTACTGGCGGAAAACACCCTGCACGAGCCAGGTGGCGTAGGCGCCGATCATGATCAGCTCGCCATGGGCCATGTTGATGACGCCCATGAGCCCGTAGGTGATGGCCAGCCCCAGCGCCGCCAGCAGCAGGATGCTGCCCAGGCTGATGCCGGTGAAGGCCTGGCCCAGGCCACTGGCCAGGGCGACGCGGCGGTCGATGGCCTTGAGCGATTGCGCCAGCGCGGCCTTCACATCGGCGCTGGCTTCGCTCTTCAATCGCTCTTCGATCAGCGGACGCACGATGGGCTGGCGCGCCTCGCCGAGCTTGACGGCGGCGGCCAGGCGCACAGCCTCGTCTTCACTCGCCAGTTGCATCGCCGCCTGCGCCAGCTCCAGCGACTGGCGCGCCTGCGGGTCGAGTTCGATCGCGAGCGCCTTCTCGATCAGCGGCAGGCCCTCGGGGTCCGGGTCGTTGAAGGCGTTGCGCTGCAGGCTGCGCGCGGCCTCGCGCTGGCGCTCGGGGCCGGCAGTGAAGAGTTCGATGCCGGCCAGCGCGGTGTCGAGCACGCCGCGCAGGCGGTTGTTGAGCATGGCGTCCTCGGCCATGTCGGGCAGGGTCGCGGGCTGGCCGCTGAGGGCGTCGAGGGCGCTCTCGCCCTCGACGATGAACACCTGCGTGTCGGTGGACTTCAGCGACTCGGCGGCGAGCGCGCGCAGCAGGGCCGCGGCGCGCTCGTCTCCCGAACCGGCGAGGCGGGTGATGGCGGCGATGCGGTCGTCCGTGTCGCCCCGCGCCACCGCAAGCGCGTCGGCCGCGGTCAGCGCGTGGGCAGGGCCCGCCAGCGCGCACCAGGCGGCCAGCAGCACACAACATCGGACGAACACACCCCGCATCATTCCTCCGCCTTACTTGGATGCGACCTTGGCGGCCTTGGTGGGCACGTTCTTCTTGCCCTTGTTCTCGGGGATGAAGTCGCTCCACGGGTCGGCCACCACGGGGCCCGGCGTCTTCCACACCACGTTGAACTGGCCGTCGGCGCGCACCTCGCCGATGAACACGGGCTTGTGCAGGTGGTGGTTTTCCTTGTCCATGGTGGAGATGAAGCCGCCCGGGGCCTGGAAGGTCTGGCCGTACATGGCGGTGCGCACCTTGTCCACGTCCGTGCTCTTGGCCTTTTCCACCGCCTGCGCCCACATGTTGAAGCCGATGTAGGTGGCCTCCATCGGGTCGTTGGTGATGGGCTTGTCCTTGTGGCCGGCGATGTTCTTGGCCTTGGCGTAGTCGCTCCACTTCTTCACGAACGCGGTGTTGGCCGGGCTCTTGATGCTCATGAAGTAGTTCCAGGCGGCCAGGTGGCCCACCAGCGGCTTGGTGTCCACGCCGCGCAGCTCTTCTTCGCCCACCGAGAAGGCGACCACGGGCACGTCCTTGGCCGAGAGGCCGGCGTTGCCCAGTTCCTTGTAGAACGGCACGTTGGAGTCGCCGTTGATGGTGGAGACCACCGCCGTCTTCTTGCCCTGACCGGCGAAGGTCTTGATCTTGGCGATGATGGTCTGGTAGTCGCTGTGGCCGAAGGGGGTGTACTCCTCCATGATGTCGGCGTCGGCCACACCCTTGCTCTTCAAGAAGGCGCGCAGGATCTTGTTGGTGGTGCGCGGGTAGACGTAGTCGGTGCCCAGCAGCACCCAGCGCTTGGCGGAGCCGCCGTCCTTGCTCATCAGGTACTCCACCGCGGGAATGGCCTGCTGGTTGGGCGCGGCGCCGGTGTAGAACACGTTGGGGCTGAGTTCTTCGCCTTCGTATTGCACGGGGTAGAACAGCAGGCCGTTGTTCTCCTCCACCACCGGCAGCACCGACTTGCGGCTCACCGACGTCCAGCAACCGAAGATGACGGCGACCTTGTCCTGCGTCAGCAGTTGCTTGGTCTTCTCGGCGAACAGGGGCCAGTTGGAGGCCGGGTCCACCACCACGGGCTCAAGCTTCTTGCCCAGCAGGCCGCCTTTGGCGTTGATCTCGTCGATGGCCATGAGCACCGTGTCCTTGAGCACGGTTTCCGAGATGGCCATGGTGCCCGACAGGCTGTGCAGCACGCCTACCTTGATGGTCTCCTGCGCGTGGGCGCTGAGGCCGGTGAAGCCGAGCGAGGCGACGGTGGCGGCCACCGCGAGGGTCTTGAGCGTCAGGCGACGCGGCTGGGAGGTGTTCGACAACATGGCGCTTCTCCTGGATGGAATGGCTGGAAGGTGGTGTGGAATCGGGGTCCACCGCCGCCGCGCGCCACTGTGGTGGGCATGGCTGGTCGGTCGAAGGGGATGCTAGGGACGACCACCGTCGGGGTCTGTACGCCAGGTGGCGTACAGACCCCGCCATGGCGGGAGGAACCCTGGTGCGCAGGGCAGTTACCCAGGCCGCACCGCGAGGTGGGCCCTCGCACCGCCACCGCCCCGCCATGGTCCCGCACACAAAAAGAACTTCCCGCTCGACCTCACCCACACCCTCAAGCTCGGGCCGGCCACCGGTTGACGGGCGCACCCGCGCCAGCGATCCCGCACCCAGGATCACGCAGGCGCACCTGGATCCTTCCGATGACAGGCCCATCGCCTGCGTGGCCGTGGTGCTGGGCCCGGCGGACGCCTACACCTACCACTGCCTGGCCAGCTTGCAGACCGCACTGGACGAACGCGTGCAGGTGGTGGAAGTGGGCACCGAGGACGATCGCCTGATGCACGTGCAGCGAACACTGGCGGGCCGCGTCGCGCCGGGCGCGGTCGCGCTCGTCATCCAGTGCGGCACCAACGGGCAGGCACACCCGGATCTGGCGGGTCTGAAGCACACGTTCAATGGCCTGGCAAACCACTCACACGGCACCTGGCTGAACGCCCCCATCGTGGTCTGCAGCGATGAAGACCTGCGAGAGGACGCGTGCATCGCGCAGGTCGTCGCGCAGCGCGGGCAGATCGACAGGCCGGTCGCACCATCGCAGGCGTCGAACGTCTCGCTGCCGTCTCTGGTCAATCTGCCTTGGGGCGCCCTGGACTCGGGCCCTCCGGTGGGCCTGGTACTCGTCAAGATCGGGCGCCTGAGCCAGTTGGATGCGAAGCTCGTGGACGATCTGGTGCACACCATCGGCAACATGCCCATGGTGTGCACCCAGTTCCCTTGCGCAACCGCCGCCACGGACAGCCTGGCAGACCTCCATGCGAATCGGGGCATGCCGCAGACGGAATACGTCATCTTGTGCGACGGCTCTCGCGACGACGACGTCGTGGCCCTCGGCGCCGCACTGCTTCGCAACCTGAGCATCCTGGCGCGCACGCATTCGCACGGCATCGACAGCCGCTCGATGCTGCACGGCATGGCCGACCGCGCGGCCAATGGCTACGCGGCCGCCCTGACCGAGCACGACCAGCGATACCTGAGCCAGTTCAAGGAGTGGGCGAGCAACCCCCAGAACCACCAGGGCGACCCCACGGCCTTGTACCAGTACCTGGTGCAGGTGCTGGTCCTGTCGCGCGACGATGTGCTCGACGACCTCGATCTGCGCCTCGAGGACCCGAATCTCTTGCGCCTGCCGCCGCTTCCCCCCAGGACCATCGGCCGGCTGGAACTCATCGGCTGTCCGATCGGGTGGATCCGTGGCCTGCCTGTCACGCTGCGGGCGCTCACCATCAGCCACCCGATCATGGTCTTTGTGGACATCGACCCCAGCGAGGCGCCCCTGCTCGAACGGGTTGACCTGCGAGGCCTTCGTCTGTGGCGAGCCCCCCAATGGCTGGACCAGTTGTCCGACGATGCCGTGGTCTTGCTTGCCTATCCGTCGTCCAGCGAAGACGAGCCGTTCGATGTCGACCCCGAGTCGGACGATGAGGCCTCGACAACGCACCCGTCCGATGACGAGCCTGAGCTTTGCGCCACCCCCATCACCGAGGCGCTGCGGCATTGGTCCGACACGCCCACGTCGCACCTGCTGGAGCAGGACTGGCAAAGGCTGGAGAACCTGCCCGGCGCGAGCGAATTCGCGCGCCTGTTGGTGCGGCTGAGCAAGGACGCCAGGTTCGCGACCGTGGCGCAAGGCGCCCGCATCGCCAACCTGCTGTCCAGCATGAGGACGGACCTGGCACTGGCCCGGTTGATCATGGAAGTGGCGGTCGGCGCGGACGAATCCTGCATCGACCGCGCCTCGCTCACCTGGCATTTCGTCGAACTGGCTTGCGAGAGCCATGCCTTGCTCCAACGGAGGCCTCTCTCCTTGCCCACCATCCTCGAGCACGCCCGACAGGTGTTGCGCCGCACCCTGTTGATCGACAAGGCCAACGACAAGATCAGGCAGCTCAGGAATCTCTACATCTCCCGGGGCTGGGACCCCGACGACGTGGAGGAAATCGAAGTCGTTCTGGCGTTCCTTGAGTGGAGCCAGGGCGCGTTGCAGATCAAGAAGAACCCCTACGCCCAGTTCACACGAACCGCCATCTCCCGGGTGGAGATGCGCGAGGTGAGCGTCGCCGTTCGAGAAATCCGCGCCTTCGAGGACGCGCAGTTCGAGGTGTTCCTGACGGACTGGAAGCCGTGGCGCGATGTGCTGAGCACCCTGCAGCCCGAGCGCATGGAGGCGATCGAGCAGGCCTGCAGCGACATCGACGGCATTGACGCCGCCGCGCGGCGGGAGCTGGCGCAACAGGGGGTGGCGAACGCCGACACCGCGATCGTCAGCAGCCAGGACCGCACGAGGATTTCGCATGCGATTCGCCGTGAAGGCGTGATCCGACTGACGCGAGAGATTCTGCAGGCACAAGGACTCACCGATCTGCTCAGTCCTCAGTGGGTGAAGCAGCAATAGGCGCCCCAGCGCCAAGTTCGGCCAGTTGCCTCTACAACAACGCCGCCTCGAGGCGGCGCTTCGGGTGGCACAACTCGTGAACCACAACGTACTCAATGCACGGGCGCGCAGCACGCACGAGGTTGGCATTCAAGGTCATGGCGACGGCACGCGACAGGCTGCCCCGGCCTGTTTCCCAACGGGCACCCGCCATTGGCCGGTGAGCAGCTTTTGCATCAGGCCGCGCTTCTCCGTTTTGAGCAGCTCCGCCTTTCTGGTCAGCAATTCGATCTCGCGCTCTGCCGCGTCCAGCAGGCGCGCGACACTCGCCTGAACTTCGATGGGCGGGAGGGGGAAAGTGAATCGCCCGAGGTCGTCGTAGTAGATGCGCACGCGCACGCTGCCGTTACCAGCCTGTTCAAAATGGCTCTTCCATTTGTGGGAATGCCGCAGGTGGTGCAGGTAGGCCGGCAAGAGCTTTTCGGGGTCACACGCGAAGACCACGTAGTCGGGACTTACCAGCACCGGTCGCCCGAACGGCGACATGGCGATGGAGCCGATATTCAGGCGCATGGGGTTGTATGCGAACGCCTCAGGGGGCACCACCTTGTAGCGCTCGATGTTGGCCGCCATGGTTTCCTCGCGCATCGGGCGCATGCCGACCTGCTTGGTGACCGCCATGACAGAGTCACGGCCCAGCGAAGTGCCGTTTCGCGCCGTCAGCTCTTGCGTCACGGTGTGCAGCTTGACGAGTGAAGCGCCTTTCGACTTCGACAGGAACTGGTCTCGCCAATGTCCGAGGCGAAGCTGGTTCGCAGCGATCAATTGCTCGGTCTTCTGGATGGCTTCGTACCAGCCCCGAAGCACTTCTGCGATCCTTGCCTGCTCCTTCTGGGAAGGTAGAACCACGGGAATGGATTCGACCGAGGCCTGGTTTATCTTTCGCATACTGCTACTTGTGCCGGTGGCATGCTGCCGAATGAACCTGGTTACGGCATCGCTCTTCAGGTAGGCCTCCAAGTAGAGCGGGTTCACCTTTCTGGAATCCGGACGAAACCGCATCATCAGGTCGGGGTACGAGCAGTTCTCGAGCCCCCCGCGAAAGACTCCGACGCGGCCAACCTTGTCAAAGGTGTTCGAGCGACTGATCAGAAAATCGCCCGGGCGCAGCACGAACTTGTCAACGAGCGAATCGTTTTCAGGTGCAGGTTTTGGCTCAGACAGGTCCAGACCAAGACCATCCAGCGCAGACAAGCCGAGCACCCACTTTCCGGTTGGAAGATCTGGGCAGACGGGGGAATATCCGTTGCGAGGCGAGTCCTCAAGAAGCGCTCCGAGCGGCACGGTGTCGAACATTTCTCGCTTCATTTCTACTTCCCGCGCCTTTTCCCGCCAGCCCTTGTTGTCGCACCGCCCAACGCCCCGGGGGCTTTCGTCGCCCTCACCACCGCCTGATTACGTGCCTTGGCCTTTTCGTACGCTGGCGTTGCCAGTGCATCCGTCTGCTTGGTAATGAAGCCCGAAGCGGCGGCCGCCGACGTATCGGCATCGTGCAATGAAAGGTAGTTCGCGCGGCTGACGACTGGCGTTCCCGACTTGGCCTCAAGCTCCCGGCGGGCGTTGCCTGCCACCGCACCACCTGCTTTGGCTGCGGTCTTGTTCTGCTCGAACCCCTGTGCGTCCTTGCGCGTGGCGATCTCCGTGGTGCTGGCCTCACCGAGCATGGTGAAGATCAGCTCCAGATCGGTCATGTGGTCGCGCAGGTTGGCGGTCTTGGCTTTCTGCAGCCCCTTGAGCTTCTTGTGATCGCCCGGCGTCACCCCGAAGGTAGCGCGAGCAATTTCGGCGGTGAGGATCGAGTATTCGAGCCCCTCGCTGACGCCGCGACGCTTCCACTCGGCCGTGAGAGCGCCGCGCACATGGATGGAGCGCAGGCGCTTCTCTATCCAGTCCTTCGGATAGCCCTTGGCTTCATAGAGTTCGCGCGCGCGCGCGCTGGCAAGTTCGGGGTCTTCGATTTCCTTGATGCGCTCATAGCCCACCCGGGCCAGCCAGCGTTTGAAGGGCTCGGCCTTGGGCGAGGGGATGGACTGGATGATGCGAAACATGCCCTCGGTATTGGCGCAGTTGGCGCGCTGAATTCCCCCCTCCGTTTCCAGCCGAAGGGGGGTGACAAGTTGTCCCCACCCTTGAGCCAAGTCCTTGTCACGCAAGCGGATTTTCTTGATGTAACCCGCCGGGTCAGCGCTGTCGGTGAGCGCGGCCACCACATCGAGCACGGAGAACCACCACTCGTTCTGGTGCCAGGTGCGGCGAACGGTCTTCTCCTGAAAAACGACGATCCGCCCCACATTCGTCCCCTCGCTCATACACCCATCTCCTTTAGGTACTTCTTCATCTTCTTCCTCACCTCCACCAACTCACCCTCCAACCGCTGAATCTCCCGTTCCACGGCGGCCACGTCGATGTCCCGCTCTTCCTCGAAGGTGTCCACGTAGCGCGGGATATTGAGGTTGAAGTCGTTGTCGGCGATCTCTTGCAGGCTGGCGAGGTGGGCGTATTTGTCCGCCGGCGTGCGGGCGCGGAAGGCACCGAGCACCTTGGCCATGTGCTCTTCCAGCAGGGCGTTCTGGTTCTTGCCGCTCTGGTAGTCGCGGCTGGCGTCGATGAAGAGCACGTCCTGGCACGCTTGGCGGGCCCCGCCTTTTTCGCGGGCGCGGTCGAACACCAGGATGGCCACCGGGATGGAGGTGGTGGGGAACAGGTTGCCGGGCAGGCCGATGACGGCGTCGAGCAGGTTCTCTTCTATCAGCGCACGGCGGATGCGGCCTTCGGCGCCCCCGCGGAACAGCACGCCGTGCGGCGCCACGACGGCCACGCGGCCTTCCTTGGGCAGCGCGGTTTCGATCATGTGGGTGATGAAGGCGTAGTCGCCCTTGGACTTGGGCGGCATGCCGCGCCAGAAGCGCTTGTGGCGGTCGGCTTGCACTTCCTCGCCGCCCCATTTGTCGAGGCTGAAGGGTGGGTTGGCCACCACCACGTTGAAGCGCATGAGGCGGTCAGCCTCCACCAGCGCGGGGCTGTTGAGGGTGTCGCCCCATTCGATGCGGGCGGCGTCCTTGCCGTGCAGGAACATGTTCATGCGAGCCAACGCCCAGGTGCTGCCATTGGCCTCTTGGCCGAAGAGGGCAAAGTCGCGGCTGCCTTGTTGCTCCAGGAGGGCGGCGGCCTCGATCAGCAGGCCACCAGAGCCGCAGGCCGGGTCACAGATGCGGTCGCCGGTTTTGGGAGCGGCCAGCTGGGCCAGCAGCCGCGACACCTGCTTGGGGGTATAGAACTCGCCGGCCTTCTTGCCGGCGTCGGACGCGAAGCGCTCGATGAGGTAGATATAGGTGTCGCCGATGACGTCTTCCGACACGCGCGAGGGCCGCAGGTCGAGCTTGGCGAAATCGCCCAGCAGGTTGTCCAGGCGGCGGTTGCGGTCCTTCGTCTTGCCGAGGTTCGCTTCGCTGTTGAAGTCGATGTTGCGGAACACACCTTCGAGCTTGGCCTTGTTGGCTTCCTCGACGTGGTCGAGCACGATGTTGATCAACTCGCCGATGTTGGTTGCCTTGCGTCGCTCGTACAGCGAATGGAAGTCGGCCAGGAAGCGGTCGGTGACCTTGCCGGTCTTCTCGTCCTTGAATTCGACGTAAGGGAGAACGAAGCGCTCGCGCTCGAGCTTGCGGCGGATGCGCACTTCGTTCCTGCCGTACTCCTTCTGGTAACTGGCGTAGTGGTCGGCCCACAGGTCGCTGATGTACTTCAGGAACAGCATCACCAGGATGTAGTCCTTGTACTGGGCCGGGTCGATGACGCCGCGAAAGGTGTCGCAAGCGGCCCACGCGGTGTTGTTGACGTCTTGCTGGGTGAGTTGTTGGGTCATGGAAACGGGCGGCACGCGGACGCGAATCCCGCATCGTATGCCAGCCGGCCACCCCCACTCACCCCGCCGGCGCCTCCAGTTGCCGCACCCGCTGTATCGCCATCGCCGCCGCCGCGGTGCGCGTCTCCACACCCATCTTCACGTGGATGCGCTCCAGGTGCTTCTTCACCGTGGCGGGGCTGGCGCCCAGGATGTCGGCGATGTCGCGGTTGATCTTGCCCTTGACGACCCAGTAGAGCACCTCGGCCTCGCGCGCCGTGAGCCCGAAGGCATGCGAGAGCGCGCTGAAGGCCGATTCGTCCGAGCTTTCCTGCATCACGATGAGCCAGTCGCCCTGGCCGAGCGGGTCGCTGTCCTCGTCGCCGACGCGCTGGTGCAGGCGGAAGGTGAGCCGGCGCGGGCCGTTGTCGATGGACAGGCGCGGTGGCTCGCGCAGGGCCTGTGCGTCGGCCAGGTGCCGGCGCAGCCAATGCACCACCGCGTCGGGCGCGTGCTGGGTGTCGCCGCCGCAGTGCTGGCGCAACAGGTCGCGCGCCAGCGGGGTCTGCCACAGCAGGCGGCCGTCGCTGGCGCGCACGGTGATGGTGGCGTAGCCGAAGGCGTCGAGCGCGTGCCGCGCCTGGCTGCGCTCCAGCGCACCCTCACGCTTCTCACGCGCCTGCTTGAGGTGCACACCCATGCGGGCCAACACCTCGCGCGGCCTGATGGGCTTGGTCACGTAGTCCACGCTGCCGGCGGCGAACGCGGCCTCCAGGTGCTCGGTCTCGGTCAGGCCAGTCATGAAGATGATGGGAATGCCGGCGGTGGTGGGCTCCGCCTTGAGGCGGCGCGCCACCTCGAAGCCGTCGATGCCGGGCATCACGGCGTCGAGCAGCACCATGTCGGGCAGGGCCTGCACGGCGCGGCGGATGGCGCTCTCGCCATCCAGCGCGACGAGCACGGTGTAGCCCGCGTCGTCCAGCGCATCGTGCAGGGGCGCCACGTTGTCGGGCACGTCGTCCACGATGAGCACCACGCGGTGCTCGCCGCGCGGCAGGCGCGCGGGCAAGGGGGTCGGGTCGATGGCGTCAGACATGGCCGTGCACGAGCTGGTGTTCGATGGCCTCGAAGCGGAACTCACGCGCGAGCGCGGCCAGCGTGGCCGCGAGGCCGGCGCGCTCGGGGTGGCGGCGCACCCAGTCGTCGAGCCATTGCAGGATGCCGCGCGTGTAGCCCAGGCGCACGAGTTCGAGCAGGGGCTCGATCTCTTCGCGCGCGGGTGGTGGGCCGCTCGCGGCCAGGGGCGATGGCATGGCCGCGGCCTGGCGTTCGGGCGCGGGTGTGGCCGGTGCGGCCACTTCGGTCCAGTGCAGGTCCAGCCGCTGCGCGAGCCAGGCCAGCAGCTCCGAGCGCCGCACGGGTTTGACGAAGAAGTCCTGCGGCGGCAGGGCTTCGGCGGGGTCCAGCTCGCTGTGCAGGCCCTTGTCGAAGGCATTGGCCGAGACGATGGCCAGCGGCACGCCGGCCCAGCCGCCCGCGCGCAGGCGCCGCCGTGTCTCCCAGCCATCGATGCCAGGCATCGCGAGGTCGAGGAACACCGCGTGCGGCGCGCCCGGGTCGCCCGGTTGCCGGCCGGCCAGCAACTCCAGCGCGTGGTCGCCACTGCGCGCCAGTTGCACCTCGAAGCCCAGCGGCTCCAGCCAGCGCTGCAGCAGCTCGCGGTCGGCCTCTTCGTTGTCCACCACGAGCACGCGCCGCGCCGCGCCCTCGAAACCCAGGGGCTGTTCGACGCGCTCGCGCACAGGCAGCGCGCCCTGCATTTCGGGCAGGAACAGCCGCACGGTGAACACGCAGCCCTGGCCCGGCGTGCTGCGCACCGTGAGCTCGCCCCCCATCAGGTCGGTGAGCATCTTGGCGATGGTGAGGCCCAGGCCGGTACCGGTCGCCTCCGCGCCGCCCTGACCGCGCGCGAAGGGCTCGAACACGCGCTCCACGTCGCCACTGCTCATGCCGGGGCCGGTGTCGTGCACCTCGAACTGGGCCATTTCGCGCGCGTGGCGCACGCGCAGGCGCACCTCGCCGCGGCGCGTGAACTTCACCGCGTTGCCCAGCAGGTTGATGAGGATCTGGCGCACGCGCTTCTCGTCGGCGCGCACGGCCTCGGGCAGGCGGCCGTCGGTGTCGTAGACGAAGCGCAGGCCCTTGGCCGCGGCCTGCAGCTCGAACAGGCCCGCCACCTCGGCCAGCGTGGCCGCGAAGGCCATGGGCTTGACGTCGAGCGCGAGCTTGCCGGACTCGATGCGCGCGATGTCCAGCGTGCCTTCGATGAGCGAGAGCAGGTGCTCGCCGCCGCGGTGGATGACGCGGATGGCCTGCGCGCGGTGCGGCGCCAGGCCGCTGTCTTCCTGCAGCAGTTGCGCGTAGCCCAGGATGCTGTTGAGCGGCGTGCGCAGCTCGTGGCTGATGGTGCTGATGTAGCGCGTCTTGGCCTGGTTGGCCTGCTCGGCGGCGTGGCGCGCCTGCTGCAGGGCCTCGTCGGTGCGGCGGTGCGATTCGATCTCCTGCATCAGCAGCCGCGTCTGGCGGTTCGACTCTTCCTGCGCGACCTCGCGGCTCTTGTGCGCGAGCACCAGCCACCAGGCCACGGTGGCGGCGATGAGCAGCAGCACCGCGTACACGCGCAGGAAGCCCGATCGCAAGGCGGTGTCGAGCATGGAGGCGCTGCCGCCGATTTCGATGGCCAGCGTCTGCACCTCCTGCCGGTAGAGCAGGCCCAGCACGGCGGCGAGCAGGGGCGCCACGATGAGCATGAGCAGAAGGTAGTGCGCCAGGCCCGCGTCCAGGTAGGGCCACATGCGCTGCGGCAGCAGGTGGCGCAGTGCGTCGCTCCACTGCACCGACAGGCGTGCGTGCGGCTTGCACAGGTCGCCGCAGCGCGCGTCCAGCGTGCAGCACAGGGAACAGATAGGGCCTTGGTACGCTGGGCAGTGCGCCATGTCCGGGCCTTCGTAGGTCTGTTCACAAATGACGCAGCGCTGTGGCACCAGGCGCGAGTAGCCACCCGGTTCGGCGCGCCGCGCGATGTAGAAACGCCCCTGGGTGAGCCAGGCAATGGCCGGCGCGGTGACGAAGGCCGTGACCATGGCGATCACCGCCGAGAAGGCCTCGGCCGTGGGCCCCATGAGCCCCATGTGCGCGGTGATGGACACCACCGACGCCAGCACCATGGCGCCCACGCCCACGGGGTTGATGTCGTACAGGTGCGCGCGTTTGAACTCGATGCCCGGAGGGCTCAGGCCCAGGGGCTTGTTGATCACCAGGTCGGCCACCACGGCCATGATCCAGGCGATGGCGATGTTGGAGTACACGCCCAGCACCTGGCCCAGGGCCTGGAAGACGTTCATCTCCATCAGCAGGAAGGCGATGAAGGTGTTGAACACCACCCACACCACGCGGCCCGGGTGGTGGTGCGTGAGGCGCGAGAAGAAGTTGCTCCAGGCCAGCGAGCCCGCGTAGGCGTTGGTGACGTTGATCTTGAGCTGCGAGACCACCACGAACAGCGCCGTGGCCGCCACCGCCCAACCGTAGGGCATGAGGAAGTCGTACGCGGCCAGGTACATCTGGTTCGGGTCCACCGCGCGCTCGGGCGGCACCATGTGGCGGATGGCCAGGTAGGCCAGCAGCGCGCCGCCCAGCATCTTGAGCACCCCGATCACCACCC
>Ga0247823_10002197_pt1 | contig 16145 bp, 15 predicted proteins | sample 13C_PalmiticAcid_2_FD_192426 | JGI IMG/M metagenome (GOLD analysis project Ga0247823, IMG submission 192426) | Soil microbial communities from agricultural site in Penn Yan, New York, United States - 13C_PalmiticAcid_Day30 | ecosystem: Environmental > Terrestrial > Soil > Agricultural land...
CCACAGTGTTCGAGGACAGCAGCCTCAACGAGAGGACCGTGTCCGCCGTCGAGAAGCAGATCCACTACGGGGACGAGACCGGCAACGTCAAGCACGAGGAGGGACAGCCGGCGACCGAGGCCAAGACCGCGGTTTAGGAGGTGCAACTTTGAGTGGCAACAAGCCAGAGCAATGGTGCTGTAGGTGGTGGATACGCAAGCTTTAATCGAGATATCGGGAAATTGACTCCTGTCTGATATTCTGGCTTTTCATTCCTGTTGCTCCTGATGTGTTTTGCCATTCGACCACTGGACACAAGCATCGACAGGCTAAGGTACATGTAATCTTTTGGAGCGAGCCGGCCCTGTTGTTGACGACGAGCTCCAAGAGGTGCCCACCTGTCCATGCAGGATGACTTATCCACTTTTGGGCAGAGACGGTTGAGACTGCAGCGTTACAGCCCGAGACTGCAGCCGAGCGCAATCGGGGATCAGTGGCGAGAGCAGAGAAACCCATTTCAGTGGTGTGTGTTTCGGCCAGTGTTCCTGGTAGGTGGGGTGAGCATTCTGCTGTCAAGTTTCCAGCTTTTTAGCGCCTACCTGGTAGTTTGTGTTGCGAATGGGACTCGGGGTCAAAATCCTTTGGTGTATACCTTTGACGGAGCCGTGCTACCTCACCTTGTCTGCACTGGAGGTGCCTTTGCACAGCACTGAAAGGGACCGCAAGTGTATTTGATATAGCATACAAGTGGTTAGGACCACTTTTGTCAAACGTCCCTCTCGACGAAAGCCCGAATGATACCCTCGCGCTCTCCTCGTAGACCTTCAGGCTTATCGTCCCATCCTCATTCAGAAAGGTGTTTGCCTGGACAATCTTCCCACCAGGGTCCGTCCGCACTCGACCTGGGTCCTCCGTGTCGGAGCCCTGTCCAGACACCACCACCTGCCACCACTGTGCGTACTCGCCTTCAACAGCAGTGAGTGGCTCGTAAAACTCGCGGCATGTACCAATGTCTGCCGTGCATCGGTACACGTGGAGGCGAAGGGTAAGCCGGCCTAACGAAGGCCTGCCGTGCGAGACAATCTTGGACTTGTCGATGCCGACCCGAACCGCCTTGGCCACTGGAGAGTAGTCGACCTTCATGACCCCGCCCCCGTCGAGCAAGAGATGTTTGAATATGGCAAAATCCCCCTGTACTTGCGTGTCAACAAAGCTTTATCCTGCGCCAGAGCCTCCAAGCGATACTCACGCGGTGGTGTTGGTCGCCCCACGATTCGGTCTCGACGCTGTAGGATCCGAGAGCCTCCAGCCCCGAGACACCAATGGTGAGGTACAGGTAGTAGAGAACTGTATCCTCGAGAGTCAGAGAGATCGTCGTAAACAGGACAGGTACGCAACACTCACGTTCCTGGGCGGCTTCCTCTTCCGCGTAGCCGAATAGGCTCAGAACCTCAGCCCCAAAGCTTGGGAGATAGTACGACACAAGAGTCGCCCGGCATTCTTTAACCGTGTTTGCCAGATCTGCAAAGACAGCCTTCCACTTCTCTCCTGGCTGGTACCACTTTTCGATGGCCTTGCCAGTGACGGGATTCGTGGGAGGGTTGTTCGGGTCAAAGTTGAAGTCGCCTGGGGACAGCTCGCTCAGCATTTTCCCCGTGCCGTGACCAAGGAGTTCATGAATGGCGTTCTTGATGAAGTGAACCGGCCCACTGTACTTCTTGAGCGCTTCTGCCTCCGACGGATCGACGAATGGGGACGGCGGCGTCGCGGTAGCCTTCACAGACAGCCGGTTCGAGAAGACAATGTTCTTCGCCCCAATATTCTCGCGGATGTCACTGTACTATTAGGTAGAAGTTAGTTAATGAATTGGTTTTATTCATACAGGATGGGAGCACTCACGTTTGGCAGGTTGCAGCCATCCCAGACCGTGCTGTTGCAAAAGGCCAGAGCTGGAAGCTGTCAGAATAAGGTAGACAAAGAAATGGAGTGCGAGTTTACAAACCATGGACAACACTCAGATTGGGGGCGTCAAAGCGTGTTGGCTCAAAGGGCCCCTTCCCGTCGTTGACTCCCGGAACTGCCTAAGGAAGCAGACGAATGAACTGGTCGGCATGTTGTACGAGCCCGTCTAGCTGCGTAGTCTCGTCCGGGTCCGCGATGGCCACCATGCTTTCCCATTCACACCGGACGCCAGACGGGTCTCGGTACGACTCCCTGAAGCCAATAATGTGCTCCACCCTTGGGGACTTGTCCATTACCCAAGTCTTCTGGCCCTCATGGAACGCCTGCACATCCCCGCTGCGGAAATATGCGATGTACTAATTCATCAAGGCTGCTTGATTGTCATTCAAAGCGTAATCGGCGGCCGCTTGAAGCTCCTTGCAGATTTTGGACAGTTCTGCAGAGTGGTCGCCCCGGGTGACTCGATAGATAGCGCCAGGATCATCGCTCTTCAGTGGAGATGGATCTGACGGTTCTGAAGTTGCTTGGAGAATTCCAAAGACGCGTGTTCCGCCTTCCACTGTTGCGTGCACCCGCGTATTCTCGGGCCAGATGTCGTGTCTCTCCATCACCTTGGCAACCGCACCTGTGATCTCCTTCTTGGTGATGTGCTTGTCTCCAATGTAGTAGGTCGACTGCGCAGTCTCGCTGGGGTAACCAAGAGTGTAGGGCGGCACGGCCAGCATGAGGCCGATGATCCTTTCCAAGGCTGCGGCGAGCTCTGGCGACACGCTGGCCATCTTGCGTAGGGCATCTGCGGAGATATGGGGAACCGCCTTGGTATCCCCGAGCCCCTTTCCATTTGGTTAGAGATTGTGCTCGTCTCGATACACACGCCAGTGCACCGCGAGACGACTCACATAGTAGTTTCCCAGGTGTGCGAGGAACTGGGCTGCAAACTCCAAGACTGCATCGACCTCCTTCTGCTCAACCTTGGCGTCGTCAACTAGTGCCGACCACCGCCCGTTGCAGGCTTTGTGCAGCTGAAGGATAAGGTCGAATATTCCCTCGCTTTCGGGCGACGTCTGGCGAAGCACAATCCTGCTGCCTAGCCAAGCTGCCCTGGCCAGATGGTGAGCATAGCGCTTCTCTCGGGCCGAGAGAGTGTCGAAGACGTCGCTAATGGCGAGCTGGTATGTTGCCGCCATTGTATGGTACGTTGCAGATCAGAACAGCCAAGGTTCTGCGGGTGCGAGAGGGAGGGACTGTTGGAGGTCCCACAGACGCAAGGCGGCAGGCTCCGAGGCAAGCGGGCCGGACTTTTGCACGGAAAGCCCGAAGGTTTTGAACAAAAGGAGGCTCTTCCTGATAACAAAATGGCGTGATCCAGGTGCTTCTGCTGTGGAACAAACTGGAGTACCCGGTGCGGTTGAGGGATGCCGGGAAAAAGGCGTGAAAGGACAAAAGCGTCACATGGCCAGTGCTGTTGGCCCGGTGTCACATCTCTGCCACGAACCTTCCAGGTTGGGAGAGAGACCAGTCAACGGGAAGGAACTCTACGGGAAGGAACTCTCCGGCGCCTTTAACCCCGCTCCTTCTCGTTCGGCTGGGCTGCTCAAGTAGGCAGATGCAGCGCATCGTTGGATCATGATGATCCCGAGACGGTTCTAAATTTCAGAGCCTGGAGCGGCGTCACCAAGCTGTTCGACAGTCCCATTCAAGAGCCTTGCTTCGACATTCGGTTCAGCTCGTCGAATTTTTCACTGCCGCCATCAAATGCGTCAATGGCGATGACGATACCTTAGGTTTCAGAACCTTGAATTGTGCCTCAACCCTTCAGCTAGCTACCAGGTAAGGTACCTTGGTTGTGACATCCAAAGTCACTTACCTTAGGTAAGGTAAGGTGTTCAGGGGTTTCAATCCTCAGGTCGGTGTCAAAGATTCTGAACGGTACGGCTACGAGGAGAAGAGCGTTCTGACGTGGCGCTAATGAAGAGACTCCAACGAAGGTAGTTGGTGGTGATTCGGCTGCATCGGCTGCATCGGGTGGTTGTGGTATTGGTTCCAGGGGTTCCCGTTTCGGCTGGACAGGGTGTTGTTGGCCGCAGGTCGTTGGCCGTTGGAGCATGAATCACTGCCACCCATCATAGACACATCACAGCCCGCTTGACAGCCTCTCCCCGCTCCGTATTTCTTTGCGCGGGCCCAGGGCTTCCTTCCGTCTTCACGTCACAGTAACGACTGATTTCGTCCAGCAACCATGGCCAGCATACATGTAGACACCATCCTCGACCGGGCGCACCGCGACCTGCTGGATTCGGCAATCCGCAACGTTCTTGCCACCGAGCGCGCGCTCGAGACCTTCGCGCAGATCGCCGACGGCTTGCCGCTCAGCAGCGTCGCCCGAGATGGGTACGCGCGGCGGGCTCCCTACGCGGACCACCCCGCCGTTGTCCGCCATACGTCCCTCTGCCCTGGCGCCACCGAAGCCGCGCTCGACTTCTTGTCCGAGTTTCGCCTTGGTCGCACGCTAACCTTTGACAAAGCTGTGAGTGCACCGGCGCCCGAGATGGTCGTCCCTTGTTAATGTTGATGCCCCTGTGCTCGTCGGCAGCTACTGAGGGCGTACCAGTGGACGCGCCCCGGCTTCGGCCGCAGCTTCGAGTGCCGTCTGATTGAGTTGGTAGCCAGAGCCGTGCACGGGATGGCTGTACTCCTCTTCAAGCGGAATTACCGCATCCACGACGACGTCTGGGCAGCCAAGGACCCGGCCTACACGGTCGGTGAGGTGACGAGGCCGGATCCGGATGGCGACCTAGGCCCGAGTCCGTTCTGCCATCCCAAGTACACGATGACGGATCAATACCCCGACGGCGTCGCCGACGTGGTCGGCTACTGGGCCGAGAACCGAATCCTCGGCGGCGTCGTCCTCTTGGACCGGTCCGACTCGTGGGACGATCAGCGCAACCCGGAGCCAAACGTCTTTCTTCACTCCAGCTACTACGACGTCACCTTCCGAGTGTGGCGGGCACTCGACGAGCAGCAGCAGGCCCTCGTCGGCTTCCTGCTGTCTCGGTCGCCGGCGAGGGCCTGCCCCTTTCCACTGCTTGCCTCGGACAAGAACCTGGACCGCATCGATCCCCAGTACGCCACTAGCGTCAAGGTGTACAGTGACTTCTGGGAGCGGGAGCTCCCCCCGAGTTATGGGCGGTTTCAGGAATCGCATTGCGTTAGGAGGAGGTTGGACTATCCAGAGGCGTACACCGGGACATCGTACACGGAGACGCTCTGACGCCAAGGGCCGCCGTCGTTGGCGCTCATTCCCATCCTCCTGGTTATCTGGAGGCAAATGGGGCAAGATTGGGTGAATTGGTGTTATGTTTTCGTTTCAGCAGTTGTCGTGTGAGTTCTAGCTAGATGAAGCAGCGAGCCTGTTTCCCAAGCCCTCGGTACCTTACTTGGAGGTGCGGAGGCTCAACATAGGGACCTTAGCCTATGCAACTGGTTCCTGCTTATCCGGTCTCCGGAACCGAGCAGGGAAAACAAAGATGGAGCCGGAGATCACGTCGGATTGAACATGCAGTCCAGACACGGCATGACAAGAAGCAATCAACACTGAAATTAAACAAGTCGTGGGCTGACTGTCAGCGGCGGGACATTTCGTCCGGGCCCGTCCGGCAATGACAACCCGGTTTGTTTCGGCTACCACCCAGGAACCAGAGTGCTCAAGGGATGTGCATGCTAAATTAATCGATGCTTCTCTGCATTGGGACAGTTTGGCCAATCGACGTGGAAAGCCCGTGGCCTGAGCCCGGTGATTGGGACGGTGTCCTCCCCCCTTATCTCATTTCCTCAAGTGAGGCATGTTGTATTGTTAGTCAAAGGATACTACGATCTTTACCCGGCTCGGCCCGGGTGCTAGGGGCCCTCGTTCATGAACCACTCTCAGAGCATTGTATATGATGTGTGGTGTGTTGCAAGCAATGTCGGCACGGCTTGGTCAAGCTGCCGAGACGACTTGAAGAAGCGGAGTCGGCGTGTTGTTCTCAACAGCTGACAGAAGAGAGGCAGTGTTGACAGGAGATTGCAACATGATCGGCAGGGATGACAACATGACCCGAGGTTTACGACACGGCTGGGACTTGGGGCGATGCGGAGATGAACAGACGTTGACGGCCGTCCTCGAAGTATAAGTAGGGTTAACTCCACCTTCACCATGCGGATGAGTTTAGCTCATCACCCAGCCGCACCATTCACTTGACCAGGCAAATCTCCCATTGCTTCTATTCCCAGCAAAGCCAACCAAACCATCAACATGCGTCTCTCCTTCGCCCTCACCCTCTTCACCGCCACCCTCGGCCTGGCCACCCCGGTCGAGGAGAACTCGGGCCCGCAGGAGGTCTCGGTGCCCATGGAGGCCCGCGACCTCGACACGCTCGCCGCCACGCCCCTTGAGAAGCGCGCCTGCAGCAGCAACGGGTGCAAGTGCGTCAAGGGCCTGCGCCAGGGCCAGTACTGCGGCGCCTGCGTCTGGAAGGGCGACTATGTCATCTCGGCCAAGCGCGTCCTCAACCACATCTACGAGTGCTCCCCTTCGGGCGCCTGCTGCGACTATGGCAAGGGCAGCGACTGCAACACTGGCAGCGGCCGCTGCGGCCCTTACTAAGGGTCCTCATTCGAGGAGTCCGAGAGAGGCGTGGGCTCCAGAGGACTGGCGTGGGTGAGCAAGGACCGACTTGGAAACATGGAATGGGACGCCTTCTCTCCGTTCATTGTTGGAAAAGATCAGATTTTGTATCTTTAACCATACATTCTCTTATCTGGGAGCTAGCGCTAGCCTCAACTCCAGGCACAAAGCCAATAAAACACAATGCTGAGTCTGGTAATCAATCCAGCCTGTACTCAACTCGGCTGCTCGTTTTCATGGTCATCTCTCATGTCGTCATCTTTTTCACCACCTTACGGTTCCGCCCGAGGTGCTTCTGACTCTCCTGACCGCCCTTCCACAGCATCGACAGCAGTATTCTCGGTCGTCTCATGCTTATGCAGGTTGATGTTGATGAACATGGCAAACAGTCCGACATCGTACGCCAGCCTCAAGGCGCCGGCGACGACGAAAGCCACCCAGAACCTGCTGCTGCCAGCCAGGAAACCAGTAATGGTGGGCCCCGTTGTTGAAGCAAGGGTCCGCAACATGCCTGTGATGCCCATGACGGCGGTCCGTTCCTCCGGTCTGACGACGGCTGCAATGAGAGCTGCCCGCGGGGCCTGGTCCATGTTGTTGAGGCCAACCCGCAGCAGAAGCAGGGCCACGGTGAGCGGGACGGTATTAGCCAGCGGAAACACCAAGACGGCTGCCGACGAGGGGATGTGCGTAAAGACCATGGTGTTGACCAGCCCGATGTACCGCGCGAGCGGGCCGGCAAAGATGTTTGACAGGGACGCCAAGAAGTAGCTGATCGAGACCACGTCGCCGAGCGTTGACTTGGGAAGGTGGAACTTTTGGTCGATGTAGTACGTCGTCAGGGACATGTTGGCCATGCCGTCGGCGAGTGAGTCCACCATGAGGAGGAACCAGAGGACCACCATGATGCCCAGTGTCTCGCGCGAGATTTGTGCCACCCAGCTGGTCCGCTGCTTTGGCTCCTCCTCCTGTCCACTCGCCCCTGATCCACCAAGAAGCGGTTCCCTCTCACTCTGCTCCGCAACTTGCAGGCTCCTGAGCTCACACTTGCCCGACAACATGGCCGCGCACCCCATATTCACCACGCCCATGACCGCATACAACCAAAAGCACCCATGGTACGCATCCACCAGCGTCCACCCCTCCCTCGCGTTCAAGCTCTCAATAATCCTCCCGGACATCTCCGTGCCCACCGAGCTCCCCAGACTCGCCAACGTGACATACCACACCAACACATCGGCCCTCGTCGCGGGCGTCGTCAGCTCCGAGACAATCGACTCCTCAATCGCGCGAAACGGCCCAAAGTCACCCCCCGTCGCGCTTATCACCCCGACCACCGCAGCCCCCAAGAGCACCCAAAAGTCCTCGCACAGCGCAAACACGCTCCCAGACACAATCATCAGCACCGACCCGGCCACGAGCGTCCTCCGCCTGCCCACGCGGTCCGCCACGAGCGTGAGCAGCAGCGACAGCACCACGTCGCCCAGCAGGGTCAGCGTCATGAACAGGCCGATGCGCGCGTCCGAGAAGCCGAGCTCGGCGAAGAAGAGCGCCAGGATGAGGGAGCTCGCGCCGTAGGCGAACATGCGGCAGGACCGGGCCGTGATGACGAGGACCGCGTCGCGGCCCGTAGCGGAGAGGGACGCGAGCCCGGACTCGCGGAGGGTCGCGCGGGCGAGAGCGCGCGGGGATATCATCTTGTTTTGTCTGTTGACTTTTGGCTCTTTGAGGGGAAAGGGGGAGGAAGGAAAGGAGGGGAGGGTAAGGGAGAAGGTGTTCTGATGGACTCGGTGGCAGTTTTATCCAATGGCAAATTCTTTGCACCACCTCGTCAACACACCATGGCACCAGAAAACAAGCTTTCTCCTGTTGTGGGCCCAAACTTCAAAGTAAAACCCGGTAGCCCCGGAGCTATCGGAGCCGGTTTCGGCTTCCGGGGGTCCACTTCCGCGTGGGGTTGTGATGGCGGCATCCGACCTCGAGCCGACGCAATCCGGGGAGACCTTCTCGTATCTGCGATATGTCCGCAGCGTGTAAGTGCAAACAACCGGCTCAACAACAATCGTCACTTCGACACAGGAACAAAGAGTTTGTCAAGGTTTGTGTGCATAGATACCACCCCAGATACAACCCAGCTTTCACCGCTGAGCGACTTGGGTACAATACAGAGCCTATTCTCCCCCCACCCACATTATTATGTACTACCCGGTCCAGCCAGTATATGCAGCGGTCTGTCCCCTTTGACCTAATGCCTCCGGTCGTAACATCATCAAGCCCGTGTGGGCACCAGACGGCTGAGCCATCTTCCATGAACACCCCTCTCCGAATCAACGGATTTTGCCCGCCCAACGCCTCGCTAAAGCCAAACCAAACACTAATAAGTAGTAGAGGGAAACATACACAGAGAATCGAAAACATGTACAGACAAACCAGGCGGCATTATCCACCTTCGCCCTCCCCGAGGACCTTCTGTATCCTCTCCCAAGCCACCCCAAGCCGGGGAGGCACTGAAAACGTGATGCATATCCATGTATGCGTGTGTGTGGGTGTGGTGGTGACGTGATGAACGAGCTGTAGCTCGCCAGAAACTCGCGTTGAGACGAAACGTATCCCCATCGACTGACATATGAACCCCCGAGGGCATGCCGACAGTGACGGGGGAGGGTGGCGTCGATGAACCGCCGTAGGAAAGCAAAGAGAAAACAAAACGGACTCGAGTACAAGAAGTGGATGGAATGTGTCAGGGCAGAAGAAGCAGAGTTTGATGGAAATAGTGCAACATGAAATGTGTGAAATTAGAACAAATAACCATCGTGCAAGAAGGAAAGCGGTAAGTAAATGCGTCAAGATCATAAAGAAGTCATGCCGTTGGTTGGGTGTAGTAATGAGAAATAAAGAAAACATGGCCGCCAAAACAGAAAACGGGAGAGGCAGGGCCAAGCCAAGAACGAAGATGATGTGCCCGGGCCGCTACTGGCCCACATTGGTGAACGTGAGATCGAATGGCAGGTCGGCGAGGTCATCGCCGGCGGCTTGCATGCCGCCAAGGGGGAGGATCTGGTCCATGTACACGCCGGTCTGCGTGATGGTTGCGGTGGAGGAGACTGGCGAGATGTAGCCGTGGCTGTCGAGGCTCATCAACGAAGCAGGTATTCCTTGCTGAACGCTCAGCTCCGGGTTCCGGTAGTCAAACCCGGCAGACGAGATGGGGAGCCCTTGCAAGTTGGTCGCTGGAAAGACCGAGCTGCTGATGGGATACATCTCGGACAAGTGCGAGTCCAGTTCCCCTTGGAACGATGCGCCAGTCATGTCGATGGCCTGGCCGAAACCACCCCCGACACCAGCGAAAGCCGTCATGTCGAAGCCCTCCGAGTTCATTGTGAGGGGGGTTTGCGAGCTGTACTGCGTGTCGGCAAACTCGTTTTCGTAATCCTCAGCATCGACTGCCCCGACTGACTCGGCGCCGTCGGGTACCAGAGCGCCGGCCTGATCCATGGGCACGGTCACCTCGACCATCCACAGCTTCAACTCGCCCATGGATGGCCAGTCGCCACCGCCTTTCCCGCCTCGCTTCTCCTTCTCTTCTTCCGCCTTGTTCTGTCCGTTCTTCGAGCCCGAGGCGCCCTTGCGGGGTTTCACCTTGAAGTGTGTGCGGCGGAGATGCGCAGCAGCGTTGTAGTAGGCACCGTACTGTTTGCTCTGCGAGCACTGCTTGCAGTCCTTGAGCGCCTTGACGGCCGTTTCGGAATGGGCAATGCCGAAGAGATCGGGATCCCGGCAGATCCATTTCTTGACCATGCTCTTGTGCTTCGCCTCGGTGTGCCGGCGCAGCTCATGCTCGCCCCGGAAACCCTCGGGATGCTCGGTGCACTGGTTGCACATGACCTTGGGGTGCTTGGGACGCTCGTACTTGGTCTTGGCGATGACCGCCTTGCCATCTTTCGCGGAGCTGCTGGCGGGGTCGAGCATCTCCTGCTTGACGGCCCCAGCAGCTGGCTTCGGTTGGAGGTGGCGAGCCTTGGCGGCGGCGTGGTTCTGCCGAGCAAGTGCCACTTTGGCGCGGAGTTTCAAGGATGAGTTCGACTTGATGCTGTCCTTGGACACCGACCGTTCCATAGAGAGATGTTGGGCAAGCACAGCGCCGCTGAGGTCGTGCTGGGCCAGGGCAGAGCCGGTGAGGCCGTGCACGGGCAGACCGTCGGATGAGGTAGATTGGATGCTTGACTGAGATTGGGATATCTCCATGGGGTGCTGGTGTTGAGAAAGGGCCGAACGTGTCGGGGCGGACGAGGGGTAGGCGTATGCAAACGGGTCCCCTTCTATCATCGAGACACCCGAGTCTTCGGAGGCACGCTTCCCAAGTAACGGTAGATGGGTAACAATGGGCTGGGGACGGAAACCGTCGTGGCGGGGATAGTTCCGGGCGGACTGTTGTGACCGAATCCGAACCATGTCGTTGAATTGACCAGAGATGGAGGCGCCGTCGTTCAGCGAGCTATTGCACCGCGACATGGGAGCCGTCTCGAGTGTCGGCCCGGAGGTCATGGATCCGCAAACCGAAGGGAAACTCGAGCTGGGGTATGCGTCTGGCTCTTGCGGCGACAAGAGAGTGGACGCAGGGATGTTGATGGGTGAGGTGGTTGTGAAGTCATGGTCGTGAACCATGAGGTACTCGTCGACGGCCATCTCCCGTCCGAATTCGCTTTGAGGCGGTGTCTCCATCACGAGGGAGCTGCCGGGAACAGACATGTTTGTGGCGTACTGGGACTGGTGCTGATGCAGATAGTCACCGAGGCTGCCGGGAGCGGCGGCTGGGAGACTGTTCCGCATGGAACGGGCGGCGAGAGGGCTTGGTCCCTTACTGGCGAAGGGATTCGGGCTGGGGCCAGGACGCGAGATGCTTGACCTTGACCGCATCATCGGCGCCGCCGTCGAGGACCCTGCCGCATGTGTGGTCTTCGAACGCTTCATGGGCCGGCTCTGGTCCTGCAAATGGGGGAGTAAGTGGGGCTGCACCTCGGGAGCGGTTGGCGGTCAAAACGTCTTACCTGCCGGGCCTGCTTTGGGTGAGACCGGAGGTCGCTTGTGGCGCTGTGGGGCATTGCGCCGTGACTTGACCGGCCACTGTTTCCGAGTGAAGGACCCGATGGCTGCCTCTGGCTGTAGCCATGGCTTGGATCGGAGCCACGGGTGGTGAACGAGCTGTGTGACTGAGCTCTGCTGAGCTTTTCTATCAACTCGAGTTTCTCTCGCTCATTCTTTTCGAGCAACGCCTTGAGTTGCTCAACTTGAGTCGGTTGACTCATTCTGTGCAGGGCAAGCTGGCTGGCGGCGGCGGGGAGGTGCGTGTTGGCAGCAGCTGTGTGGCGGACACCCAGCCTTGCTGTGTTGAGCCAGAACGCGCAGAAAAGCGGGTGCGCGGCAGCGTGTGGTGAGCTGTCTCGATTTCGTGCCCTTCCGTGCAAGTCCTTGAATGGACGGAATCGAAGCTTGCTTGCAGGAGGCAAGCAAATGAAGCACGATGGGAAATGGAAACAAGAGGAGAAAAGAAGATTGGCAGGCTGACGGCGAGCAAATAATACTTATCCAGTCAAGCCGGCGAGGCTTCGACATGCAGCGGGTCTCGGCAGACCGAGTGTCGAATGGATCTGGGCTTGGTGGAGTGGGACGGCACAGAAGCAGTGGGATTTCAGGTCGAGATGCAAGCTGCACACCCGATCAAAGTGGTGGGTGGGAGGCTTGGAAGGTCATGGCTTCGGAGGCTCTGGGGGTGGTGCCAGGCACACAACGAGACAACCCACCCACCCGCACCTGGAGGTGACGAGTATCGGATGGATCAACGGTGTAACCAACAGGGGTGTTTCCGGGGAAAGCTCTGATTGACGCAGTGACACTGCCACTGACCCCAGACTGGCGTCGGCGAGAGAGTCTCGGCGCTCCCAAACAGGGGGGTCGCGCTGGGCAGCGTGACGAACCGGGCACGCTAATGAGATGCCCTGGGAGGGAGATCGGCTCCCGGCCAGCGGGTTTTTGGTGGACGTGCGTGGGCAGTGGTGGGGTTTGTCTCTTCGCCAAACCAACAGGCCGATGAAGCACTTGCAGAACACAACAACATTCTTCCTCGTGGGGTGGGGATTACGCGCGTGTGGGTTTGTCGATGGCGGCAGGCAGTTGGGAAGGACCGCATGCAGAACGGTTGAACACCGCAGAGTGCTCCTCATGCGTTAGCTGTGCCCGGCTCTGAAGGCGATCCAGTGATCCCGCGAGACTCACCGACCATTGGCTGACATTTTGTCGACGGGTTAAGGCTTCGCTCGCCAGTGGCCGACGAGGTCCCACCTCCGTGCAGTCCAGATTGGGAGCGCTCTTTCTGGTGCCTCGTGTCTCACAGCATCGTGTCGTGGGTGGGTTACGGCGGGCAGCTATCCCATTCAAAAGCCAAAGGGTCCAAGCTGCAGTTGGTTGGATCCGTCCGGGCGCTGCGCAACTGCAGCCAGTGGGCTTCCAAGCCGCCAGAAGCCGCGCCTGTGGCATGCAATCAGGCTCCAGTGCCCACGCGGGCACTTCCACGGGATGGTGGGGAAAATGGTCGAAGGTTCAGTTGTTCGGTTCCATTCCTCAGTGTTTCTGGGACCCCTCGTCCGACAGTGCTCCATGTGCTGAGGTAATGGTTTAAAACGCGAGAAAACTGCTTGCTGGTGCCAGACATGGTGAATGATGTCAGAGGACTGACCCCCAGAGCTCTGGGGTGTAAATAGCTAGTGTATGGGGCAGTCGCGGGGGTTGGAGGCTTGATGCACAATGACGAGTTGGCGATTGGGAACGCCGTGGGAAAGCAAATTCCATTGTCGCAAAAAGAAAACAAAATTGAGAGAATGGGCAGGTGGCATGCGCAACTTCCAGGTTCGTCTGTTCGAGTTCCACTCCATCATCGCTGATGAACTGTTGGCAGGTGGGACCCACCAAGGTTCTCAGCAACCCCCACTTGAACTCCCACCAAGTCCCCTGCTGCACTGCAACTTCCAAAGATTGCGATGCGAGACTTCAACAATTAACACCGCATCGGTTGGGTGTTGCAATCGTGGGTTCCTCATCTGAACTTCAACTTGCCCACATCAGATGAACAAGCCGCGGCCTGTTCGTTCAGCGCATCTTAGGCGACAACCTAGTCTAGCCTCCCACCATCTACCCCTCCTTTTCCCCCAGAGCTCACCGACCTTGCCGTGTCAGCACAGGTCCAAGTCACCCACCGAACTCCCTCGGCCGCGGATGCCTTCTCATCAATCATTCGCTCGAGGCTTGCGCAGGAGGGTGGTGGAAAACGGCTTGCTGGCTCTGCATGCGTTGCCAGCTCGCCCTGTTGTCGACGACTGGATCCGCATCCCTTGCTGCTGCAGGACTGTCACAGGCCTCGCGATTGGTTGGCCAGGGGCTTGGAGTGAGGCGAAGGTTCTTGACTGGACACAAATCGCCGGTTGGAGGGCCCATTTCGGGCACCGCAAACCGCCAACCTGTCGCGCAAGCGTCCCGACCTGATGGGCACCCACGGCACCATCCCGAGCCACCCCACTTTCACAGCCACCACCACACTGGCTGGGCGCCGCTGCGGCACTCTCGGCTTTGGGCTTCAATTCCCGAGATCCTCACTGGTGGCTCGTGCGTCCGGCAGCCGTGCATGACCATTGACCACCAACCGATGAGTTGTCCGTTGGCTGCAGCAGTGACACGTTGCTGGTCACCGGAGCTTCACCTTGTCCCTCGGGCCCACCCGAAACCGGTGTCGACGGTTGGCTCTGATTACTCATGTCCACGCTACAAGGCCATCAGGCAAACCAAGACGTGAAGCCGGCAACGACATGCAGGCACTCGTCCCATTCCGCACGTCATCTCGAGCCTGTCTGGAGCTGGCATGGCGGAATGAACACGATCAGGCGTCTTGTCTCGGCAGCACAGGCAGACTGCGCCTGAGCGGTTCTTCTCAACACCGGCAAGCACCCGGGAGCAGGGGTCGGATCCGGGCTTCCACATGCCCCGTTTGCCTCCGTGACCGCACCCGTCCGCCGTCTTGGCGGTGCTAACCGATCAGCCATCCCGAAAGGCTGGCTAACTTCCCGGTTTCCGGGGATCGCTCGCGGATCACCAGCCTCAATCTGATGGATGGCGCGGTGCGGTCAAGTGCCGAGACACTCCGAGATTACTATACACGGGGATACAGGACCTGGTCAAGACTGTGCCAGAAGGCCGCCGCTCATCAGGGATTCCCCAGGGACCTGGTCGATTTTCAGCGTGCCTGCCGGCGACATCCCTTCCTCCACAACCAGCTGGTCTTGAAACCAGGCCACACTCTTCTTGCTACCGGGACCTCGACATGGCAAGTCGGCGATGGCAACGGCGACTGCGACCTCCCATCCTTTCAACAAGACTACTCCGTCCCAGTCACAACCCGCCACCCTGTTGACATCTCCGTTGAAGATTCGCCTGAACAGTTCCCCACATGGTTTGGCGACCAAGGCAACCATGTCTGCGCCTTGACGCTGGCGTGGGCCTATGTTTTGTCTGCGAGGTGGGCGGAAATCCTGCCTGGCGGCAGGGCCGAGATCCAATACACAAACAGTTGCGTTGCCTGGGAGCCGTCAGCCACGACAAGCGCAGTAAGTTGCGGCAAGGCGATTCCCGTCGACATTGGGCCAGCTCCAGACGCCTCAGCGAGATGGTGGGGTGCCATACTCGCCCCGAACCAAGGGTGGACCGTCTGCCTACGCAACAATGGTGACCGTCACCTAGCGCCATGGTCGACGAATCTCGCTCCAACAGACAGACCCTTTGTGTTGGTGAGGAAGCCCATTCTGAGCGAGGTGCGTTGTTGTTATGCGCCCGTGCCGTCTTCTATTCTCGCCGCCTGTCACATATCGGCGTACGTGGCGCACCACGGGGTCGAAGACCAGAACCGGGCTGCCTTCGCGGCAGCGCTCATGTTGCCGACGGCCAGACGCGTCAAGGGGATGGTCAGTTTACCCGCTCCCAGGTTGCCGTCCCCAGACAGCGTCAGCAACCGCTCTTCGAACCAGGCCGGGCCGATGTCGATGTGGGGCCATAACATACACCACCTGGACAAGTTGCTCACGTTGAGCTGCAACAACTCCATCCAGTCACTCTTAGGCAGTGCCATGTTTGAGCCCGGCATACCGTGCAATGTGTATGGCGCCTGGATCCAGGGGGCCTTTGCCGCGCTGGGCTGGGGTCATGGGAAAGCCGACATCCAGGTCATCACGGGTGCCCTTATGGCTCGCAACCCTAAACTCGGATTCCTCTGGCTGGGCGCCGCGCTTGTGGACATGCAGGGTTTTGTCCTCAACGAAATGCAGACCCTCTCCTATCCCATCGACCTGACCATTGCAGGGTGGACCGGCACGCTTGTTTCCTTCATCCAGGAACCCGGACAGGACACTGCGCCGGATAACGAATCCATCAGCCGCGCTGACGAATGCCGCCTCTTGTTCTTGACGCAGTCCGTGAACCACGAAAGCCGGCCCGTAATCCA
>Ga0247823_10002198_pt1 | contig 16145 bp, 12 predicted proteins | sample 13C_PalmiticAcid_2_FD_192426 | JGI IMG/M metagenome (GOLD analysis project Ga0247823, IMG submission 192426) | Soil microbial communities from agricultural site in Penn Yan, New York, United States - 13C_PalmiticAcid_Day30 | ecosystem: Environmental > Terrestrial > Soil > Agricultural land...
TCGCTCGACCAAGCGAATATCGGCCCCGCGGAGAGGTGGCAGAGTGGTCGAATGTACCGCACTCGAAATGCGGCGTACGTGGAAGCGTACCGTGGGTTCGAATCCCACCCTCTCCGCCACCGGCCTTTGATCAAAGCAGCCGCCCTTCGGGGCAGGAGCCCCCGCGATCAGAGCGTTCTGTCAGCCGACGATAGCCGCATAGAGGCTGACGCCGAACGCCGCTAGAACCGCCAGGGCGGACAGCACGGCGCCGATAGCGCCTATGACCAGGATGACGATCAGCAGGGTTTCCGGCAGCGATGAAGGCTTCATCGGAAAAGCCTAGCTTTGCCGTGTCGAAGCGTCGAGCCCTCCAGCCGGTGCCCGCCTCGATCCGGTCGATCATGATCATCCGCGCGCATTTCGATCAGAATTCCGATCACTCAGAACGTAAAATCAATCACTTGATACCAGGCCAAAAAGGGCTTGTTGCGTAATCCATAATCATGCCCACTGGCTTTCGAACGTTCGCGACGGCGAGCGATGATGGTGAGCTTGGCTTTATGATCGCGCCCTTTCCTACTGATCAGGTCTTCATCGGCGGCCAGTGGCGCGCGCCGGTGGGCGGCGGCGTCCTGTCCATTGAGAACCCCTCGACCGGCGAGCCCATGGGTGCGTTGGCCGCGGGCGGCCCTCAGGACATCGACGTGGCTGTGCGTGCGGCGCGGGCCGCGCTGGACGGCCCCTGGGGGCGGATGACGGCGGCCGAGCGCGGGCGGGTGCTGGCGCGCATGGGGCGCGAGGTCGAGGCCCGCGCTGACATGCTGGCCGAACTGGAGGCCCTGGACGTCGGCAAGCCGCTGAAACAGGCGCGGGCCGATGTGGTCGCCCTGGCCCGCTATCTGGAGTTCTACGCCGGGGCGGCGGACAAGCTGCACGGCGAGACCATCCCCTTCCTCGACGGCTATACGGTTTACACCCTGCGCGAGCCGCACGGGGTGACAGGGCACATCATCCCCTGGAACTATCCGATGCAGATCATCGGCCGGTCCGTGGTGGCGGCGCTGGCGGTCGGCAATGCGGCGGTGCTGAAACCGGCCGAACAGGCCAGCCTGACGGCCCTGGCCTTCGCCCATATCGCCGAGGATTGCGGCCTGCCCGCGGGCGCTTTGAATGTCGTGACCGGCACGGGGGCGGAAGCGGGCGCGGCTCTGGCCGCCCATCCGGGGATCAACCACCTGTCCTTCACCGGCTCGACCGGGGTGGGCGTCGCCATCCAGCAGGCGGCGGCAGTCAACGCCGTGCCGGTGACGCTGGAACTAGGCGGCAAGTCGCCGCAACTGGTGTTCGACGACGCCGATCTGGACAAGGCCCTGCCCTTCCTCGTCAACGCGGGCGTCCAGAACGCGGGCCAGACCTGCTCGGCCGGATCGCGCGTCCTGGTCCAGCGCGGCGTCTATGACGAGGTCGTCAAGCGGATGAGCGAACGCTATCGCGCGCTCACGGTCGGAGCCGCCATCGACGACCGCGACGTGGGCCCGCTGATCTCGGCCAAGCAGAAGGCGATGGTGGAGCGCTATCTGGACCTTGGCGCGCAAGCCGGTCTGATCGCCGCCCAGGGCCAGATCGCCGCCGACACCCCGGCGGACGGCCACTATGTGCGCCCCACCCTGTTCACGGGCGTCGCCCCCGATCACGCCCTGGCGCAGGAAGAAATCTTCGGCCCCGCCGTCGTCGTCATCCCCTTCGACACGGAGGACGACGCCGTCGCCATCGCCAACGGCACGGACTACGGCCTGGTCGCCGGGGTCTGGACCGCCGACGGCGGGCGACAGATGCGGCTGGCGAAACGGCTGCGGGCCGGACAGGTCTTCATCAACAACTACGGCGCGGCGGGCGGGGTCGAACTGCCCTTCGGCGGCGTCGGAAAATCGGGCCACGGTCGCGAGAAGGGGTTCGAGGCGCTCTACGCCTTTACCACGCTCAAGACCGTCGCGGCCCATCACGGATAGCGCAAAGGAGTAGCGTCTTGGGGGAGAACAGATCGAAGCGGCTGGAGGGCAAGCGAGCGATCGTCACGGGCGGAGCCTCCGGCTTCGGCGCCGGAATCGCGCGCCGCTTCGCCGAGGAAGGCGCCCGCGTCATCGTCGCCGACCTGAACAGCGACGCGGCCCGCGCCCTGGCCGCTGAACTGGGGGACGCCGATCTGGGCGTGAAGGTCGATGTGTCCAGCGCCGCCGACGTGGCTGCTCTGGCCGAAACCGCGAACCGTCTGCTGGGCGGCGTCGATATCGTTGTGAACAACGCCGGCGTCGGCCACACGCCCCAGCCCCTGGACGAACTGTCGGACGAGGCCTTCGACCGCATCGCCAACGTCAATATGCGCGCCATCTATCTGATGTCGAAGGCCTTCGTCCCGGCGATGAAGGCGCAAGGGTCCGGCGCCATCCTCAACATCGCCTCGACCGGCGGGGTCAGCCCCCGCCCGAATCTGACCTGGTACAACGCCTCCAAGGGCTGGGTCATCACGGCGACACGGGCCATGGCGGTCGAGCTGGCGCCCTTCCAGGTGCGGGTGAACGCCCTGAACCCGGTGGCGGGCGACACCCCCCTGCTGAAGACCTTCATGGGCGCCGACACGCCCGAGGTGCGGGCCAGGTTCCTGGCCTCCATCCCCATCGGCCGCTTCTCGACGCCCGAGGACATGGGCGCCGCCGCCGCCTTCCTCTGTTCGGACGACGCCTCGATGATCACGGGCGTAGCGCTGGAGGTGGACGGTGGCCGCTGCATCTGACCGCGTCTTCAAGCTGCTGGTCCTGCCGGGCGACGGCATCGGGCCCGAGATCATCCGCGAGACCCTGCGCGTCGTCGACTGGGCCCGAAACGCCGGGCTGCGGATTGAGTTGAGCGAGGCCCTCGCGGGCGGCGCCAGCATCGACGCCGTGGGCGCGCCCATCGCCGAAGACGTAGTGGATCAGGCCCTGGCCTCCGACGCCGTCCTGTTCGGCGCCGTCGGCGGACCCAAGTGGGATCACCTGCCCCGCGCCCAGCGGCCCGAAATGGGCATACTGCGCCTGCGTCAGGCCCTGGACCTCTACGCCAACCTGCGGCCCGCCGTCTGTTTCGACGAACTGCTGGACGCCTCGGCGCTGAAGCCCGACCTGATCCGGGGCCTCGACATCCTGATCGTGCGCGAGGCGACGGCGGGCGTCTATTTCAGCCTGCCCCGCGCCAATGAGGTCGACGCGACCGGCCAGCGCCGCGCCTATGACACCCAGGCCTATACGGAAGGCCAGATCGCCCGCGTCTGCCGCACGGCCTTTGAACTGGCCCGCACCCGCCAGCGCCGCGTCTGCTCGGTCGACAAGGCCAATGTCATGGAGACGGGCGCCCTGTGGCGGGCCGTCGCCACCGAGGTCGCCGCCGACTATCCCGACGTGGAGCTGTCCCACATGTACGCCGACAACTGCGCCATGCAGTTGGTCCGGCGCCCGGATCAGTTCGACGTCATCGTCACCGACAACCTGTTCGGCGACATCCTGTCCGACGCCGCGGCGGCCCTGACCGGTTCGCTGGGCCTGCTGCCCTCCGCCTCCCTGTCCGGCCTTGGACAAGGCGGCAACAGCCGGGGCCTGTATGAGCCGATCCACGGTTCGGCGCCCGACATCGCGGGCCAAGGCGTCGCCAACCCCATCGCGACCATCCTGTCCTTCGCCCTGTGCCTGCGCTGGTCGTTCGACCGCGCCGATCTGGCCGACAGGCTGGAGCGCGCCGTCCGACACGTCGTGTCCAGCGGCGTGCGCACCCCCGACATCGCGGAAGCCGGGGTCGCCCCCGTCTCCACCCTTCAGATGACCGACGCGGTTCTGGCCGCGCTGGACGCCCCGTTCGCGTGAGGATCAACCGATGAGCGCCCCCACAATGCAGACCGTCATGGACCTGATCGACGGCCGCACCGACGAACTGGTCGCCCTGGCGCAGGATCTGATCCGCTTTCCCACCATCAACCCGCCGGGCGAGGCCTATCGCCCCTGCGCCGAATACATCGGCGAGCGGCTGAAGAAGCGCGGCTTCACCGTCGAATATGTGCGCGGCGAAGGCTCCCCGGGCGACAGCGACCAGTACCCGCGCACCAACGTCATCGCCCGCTGGACCGGCTCCGAGCCGGGGCCTTGCGTCCACTTCAACAGCCATATCGACGTGGTCGAGGTCGGCGCGGGCTGGACCGTCGATCCCTTCGGCGGCGAGGTGAAGGACAGCCGCGTCTATGGCCGGGGCGCCTGCGACATGAAGGGCGGGCTGGCCGCCTCCATCATCGCGGTCGAGGCCCTGATCGATTCCGGCCTGCCCCTGCCCGGCGCGCTCGAAATCTCCGGCACGGTGGACGAGGAATCCGGCGGCTATGGCGGCGTCGCCTATCTGGCCGAGCGCGGCTGGTTCTCCGAGCCGAAGGTCAACCACGTCATCATCCCCGAGCCCCTGAACGTGGACCGGGTCTGCATCGGCCACCGCGGCGTGTGGTGGGCAGAAATTGAGACCAAGGGCCGCATCGCCCACGGCTCCATGCCCTTCCTGGGCGACTCGGCCATCCGCCACATGGGCGCGGTGATGGAAGAGTTTGAAAGCAAGCTCTATCCCGCCATGGCCGCCCGTCATTCCGATATGCCCGTGGTGCCGGAGGGCGCCCGCCAGTCGACGATGAACATCAACTCCATCCACGGCGGTCAGGCCGAGGGCTTCGACGGCCTGCCCGCGCCCTGCGTGGCGGATTCCAGCCGCATGATCATCGACCGCCGCTTCCTGATCGAGGAGACGCTGGAAGACGTGAAGGGCGAGGTGAAGGCCATCCTCGACGGCCTGGCGGCGCAACGCCACGGCTTCCGCTATGAGATGCGCGACCTGTTCCAGGTGGCGCCCAGCATGGCCGACCGCGACGGCCCCGTAGCCAGCACCACCGCCGCCGCCATCGAGACGGTGCTGGGGCGCAAGGCCCAGTTCGTCTGCTCGCCCGGCACCTATGACCAGAAGCACGTGGACCGCATCGGCAAGCTGAAGGACTGCATCGCCTACGGCCCCGGCGTGCTGGACCTGGCGCACCAGCCCGACGAATGGGTCGGGATCGACGACATGACCAACTCGGCCAAGGTCATGGCCCGCGCGGCCTATGACCTGCTGACCCGCAAGCGAGGATGACCGACATGGCGCGTGGAGACATGGAAGACGAGAACATCATCGGCCCGCGCCTGCGGGCGCTTCGGGATCGCCTCGGCCTGTCGCAGCGCGCCCTGGCGCGAAAGGCGGGGGTGCCGTCCAGCACCGTCAGCCTGGTCGAAAGCGGCCGCACCAGCCCCTCGGTCGGCTCCCTCAAGCGGCTTCTGGACGCGGCGGGCGTGTCCCTGGGCGAATTCTTCAGCGCCGAGTTCGAAACCCCCGCCAAATACTTCTACCGCCACGACGAACTGACCGACATCTCGCGCGGCGAGGTCTCCTATCGCCAGCTGGGCTCGGGCCAGGACAGCAGCCTGCAGATCCTCTACGAGACCTATCAGCCGGGCTCGGACAGCGGCCGGGTCATGCTGTCCCACGAAGGCGAGGAAGGCGGGCTGGTCATCTCCGGTCGCCTGGAGGTCACCGTGGACGGCCAGTCGCGGGTGCTGAAGGCCGGCGACGGCTACCTCTTCCCCAGCCCCCTGCCGCATCGATTCCGCAATGTCGGCGACAGCCCCTGCGTCGTCATTAGCGCCTGCACGCCCCCCACTTTCTGACGCCTGCGTTGCGATTGATCGGAATACTGAGCGAGAAAAATAAAAATCCTCGAATTGTCAGTAGATTGGTCAGATCAAGAAACAGTCTTGCCGATGACGCCGTTTCGCCAGCTACTTCTTGCGTGACAAAGGGATGACACCGGGGAGCCGGCAGACGAACAGCGAAGGTTGTTGCATTGCACAATTTTCGTGACCGGAGAATGATGCAGGAGGGGCGGAACCGTTGTTCCGTTCGCAGCCGCAGCAAGACCGCCGAGAACGGTCCATGCGGCGTCATGGGAGGGATGAGGCGATGAATCGTCTTTTGGTCAGCGTATCCGCCGGGGCGCTCGCGGCCCTGTGTTCCACCGCCGCATTGGCCCAGCAGGCGCCGCCGGAGCGGGCGACGTCCATCGACGACGTCATCGTCACCGCCCAGCGCCGCGAACAGGCGGCCCAGGACGTGGGCATCGCCCTCAGCGTCCTCAGCGGCGAAAGCCTGGTCCAGCAGGGCATCACCAACGTCAACCAATTGCAGAACGCCACGCCCAACCTGGAGGTCGAACCGGCCTTCGGCGGCGGCGCGGCCCAGTTCCGCCTGCGCGGCGTCGGCTTCCAGGACTACGCCTCGAACAACTCGCCCACCGTCGGCGTCTATGTGAACGAGGTCGCCTATCCGGTTCCGGTCATGACCCAGGGCCTGATCTTCGACGTTGACCGCGTCGAGGTCCTGCGCGGCCCTCAGGGCACCCTTTACGGCCGCAACACCACCGGCGGCGCCATCAGCTTCGTCACCAAGCGCCCGACCGAGGAACTGTCCGCCGGTCTGATGACCGAATGGGGCAGCCACAACCTGTTCCGGGGCGAGGGCTATGTCTCGGGTCCGATCGCCGAAGGCCTGCGTGGTCGTCTGGCGGTCTCGACCGAACAGGGCGGCGCCTGGCAGCGCAACCGCGACACCGGCGAGAGCCTGGGCGACGCCGACCGCACCGGCGCCCGCGCCCTGCTGGACTGGACGCCCAACGAGACCTTCTCCGCCCTGCTGGACATCCACGGCGGCGTCGACAAGTCCGAAAACCAGGGCCTTTATCTGCTCAGCGACCTGCACACCCGCCTGGGTGCGGGTCCGGTGATCGCCGCCGACAAGGATCGCTCCAAGACCGGCTGGGGGCTGTCGCCTCGCTTCGCCGCCGAGATCGGTCGCGACGTCAACGCAAAGCCCGGCCGCGACAACTCTTCCTGGGGCACGTCGCTGAACGCCAACCTGGCGCTCAAGGGCATGAACCTGACCAGCATCACCAGCTACGAGACCCTGGATCGCAGCGAATACGGCGATTGGGACTCCAGCGCCTCGGTCGAGGCCGACACCTTCTTCGGCAGCGACGTGGACGTGATCTCGCAGGAACTGCGCCTGGCCTCGGACAACGACAGCCCCCTGACCTGGGTCGCCGGCTTCTACTATTCCAAGCAGGACCTGAACGAGCGCTACTCCTCGGACTTCATCGACATCTACGGCACCTACGCCCAGGTCACCTATAATCAGTCCGTCGAGTCGTGGAGCCTGTTCGGGCAGGCGGAATACGCCTTCGCCGAGCGGTGGAAGGCCATCCTGGGCCTTCGCTACGAGGAAGAGACCCGCGAATTGCAAGGTTTCGGTTCGGCCTTCGGCGGCGCCACCGCCCTGCCTCCGACCACCGTCGACACCAAGATGACGCCTCTGACCGGCAAGGCCGCGCTGGAGTTCAAGCCCGCCGACAACCTGCTGATCTACGGCTCCGCCAGCCGGGGCGCCAAGTCGGGCGGCTTCACCACCTACAACACCGGCGACAGCAGCGGCATCGAGCCCTTCGACCCGGAAATCCTCTGGGCTTATGAAGTCGGCTTCAAGGCCGATCCCTCGCGCGCCGTCCAGATCAACGGCGCGGCCTATTATTACGACTACAACGGCCAGCAGGTGCTGTCGGCCGTCTGCGGCGCCAACGGCCCGGTCGGCCGCTTCACGAACGCTGATTCCAAAATTTACGGCGCCGAACTGGAGGGGGTCTTCCGCCCCGCCGCCGGTCTGCGGATCAGTCAGAATCTCAGCTACAAAAAGGGCGAATACACCGACTTCACCGACCTGGACATCGGCGCCTGCCAGCAGACGCCTCGCGCCACCGTCTATATCGACAAGTCGGGCCAGAAGATTCCCTTCCCCGCCTGGTCCTATGGCGGCTCCATCAGCTACGACTGGACCGTCAGCGGTTTCGCCGTCACGGCCGAGGCCAACTACTCCTATCGCGACGAATACCCCTCGTGGCTGGGCGTCAAATACGACGTGCCGGACTACTGGCTGGCCAACGCCAGCGTGACCGTCGGGCCGGAAGACGCCAACTGGTCCGTCACCTTCTGGGCGCGCAACCTGTTCGATCAGGAATACGACCTGACGCGCAATTTCTTCACCAGCGCCGACATCGCCCAGCCGGGCCGTCCGCGGACCATCGGCGCTCGCCTGAGCCTGCAGTACTGACGGCGCGCCGTGATGCGGAGGACGGCGTCCCCGTCCTCCGCATCCACTTTCCCGTCCTTGATCACGGCGCTCACGATCCTGATCGGACGGCGAACGACATCAATATTTTCAGTATGTTGAAGCGCGTGAATAACAGACTTTTCTTTGACGGTCGTTCACCCGCTACTGGTCGTCTCGAAAGGATTCATGCATGACCCAACGGGCCGCCAACGACCTCGATCCCTTCTGGATGCCGTTCACCGCGAACCGCAGCTTCAAGGCGCATCCCCGGTTGCTGGCCTCGGCCAGGGACATGCACTACTTCACCCCCGACGGTCGCTCGATCCTGGACGGCACCGCGGGCCTCTGGTGCGTCAACGCCGGCCACGCCCGCAAGCCCATCGTCGAGGCCATCCAGCGTCAGGCCGAGGTGCTGGACTACGCCCCCACCTTCCAGCTGGGCCATCCCCTGGTGTTCGAGTTGGCGGCGCGGCTGGGCATGCTGTTCCCGGCCGACATCAACCATGTCTTCTTCGCCGGTTCGGGTTCGGAGGCGGTGGACAGCGCCCTGAAAATCGCCCTGGCCTATCAGCGGGCGCGCGGCTTCGAGAACCGCACCCGTCTGATCGGCCGCCAGAAGGGCTATCACGGCGTCGGCTTCGGCGGCATCTCCGTCGGCGGGCTGGAGAACAACAGGCGCGGCTTCCTGACCCTGCCGGGCGTCGATCACCTGCCCCACACCCTGAACCTGGAGAAGGCCGCCTTCTCGCGCGGCCAGCCGGCCTGGGGCGCGCATCTGGCGGACGAGCTGGAGGTCCTGATCGCCGAACACGGTGCCGAGACCATCGCCGCCGTCATCGTCGAGCCCATGTCCGGCTCGGCCGGGGTCATCGTCCCGCCGGTCGGCTATCTGGAGCGCCTGCGCGACATCACCACGCGCCACGACATCCTGCTGATCTTCGACGAGGTCATCACCGGCTTCGGCCGCGTCGGCGGCGCCACGGCGGCCGAGACCCTGGGCGTCATCCCCGACCTGCTGACCTGCGCCAAGGGCCTGACCAACGGCGCCGTGCCCATGGGCGCCGTGGGCGTGCGCAGCGCGATCTACGACGCCGTGGTCAACGGCGCCGCCGGCCCCGGCATCGAGTTCTTCCACGGCTACACCTATTCGGGGCATCCCCTGGCCGCCGCCGCCGGCCTGGCGACGCTGGACGTCTATGAAGGCGAGGGCCTGTACGACCGGGCGCGTGACCTCGGCCCCTATTGGGAAGAGGCGGTGCACAGCCTGGAGGGCGCGCCCCACGTCATCGACATCCGCAACATGGGCCTGGTCGCCGCCGTCGAACTGGCCCCGCGGCCGGACGCCCCCGGCGCCCGCGCGACCGAGGTCTTCCACCGCGCCTTCGACGAGGGTCTGCTGATCCGCGTCACCGGCGACGTCATCGCCCTGTCCCCGCCCCTGATCATCAGCCGCGAACAGATCGACGAACTGGTCGGGCGGCTGGCCGACATTCTGCGCGACACGCCCTGACGCCGCGCGCGATTTGGGCGATGCTGCATCATAAACGGGGAGGCGGGACGGCGTGAAGCAGGGTTTGAGGCGCAAGACATGGCTGGGCCGCGCGCTGCTGGCCGCTGCGCTGCTGGTCGGCCTGACAGTTCTCACGCCCGCTCATGGCGCCCAGGCCACGCCCGCTCGCGACCGCCTGCTGCTGGGCCTGCCGCTGGAGCCGCCGAACCTCGACCCGACCTCGGGCGCGGCGGCGGCGGTGGATGAAGTCGTTTACGCCAACGTCTTCGAGGGCCTGACCCGGCTGACCCAGAACGGCGCCGTCGCTCCGTCTCTGGCCGAGTCTTGGGAGGCGGCGCCCGACGGCCTGACCTGGACCTTCCGCCTGCGGCGCGGCGTGACCTTCTCGGACGGTTCGCCCTTCGACGCCTCGGTGGCGAAGTTCTCGCTGGACCGCATCACGGCCGAGGGTTCGACCAACGCCCAGAAGGCCCTGTTCGCGCCGATCCGATCCGTCGAAGTCGTCGATCCGGCGACCATCCGCATCCGCCTGTCCCGCCCCATGGCGACCCTGCCCTATGTCCTGGCCTGGGGCGACGCGGTCATGGTCTCGCCCAAGAGCGCCGCGACCAACGCCGTCACCCCCATCGGCACCGGCCCGTTCAAGCTGCAAGGCTGGCAGCGGGGCAGCCAGCTGACCCTGATCCGCCGCGACGGCTACTGGGGTCCGGCGCCCCGCCTGAACACCGTTGTCTTCCGCTTCATCAGCGACCCGACCGCCGCCTTCGCCGCCGTCAGCGCCGGCGACGTGGACGCCTTCCCCAACTATCCCGCGCCCGAAAACGTGGCCCAGTTCCAGCGCGACCCGCGCTTCCGCGTCGTCGTCGGCGCCTCGGAAGGCAATGTCATTCTGGGGATCAACAACACCAAGGCGCCGTTCAACGACGTGCGGGTGCGCCGCGCCCTGTCCTACGCCATCGACCGCGACGCCCTGATACAGGGCGCCATGTTCGGCTTCGGCCAGCCGATCGGCAGCCACTATTCGCGTCAGGCGCCGGGCTATGTCGATCTGACCGGCCTGTCTCCGCACGATCCGGCCAGGGCGCGCGCCCTGTTGGCCGAGGCGGGCTATCCCAACGGCATCGACGTGACGCTGCGCCTGCCGCCCCGCCCCTACGCCCGGCGCAGCGGCGAGGTGCTGATCTCGCAACTGGCCCAGGCGGGCATCCGCGCCAGGATCGAGAATCTGGAATGGGCCCAGTGGCTGGACCAGGTGTTCAAGCGCCGCCAGTTCGACTTGACCATCGTCGAGCACGTCGAGCCGATGGACTACGACATCTATGGCCGAAAGGACTACTATTTCGGCTACGACAGCCCGGCTTTCGACGCCCTGCTGGAGCAAGTCAACGCCGCCCCGGACGAACCGACGCGCAACCGCCTGCTGGGCGACCTGCAACGCCGCATCGCCGACGACGCGGTCAACGGCTTCCTGTTCCAGTCCTCGCGCATCGGCGTGTGGAAGGCGGACGTGAACGGCCTGTGGATCAACGGCCCCATCGCCGCCAACGACGTCACCGGCGCCTACTGGACCGGCGCAGGCGCAGCGGGCGCAGCGACCACCGAGCGCACTAGCGGCGGCCTGCCGTGGGGCTGGATCAGCTTGATCGCGGGCGTCGCCCTGCTGGCCTTCGTCGCCTGGCGCTTCGGCGCGGCCTGGCTGCTGAAGAAGCTGGGCGGCCACGCCCTGACCCTGCTGGCGGCGACCGTCGTCATCTTCCTGCTGCTGCAGGTCGTGCCGGGCGATCCGGCCAGCTACATGATGGGCCTGAACGCCAGTCCGGAGGCCATCAACGCCCTGCGTCAGCAGATGGGGCTGGAGGGGTCTGGCCTTGAGCGCTACCTCGCCTGGCTCGGCGACCTGCTGACCGGAAAATTCGGGACCAGCTACACCTATCAGGTGCCGGTCGGCGGCCTGATCGCGGAACGTCTGGCCGTGTCCGCGCCGCTGGCTCTGATGGCCACTGTCCTGTCGCTGCTGGTCGCCCTGCCCATCGGCGTCACCGCCGCCAGTCGCAGGGGGACCGCCGTCGACACCGGCCTGATCGGCGTGACTCAGGTCGGCGTCGCCCTGCCCAACTTCTGGATCGCCATGCTGCTGATCCTGCTGTTCTCGGTGAACCTCGGCTGGTTCTCGGCGGGCGGTTTCCCCGGCTGGAGCAGCGGCTTCTGGCCCGCCTTCAAGGCCCTGATCCTGCCCGCCGTGGCGCTGGCCGCGCCGCAAGCCGCTATCCTGGCCCGCGTCCTGCGCACCGCCCTGCTCGACACGATGAACGAGGACTATGTCCGCACCGCCCGCGCAAAGGGCCTGTCCGTCAATCAGGCCCTGTGGCGCCATGCCTTGCGAAACGCCTGGATCCCGGTCCTGACCATTCTGGGCCTTCAGTTCCCCTTCCTGCTGGCGGGGGGGATCATCATCGAGAATGTCTTCTCCCTGCCCGGCCTAGGCCGTCTGGTCTTCCAGGCCATCACCCAGCGCGACCTGATCGTGGTGCAGAGCGTGGTGGTGGTGCTGGTCTTCGCCGTGGTCCTGGTCAGCTTCCTGATCGACCTGGCCTATCTGTTCGCTGATCCGCGCCTGAGGGGACGCCGCGCATGACCGACGCCCCTACCGTCATCACCGCCAAGCCCCGCGTGCGCTGGCCCCTGTCCCTGATCGTCGGCGCGACACTAACGGCCGTCGTGCTGGCGACCGCCCTGCTCGCTCTGATCTGGACGCCCTACGATGTCGAGGCGGTGGACATCGCCGCTAAGCTGACCGCCCCCTCCGCCGCCCACTGGATGGGTACGGACCACTTCGGCCGCGACGTGTTGTCGATGATCATGGCGGGGGCCCAGAACTCCCTGATCGTGGCCCTCGTCGCCGTCGGCATCGGCGTCGCAATCGGCACGCCTCTGGGCCTGACAGCCGCCGCGCGCGGCGGGTGGATCGACGAACTGGTCATGCGCGGCAACGACCTGATCTTCGCCTTCCCCGCCCTGCTGCTGGCCGTGATGATCACCGCTGTCATGGGACCGGGCGCGATCAATGCGATCATCGCCATCGGCGTCTTCAACATCCCCGTCTTCACCCGCGTCGCCCGCGGCGCGGCGCAAGGGCTGTGGACCCGCGAATACGTTCTGGCGGCCCGTACGGCGGGCAAGTCCAGGGCCCTGATCTCGGTCCAGCACATCCTGCCCAATCTGATGAGCCTGCTGGTCGTGCAGGCCGCCATCCAGTTCGCCGTCGGCATCGTGGCCGAGGCCGGCCTGTCCTACGTCGGCCTGGGCGCCCAGCCGCCCGCGCCCAGCTGGGGCCGGATGCTGGCCGAGGCCCAGACCATGATCGGCTTCGCGCCCTGGCTGGCCATCATGCCGGGCCTCGCCATCTTCGTGACCGTGCTGGGCCTCAGCCTGACCGGCGACGGCCTGCGCGACCTGTTCGACCCGCGCGTGCGGCGGGAGCGTTGACCATGACCGTCCTCGACATCCGCGACCTCAGCCTGTTAATCGGCAAGACGCCGATCCTGAAGAACGTGTCGCTGTCCGTCGCCCCCGGCGAGATCCTCGGCCTTGTCGGCGAGAGCGGCTCGGGCAAGTCCATGACCTCGCTGGCCGTGCTGGGCCTGACGCCGCCACGTGCGACCCTGACCGGCGAGATCCGCCTCAACGGCCAGATCGTCTCGAACGCCCCCGACGCCGTGATGCAGCAGGTGCGCGGTCGCGACGTGGGCATCATCTTTCAGGAGCCGATGACGGCCCTGAACCCCGTCATGACCATCGGCGATCAGGTCGCCGAGACGGTGCGCCTGCACAAGAAGACCTCGCGCAAGGAAGCCCTCGCCGTCGCCCGTTCCGTGCTGGATCGCGTCGGCCTGCCCGCCGAGCGCTTCCCCCTGAGCCGCTATCCGCACGAACTGTCCGGCGGCCAGAGACAGCGCGTCGCCATCGCCATCGCCATCGCCCTGACGCCCAAGCTGCTGATCGCGGACGAGGCGACGACGGCGCTGGACGTGACGACGCAGGCTCAAGTGCTGGACCTGCTGAAGCGGCTGGTGCGCGAGGACGGCATGGGCCTGATCCTCATCACCCACGACCTCGCCGTCGTGGCCGAAACCGCCGACCGGCTGGCGGTGATGAAGGACGGCGAACTGGTCGAGGAAGCGCCCGTCGACCGGATCCGCACCGGCATGGCGCACGCCTATTCCCAGCGCCTGCTGGCCAACGCCACCCACGCCCCGACGCGCCTCAGCGTCCCACAGGCCGACGCCGCCCCCGTGCTTCAGGTCGAGGGTCTGGTGCGCGAATACGGCGGCGCGCCCGCCCTGTTCGGCAAGGCCAAAGCCTTCCGCGCCGTCGATCAGGTCAGCCTGTCGATCCAAGCGGGCGAGAGCGTCGGCCTCGTCGGCGAAAGCGGCTGCGGCAAGTCCACCCTGCTGCGCGCCATCCTCGCGCTGGAAACACCGCAGGCAGGCCGAGTCCGGGTCAAGGGCCGCGACATCACCGCCGCGCGCGGCGCCGCCCTGAAGTCCATCCGCCGCGACATTCAGGTGGTGTTCCAGGACCCCTACGGCAGCTTCGATCCGCGCTGGAAGGTCAGCGATCTGGTGGCCGAAAACTTCCACCTGCTGGACGCCCGCCCCAGCCCCGCCGAGGCCCGCCGCCGCGTCGATGAAATGCTGGAGCGCGTGGGCCTGGCAAGCAGCGCCGCCGACCGCTATCCGCACGAGTTCTCGGGCGGCCAGCGCCAGCGCATCGCCATCGCCCGCGCCCTGATCACCGAACCGTCGGTCATTTGTCTTGACGAGGCAGTGTCAGCTCTGGACGTTTCGGTGCGGGCCCAGGTGCTGGACCTGCTGGCCGATCTGTCGGATCGGCTGGGCCTGTCCTACCTCTTCGTCACCCATGACCTCAGCGTCGTGCGCACGGTGACGGACCGCCTGCTGGTCATGCAGGCGGGAAAGATCGTCGAACAGGGCGCAACCGCCGCCGTCTTCGCCGCGCCTTCGCACCCCTATACGCAGAAACTTCTGGCGGCGACGCCGGATCTGGTCCGCAATAAAGCTCTGGAAAAGGAAACCGCCGGATGAACCGCAGAACCGTCCTCGGCTCGGCCCTGATCGGCGCCGCAGCCTCCGCAGCAGGAGCCGCCAGCGCCAAACCCGCCGCCCAGAGCGCCGCCCGCGCCTCGGGCCGCACCGGGCGCCTGAACCTGATCACCGACGTCGAGGGCCTCAAGGTCGGTCAGGCGCATGACGCGGGCGTCCGCACCGGCGTCACCGTCATCCTGGCCGAAAAGCCCGCCACGGCTGCCGTGGACGTGCGCGGCGGCGGCCCCGCCGGGCGCGAGACCGACGTGCTGCGCCCCGAGAATCTGGTGCAGGAGGTGGACGCCATCATCCTGTCGGGCGGGTCGGTCTATGGCCTGGGTTCGGCCGACAGCGTCGCCGCATGGATGGGGATGCGCGGGCGCGGCTACGGCATGGGCGGGGCGCCGGGCGTGCCGCCCTCGCCCATCATCCCGACCGCCTGCCTCTATGATCTGGCCAACGGCGGCAACAAGGCGTGGGAGATGGAGCCGCCCTATCGCCGCCTGTCGGTTCAGGCGCTGGAGGCCGTGAGTGACCGCTTCGACCTGGGCACGGCCGGCGCGGGCTATGGCGCCGAAGCCGGCGCGCTGAAGGGCGGGATCGGCTCGGCCTCGGCGGTCATGGCCTCGGGCTGGACCGTCGGCGCCATCGTGGCGGTCAACAGCGTCGGCTCGGTCGTGGCCCCCGGCGGCAAGAGCTTCTGGGCCGCCCCCTACGAGATCGGCGACGAGTTCGGCGGCCTGGGCGCCTCGGGCCTGCACGCCTCGGCCGAGGACTGGGGCCTGTCCAAGTTCCGCCCTCAACCGCGCGAGAACACCACCATCGCCTGCATCGCCACCGACGTGGCCCTGACCCGCGTCGAGCTTCAGCGCGTGGCCATCATGGCGCAGGACGGCATGGCCCGCGCCATCCGCCCCGCCCACGCCCCGTTCGACGGCGACACCCTGTTCAGCCTGTCCACCGGCAAGAAGATCATCGACAACCCGGCCCTGCGTCAGGTGGCGGTGGCTCAACTGGGCAACGTCGCCGCCGACGTCCTGGCCCGCGCCGTGGCGCGCGGCGTCTATCACGCGACCAACTACGAGGGCGTGACCGGCAAGACCTGGCGAGAGATGTGAGCGCTCTTTCCTCCCCATTCCATGGGGAGGGGACCGCGAAGCGGTGGAGGGGCGACACAAACGTCAGCCGTGGAGTCGCCCCCTCCGTCTCGTCGGCTACGCCGCCGATCCACCTCCCCATTCGCTACGCGAACAGGGAGGAAAGAGACCTGGTCAATGCCACTCGCCGCCGCCGATGGG
>Ga0247823_10002199_pt1 | contig 16145 bp, 19 predicted proteins | sample 13C_PalmiticAcid_2_FD_192426 | JGI IMG/M metagenome (GOLD analysis project Ga0247823, IMG submission 192426) | Soil microbial communities from agricultural site in Penn Yan, New York, United States - 13C_PalmiticAcid_Day30 | ecosystem: Environmental > Terrestrial > Soil > Agricultural land...
CCCAACAACACTCCCGACAACACTCCCGACACCCTCCCTAGCGCCCCTCCCAATGCTCCACCCGACGCTCGGCTTACTCCTCCCGACACCCCTCCTGCTCCTCTTGACGCAGCCCCCGACGCTCCTCCCGACACTCGTCTTGCTCCTCACGGCGCCCCCCTCGACGTGCCTCCCGACGCTCCTCCCGACAACGTGCCAAAGCCTACCTTCAAGCTCGAACTCTCGGACTTGGGGGAACGCCTGATCCCGAAGCTGCAGACCTTCATCCGAGATAGCAGCTTTACCGGCAAGTTGTCGGTCGAAGATATCGGGCTTACACCCACAGAGCTCGCAGATGCTGTTCGCCCTCTGGAACGGCCTGGGTTCGATGCGCAATTTGAAATGGTACATCAGTTGGACAAGGATATCTGGCGGCTTTTCAGCCACCCGGTGGGGGGATTGCGGCTCCCCGGCCTTGCCGACATCACGAAACCCTCCGGGGATGTGGAACAGTACCTCGAGGACCTGTACCGGAACCCGCCAGAGGAACCGAGTCCTTACCACATCACCCCTCTTTCCGGCCCCGTTGCTCAGAAGCTTCAGTCCTTGTTCCCCCCAGGCCCTGAAGTTGCACGACTTGGCGAGATCCCTGGAGTATCTACGCTCTTTGGACATGTTGGCGGAGCAGCATCAGGGACTTCGTTTCATCACGAGGATGGGGGCCTCCGCTCCTACAACCTTACCCTTTTTGGGTGGAAGGGCTGGGTCCGGATCTCACGTCATCATACCGCCAAGTTCGAGGCGCTAGTCCAGCGGCTGACCAAATGCGAGAACCGCTGCGATCAGTTTGTCCGTCATACTTCGATCGTCATCCCTCCATCGAGACTACGAGAAGAGGACATCGACTTTGACATCTTCGACTCTGGTCCAGGAACGATGGTCTTGACTGCGCCGGGGCAATACCACTATGTCATCAACTGGACCCGCTGCGGCGCAATCGCAATAAATTACACGCTACCTGGCGAGGACCCGATTCCGCCGAAGCTCTCTCTATGCGATCTGGATGGATTGTATCCTTTGAAGCATCCGAGGATCCGAAAACTTCGCAATGCAAAACGCAAGGAACATGACAGCCCTGAACGCCCTCCCCGGAAGAAAAGGCCCAGGCCGGACAAACCCCAAAACCCCCTTGTGAAGGTCCTCGCAGACAAGACGACGAGCCGGGATGCGATCCTTCGGTTTATGGCCACCGTCTGCGCATGGCGAAAGGTTCACGACAACTTACGTGGACAGCTGTCGCTGATCAGTACATACGACAAGTCTCGCCGGCCAGTAGCCTTGGATACTCTCAGGGCAACCTGCAGTGACAACTCCAAGTTGCTTTCCTTCCTGGAGATCCTAACCAGTGTTCACCTCGTACGGAACATCGACCGTCGGATTTCCGCCATCGCTCCAAGGGTGATCGACACCCTTCTGGAAAATCGGGGACTTCAGGACACTCGGCAGAACCGGGGGTCTATACAGAAAGAGCTCGCTGGCTATGAGAAATGGGATCTGCTCTGCGGCGAAACATCTTCGTATACCTACGAAGGAATTCTCTGTTTCGTACCGCCTGCCTTCAAGGATTATGAGGACATGACAAGAACGCAGGTTCAGGAGCTGAGCAAAGACGACGTCGCATCGTTCCGTTCTACACTTGGGGGGATGAAGGATGTACCATACTTGTGCGAGGTTGGGAGGGCTTTTCAGTCACAGATCTTTGGGCTTGCAGAGTTTCCACAGCGGCAGTTTGAAGAACTGCCATATAGGACGCTGTCTGCACTGAGTCGGCAAAGACTACTTGAACTCCTTTAGGAAAGTCTGCGGTGAGAGGATGGCCGGCGGCGAGCGAGAGGCCGGGGGGAGCGAGAGGCCGGCGGCGAGTGATGAGAGGCCGGCGGCGAGTGATGAGAGGCCGGCGGCGAGCGGAAGGCCGGCGGCGAGCGGAAGGCCGGCGGGGAGGTTAAGGGGCATTGTTTTTCTCATTTGCAGTCTAGGTTTAGGACTTCCTTTGTCTTCTCCGAGCCTTGGCTCTTCTCCAGTAGTCCTCAAGTAGAGAGCAAGAAACATCGTTTGACGTGCTCGTCAAGAGCGATCAACAGTCCGACTTGCGTGTACTGCTCCAGGAGTCGGCATCGCGCCTCAGCGCATCGACGGAACTTCTCCTCGTCGGTCTCGCAACGGCGCACATCTCGGCCTGGTCGGGGCTCAACAGGAGCTGTTCGTCTTTGACTTCATCGGGTTGACACTGTGGGGTTGAGGAGCTCATCCTCGCGGGAATTTGGGCATATAGGTGGCAGTCGGTGAAATAGATGTCTGGAGTGCGGTGGGAAACAGCTAACACCGTTGGAAGTAGTCCTAGACCTTTTCTCGGCCAATCTCCCTCTCTGAAGCGCGCGGCTCGAGGAACGAATTGAACTCATGCGGATGTGGAGTACGTAGGCAAAAATAAAACGCCTCCCTGAATCTTGCATCTTCCAAGAATATGATGTCATAGCTCTAACTAACTACCCCTGGATAGCGAACGTGACGTCATAGTTCACCCCTCTCATGCATCCCGTTGGCGCCATTGTCCCCCAGGTCCGCCAGCCCACTTGCCCTTTCCTCCCACACATACCGACACCCACAAGGGAGAATACCATCACCAGTTTTCTCTCCCTCTTGCGTGCGCAACAAACTGTGGGAGCGCGCGCAAAGGGAAGAACTGGTGATGCTGTCTGCTTGGTGGATGCCGGGGGGTCCGCCATTAGGCCTGCCTACAGAGCCAAAAGTGTGGGCGATATAATGGGAACTGGGGCCACTAGTGAAGACAGAGAAATGGGAAATAGGAAATGGGGCACCTAGTGGACAGGGGCACCCAGTGGACAACGATAGAGAAATGGGAAAGGGGCCACCTAGTGGACAGGGACTGGTGCCACTAGCGGATGAAGACTCAGAAACGAGAACTGGCGCCACTAGTGGATGAAGACTCAGAAACGAGAAAGGGTGGGGGGTGTTCCTTGTCCTAGAGTGCTATTTTTGGCTTCCTAAAAAGCCGCTTTGGGACAGAGAGCCATCCATTTGTAGGCTGATTTCTAACAACTACATAGAAACTGCTTTCGGCTCCCTGGGCTGCTGATTACTCCAAAACATGTCATGTCTCCCCGCAATGCATATCTTACTGGCAAATCCTGCTAGCAAATCCCACGAAAGGGAGGACAGGGGTTTCTGGTTGACCAGAAATGCGGCTTCTGGTCAACCAGAAAGGAGGGACCTAGTTAACCAGAAAAGGGAGGACAGGGGTCTCTGCTCAACCAGAAAGGGAGGACAGGGGTTTCTGGTTGACTAGAAATGTAGCTTCTGGTTAACCAGAAAGGGGACAGGGGTTTCTGGTTGACCAGATATGGAGTTTCTGGTTTCTGGTTAACCAGAAAGGGAGGACAGGGGTTCTGGTTGACCAGAAAGGTGACTTCTGGTTAACCAGAAAAGGGGGACAGGGGTTTGTGGTTGACCAGAAATGGGGTGTCTGGTTAACTAGGAAGGGGGGGTAGAGGTTTCTGGTTGTAAGCCGATGTCTGGTTGCTTACTTCCTAGCCGATCATCTCCTATTTCGAAGCGCGCGTCTCCGACGAATTGAAAGCGCGCTTTAGCGCGGACCACCGCAAATCCTGTTGCCCGAGGATGTCCCTATTTTTAGCAACGTAGCCCTATCTCAATTTGTCCTCCCTAACCGGAAAGCTCGACCAGCCCGGGCGGCAATCAGTATGGCCTTGGATCTCGGTGGCCGGAACCGGAAAGCCGGAATCTTTAAGCACCAAGCGTTACTGGACATGCGACACCCGCAGCACCACGTTACTGGACACGCGGTACCCGCAGCGCCGCGTTACTGGACACGCGGCACCTGCAGCACCGCGTTACTGGACACGAGGCACCCGCAAACCCACGTTACCAGACACATGTCGCCTGTAGCATCGCGTTACTAGACACATGGCATCCGCGGAATGGACACCTCCCGTTACTAGACATATGGTTATGGGACACTCCCGTTACTAGACACATGACACCTGTAGAATGGTGGTACTAGGCACTGCCCTATTTGATTGTAGAGTGTCTGGTAATGCGGTTCCAACTGCTTGCCGAGCCTAGTAACATCACACCTAAACTTCGTCGTGCTACGATGAAAGCTATTTTGGGCGCCTTAGCCTGCTACGAAAGAGTCCCCTCTGAAATCTAGTCCAATATTAGCTTCCTCTAGGTCTATTCGCCACTCGTGTTCTGGCGTAGCACGCTGTTTCTAGCCACCTGGCCCCGCTTGAGCCATGTGCTGAGCCATGCAAGGGGATCAGCTCGCTTAGGAACTACCCTCCCGAGCCCTGAGCCTGTCTCTGACGCACCCGTCCTATGGCGCCTCCTGGGCCTTCCTGGCTTGTGGTCTCAAGGTGCATACCACTTCGCGCAGAATCCCACCCTACAGCCGCTTTTGGCTACAGCCGCCCAGGTACTTTTAAATCCGGGATCCTGGTTCTCGGATTGGGAAACCCAAATCAAGGATCGTTAACGACCTGTAATTAGTATTAATTAGAGGTGCTCAATATCCGAATCAGACGAAGCAGGCACCCCCCTCTGGTAAATGATCATGGAGAAACAGATGTCGAATACAGACCGATCCGCTCTAGAGCCGCTAGATGGCTTTAGATGTGGAAGCCAATCTTCGCACAAGGGATCACGGAAAAGGGACAGAAGCGGCGAGAATTTCCGGAAGCGATGGCAGACGCTTGTTAAGACCGGGCGTGCGCTTCATCGAAATTACGGCGCGAGGATCTATTTCTCGATCTCCATCCCGAAGACACGGAGAGACTTCGTCTTTCGTTCAGATAAGGATGTCTTCCCTATCATGCCAGGCGAATTGGTATGTAGTTTTCCACTTACATATAATGCGATGGACACTAATATTAAAAGGAAACGATATATCCCCAGCCGGTCGTAGTCACTGTATATACGACTCCCGATGCTTGAGAGTTCAGACTTGTGTGGGAAGTAGACATTTGCAGATTAGTACGCGGCTATGATGTAGGGTTAGGGTTGTGGCGCGCTGCCGGGTATTTGTAGCTACACGTTAGTATGTTATAGCTTCTGTGTCCTAACCCAGACAGAGCTCGGGGTCCTGAGCCTAGGTTCCGGAGACCTACCCTAGAGCCTGGGATTCTGTGCCCGGTTCCCGGCGACCCACCCCAGAGCCTTGTAACCTGTACCCGGTTTCCGGTGACCTACCCTAGAGCCTGGGATTCTGTGCCCGGTTTCTGGCAACCTACCCCAGAGCCTGGTATCCTGTGCCCGGCCTCCGGCGACCCCGAGAGCCTAGGGTCCCGGGCTCTGGTGACCCACCCCTGAGCTGTGCCCGAGCTCCGGCGACCTACCCTAGAGCCTGGGATCCTGTGCCCGGGCTCCGGCGTCCTTCTCAGAGCCCGGGGTCCTATGTCCAGTTTCCGGTGACCCACCCCAGAGCCTGGGATCCTGTGCCCGGGCTCCGGCAACCCACCCTAGAACCCGGGGTACTGTGTGACATTCTTGCTCTGGTTATTTAAGAGCCGAACTCTATTTCAACTGATACTCCCAACGAAGAGATATACGCTTTCAACTACTTCCACCGCTAGAGACGCATCTTCAAATATGTCTACAGATATACTACATACTTTGATGAAACCTAATGCTCCACAGCTCTTTGCAGATGACTGTGAGACGCTCCACAGGGTCTGGAAGGAGCTCCTAGAGAAAACCACCCTGCCAGATAACACGACAAGTACAGACGACCGGGTTTTGGAAAGAATTCGAGAGTTAGACAACAGGATCAGGTATTCGGAAGACCGAGTTGTCTCTAGGCTGGCCTATATACAGTTGACGAGGATGTTGGCCGCTCTTCGGAAAAAAATACAAGACGATCGTCGACATGGGCTGCTCGTTGGCAAACGTAGCCAACGGGATGTTACCATCGCTATTGACATCTACCTACGCGCTACAGGGAAAGCCAACAGAGCAGAGGTATCAAAATTTACATCCCTTGGAAACCGCTGGACTGCTCTTGCAGGAAGGTACCCGCTTTTGCTAGTAACCTTTACAGATGTCGCAGAAAGGATAATGTATGTCCGATCTTACCGTTTTAGGTTTCTATATCACTTACATCTCTAAAGCCAGAAAAAGACAAGCCAGGGGCTCGGAGCCCTTGCCGAAGAGATCTCCCGCGTCTGTCCCACTGCCTTGATCGTCGCCTCAGATTATCTGGCGAAAGATGCAGAGCTGGCTGTCAGATCGGGCCCGGCATACGTTTTGCAACGAACACAGGACGTGTTGATGCAAGTGAAGAAGATACTGGCTTGACTGAAAACGTCCTAGGACCCGATATGTCCTAAGAATACAGCGTCCTTGGCGTGCGGCCGGGCAAAGCGACGCTCAACACGCACATCGGGACGCACCGCGCGATTAGCTCGGTGATCACGCAGATGCGTACTGGAAAGATCGGCCTCCGCGCCTACCTTCACGCCATTGACAAGGCCGACACCGACCAATGCCAATGCGGCCACGGACCGCAAACTGTGCGACACATCCTCCTCGAGTGCCGAGACTGGGCCGACGAACGACACCGGATGTGGGCAGGCAAGCAACCATGTGTAGACCTCAAGCGCATCCTCTGCAGTCCGGCCATGGCAGTACAAGCAGCAAAGATGATGCTCAGAACGGGGCTTCTGAAGCAATTCAGTGCCGTCCCGTCCACAGTCTCCCAAACTACCTAGCGTTGACGCGCAAGAATTAGTAAATAGAAGCTGAGGAGGGCCAGGAAAGGCCTGACAAGAAACAAAGATATAGGACACTAGTAAGATTGTGAGTAGAAGGATGACCGGTTTCGAGCAGGCAGGAAAAGCAACTCTTGCAAGGAAGGCTTGGTTTGACAGACGGCCAATTCTTGCAAGAGTGGTCAATTCCAGGAAGCGAGAAGTGGGAAACCTGTATTCATAGTTGTACGCTGCATAGCTGCCGTTAGGGCGGCTGGGACAGTCTATGAATTCATCATCATCATCATCATCATCATCATCATACAGCGTCCTAGGACCGATTATATCCTAGGAATAGAACGTCCTAGGACCGACTGCGTCTTAGGACGGCTAGTTAGTCCTAGGACTGAAGATGTCCTAGGAATAGTACATCCTAGGACCGACTGTGTCTTAGGACAGCTATTAGTCCTAGGACGAGATCTGACTGACTGGTCCTAGGAAGGAACAAGATGTCCCTGGACTGACTGGTCCTAGGAACAAGATGTCCTAGGATTGACTGCGTCCTAAGACAACTAGGTCTTAGGACCGACTGAGTCCCAGGAACAAGATGTCCTAGGACCGCCGCTGTCGTAGGACAGCTAGTTAGCCCTAGGACGCTCACGGGTCCTAGGACGAAGTAGTCCTAGACATTATGCTATACTCCATTTCTAGGGCCTATTGAATCTTGGGACAGCTCAAGGAGGTATCAACTCTAGAGAGCTCTCATAGTCCATTAAAATCAGTGACTGTGTAGTACTTGGTCCTGCCTCATACACTCACGCCTCCATACGGTCTACATTTCGCCCACAGACGCTCTTGGTCGTCAGCGCCCTTGCGCGATCAATCATTGTACCTCAGCCTATATCCCATGGCTGCCTGCATGTCCCACCGGGCCTCACACGGAACCTCTTAGTGTAAGCGAAAATCCTCTTCCTGCCGTATCACACCCCAGAGTTGTTGGAAGCTGCTGACGCCAGAGACAGCAGCCTCCTCTGCCCCTTGTGTAAGCCGAACACAGAGCCGGACAAAATGAGATGGATAACTGAGCCAGACACGCTCTCCAACCAACTTTAGAACAGCATTATCAACTCGATTAAAGTTGTTGCTTAAATAGTTAGCTATAAAATATCTTGATTTGAGGAATTGAAACGCACACAATGGTCTCCGCATGTGGTGAACAAAGGAGGAGGAGTGGTGAGGGCTTCGAGAGCAGTATCCAGCGTCTGCCAATCCGCCGGCGCTCTAGTATCGTGGATCGTCGTAACTTGCCCTCCAGAGCGTTCTGGTAAATGGTAATAGCCATACTATCGTCGGTGATACCTCGCTTCCGACTATGTATCGTATAGGCTCTCTCATTTCTAATTGTATCTCTCAAGGTATCGAAGAGTCGTGTCAACTGTATATATGCGAGCCACTGAGAGACGCCGTGTGTTGTGGAAATGACTTCTTCGACAGCTTGGAAGGCGAGAGTGTAGCGTGAATCTTGGCTTGAAGTCTCGAGGGGAAATGTAGTTTGAGAAAGTAAGGATACCCAGTGATCCCAGATGCTGGCACAGTCCAAAGCGAAGAGCTCTATTGTCGTATGCTGAGCGAGCTCACGTGCAAGTCGTTGTGCTCCGATTACCCTCTCATCCTTGACCTTGGGATCAGTGTCGACATCCATCTTCTAGGAAAGAGGAAGGCCGGGTTTATTGCTGGTGCTTGATGACAGAACTTTCACGTTATTAGCACGGCTTATAAAGGAATATAACTCGCTAATAGTCATAAAGGTCGACGGATCCACGAGGCGGCATTTCGGCGCTGTTGCACAGGCCGCTATGTGGAATGATGACTTGTTGAAACGGGCGGCGGCACGACGACGGCACGACGACCTGCGACACGGCGGCTGATGGCATAGCGACCGCTGGTATCGACCTGTACCTAAAAATAATACTCCATTTAAAAGTGAGATTCCGGGTTCCCGTGGCACCGCGATACGCCGCCTGCGTTCCGGGTTCATGGATCATTGACCGCCAGGCTGGGTTGATGCCGCAATCTCGGATCAGCAGATCCTCCCAAGGATTGCATTATAAGCCCTTCTCCCATCGTCTTTTAAAGTTGGGCATTAATATCCGACCCTGTCGTCATTGAGACGAACGCACCAAAATGGACCTGGTCCCTGATTTAATGTTTTCTCCCGTATCTTCGATGACAACACCACCCCAGGGAATCCACCTCGGAGAGAACACGCCGCCTTTAAGAGGCAACAGAATACATTCGGATTCCCACAAAGGAGCGGAAGCTACGACGAGAAGGCGAAAGCGAAAGCCAAGACTACATGTTCCACGCCAGAATCCAGAGTGGCGACTCCATGCCAAGAAAAGGATGCTCGAGATGGTTCCTGAGATCGTCTGGCCCGACGCGATTACCGTTTTCGCCAATCATTTTGAGAGGGCTGCAGACAGCTGGGTATCGATCCTGATGCAGACTACGATACCTGATAACATAGGAAGCTCAGATCCCTGCGTTATCAACGCCTTCAAGTTTCTAGATAGGGCTAGGACGAGTAGTGATGGGATACTGTCTAGACTTGCCTATATTCGGTTGGCAGACGTGTTCGAGTCACTCAAACAGATCGTCGCCTCTGATCGGCGAAACGGACGGCTTCCGGCTCAGAGGTCCGGCTACCGCAACGCTTCTGTCGCTGTCGATATATATATCGAAGCTCAGGAACAAGCCGGCACCTCTAGAGATGAGGTCAAGCAGCGTCATCGAGTCGCCCGACGCTGGAGAACACTCGCAGGACCCTCGCCGATCTTTATTATCATATACTCAGCAGCAGCGGAGGGTCTGGCGTATGTCCTATTTCCCGTCATAATTATAGCGTCATGCTAACTATCTTGAAGCAACAGATCGTCGATAAAACTCACTGAACCGGACCTAGAACTGCTTGCTTCCGTTGTTACGCAAAGCGTACCTGCTGGGATAGTTAAAGCCTCTCAGCATCTTGCGACAATCGCGGAGTATGCAATCAAGTCACGTCGGTCTGTTGATGTGGGTGTCCTCCAACAAGTCAGGCAGGAACTTTTTGGTGGATGAAAACATGATCAGGGGGGTTAGAGTTAGCTCAGCATGGACATATGGACTTTATAGAGACATGGCTGAGGACCTGGACTTTAGTGGACCGGGACTTTGGTGGACCTGGGCTTCGGTGGACTTGGGTTTCGGTGGACTTGAGTTTCGGTGTGTGGACTTGCTGTGGACTTGGTGTGTAAACATGGTGTGTGGACATGGACTTGGTCTGTGGACTTGGTGTGTGAACATGGACTTCGGTGGACATGGACTTCGGTGGACATGGACTTCGGTGGACATGGACTTCGGCGGACATGGACTTCGGCGGACATGGACTTCGGCGGACATGGACTTCGGCGGACATGGACTTCGGTGGACATGGACTTCGGTGGTCTTGGCGGTGGTCTTCGGACCTTGGATCGGTGGACCAGATGGACCTGAACGATGCTGACACCAGGAACCGGGATGGCGGTGTGGCCTGTTTCACAGGTGCCAGTTTCAGAGGCGCCAAGAAAAGTGGGGTGGCGGCACGGCGCCAAGGTGCAAACCGCTCCACGTTTGATAGCGCCGTATTTGACCCGCTCAAAGCCAAAAATAGCTGAGTAGCCGGCACCCGCCGCGCTTCAAACGCAGCTGTTATGGCCAGGAAGAGAGCAAGAGGCGGCCCTGTTTTTCCTGCACTGAACCAGGCAGCGACATGAGACGCATCCAGCGCTCGTTGGCTGCGCCTCAGAGACGCCTGATTGGCTGGCGGCCCCTGAGCATCAACAGTTGGCGAAGCTGAGGGGAACAGCCCAATCACCCCATGCTCTTGGCGACCAACAGCCACATTCCGCTGCGGAATCACAACGTGTCCGCTCTCTCCAGAGCGACAATCACTAGCAGCGGGGTCTTGAGTCGACATTAACACGACGCGTACCAAAAATCGCGGCAATGCCTTTCGGTCTGACAAACCTGCCTGGCCCGTCGGCGGACAAGGGAGACGAAGGGCCCCCACCGCCCTCGCAGTCCCACTTCGCCAAGTTCGAGCACTTCACGCCCAACGATGCGGCATCGTTTGACGACGAGTTCGCCCGCCTCGCTTCGTCCCAGCAGTGGGTTCCTGGTTCTCAGGAATACACCCGACAACGCACCATCGCGATGAGGGAGGAACTCCAACTCCACTACTTCTCGCAGCCGCAACAGCTCGACGACGTCGACGAAGAAGAAGAGCTCAGCGAAGAAGAGATAGCGCTCCAGGGCTACCAATCCTTGTGCCACGAGGTCGGCATTGATCCGAGCGATTCGGTCGCAGAGTGCAAGAGGAACCTGAAGAACACGCTAGTCAACATTGTCGACCTCATCGATACGCGGCGGACGGGCAAACGAGTCGAGGTATGGGACAGTTTTGAAGAGTTCCGTGCCTATACCCTCCAAGACGAGAAGAGGATTGATCGCAAGGAGGCGAAGAAACCTCCAGGGTACCTTGCTTCGTTGCTGCAGCGTCTGTCAGAGCCGCGGTCACGTAGAAAGGGCAGAAAACGCAACAGCCCTAAGAGGTCAAGGGTGGTGTCGGGCCGCATCACGAAGCGTCGGGCTTAGATGCTAATTGCATCTGCCGGCCCTCCACGTGCCGTCTACAACCTCTGGTGGTGGAGTACCCCGGGGCACATCCCGGCCCTGCTCGTGCTCGACGCCAATGCGAGTTGTTCTGGTGGACTGGGTGTCGGCAGCAGGAGATGGGTTGCTGGTAGGGTTGAGATGTTTGTTTTGGATGTTTGTTGATTCATGCTCGGGGCTGAGTGGTTTCTGGGTATCATTGCAGGTGTGTTGTATGTGGAATACTGTCAGTCTATCTATGCACTTAGACATCGTCTCATGAGGCAATTGCTTGATGTCAGAAAGGACGCAGCAGCACCAGCACTCGACCACGCCGCCGACCATCAGCCCCCACTTCCTAACCGCTACCTCCCCCGCTCGCCGCCCTTAATGACATCGACCTCAACGGGGTCACCATCCTCCTCCGTATCCATACCGCGTCGACCACCTCCCGTAGAACCACTCATACTTCCAACTGTGGCACCTCCCCCGCCGGCCGCGTATGCGTCTTCCCCGGCGTCTCCACGCCGCTCTCGGGGCAAGTTGGTCTCCATCGGTATTGCCGCTGCAAGTCTACATATGTAATTCTTCCGCGGTAGCCATTCCGTAGTAGTAGGTCCTATGCAGTTTTACCACTGTTAAATTACCTTAGTTCTTTTTCCGCGGTAGTTGTTCCGAGGTCGTAGTTCCTGGGCAAGTTTACCTAGGTGTTTCACGGACTGCTATAAATCTACATAGGCCGGGGCTATTCCGCCGAACAGCTGCCCGGGTGCTAATTATCCCGCTGTAAGGATAGGACGGCTGCAAGACTTCCGATGTACCTCTGGGTCCGCTGCAGAATTACCTAGGTTGTACTCGGCCCTCCGTTAGCTCACCCATGAAGCCGTTGGCAGGGGCATCAAAAACTAACACCGTTACTAAATATAGAATTACCCAGGTTTTGTTTCGTTCGGGGCTGGTTATGTCAGTGTCCACCTCGGCCAACGGCCAAAAGATCCGCCATGCGACTAAACGTTGCGTTCTGCGCGCCACTCGCCCTGTGTGCCACCGTTCGTCAATATGACAGTTGTCAGGAGAAGAGCAGAGGAGGGCATATTCAGGATGAACGGGAGCGAGTAACCAGGAATAATACAGCACGGCTAAAGCTGTGTAGACGACCCTCATAAAAACCAGCACAAGCAACTCCCTCGAGATACAAACCCCTCTATATAACGCCTCGACCAGACACCCGTCAAGAGTTCGCTCCTTGGTCAGATCTCGATAAGATCGAGCCAGCCGCCAAGCCAAGTCTGAGAAAGGCTATACTTGCTAGAGGATGTTAATGGGATGTTTGAGGCACGTCGTAAGATGGCTGCTGGCTCCTACCTTTGCGCCATTGGCGGTGATTCTAGCCGGCTTTGCGCCGTCGCCGCGATCGGCCAAATTCTTCCCCCTTGAGATGCTGTTTCCGGAGGTCTGAGATGGAGCGTCGTATTACATCAAGGTCGTATTTCGTCCGCTCGATAGTTGCCGGACGGTTTCCTTCCCCTCTCCATCTTTCGATGTCTACCGTCATCTTCTCTCGACGCTGCTTCTTGGCGATATTCCTGCATGGCCCACAGTCCCCAATTTTATACTGCGTGCAGAAGACCAGCTTGAGTCCGCATGTTTCGCCGGTCCTGTATTCCTTGTCACATTGCTCTCGGAATCTTCCCCACTTCCAGGAGCCACATTGAAACTGTGTTCGTTCGAAGAAGCACATTGCTGTATAGTATCTGAAGGAGAATGACGCGATTGACAACCCCAAAGCTGCCAATGGGGCATCTCTTGCCTATTATAGAGTGTGACGACTGTGCTAGTGTCCAACACACAGCCCCTGGCGACGCAAGAGTTGGAAGAATGCCAGTTGGATGGTGCCATCACCGGGGGACTGCGGGCTGACGTCACAGCTACTTATCAACAGCAGGTGATTGGGCCCGCGATCAGTCGATCATGTATTATGTGACCCACTTATCACCAACACGCGCAGGGCCTCGCTTGTGCCTTGATTTGGTTGGCTACCGACACTCTGGTTACACAGTGCGACACTGTGAATTACTCCGTATCCCGTGGGGCCCGGCGCACGAGCCAGCTTTGGATTGCAAATTCTCAACTCTTCTGCTCCCTGTCTTATACTGTTTGCAGAGAAGCAGACACTTAAATTGGAATATTTTACTGCTCACTCTAGTGTATACAGGTAGGATTCTTTCATCTGGCCGAGGAGCAGATGGGGGGACAGTTCTCTCGGATTTGGCGTTGATCAGATACATACAAAAACAACCCCCTGCAGCCGCCCAACAGTCATCTTTCCTCCACGACGGCATCCTTCCCCACTGCCAGACGAGACGAAACGAAAATGGGCAGCCTAGCTGCTGGGCCACGGGATTGGATGGCGGGCGCCTGCAGCACTGGCCGGATCTGTGCCGCGGCACCGCTCCACGTGGTTGCTCCACCCCGACAGGGTGCTCGACGACGCTTGCGCCTTCTTGGGCATCGACCAGGCCGCCGCCCGCTAGCCCGGCTTCGTCCACGCACTCCCCGGCATGTCTACTGGATCATGGCCGGCAAGCCCGACCGCGGCGCCACGGCGGCCCTGCTAGCCAACGAGATGAGGCTCGGAAAGACCGCCACGCGCTCATCGGCCAGTGAAAGGACGTAGGACGTACTGCCTTGCAGAAGGCATCATTGAGACACGACTGGGATCCTCTCTACACTATACACAAATGCCAAAAGCTTGCTCGATCACCCCTGTCGACCTCCTGCTGGATGGCCGTTATCGGGCTCCAGATCAGGAATGTCTCTATGACGGCACCCACGAGAACCGCGCCGACCTGTTGATCCCACGTCCATTGCAAGAATGGCGTAGTGATCGATCCACCAAAGCCGGACCTCTGCTCCATCCTCTCAAGCTCCAGTTAGCCGTGCCGCGTTTGCCTGGCGTGCCCGCTCCTGTAACACCTCGCTCCAGTCTGTTTCACCATTGACGACCATCTCAGCAACCTCGCTACAAATTTCGCCATCCGACACCTCAGTGGATGGCATCCAGCAAGGGTGCTCAAACTCCTCCCAGAAGTGGCCGATGGGCCAGCGGCGGAACTTTGCCTCCGCCCAAGCCAGGCAGCTGGTGGCGGAATACGCCTTGTTCGCATGGCTGACGATCTTGTGTTGGCGTACGTAGACCGCATCAGGCATGCCCAGCTGGGCAAGCTGGTCTTTGATGGCGTGATGCAAACGCTGCAGTCGAATGCTTCTGTGCCGGTCCTCGTGGAGGCGGTTGCTGGGTTTCTTCGAGGTGATGTCAAACACGATGACCTGGTCAGGCTGCCGTTTGACACACGCAACCGACCAGATCCACTGGTGCTGGTGGAACAGAAATATCTTCTTGACTTGCGGCGCGGGGAAGGCTTCGAGGTCGAAACCCGGCGCTCCAAGCAAGGCGAAATATACGCCTCGGTCGCGGTAGCGGTCGTTCAGCCAGGCGATCTCGAGTGCCATGGTCTCGGGGTCGCAGTTTTCGTCGTTCCCGTACGTGAGTTGGGACACAGCCTTGTCCTTGACACTCTCGAATGCCCGGAGCTCCATCTAAGGCGGTATTGTCAGCCCTGGAATTCCACCCTCTGGTCTCTCTGTGTGTTTCTTACCCCAGTGAGCGGGGGCGCTATGGTTGTGTCGGCTGCTTGTGCTGATGTTTGTGATGGGTCTCGGTCGGTCGGTAGAGACTGGTGCTGTTGTTGGCTTCAGTTTGGTGAGAAAAAACTGCAGGCTGGGATTGCAACTAACTTACGTGGATGAGGTCGGATGGGTTGGGATCGCGACTGCCTTGTCTGATTGAGCGTTGATCTTTCCACGCAGCAACGCTCGAGAGTGGAGGCTGTGGTTTTGCCAAGGGCTGCCGCGGATGATGTCGCTCTTTGGAAAACGCGTTGCAGGAGGAGGGAGAGGTGAGGCTGGGTTTGTGTTTGGGGAAGAGATTTATCTGGGGAGGGAAGGGCTGCCGCCGATTGAGGAGGCAAAGGGGGGAAAGAACCCGATGGACCTCTATTGCTCTTGCTTTGAACTCTCCTAGGACCGCGTTTCTATCCGATATCATACTACTCCCTGCATGTCCCCTACTGCCAGATCCTTCACCCCTTTCCCGTTCACGCCCGGAGTTTGACGCCGTGGACACTCTCTACATGGTTTTTGAAATGGTTCAGGTGCTTGAACTCCAGCGCCTCCTCCTTGCACTTCGGGTGGTTGCACAGCATCCGCTTCGCGCTGCCCAGCTCTCGCGCGTGCTTCCTGTCGAAATGGTCAAACATCACTGCCGGTCGGCAGTACTTGAACGTCCTCTCCTCCTGGGACAGGGTCTCATCGCCGATGCAGCGTGGGCATTGCTTCCTGTCCATCAGGAGCGGGAAGGGGTCCGGCCCGGGAGACTCCTCCTTCACTGCGACATCGGCCGGCGCCTGCGCCCGCGCCCTCCGTCGGGTGCGGTCCGGCCTCGCCGTCTCCCGTTTGCCGCACAGGATGACCATCAGCTCGCCCGCCCGGATCCGGAGTTCGAGAAGCTCTGCGGGGCTCAAGTTGTCCGGCTGGTCGCAGAGAATCTCGGCGAGCTGAGCGCGCTCGGGGATCTGCAGGTCGACGGCCGGCTCGACGTACTCCTCCTCTTGCCCATCGGCATCCATGTCCCAGGTCGGGCGGTTGTAGAAG
>Ga0247823_10002200_pt1 | contig 16145 bp, 15 predicted proteins | sample 13C_PalmiticAcid_2_FD_192426 | JGI IMG/M metagenome (GOLD analysis project Ga0247823, IMG submission 192426) | Soil microbial communities from agricultural site in Penn Yan, New York, United States - 13C_PalmiticAcid_Day30 | ecosystem: Environmental > Terrestrial > Soil > Agricultural land...
GACGCCGCCACCGACGCAGCCCCGCAACGAAGCTGGTCGACTCGGGGACCGACCGATGGTCAGGTCGTATGATGCGACGACACGACTCCGCCGCTCAAACCGCCGCAATCCGACCGATCGCGGCGGCCGCGATGGGTGACAGGGCATCGGGCGACTCCTGCGCCAGCAGCAGGATGCGGCGCCGCATTTCGGGATCCCAAAAATGGCAAATATGGTCGGCGACCATCGCCGCGGCCTGCTCGGAGCCTTCCGCGGCCAGATTGCGGGCAATCTGGTTCGCCATATAGATCAGGCGCTCGCCGGTCGACATCATGCCAGTTTCGTCGGTCATGGCGCGCCCTTCATTCCGCCGCTTCGACCGGCGCGATACGGCGGCTCTGCCGCGTATGATCGGCATAGTCTTCCTGCCAGTCGGAAGGGCCGTTCGACAGGCCGACCTGCACCGCCGTCACCTTATATTCGGGGCAGTTGGTGGCCCAGTCCGAATAGTCGGTGGTGATGACATTCGCCTGCGTGTCGGGGTGGTGGAAGGTGGTATAGACCACGCCCGGCGCGACGCGTTCCGTGATCAACGCGCGCAGCGTCGTCTCGCCGGCGCGGCTGCGCAGGCTCACCCAGTCGCCATCCTTGATGCCGCGGTTCTCGGCGTCGCTGGGATGGATTTCCAACCGATCCTCCAGGTGCCACGCGGTGTTCGCGGTGCGCCGCGTCTGCGCGCCGACGTTGTAATGGCTGAGGATGCGGCCCGTCGTCAGGAGCAGCGGGAAGCGCGGCCCGGTCTTCTCGTCGGTCGGCACATAGTCGGTGACGACAAACTTGCCCTTGCCGCGCACGAAGCCGTCGATGTGCATCGTCGGGGTGCCATCGGGCGCCGCGTCGTTCGCGGGCCATTGCAGCGAGCCTTCTTCATCGAGCCGGTCGTAATGGACGCCCGCGAAGGTGGGGGTGAGCGCGGCGATCTCGTCCATAATCTCCGACGGATGGCCATAGCTCCAGTTGAGCCCCATCGCGTTGGCGACGAGCTGGACGATCTCCCAGTCGGCGTAACCGTTCAAGGGCGCCATCACCTTGCGGACGCGCTGGATGCGGCGCTCGGCGTTGGTGAAGGTTCCGTCCTTCTCGAGGAAGGTCGAGCCGGGCAGGAAGACATGCGCGTAGTTGGCGGTCTCGTTGAGGAAAAGGTCCTGCACGACGACGCATTCCATCGCGGCGAGGCCCGCCGCGACATGGTGGGTATTGGGGTCGGACTGGAGAATATCCTCGCCCTGGATGAAGATGCCCTTGAAGCTGCCGTCGGTCGCGGCGTCGAGCATGTTGGGAATACGAAGGCCGGGCTCTCGGTCGAGCTTTACACCCCAGGCGCTCTCGAACATCGCACGTGCGTCGTCGTCCGACACATGGCGATAGCCCGAAAACTCGTGCGGGAAGCTGCCCATGTCGCACGCGCCCTGAACATTGTTCTGACCGCGCAGCGGGTTCACCCCAACGCCCTCGCGGCCGACATTGCCGGTGGCCATGGCAAGGTTGGCGATCGCCATCACGGTCGAACTGCCCTGGCTGTGCTCGGTGACGCCCAGGCCATAATAGATTGCCGCATTGCCGCCGGTTGCATAGAGGCGCGCGGCAGCGCGCAGATCGCCGGCAGGCACACCGGTCAGCGGCTCGATCGCCTCGGGCGAGCGCGCCGCCTCCGAGACGAAATCGGCCCAGTCCTGAAACTCGTCCCAATCGCACCGTGCGCGGATGAACGCCTCGTCGTAAAGCTTTTCGGTCACGATGACGTGCGCCATCGCGGTCAGCACCGCGACATTCGTGCCCGGACGCAGCGGCAGATGATGCTCGGCCTCGACATGCGGCGATTTGACGAGGTCGATGCGGCGCGGGTCGACGACGATCAGCTTGGCGCCCTGGCGGAGCCGCTTCTTCATCCGGCTGGCGAACACCGGGTGCCCGTCGGTCGGATTGGCGCCGATGACGAAAATGACGTCCGACTGCATCACGCTGTCGAAATCCTGCGTCCCCGCCGAGGTTCCGAACGTGGTCTTCAGTCCGTAACCGGTCGGCGAATGACAGACACGCGCGCAGGTATCGACATTGTTGTTGCCGAAGCCCTGCCGGATCAGCTTCTGGACGAGGAAGGTCTCCTCGTTGGTGCAGCGGCTCGACGTAATCCCGCCGACCGCGCGCGTTCCATATTGCATCTGGATGCGGCGGAACTCGCTCGCGGTGTGGGCGATCGCTTCGTCCCAGCTCACCTCGCGCCACGGCTCGGTCACGCTCGCGCGGATCATCGGACCCAGAATACGGTCTTGATGCTGGGCGTAGCCCCAGGCGAAGCGTCCCTTGACGCAGCTGTGTCCGCGATTGGCCTTGCCGTCCTTCCACGGCACCATGCGGACCAGCTCTTGCCCGCGCATTTCGGCGCGGAAGGTGCAGCCGACGCCGCAATAGGCGCAGGTCGTGACGACGGCGCGGTCGGGCGTTCCGACCTCGACCACTTTCTTTTCGATCAGGCTCGCCGTCGGGCAGGCCTGCACGCACGCGCCGCACGAAACGCATTCCGAGGCGAGGAAGGCGTCATTCTGTGACGCGGCGACCTTCGAGTTGAACCCCATACCCTCGATGGTGAGCGCGAAGGTGCCCTGAACTTCGTCGCATGCCCGCACGCACCGCGAACAGGCGATGCACTTCGACGGATCGAAATCGAAATAGGGGTTCGACTGGTCCTTGGGCTGCCCCATGTTGGTCGCGCCGTCATAGCCGTAGCGCACCTCGCGCAGTCCGACCGCGCCCGCCTGATCCTGCAGTTCGCAGTCGCTGTTCGCGGCGCAGGTCAGGCAATCGAGCGGATGATCGGAGATATAGAGCTCCATCACCCCGCGGCGCAGTTGTTTCAGCCGATCGGTCTGGGTGCGCACGACCATGCCCTCGGCGATCGGGGTCGTGCACGATGCGGGATAACCGGCGCGGCCCTCGATTTCGACAAGGCAGAGGCGGCACGAGCCGAAGCTTTCGAGGTTGTCGGTCGCGCAAAGCTTCGGGATCGACCTGCCGCTCAACGAGGCAGCGCGCATGATCGACGTGCCTTCGGGAAGCGTTACCTGCTCGCCGTCGATTGTCAGCGTGACATTGCGGCCCGTCGCCAGCGCGGGGGGCGTGCCATGGTCGGTTTCGCGGATGAAGCCCATGTCCTTACTCCGCTGCTTCGACGACCGGCGCAGGGGCGCCAAAATCTTCGGGAAAATGGTCGAGCGCGCTCAGCACCGGATAGGGCGTGAATCCGCCGAGCGCGCAGAGCGAGCCATATTTCATCGTGTCGCACAGATCGCGCAGCAGCGCGGTCTGTGCGTCGATGCCGACGTCGATGCGATCGGGGCTGCGCGAGTGGAGCGCCTTGCCCAGTGGCCCGGCAAGGCGCTCCTGCATCGAGGATATCCCCCCTCGTGCATCCATGATCCGATCCATGATCTCGACCCCGCGCGTCGATCCTATGCGGCACGGCGTACATTTGCCACAGCTTTCGACCGCGCAGAATTCCATCGCGAAGCGCGCCATGTGCGCCATGTCGACGCTGTCGTCGAAGATGGTGATCCCCGCATGGCCGATCAGCCCGCCGGCAGCCGTGAAAGCTTCATAATCGAACGGCAGGTCGAACATCGACGGCGGAAAATAAGCGCCAAGCGGGCCGCCGACCTGCACCGCGCGCACCGGTCGGCCGCTCGCCGTGCCGCCGCCGATGTCGTTCACCAGTTCGCCGAGCGTGATACCAAAGCCGACCTCGAACAGGCCGCCATGTTTCACGTTGCCGGCAAGCTGGATCGGCATCGTTCCGCGCGAGCGACCGAAGCCGACATTGGCATAGGTTTCGGCGCCCTCGGCCAGGATGAAGGGCACGGCGGCGAGGCTCAATACATTGTTGATGACCGTCGGCTTGCCGAACAGGCCCGAAAGCGCCGGCAGCGGCGGCTTGGCGCGCACCTGTCCGCGCTTGCCCTCGATGCTGTCGAGGAGCGCGGTTTCCTCGCCGCAGACATAGGCGCCGGCGCCGGCGCGCACTTCGAGCACGAACGGCGCGATCCGGCCGGCGGACAGCGCGATCGCTTCGCGCATCGTCCGGATCGCGAACGGATATTCGCTGCGGATATAGATATAACCATGGATCGCTCCGACCGCGTGCGCGGCGATCGCCATGCCTTCGATCAGGCAATAGGGATCGCCTTCCATCAGCATCCGGTCGGCAAAGGTACCGCTGTCGCCCTCGTCGGCGTTGCACACGATATATTTGGGCGCGCCCGGCGCATCGAGCACCGTCTGCCATTTGATGCCCGTGGGAAAGCCCGCGCCGCCGCGCCCTCGTAGGCCGCTCGCCTTGACCGTATCGACGACCGCCTGCGGCTCGGCGGCGCGCGCGATGTCGAGACCGGTCCAGCCGCCGTGCGCGGCGTAGTCGGCAAGGCTCAGCGGATCGACGATTCCGCAGCGGGCAAAGGTGAAGCGTTGCTGGGCGGCGAAGAAGGGCAGCGCGCCGACATCGCCCAGCCTGCTGGGATGCGTGCCGTCCAGGATCCGCGTCACATCACCGCATGCGACGGGGCCATAGCCGATCCGCCCTTCGGCCGTTTCGACCTCGACCAGCGGCTCGATGCTGAACAATCCGCGCGATCCGGTGCGCACGACCTCGCAACCCGTGTCAACGAAATCGCGCGCGACATCGTCGGCACCGAGCGCGACCGACGCCATGTCGTGGCTGATGAAGACGCGCGTCATGCCGCGACCTCGATCGCGATGCGGTCGAGCGCCGCCGCGTCGATGCGCGCCACGGGGCGGCCATCCACCAGCGCATTGGGACCGATGGCGCAGAGGCCGAGACAATAGACGGGTTCGAGCGTCACTTGCCCGTCGCCGCGGGTCTCGCCCATCGCGACGCCCAGCCGCGCGGCGGCCGCCGCCTCCATCGCCGCGCCGCCGCGGGCCTGACAGCTTTCGGCACGGCATAGCTTCACGATATGGCGCCCGGCGGGCTTACGGCGATAGTCATGGTAAAAGGTGAGGACGCCATGCACGTCGGCCCGGCTGAGGTTCAGTGCAGCGGCGATCGCCGGGACAAGCGCGTCATCGATATATCCTGCCTCGTCCTGCACGGCGTGCAGCAGCGGCAACAGCCGGTCGCGACCGGCGCCCTCGTTGCGCACCATATCGTCAATCAGGGTCTTTGCTTCTTCCCGTCGCATCGGTGGTCAGTCCGCCCAATATAGGCGCATCGGATTATCGACCAGCATCCGCCGTTGCAAGTCCGCGGTCGCCGCGATGCGCGGGATCATGTCGACCAGATGGCCGTCGTCGGGAACATTGTCCTGCATGTTGGGGTGCGGCCAGTCGGTGCCCCACAGCACGCGGCCGGGATAATCCTCGACCAGCGGGCGGACCGCGCGTGCGAAATCGTCCCATGGATCGTTCGTCGCATCGAGCCGGTCGGGGCAGGTCGCCTTGAACCAGATGTCGTCGCGCGCATCGAGCAGGCGGCGAAAGGCGCGCATGTCGGGGCCGTCAGGGCCCTGCGACACGTCGGGGCGGCCCATATGATCGATGACCAGCGGCACCGGGATGGCGTCGAGAAAGGGGCGAAGCTCCTCCAATATGTCGGCCTCGAAATAGACGACGACGTGCCAGCCCGCGGGAAGGCGCCGCGTGACGTCGAGGAACCTGTCTTTCGGAGCGTCGTCGACCAGCCGTTTCAGGAAATTGAAGCGGATGCCGCGGATGCCGCCGTCGTGTAGCGTGTGCAGCGCGGCTTCGTCGATCGCGGGATCGACCACGGCAACGCCGCGCGCCCGGCCCTTCGACGCCGCAATGGCGTAAAGCGTCGCGGCATTGTCGGTGCCGTGGCAGCTGGCCTGGACGATGACGTTGCGCGCGAAACCGAGATGGTCGCGCAGCGCGAACAGCGCTCCGGCGCCCGCATCTTCGGGCAGATATTTGGCCTTCGCGCTGAACGGGAATTGCGCCATCGGCCCAAAGACATGGCAGTGGGCGTCGATCGCGCCGGGCGGCGGAGTGTAGCGCGGCTTCGACGGGTTGCCGTGCCAGCTTGTTATCCGCTCCCGATCGCTCTGAGCCTGTCGAAGAGTCATCCGAAAACCACTCCGTCCATCAGTTTGCGCGCGGTACGCAGCAGCGCTGCCGATTGCACCGCGCCATCGTCATCGAGGTCGAGGATGCAGCTCATCTCACCGGTCGGATGTTCGACCGACAGCGTCTTGCGCGCGCCCGGTGGCACCGCTGCGACCTCCGCGGCCGGCGATCCCTCGATCAGGCAGGCGGTCGCGACACTCACGGCGCCGAGCACGCCGATCGTAGCATGGGCGCGGTGCGGGATGAAGCTACGGACGGTCACCGCGCCGCCATGACGCGGCGGGGCGACAAGCATCATCTTCGGCACCGATTTCTCGCGCACATCGCCCAGATTCATGCGTTCGCCGACCGCGAGCCGGATCGCTTCGATCCGCGCCTTCAGCGCGGCATTGGCGTCGAGGCTTTCGCGGTCCTCATAGCCGGTGATGCCAACGTCGGTCGCCTTCATCACGACGCAGGGCATGCCATTGTCGATCAGCGTGACGGGGACGCCATCGACCGTCTCGACCGCCCGCCCGGTGGGCAGCAGCGCGCCGCATGACGACCCCGCCGTGTCGCGGAATTCGATCGGGACCGGCGCGTGGGCACCGGGCACCCCGTCGATCCGCGCCGTGCCGTCATAGGTCACCCGCCCGCCGGGCGTCGCGACCGTCGCGACCGCAACCTGCCCGGTATTTTCCATGAAGATGGTGACGCGCGTTTCGTCGCCGGTCGCGGCAACGAGGCCGCGCTCGATCGAGAAAGGGCCGACACCGGCAAGAATATTGCCGCAATTCTGCGCGTCGCTGACAATCGCCTGGTCGACGGAAACCTGCAGGAAAAGATAGTCGACGTCGACTCCCGCGCGCGCCGATCTGGCTATCGTCGCAACCTTGCTGGTCAGCGGGTCGGCGCCCCCCATGCCGTCGATCTGCACCGGGTCGGGCGAGCCCATGATGCGCAGCAGCAACGCGTCGCGCGCCGCAGCATCGGCCGGCAGGTCGTCCTTCAGGAAATAGCCGCCCTTCGACGTTCCGCCGCGCATCCACATGCAGCGGATGGCCGTCATGTCGCGGCCCCTTCCGGGCGCAAAACCGGTGCCCGCTTTTGCTGAAGGGGCCGGTCAGACATATCGAAGCCCCATTTCGGCAAGCTTCTCGCGCATCCTGTACATGTCGAGACCCAGTTCGCCGGCGGCAAGGCGCGCGCGCTTGTCGGCCTCGTTCGCTTCGCGGGCTTCGGCAGCTTTCGCCACCTCGGCGGCTTTTTCGCGCGGCACGACGACGACGCCGTCGTCATCGGCAACGATCACGTCGCCCGCGGCGATCGGCGCGCCGGCGCAGACGACAGGGACGTTCACCGAGCCCAGCGACGCCTTGATGGTCCCCTGCGCAAACACCGCCTTCGACCAGACGGGGAACTGCATGTCGGTAAGGTCGCGCACGTCGCGAATGCCGGCGTTGATGACCAGCCCCTTGCAGCCGCGCGCCTGCGCCGAGGTCGCGAGCAGGTCGCCGAAATAACCGTCCTCGCAAGGACTGGTTGGAGCGATGACCAATATGTCGCCAGCCTGCAGCTGTTCGATCGCGACATGCACCATCCAGTTGTCGCCGGGCGGGGCCGAAATGGTGACCGCGCTGCCCGCAATACGCGCACCCGCATAGATCGGGCGCATATAGCTGGCGAGCAGCCCCGTTCGCCCCTGCGCCTCGTGCACTGTCGACACGCCGCAACGTTCGAGCGCCGCGATGACACCTGCTTCGGCGCGTTCGATATTCTGGACGACGATACCGCTCATAGGCCTCTCCCGAAGCAAGCCCCCGTCATCGGGGACAGCTGATCGGACGTGTCTAGGAAACCCGTCCCGCAAAAGACATTCGGAAGTTTGAAACCGGTATAAGGTCATGCTAATTCATCGCTCCTATGCTCTGGCAGCTCAATCTTCGGCATCTGCGGGCGCTGTCCGCCGTCACGCGACTGGGCAGCGTCTCGTCGGCCGCGCAGGCGGTCAGCATCACCCAGCCGGCGATCACCCAGGCGGTGGTGCGGCTCGAAAAGCTGCTCGGCCTGCCGCTGTTCGAGCGGCGGCCCGACGGGATGGAGCCGACCGCTGCGGCGCGGCAATTGTCCGCGCGCATCGATGCCGCGCTCGCCTATGTCGGCAGCAATCGGGTGACGATGACGCAGCTGCGGGCGTTGCTCGCACTGGGCGAGGCGGGCAGCTATGCCGCCGCCGCCGCGCTCACCGGATTATCCCAGCCGTCGCTGCACCGCGCGGTTGGCGATCTCGCGCTCGTCCTGCGGCGCAGCATGGTCGAACGGCGGGGGCGCGGCCTTGCCTTTACCGACAGCGGACGCAAGACGCTGCGTGCCTTTCGTCTGGCGCGCTCCGAATTCGCGGCGGGGTTCGCCGAAATCGAGGCGCTGAAGGGCGCCGAAACGGGACGGATCGCGATCGGCGCGATGCCATTGTCGCGTGCCCGCGTCCTGCCAGCGGCGATTGCGGCTTTCTATCGCGAATATCCCGATGCGCGGATCAGCGTAATGGAAGGCGCGTGGCACGAGCTGGTCGAGCCGCTGCGCGACGGGTCGATCGATGTGATGATTGGCGCGCTGCGCGCACTGGCGCCCGGCGACGAACTCGACCAGCATTCGCTGTTCAGCGATCATCCGGTCGTTCTGGGCCGGCCCGGACATCCGGTGCTGGAAGCGGCGGCGACCCGGGACTGGGGGGCGCTCTTGCCCTTGCTGGCAGAATATTCCTGGATCGTTCCCGAGGTGGGCACGCCGCTGCGCGCGCAATGGGCGCGGCTTTTCGACGCGGCGGGCATCGCGCACCCCGCGGTTCCGATCGCCTGCGGTTCGGTCATGATGATCCGCCAGATCATGATCGACAGCGATTTCCTGACGCTCCTGTCGCCCGATCAGGTGGCGGTCGAGCTGGAGGCCGGCTGGCTGGAGGTCGTGGCCGAACTGCCTGCCGACTTTGTGCGCGACATCGGCGTGACACACCGCGCAATGTGGCGGCCGACGGCGATGCAGGCGTCCTTCCTGCGCCATCTGGAATCGGCGGCGCGGATTGCGGGATAGGCAAAAAAATTAGCTAAAACTTATAGGATGCCCTTGCTTCCGATTGGTCGCGCCGCCGCCGGGTCGGCACGATGAAGGCAATGACGCAGACGCTGACCCTGATCGGCTTTGGAGAGGCTGGTTCGACCTTTGCCCGCGCGGCGGGCTGGGAGGACGACGCACGCGCCTTTGACATTCGCCCGGTCGACTTCGACGCGGCCGCGGTACGAGGATGTGCTTCGCTTGCCGACGCGCTGGCCGGAACGCCCTCTGTCATCAGCGTCGTAACCGCCGATAACGCGTTGTCGGTCGCGCAGGATGCTGCGGCGCTGATCGCGCCCGGCACCTTTTTCTTCGACATGAATTCGGTCGCCCCCGGCACCAAGCGCGCGGCGGCTGCAGCGATCGGCGCGGCGGGCGCGGTCTATATCGATGTGGCGGTGATGGCGCCGGTCAATCCGTCGCGGCTGGCGACGCCCTTGCTGCTGTCGGGGCCGGACGCCGAAACGGGAGGGGCGGTATTGGCCGCGCTCGGTTTCACCAATCTGCGGATCGTAGGCGACGATGTCGGGCGCGCCTCGACGATCAAGATGCTGCGCTCGGTGATGGTCAAGGGCGTCGAGGCGCTGACCGCCGAATGCCTGATCGCCTGCGAGTGCGCCGGTGTGACCGACGAGGTGCTGGGCAGCTTCGAGGGCGACTGGGCGACCGGGGCGGACTACCGGATCGACCGGATGCTCGTCCATGGCGGGCGGCGGGCCGCCGAGATGGCGGAAGTGGTCAAGACGCTGGCGGCGCTCGGTATCGAGCCGCTGATGACGCGCGGGACGGTGGCGCGTCAGGCGCAGCTTGGTGGGCTTGGCATCGCCGCCCCCCCCGCAGGACTTGAAGCCAAGTTGGCGAAGGTGAGGAACGCAGGACAATGATTATCGATTGTCATGGGCATTATACGGTGCTGCCCACGGCCCACGACGCCTGGCGCGAGGAGCAGAAGGCGGCATATAAGGCGGGCGTCGCGCCGCCGCCCTATCCCGCGATTTCCGACGCCGAGATCCGCGAGACGATCGAGGCCAACCAGCTGCGCCTGATCAAGGAACGCGGCGCCGACATGACGATCTTTTCGCCGCGCGCCTCTGCGATGGCGCCGCATGTCGGCGACGAGGGCGTCGCGACCGAATGGGCGTATCGCTGCAACAATCTGATCGCGCGCGTCGTCGATCTGTTTCCCGAAACCTTTGCCGGGGTGTGCATGCTGCCGCAATCGCCCAAGGCCGATATGAGCGCGAGCATCGCCGAGCTCGAGCGTTGCGTCGTCGAACTGGGCTTTATCGGCTGCAACCTCAACCCCGATCCCGGCGGCGGCTATTTCACCCATCCGCCGCTCACCGACCGTAGCTGGTATCCCTTTTACGAGAAGATGGTCGAGATCGACGTCCCGGCGATGATCCATGTCTCGGGCAGCTGCAATCCGGCGATGCACGCGACCGGCGGCTATTATATCGCCGCCGATACCATCGCCTTCATGCAGCTGCTCGAAGGCGATCTGTTCGGCGATTTCCCGACATTGCGCTTCATCATTCCACACGGCGGCGGTGCGGTTCCCTATCATTGGGGGCGCTACCGCGGGCTCGCCGACATGCTGAAAAAGCCCGGGCTCGACACGCATCTGATGAACAACATCTTCTTCGACACCTGTGTCTATCACCAGCCCGGGATCGACCTTCTGGCCGATGTCATCGACAACAAGAATATCCTGTTCGGGTCGGAAATGGTCGGTGCGGTGCGCGGTATCGACCCGACGACGGGCCATTATTTCGACGACACCAAGCGCTATGTCGATGCGCTCGATATCGAAGACGACGCGCGCCACATGATTTTCGAAGGCAATGCGCGCCGGGTTTTCCCGCGGCTCGACGCGCGGTTGAAGGAGCAGGGCCGGTGACGCAGAATATCCACGACTATCTCGCGGAACTGGACGATATTCCGGGCACGCGTGTGTTCACCGCAGCGCGCGCGCGCCGCGGATATTGGCTGAACCAGTTCGCGATGAGCCTGATGACGCCCGAGAATCGCGAGCGCTGGAAGGCCGACGAACGCGTCTATCTTGAAGAATGGCCGATGTCGGACGAGCAGAAGGCCGCGATATTGGCACGCGATTATAATCGCTGCCTCGATCTTGGCGGCAATGTCTATTTCCTCGCCAAGGTCTTCTCGACCGATGGGCTGAGCTTTGCCGAGGCGGTGTCGACGATGACCGATATGAGCTTTCCCGAATATCGCGACATGATGCTGAAGGGCGGGCGTTCGGTCGAAGGCAACCGCTCGATCAAGGCCAACCGGGCCGCCGGCAAAAAAGGAGCAGATTGAAATGGCACGTTTAACCGCCGGTGTCGGCTCCAGCCATGTGCCGCTGCTGGGTGTAGCGGTCGATCAGGGGAAGACCGGGGACGATTATTTCGGTCCGATCTTTGCGGGCTATGAATGGACCCGCGAATGGGAGCGCAACACGGCCAAGCCCGATGTCGTGATCCTCGTCTATAACGACCATGCCTCCGCCTTCGACATGAAGATCATCCCGACCTTCGCGATCGGTTGCGGCGAACGCTACAAGTCCGCCGACGAAGGTTGGGGACCGCGACAGGTTCCCGATGTCGAGGGCCACGCCGACCTCGCCTGGCACATCGCGCAAAGCCTGATCCTCGATGATTTCGACATGACGATCATCAACGAGATGGACGTCGATCACGGCCTGACCGTGCCCTTGTCGATGATGTTCGGCACCCCCGACAAATGGCCGGTGAAAGTCGTGCCGCTCGCAGTCAATGTCGTCACCTATCCGGTGCCGTCCGGCAACCGCTGCTGGGCGCTGGGTGAGGCGATCGCCCGCGCGGTCGAAAGTTTCCCGGAAGATCTGAACGTCCAGATCTGGGGCACCGGGGGTATGAGCCACCAGTTGCAGGGCCCGCGCGCCGGGCTGCTCAACCGCGAATGGGACAATCGGTTTCTCGACGCGCTGGTCGGTGACAGCGACGCGGCGCGGCATATCCCGCACATCGAATATCTGCGCGAAACGGGCAGCGAGGGCATCGAGATGGTGATGTGGCTGGTGATGCGCGGCGCGCTGGGAGCGAAGACCCGCTGCCTGCATCGCCATTATCATATCCCGTGCAGCAACACGGCGATCGGCCATATCGTCCTGGAACCCGCCGAAAAACTCTGAAGCCGAACGGCGCGGCGGTCGCCGGCGCGATAATGGAGAATGACATGCGGATTGCCCTTGCCGGTGCCGGCGCCTTTGGCGAAAAACATCTCGACGGACTGAAGCTGATCGACGGGGTGGAGATCGTCTCGATCATCAGCCGCACCGCCGAACAGGCGGCCGCAGTCGCCGCAAAATATGGCGCACGGCACAGTTCGACCGAACTGGCGGATGCGTTGGCGCGCGACGATGTCGATGCGGTGATCCTGTGCACCCCGACCCAGATGCACGCGGCGCAGGCGATCGCCTGCATGGACGCGGGCAAGCATGTCCAGGTCGAAATCCCGCTGGCCGACAGCTGGGCCGATGCCGAGGCGGTGCTGACAAAACAGCAGGAAACCGGGCTCGTCTGCATGGTCGGCCATACGCGGCGGTTCAACCCGTCGCACCAATATGTCCACAACAGGATCGTGGCGGGCGAGTTCAATATCCAGCAGATGGATGTCCAGACCTATTTCTTCCGCCGCAAGAATATGAACGCCAAGGGTGAGGCGCGCAGCTGGACCGACCATCTGCTGTGGCACCATGCCGCGCATACCGTTGACCTGTTCGCCTGGCAGGCGGGGCCGATCGTCAAGGCCAATGCGATCGAAGGGCCGCATCATCCCGATCTCGGCATCGCGATGGACATGTCGATCCAGCTGAAGGCCGCCTCGGGCGCGATCTGCACCCTGTCGCTGAGCTTCAACAACGACGGGCCGCTCGGCACCTTCTTCCGCTATATCGGCGACGCCGCCACCTATCTCGCGCGCTACGACGATCTGGTGACCGGCAAGGAGGAAGTGATCGACGTCAGCCACGTCGATGTCAGCATGAACGGCATTGAATTGCAGGACCGCGAATTCATTGCCGCGATCCGCGAGGGGCGCGAACCGAACAGCTCGGTCGCCCAGGTGCTGCCCTGCTACAAAGTGCTGCACGATCTCGAGCAACAGTTCTGATCGGTGAAGACGCAGGTTGCCATTATCGGTGCCGGCCCGGCCGGGCTGCTGCTCGGCCACTTGCTGCGCGCCGAGGGGGTGGATTGCGTCATCGTCGAACGGGCGTCGGCCGATTATGTGCTCGGCCGTATCCGTGCCGGCGTCCTCGAACGGACGACGACCGACCTCCTCGAACGGCTGGGGATCGACGAGCGGCTTCGCCGCGAGGGCCTGCTCGAAGAGGGGTTTTGCCTTGCCGACGGCGAACGATTGATCCGCATCGACACCTTCGGCCTCACCGGCAAGCATGTCACCGTCTATGGCCAGACCGAAGTGACCCGCGACCTGATGGAGGCCGCCCCCGCTCGTGGGCTGGAAATCATCTATGAAGCAGAGGGTGTCGCGCTCCACGCCATCGACGGCGACGCACCGTATATCAGCTTTACCAGGGATGGCGGCGAACGGCGGATCGATGCGCGCTTCATCGTCGGCTGCGACGGTTATCACGGCCCCTCGCGCCGCGCGATCCCCGCGTCGGCGGCGCGCGAATATGAGCGCGTCTATCCGTTCGGCTGGCTGGGCATATTGGCCGATGTCCCGCCCTGCCATGACGAATTGATCTACGCCAATCATGCGCGCGGTTTCGCGCTCGCGTCGATGCGATCGAAATCGCGCAGCCGCTATTATATCGATGTGCCGCTGACCGAAAAGGTCGAGGACTGGTCCGACGACCGGCTGTGGGACGAGTTGGCGATCCGTCTCGGCCCCGACGCTGCGGCGCGCATCACGCGCGGCCCGGCGATCGAAAAGAGCATTGCGCCGCTGCGCTCTTATGTGTTCGAACCGATGCGATATGGCAGCCTGTTCCTCGCCGGCGATGCGGCGCATATCGTGCCGCCGACGGGCGCCAAGGGGCTCAATCTTGCCGCATCCGACGTGTCCTACCTGTCCGACGCGCTCGCCCGCCATTTTCGCCGCGGCGACCATGACGGCGTCGGCGGTTATTCGGCGAAGGCGCTGGCGCGGGTGTGGAAAGCCGAACGGTTCAGCTGGTCGCTGACCAAGCTGATGCACCGCTTCCCCGACGACGGCCCGTTCGAACGACAGATGCAGATGGCCGAGCTCGACTATATCGCCTCATCGCGCGCGGCGCAGACGGCGATTGCCGAAAATTACGTCGGGTTGCCACTGTGAGCGCGCGGACGCTGGGTGGCCGGACGGTCCAGTCGGTCGGCCTTGGCTGCATGTCGCTCAGTTGGGCCTATGGCACCCCGCCGTCCGAAGCCGACGCGATGGCGCTGCTTCACCGGGCACTCGACCTTGGCCATGACCATCTCGACACCGCCAATATCTATGGCGCCGGCCATAATGAGGAATTGATCGGCAAGGCGCTGGCGCGTCGGCGCCACGAATTTTTTCTCGCAACCAAGATGGGGATCGTCGTCGACGGCGCGCGCCGCGGCGTCGATTGTTCGCCGGACGCGATCCGGCCGGCGATCGACGCTTCGCTGCGGCGGCTGCAGACCGACCATGTCGATCTTTACTATCTCCACCGCTTCGACCCGAAGGTGCCGGTCGCCGAGATGATCGGGGCGATGGCGGATCTGGTGACTGCCGGAAAGATCGGCGGCATCGGCGTATCCGAATGGTCGGCGGCGCATGTCCGCGCCGCGCATGCGGTCCATCCGCTCGCCGCCGTGCAGACCGAATATTCGCCGTGGACCCGCAACCCGGAACTCGGCGTGCTCGATACGTGCCGCGAGCTGGGCATCGCGTTCGTTGCTTTTTCACCGCTTGCGCGCGGGGTGTTCGCGGGTGGGTTGCGCGATCCGCAGACGCTGACCGAAACCGACCTGCGGCGCAGGATGCCGCGCTTCGACGACGAAAACTGGCCGTGCAATTTGCGGCTGGTCGATGGCTTCGACCGGTTGGCAGAAGAGCAGGCGGTCACCCCGGCGCAGCTTTGTCTGGCGTGGGTGCGGGCGCGGGGCGATCATGTCCACGCCATTCCGGGCACCGCGCATCTCGCGCATCTCGAGGAAAATTTTGCCCGGCGGGACTGGCATATCCCCGCTGAGGTCGCGGCGGAAATCGACGCGCTGGTGAACCAGCAGACGGTGTCGGGGCATCGCTATCCCGACGCCGTGCGCCCAACCATCGACACGGAGGATTATCCATGAAAGCGGTCATCAATTACGCCGCGCGGACCGATTTTCGCCAGCGCTATTACGCCAACGACCATGCACGCGACACGGTCGTCATCGACGGGCAGGACCGTATGATTTCCAGCGGCCGCGACGCACCGACATCGCTCGATCGCGAAGGATTTTGCCTCGTCGCGCATCGCAGCGATGTTGCGAGTTTCGAGGACCGCGACGCAGTGGCCGCGCAGCACCCCGCCGAAATTGTCGAGCTGCTGCTCGGCCAGACCGGCGCCGACGCGGTGTTCGTCACGGGCCCCGGCATCCTGCGCTTTGGCGAGAAATCGCGGCAGGCGGGCCGGCTCAACAATTCGATGCCGGCGCGCTTCGCGCATGTCGATGTCACGGCGGACACCGCCGCGGGCCTTGCCGCGCGGAGCGTCCCCGACGGCAAGTCGCTGCGCCGCTATGCCCAATATAATGTCTGGCGCAGCTTTTCCGGGGCGCCGCAGGATGTCCCGCTGGCGCTGTGCGACGCGACCAGCGTCGCTGCCGACGACCTGATGATCGCCGATGCGCTGTTCGACGAACCGGGCAAGCCCGAATGGGGCTTTGAAAGCTGGCTGCTCGCGGCCAGTCCCGCCC
>Ga0247823_10002201_pt1 | contig 16138 bp, 10 predicted proteins | sample 13C_PalmiticAcid_2_FD_192426 | JGI IMG/M metagenome (GOLD analysis project Ga0247823, IMG submission 192426) | Soil microbial communities from agricultural site in Penn Yan, New York, United States - 13C_PalmiticAcid_Day30 | ecosystem: Environmental > Terrestrial > Soil > Agricultural land...
CGCTGATCAACGCCTCGCGCGGCACGGTCGTGGACATCGACGCACTCGCCGCGGCGCTGCGCAGCGGCCATCTGTCGGGGGCGGCCGTCGACGTGTTCCCGGTAGAACCCAAGGGCAACGACGACGCGTTCGTCTCGCCGCTGGTCGGCATGGACAACGTGATCCTGACCCCGCACATCGGCGGCAGCACCCTGGAGGCCCAGGACAACATCGGCATCGAGGTCGCCTCCAAGCTCGTGCGCTACAGCGACAACGGCTCCACGCTGTCGGCGGTCAATTTCCCCGAGGCGTCGCTGCCGGAACATCCGCACAGCCGCCGCCTGCTGCACATCCACCGGAACGTGCCCGGCATGCTCTCGCGCATCAACGACCTGTTCTCGCGCGAGAACGTCAACATCGACGGCCAGTACCTGCAGACCGATCCGCAGGTCGGCTACGTCGTCATCGACGTGTCCATGCCCGAGGAACGCGCGGCCGCGCTCAAGGATGCGCTCGCGACGATTCCGGGCACTCTACGTGCCCGCGTGCTGTATTGAGGAACGCCGCGGCCGGTGCTCGCCTCAGGGCGGCTATCAGCCCGGCGGCGCATGACCGGATGCCCGTGCAGCGGGCGTCCGGTCTTCACTTCGGTCCCGGCACTGCCGCGCCGGAGCTGCGCCCCGGCGCGCTCCGGAGCCGGCTCAAGCGGCCTGCACGGTAAACGGCCGGACGGCAGGCAGTGCCGCTTGCTAGAATCGCGGGCTTTGCCCCTCCGGCCGCCCCCATGATCACCTTCCGCAACTTCGCCCTGCGCCGCGGCGAGCGCCTGCTGCTGTCCGACGTCGACCTGTCCCTGCATGCCGGCATGCGCCTGGGCGTGGTCGGTCGCAACGGCTGCGGCAAGTCCAGCCTGTTCGCCGCGATCCAGGGCGAGGTCGAACCGGACAAGGGCGATCTCGACCTGCCCTCGCGCCTGCGCATCGCCAGCGTCGCGCAGGAAACGCCGTCCCTGCCCGACGCGGCGATCGACTTCGTGCTGTCGGGCGATGCCGAAGTCCACGCGATCCTGCGCGCCGAGGCCGACGCGACCGAACGCGAGGACTGGGACGCGGTAGCGCAAGCGCATCAGCAGCTCGCCGCGATCAACGGCTACGACGCCGGCGCACGCGCGGGCCGCCTGCTGCACGGCCTGGGCTTTGCGGCCGACACGCATCAGATGCCGGTATCGGATTTCTCCGGCGGCTGGCGCGTACGCCTGAACCTCGCGCGCGCGCTGATGACGCCGAGCGACGTACTGCTGCTCGACGAACCGACCAACCATCTGGATCTGGACGCCGTGCTCTGGCTGGAGCAGTGGCTGCTGAAATACCCCGGCACCCTGCTGATGATCTCGCACGACCGCGAGTTCCTCGATGGCCTCAGCACGCACACGCTGCATCTGCACGACAACCGCGCCAAGCTGTACACCGGCGACTACACCGGCTTCGAACGCCAGCGCGCCGAACACCTGCGCCAGCAGCAGATCGCGTTCGAGAAGGAACAGGCCGAGCGTGCCCATCTGCAGGCCTTCATCGACCGCTTCAAGGCAAAAGCCAGCAAGGCGCGCCAGGCCCAGTCGCGCGTCAAGCGCCTGGCCAAGCTCAGCGGCACCGAGGCCGTGCGCGCCGAGCGTGAAATCCGCATCCAGTTCGATGCGCCGCAGAAGCTGCCGCATTCGCTGCTGCGCCTGAACGACACCGACGCAGGCTACGGCGCGACGAGGATATTGCGCGACGTCGGTTTCGGCCTCGAAGCCGGCGACCGCATCGGCCTGCTCGGCCCCAACGGCGCCGGCAAGTCCACACTCGTGAAGACCCTGGTCGGCGAACTCGCGCTGATCACCGGCGAGCGCATGGCACACAAGGACATGCAGCTGGGCTATTTCGCGCAGCACACGGTGGAATCGCTGCACGAAGGCCTGAGCCCGATCGATCACCTCAAGGAGATCGCACCGGGTGTGTCGACGCAGGAATTCCGCGACTTCCTCGCGCGCTGGAATTTCCCGGGCAACCGCGCGTTCGAGGCGATCGACAATTTCTCCGGCGGCGAACGCGCGCGTCTCGCATTGGCCCTGATCGCCTGGCGCCGGCCCAACGTGCTGCTGCTCGACGAGCCGACCAACCATCTCGATCTGGAAATGCGCGAGGCGCTGGCCGAGGCGCTCAGCGATTTCGACGGCGCGATCGTGCTGGTCTCGCACGACCGCCATCTGACCGGTCTGGTCTGCGACACCTACTGGCGCGTCGCCGACGGCACGGTCGAAGCGTTCAACGGCGACCTCGACGAATATGCATCGTGGCTGCGCTCGCGCGGCAACAAGCCGGCGGCCAAGGCGGCCTGACTTGCGCCTGTGTGGGCTGCGTCGAGGCAGGTTGCGCTGAGCGCAGCGAACCGCAACTTCGAGGTCCCGCTACCAGGAGAAGGCATCCGACGACGCCCTCGCAACGACGTCGGTCTTCGGTAGCGATAGCGTCGCGACAACGCTCCTTTCAGGGGCCGCCGACTCATCAGCCCCACGACGTTGCGGTGCGCCGTCGGCTCGGCGCAACCTGCCGTGCTATCCGTAGCGCCGCGCAAAATCGCGCATGAACGCGACGAGCGCATCGACGCTGTCCTGCGTGACCGCGTTGTACAGCGAGGCGCGCATGCCGCCGACGAGCTTGTGGCCCTTGAGCGCGAGCAGGCCGGCGTCCTTGGACTCCTGCAGGAACGGCGCATCGAGCTCGGCACGCGGCAGGGTGAACGGCACGTTCATCCACGAGCGCGCGGCCATCTCGACCGGATTGGTGTAGAAGCCCGACTCGTCGATGTAGCGGTACAGGGTTTCGGCCTTGCGCCGGTTGCGCTGCTCCATGACGCTCAGGCCGCCTTCGGCCTTGAGCCACTGGAAGATCAGCCCGGCCAGATACCAGCCGAACGTGTTCGGCGTGTTCAGCAGCGAGTTCTGCGCGGCGTGCTCGGCGAAATTGAAAATCTTCGGCATGTCGGCCGGACAGCGCGCGAGCAGGTCCTCGCGCACGATGACGACGACGATGCCGGAAGGGCCGATGTTCTTCTGCGCGCCGGCATAGATCAGGCCGAAGCGCGACACGTCGATCGGTCGCGACAGGATGGTCGAGGACATGTCGGCGATCAGCGGCACGTCGCCGACGTCGGGGACGTCGAAGAATTCCACGCCGCGTATCGTCTCGTTCGGCGTGTAGTGCACGTAGGCCGCATTCGGATCGAGATCCCAGTCGGCGCGCGGCGGCAAGGTCGTGTAGTTGCCGGCGGCGGAACTCGCCGCGACGTGCACGCGGGCCAGCGAGCGCGCTTCGCGCACGGCCTTCTCGCCCCAGTCGCCGGTCACGACGTAGTCGACGCGCTGCTCGCGGCGCGCGAGGTTCATCGGGATCTGCGCGAACTGCTGGGTCGCCCCGCCTTGCAGGAACAGCGCTTTGTAGTTGCCCGGAATCGCGAGCAGTTCGCGCAGGTCGGCCTCGGCCTGCTCGGCCATGGCCATGAACTCCTTGCCGCGATGGCTGACTTCCATGACCGAAGCGCCGCTGACGCCCCACTCCAGCATTTCCGCCTGGGCCCGGCGCAACACGGCTTCCGGCAGCGCCGCGGGACCGGCGCTGAAATTGTGACCACGGCTCAAGGGACAGTCTCCGTCGAAGGCGAAAGCCGATTATGCCGCAGCGAAACCGCCGAACCAGGGCCAATTCGGCATAAACGCGGCGCGTTTCGTGGCGTTTGCACCATCACATGGCCGTGCTTCGGAAACGGGTTTTCGCCGCGGCGAGACCCGGAGTCGCGGCTCGCCGCGCTCGCCGCAACCTACGCGCGGCGCTGCAGCACCGACCCGGACGCGAGCACCTGTTCCATCTCCTCGGCCGACAGCGCCGGCGCATAGAGAAAACCCTGCGCCGTGCTGCAGCCCATGGCCAGCAGCAGCTCGGCCTGGGCCTGGGTCTCCACGCCTTCGGCGGTCAGCGCAAGGCCGAGATCCTCGGCGAAGCTCGAGATCGTGCGCACGATCGCGCGATGGCGGCGGTTGGATTCCATGTCGCGCACGAAGCTGCGGTCGATCTTCAGCGCATCGAACGGCGAGGACGCGAACGAATCCAGCGAGGAATAGCCGGTACCGAAATCGTCGACGACGAGGCTGACGCCAAGCTGCTTGACCTCGGCCAGTACGGACTCGGCCTGACCGCGGCCGGCGCGGAACACGGTCTCGGTGACTTCGATCGCGAGCGCGGACGCGGCGAGACCCGTGCGCGCGAGCACGCGGCCTATGCCGCCGGCAAAGTCGCGTTCGGCGAACTGACGGTCGTCGACGTTGACGTTGGCGCGCAGTCCGGCAAAGGCCGGGTAGCGCTGCTGCCAGTCGCGCAGCTGGCCGCAGGTCTGCTCCAGCACCCACCAGTCGATCGCGACGATGAGACCGGTTTCCTCGGCCGCGCCGAGGAACTGCGGCGGCTGCAGCAGGCCGCGCTGCGGGTGATGCCAGCGCAGCAGCGCTTCGCAGCCCACGACGGCGCCGCTGCGCAGATCGACCAGCGGCTGGTAGTGCACGCGGAACTCGGCGCGTTCCACCGCTTCGCGCAGATCGGTTTCCAGGCGCAGGCGTTCGCGCGCGGCGCGGTGCATGGCTTCGTCGAAGACCACGTAGGCGGCCTTGCCGCGGGCCTTCGCACGGTACATGGCCGTGTCGGCGTCGCGCAGCACCTGTTCCGGCGTCGCATAGGCCGCACGGCCGGTCACGATGCCGAGACTGGCGCCCGAATACAGCCGGTGTCCGCCGAGCTCGAATGGCTCGGCCAGCGCCTGCAGCAGGTGCTGCGCGAGCTGCTCGGCCCCCGCCGCGGTGCAGGAACCCGGCGGCAGCACGGTGAATTCGTCGCCGCCGTAGCGCGCAAGCACCGATCCGGCCGGCACGGCCGTGCGCAGCCGCGCGGTGATCTCCACGAGCAGGCGGTCGCCGATCGCATGACCGAGGCTGTCGTTGACGAGCTTGAAGCCGTCGAGATCGAGGAACAGCACGGCATAGTCGAAATCGCCGGCCGCATGCGCCTGGTGCAGGCGCGCGGTCAGATAGCGCTCGAACAGCACGCGGTTCGGCAGCGCGGTCAGCGCGTCGTGGGTCGCGTTGTGTTCGAGTTCGGTCTCGAAGCGATGGCGCTCGGTGACGTCGCGCGCGGTGCCGCTGAAATAGTCGCCGTCGTCCAGACGGATGGGTCCGGCGCTGACGCCGATGCGCAGTTCGCGCCCGTCCTTGCGCCGCAGCAGGGTCTCGTATTCGGCCGGCAGCTGTTCGCCGCGGCGGCGCGCCTCCAGCCGGGCGTCGATGATCTGCCGCCCCTGCGGCGTGGTCAGCTCGGTCCAGTGCATGCCGATGAGCTCGCGCTCGTCGTAGCCGGTCAGCGCGGCGAAGCGCTGGTTGACGTAGATGTAGCGGCCGTCGCGCATGACGTAGACGCCGATCTGCGCGTGCTCGACGAGGGTGCGATAGCGCTCCTCGGAACTCAGCAGGGCACGTTCGGCATCGCGCCGCGCGGTGATGTCCTGGATCGAGCCTTCGAGACTCTGCGGACGGCCATCGGCGTCACGCACGAGGTGCAGGTTCAGCGAGATCCAGATCGGGCGGCCGTCGCGCCGGCGCAGCCGCACTTCTTCCTCGTTGACCTCGCCGTTGGCCTGCAGCAGGGAAAAGACGTGCTGGTAGGTGTCGGTGTCGACCTGCAGGTCGTCGATGTGCCGCAGCGACTGCAGCAGCTCCAGCCGCGAGCCGTAGCCGAGCAGCCGCGCGAGCGCGGCGTTCGCCTCGACGACGCGGCCGTCCGGACCGGTCTGGAACAGGCCGACGACGGAGTGGCGGAACAGCTTGCGGTATTTGCGTTCGGCTTCGGCCAGGGCCTGCTGCTGCGCGCGTTCTTCGGTCACGTCGCGCGCGGTGCCGGTGCTGGCGATGTCGCCGTCGTAGACGACGGGATCGGCGCGCACCTGCACGAGGCGGTGCGAACCGTCGCGGCAGAGCATGCGGATCTCGTAGTCCTGCACCTCGCGCGAGCCGCTTTCGCGCGAGACGCGCCGCTGTCCCTGCGCCGCGCGCGATTCCGGAGCGACCAGATCCATGTACTCACAGCCGATGAGTTCAGCGACCGCATAGCCGAGCATCCGCGCCATCGCCTCGTTGATGAAGACGACCTTGCCGCGCTGGATCAGGAACACGCCGTCGCGACAGTTGTCGACCAGCGTGCGGTAGAGCTCTTCGGACTGGCGCAGTGCGCCGGCCGCGGCGACCTCGCGCGTGATGTCGACGACGGAGCCTTCGTAGAACAGCAGGCGTCCGCCGGCGTCCTGCACCGAGCGCAGGTTCTCGCTGATCCAGATCAGGCTGCCGTCGCGGCGGCGCACGCGCGAGCGGCGGTTGCTCAGTACGCCGGTCGCCTGGATTTCCTCGGCCAGGCGCTCGTAGTCGTCCGGATCGGCGTACACGTGGCGCGCGGAACGTTCGAACTCGCGCAGCATCTGCTCCGGCGAGTCGTAGCCGAAGATCCGCGCCATCGCCGGGTTGACGTCGATGAGGCCACCGCGCGGCAGATTGCGGTAGATGCCTTCGGCCGCGGCCAGGAACAGGGAGCGATAGCTCGCGATGTCCGGATCGGCATTCGTGCTGCGCGCGATCTCGTCGACCTCGCGGCCGATGCAGATGACGAGAGTGCGGCCGCCGAAGTCGAACAGCTCGCAGTTGGACATGACCTGCAGGATGCGGCCGTCGCGTGCGACGAACTCGAAGCGCTGATCGCAGAGGCGGCCCTGGCTGCGCAGATTGGCCCAGAGCAAGGCGCGTTCGTCGAGATTGCGCCAGAGGCCGACGTCGATCGGACGCTGGCCGACGAGTTCGGCCGCATCGTAGCCGAGCGCGCTCTGCACGGCGGGGCTGACGTCGACGATGCGGCCGTCGCTCGCGTCCAGCACGACGATCAGGCTGGCCGAGTAGCGGAACGCCGCTGCTATGTGAGGTTCCCCGTGCACCGTCACTCGACATGGCCTGTTCCCGCGCAGTATAGCGAGGGCCATAGCCCCCGCCAGCACCGGGCGGACGAAGCTCGGACCGAGGTCCGGCCCGGTCCGAAACGGCGGCGGCCGGCACCGGACGCGGGCGTATCGGCCGCAGCCGCCCGGCGACGATCGCCGCGGCCGAAGCGGCAGCCGCACGGCATCCCGGCTTCACGTCGAACGATGACCGCTGCGGCATCATGGCCGCGACCATGAAAGATCCGCGCGGACCTGCCGGTCTGCTCGGCAAATCGAGGCCGACCATGAAACCTTTCCGCGCACCGCCCATCCCCGGCTCTGAGATCACGCCCGAGTCCGTCTATCTGCAGCGCCGCCGCTTCCTGCGCGGTCTGGGGCTGGCTGCGCCGCTGCTGGCCAGCGGCTGCAGCCGCGGCGGCGAGGACGCGCCGGTCGCGGCCGAGCCCTCCGGCAAGCCGCTGACGGCGCCGCGCAGCGAGCGCTGGACGACCGGCGAGGAACTGACGAGCTGGAACGACGCGACGCACTACAACAACTATTACGAGTTCGGCACCGGCAAGAGCGATCCGTCCGCCAATGCCGGCCGCTTCAAGCCGCAGCCCTGGACCGTCGAAGTCGCCGGCCACGCGGAAGTCATAGGCCGCTTCACCCTGGAAGACCTGCTCAAGCCGCATGCGCTGGAAGAGCGCGTCTATCGCCATCGCTGTGTCGAGGCCTGGTCGATGGTCATCCCCTGGGTCGGCATTCCGCTGGGTGCCTGCCTGGCCCGCTTCAAGCCGACGTCGCGCGCCAAGTACGTCGCGTTCACGACGGTGCAGCGGCCGGCGGAGATGCCCGGGCAGGCCTATCCGGTGCTCGACTGGCCGTATCGCGAAGCGCTGCGCATCGACGAGGCCATGCATCCGCTGAGTCTGCTCGCGGTCGGCCTCTACGGCCGCGAGCTGCCGAACCAGAACGGCGCGCCGCTGCGCCTGATCGTGCCGTGGAAATACGGCTTCAAGGGGGCGAAGTCCATCGTGCGCATCGAGTTCTGGGAACGCCAGCCGGTGACCTCGTGGAATCTCGCCGCGCCGACCGAATACGGCTTCTATTCCAACGTGAATCCGTCGGTCGACCATCCACGCTGGACCCAGTCCAGCGAGCGGCGCATTTCCGGCGGCGGCGGCAACCTGTTCGCGCGGCGCATCGCGACCCAGCCGTTCAACGGCTATGCCGAGGACGTCGCCTCGCTGTATGCTGGCATGGACCTGCGCGCGAACTTCTGATGAAACCGCCGCGCGAGACGACGATCGTCGTCGCCAAGGTCCTCGTCTTCCTTCTGTGCCTGCTGCCGCTGGGCCATCTGGTCTGGGACGTGGCGCAGCAGACCCTCGGGCCCGACCCGGTCGCCGCGCTCGAACATCGCAGCGGCGACTGGGCGCTGCGCCTGCTGCTGATCACCCTGGCGATCACGCCGCTGCGCCGGCTCACCGGCGTGGCTGCGCTGATCCGCCTGCGCCGCATGCTCGGCCTGTTCGCGTTCTTCTACGCGACCGTGCATCTGGCGATCTATCTCGTGATCGATCTCGGCGGCTTCTGGCGCCAGCTGTTCAGCGAGATCGTCAAGCGGCCCTACATCACGGTCGGCTTCCTGGCCTGGCTGCTACTCGTGCCGCTCGCGCTGACCTCGACCAAGGGCATGATGCGCCGGCTCGGCCGCCGCTGGGGACGTCTGCACAAACTGGTCTATGCGATCGGCCTGCTCGCCGTGCTGCACTACCTCTGGCAGGTCAAATTTGGCCAGAAGATCGCCGTGCGCGAACCGCTGATCTACCTCGCGATCTACCTCGCGCTCATGGCCGCACGCCTGCCCTGGCCAGCCTGGTTCGCACGGCTGCGCAGCAGCGTGCGGCCGGAATCCGGCACGTAGGTTGCTGGTGAGCAAAGGCGAACCGCAACCTGCGGATCCGACCTTCGCTGTCGGCTCAGAAGCCGAACAGCAGCAGCAAGGCGATCGCACCGCCGATCAGCGCGGCGGCGGCGATGAGCCACCAGATCTCGTTGCGGCTGGCCGCGGATTCGGCGACCGGCGCCGGCGGCGGCTTGGGCTTGCCGGCCGGCAGGTCCGGCAGGGTCACGGCCTGCATGGTCTGGGTAATCGCCGGGGCATGGAGCGGGCTGCGTTCTTCGGCGAGCTCGCCGCGCAGCGGCAGGCCCGGCGCTTCGAGCAGGAAGCGGTTGCGGTCGAACGCGATCTGGTCGCCCGGATGCAGCACGGCGTCGCGCACCTGCACGCCGTTGACGAAGGTGCCGTTGGACGAGCCGAGGTCGCGCAGATAGATGCCGTCGCCGTTGTTCTCGATCATCGCGTGGCGGCGCGACATTTCGGGCTCGTCGAGGGTCAGGTCGCAGTCGCTGCCGCGGCCTATGGTCAGACGCCCGCGCACCGGCACGATGCGGCCGAACTGGGCGCCGGACACGCCGCGCAGCACGACCTTGGGGGGAATCGCGCGCGCGCGCGTCTCCGCATCGGCAGACGACGGCATTTCACTCGGCACGGCCGTGCGAATGACTTCGTCGCGCTCGGGTTTGACCACGATCTGCACGGTGTCGACGCTGAGCACGTCGCCGAGGCGGACGATGCCCTTCTCGCGCACGGGCCGCGCGTTGAGGTGGGTATGGCCGCGCGGGTCGAGCACGCTGAGGGTCAGGCCGCGGCCGTCGATTTCGAGGCGGGCATGATGCGCGGCGATGCCGCCGCCGCTCAGCACGATCTGGTTGTCCCGGTCGGAGCCTATTCCACAAACGCCGGGCGCCAGCACGAAGTCGGGGTGCTCGCCGTTCGGAAAGCTCAAGCGCGCGCGAATTTCCATCAGCTGACCGGCCCACTCCGTTGAATGACGCGGTGGCAATTTAGCATGAGCGCCCCCGGGGATTACCAGCGTGCGGCCAGGTCGAGCAGGACCCGGTCCGTGTGCCGCGGCAGGCCGTTGCGCTGCTCGCGGAACGCCGCCAGGCGCAGGTTCCAGCGTTCGTCCAGGCCGTAGCCTATCCACGGCATGAAGCCGTGCGTGAAACTGTGGAACCACCAGTCGTCCTCGTTGAACGCGGCCAGCACGGCATCGCGCTGTATGCGCTGGTTGGAATAACCGAACTCCCAGCCGCCGGGCCGCAGACGCGAGCCGAGCACGAGGCTGAAGCGCGCGCCGTCGCGCTGGTCGTCGGCGCCGAGGTTGCGCACGAGATCCAGGCGCGCCTCCAGCGGCCAGTCGCCGATCGCGCTGCGTCCGACCAGCTGCAGATCGAGCAGACGGTAGTCGCTGAGCAGCAGACCGTCGGGCCGGCGCCGGTTGGTCCGGGTCAGGCCCTGCCGCGTGAGCTGCTCCAGATCGGAAAAATCCAGATAGCTCAGCAGCACCGCCGCATTCGTCGGCGCGCCTTCGCGCCAGCGCCAGGCCAGTTGCGCCGCGGCCAGCCGCGTGTCGTCGTCGTACAGATGCTGGGCCGCGAAGCCGCCGACGACGAGCTGCAGGCGGCTGTAGTCGCCGAGCGCGAACGATTGATCGAGGCTGACGCCGGCCGGACGCAGGTCGGCGTCCCAGGTCAGCGGCGACAGTTCCAGCGGCAGCGGCGCCTTGCCGAGCAGCACGCGGGTCTGCTCGCCCGGCTGCCAGCGCAGCCAGAGCTGGTCGAGATTGCCGCCGTCGCTGCGCTCGTTGTCGTTGTTGATGCGGTTGTCGGCGTTGCGGTCGCTGCCCTGGGCCAGCTCGATGGCCGCGCCGAAGCTCAGCTCCGGCATCGCGGCGAATTCGGCGCCGACGCGGCCGCGGCCGCGCCAGCGGCTGACCGTGCGGTCGTTGCTCAACCCCTGTACGTGGTCGTAGCGCGCGAGCAGCTCGCCGAACCAGGTCCAGCGCGATGCCGGCGCGGTGTCGGCGTCGGCCGCGCCGTCGAGGATGCCGTCCTGGGCCCTGGCGGATGGCGCGGCCAGCATGGCGCCGGTCAGCAGCGCTGCGGCGCAGAGGATCGATGCACGGCGATGGACGCGCATGCTCAGGCCCTCAGCTGGGCCAGCGCCGCCGCAAGCTCGGCCGCGCTGGCCGGCCGCTCGGCGATGCTGCGCTTGAGGCAGCGCAGGATCAGCGCTTCGAGCTCGGGCCGGATTTCCGGCCACAGCGCCGAAGGCCGCGCGGGCTCGGCTTGCATCTGCGCCATGTAGATCTCCATCGTGTTGGAACCGCTGAACGGCAGCGCGCCGCAGAACATCTCGGTCATCAGAACGCCGCAGGAATACAGATCCGCACGTTCGTCGACTTCCTCGCCGGCCAGCTGCTCGGGCGCGCAGTAGTTCGGCGTGCCGAGGAAGGTGCCGGGCTGGGTGACTCCCGGCGTCGCGCGGCGCGCGGGCCGGGCGATGCCGAAGTCCATGAGCTTGGCGTTGCCGTTGGCTTCCAGAATCAGGTTTTCCGGCTTGATGTCCCGGTGCAGCACGCCGACCTCGTGGGCCGCGGCCAGACCCGCGGCGAGCTGGCGCGCGATGCGCAGGCCGGCCGAATACGGCACGCGCTTGGCCTCGCGCAGCAGATAGCGCAGGGTCATGCCGCGCACGTATTCCATCGAGATGTACGGCAGGCCGTTGACCTCGCCGAAATCGAAGGTGCGCAGCACATTGGGATGGGTGATGCGGCGCGCGAGCTTGATCTCGCTCTTGAGCCGGTCCAGTTGCTCGGCGTCGAGCAGCGCGCCGGGCTTGAGCATCTTGAGCGCGACCACGTCGTCGAGTTCGAGATCGTGCGCCTTGTAGACCACGCCCATGCCGCCGGCGCCGAGCACCGACAGCACGCGGTAGCGCCCGCCCAGGGTCGCGCCGGGCGCGAGCTCGCCACTGTCGCGCGTGCGCGCAGCCGGCGATGCAACGGGGCTCGGCGGCCGCGGCGTGGCCGCGGCCACGCCGCGCGGCACGGTCGCGTTGTCGATCGCCGCTGCGGCGGCCGGCAGGCGGCTCAGGAGTTCGGCCGTCGCCGCGTAGTACTGCTTGCCGCTGAAGCCGCCGGTCGCCACGGAGACCGCGTCGGCGCCGAATTCGCTGCGCAGGCTTTCGCCGCTGCTGCGGCCGGCCAGGGCCTGGCCCGGCGCCGCATCGCACAGCAGGCGATCGATCTGCACCTGTACCGCACCAACGAGGCGCGCGCCCTCGCCGTCTTGCGCCAGCACGACGGAACCGTCGGCCACGGCCGCCGCCGGCGGCGCGGCGCCGGCCAGTTCGTCGCGCAGCACCTGCAGCAGCTGCGGCAGGCGCTGCGGCCCGCTGAAGGCCAGGGTCCAGCGCGCACCCGGGCCGCGCAGACACAGTGCGCCGGCCGCGGCCGCGGCGGCGGCGAGGCGCGCGTCGATCAGGTTGCTGCCGTCGACGACCTGTTCCGGCGCGGTCTGCGCCGGCAGGGTCAACAGCTGGCGGTATTCCAGGCCGAGCAGCGCGGCGTCTTCGCGCCGCGGCGGCAGCGCGGCCGGCAGCGGCTGCGTATGCAGGGTCACGCCCGAGCCTTCCTGACCCGGCTCGGGCAGGAAGCGCGCGAGGTTGCCGACGTAGCCTTCCATGTCGCTTTTCTCGCGCAGGTCCGACAGCAGCGAATCGAACGCGCGCGAGAGCCGCGCCAGTTCGTCGCTGCCCTGGGTGCCGAGCCGCGTCTGGAAATTGCCGGCGGCGGCGGCTTCGGCCGCGCCGGCCATGGCCGAGACCGGCCGCAAGATGCCCTTGGAGATCAGATACGACAGCGGCAGAGCCAGCAGCAGGGTGATCAGGCCGCCGAGCAATACGCTGTTGAGAATCGCGCGATAGCTCGCGACGACCTGCTCGGTCGAGGCGAGCACGAGGACCTGGCCCAGGTCGGCCGCGTCGGCCGCCGCCGTCGGCGCCTGACGCGCGACCCAGTCCTGTCCGCCGAGGTCGATGTGCCTGCCGTCGCTGGCCGCATTCGCGGCCGGCAGCCCGCCGGCGGCGAGGACTTCGCGCAGCGGGGTGGCGAGCGCGGGTTCGAGCGAGCTCGCGACCAGGGTCGGCTTGCCGCCGACCGGCATCGAGAACGCGATCTCCGCACCGCTGACCTGCGCCACCTTGCGCGCGAGCGCATCGTCGACCGACTGGGCGAGCAGCAGATAGCCCACCACGTTCTGATCCTGGGCCAGCGGCACGATCGCGGCCTGGTACAGCTTGTTGGCCAGACGCCAGTAGCCGCTGAGCGGCCGCGCCTCGGCCAGGGCCGGCGCGACCAGCGGGTCGGCGGCCAGGGATTCGGTGAACGCCTCGGTCTGGTCGGTGCGTGCGAGCACTTCGCCCTTGCCGTCCAGCAGTATGCCGAGGCTGAAGCCGATGTCCTTCTGCCGGTCGCCGAGCAGATCGCGCATGGACATGGTATCGGGTGCGGCGTCGCCGCCGAGGCCCGGCAGGTTGCTGGCACTGTTCGCATCGGCGATGTATTTGACGAAGCTCGCATCGGAGGCGACCAGACGCAGACTCAGCTCGAGCTGTTCCAGGCGATGCTGTTCGAACTCGCGCTGGGCCGCCTCGCTCGTGGTCAGGGTCTTGCCGATCGCGCGGTCGGCGATGCGCTTGCCCTGCACGTAGGTCACGACGATGGCCGCGCTGACCGCGAGCAGGATCAGCAGCGCCGTGGCGAGAAAGAAACGTATCGCGAGCGGCAGCGCGAATCCGCCCTGGCGTCGCCGCGCTTCAATAGCCGCCATCGCTGCTCCTGCCGTAAGGCTTGCCGAACTTGTTCATGTGCGGCGGAATCTTCTTCTGTGCCAGTTCCAGGGTCACCGCGAGCGGCTCGGTCTTGCCCGCGACGAGCGACTGATGCCAGGGCGTGGCGCGATCCAGCCAGACCACGAGATCGCCGGCACCGGCCGGCAGATCCTTGAGCTTGAAACGCCCCTGCGCGTCGGGCCGCACGAAATACGGCGTATCGAGCACGAGGATGTGGCCGACCATCGAGTGATGCACGTTGCAGTAGACCCGCACGTAGCCCGCATGGTCGAAACGCTGCGCCTTGCCCTCGCCCTGCCCGTAGAGACCGATGTCGAAGCCGTTGTCTTTCGAGGTCGAGAACGCGTTGTGCAGGATCGGATCCTGGTTCGGGAAACGCACCTCGCTGCCGACGGTGATCGGCAGGATCCGCGGCGAAAACTGCTTGCGCAAGGTGACCATCTCCAGCGGCTGCCGCGCCGGAGCCACGGCGACCGGCGCGGCCGGGCGGAAATACACCACGGCTTCGGCGGCCTCTTCCGGGCGCAGCGCCTTGCCGTCGAGCATCAAGGTGATCTGGCCTTCCATCGTCGCGGCCGATACGGCGCAGGGCGCCAGCGCGACAGCTGCCCACAGCAGCGCTCTCCGATGCACGTGCCCTACCCCGTCTGTCCGTGTCGCCGCCGGCGAGGCGGCCCGCTTGAAAGGCGCTCCCCGGGCGCCAACCTCGTCGCATGCGGCACTGCGTCACGCCGACTGCGCGGTCTCGGGCATCATAGTGCAAAGCTCCCGGGCCACAAGCCTGCCCACACCCATGCGGAACCCAGCAATGCCGTCGATCGATATACGTCACAAGCACGCCAAACCCGTCAAGGAAGCCAAGATCGCCGTCACCGAGGTGGCCGAGGAAATTTCCAGGAAGTTCGATCTGACCTGGGGCTGGAAAGGCAATACGCTGCATTTCGAGCGCTCGGGCGTGAACGGCAAGATCGCGCTGGAGAAGGACCAGGTCCACGTCACGGCCGAACTCGGCTTCCTGCTGTCCATGCTCAAGCCCGCCGTCGAGAAGGAAATCGAGAAGCGGCTCGTGCAGCATTTCGGCACGGCCTGAGGGACTGCCCGCCGTGCGGCCCGGATGAAGTCCGCAGGATTCGTTCAACGGCCGTCCGCGCGCGCGAACCCGGACGCCGTCTGCGACCAACGGCCAGCACCCGGGTCGCCGAGGTCTGACTACAATCCGGCCGACCGCCGCCACTCCGGAACATCATGCTCGTCATCCAGGCCGCCGGCCGCCCGCCCAAGCCGCGCCGCAATCCCCGCATAGGACTGGCCGTCGCCGGCGGCGGTCCGCTCGGCGGCATGTACGAGCTCGGCGCGCTGCGCGCGATCGAGGAGGCCACCCGCGGGCTCGCGCCGAACGAGCTCGACGTCTACGTCGGCGTGAGTTCGGGCGCGTTCATCGTCGCTGGTCTGGCCAACCGGCTGAGCCCGTCGGAGATGTGCCGCATCTTCCTGACCAACGAATCGCAGGAGGCCGGCTTCCGTCCCGACGTGTTCGTACAGCCGGCGCTGTTCGAATATCTGCGCCGCGTCTGGCGCGCGCCGGGCGTCATGCTCGACTGGCTCGTCGATCTCGCGCGCCATCCGCTGCAGCAGAGCGTCACCGACAATCTCATGCGCCTGGGCCGGCTGCTGCCGACCGGCGTGTTCGACAACGAGGGCATCGAACTCTTTCTGCGCGGAATCTTCACGCGCAACGGCCGCAGCAACGATTTCCGCACCCTGGCGCGCAAGCTCTACGTGATCGCGGTGGAACTGGACAGCGGCAAGGCCGTGCGTTTCGGCGCACCGGGTTTCGACGACGTACCGATCTCGCGCGCGATCCAGGCCAGCTCGGCCCTGCCCGGCCTGTATCCGCCCGTGCGCATCGGCGATGCGTTCTACGTCGACGGCGCGCTGCAGCGCACCCTGCATGCCTCGGTCGCGCTGGATGAAGGTGCCGATCTCGTCATCGGCATCAATCCGCTGGTGCCGTTCGACGCGGGCCGCGCCGATGCGGCCGGCGTCGGCAGCCTGACCGAGCTCGGCCTGCCGGCCGTGCTGTCGCAGACCTTCCGCACCCTGCTGCAGTCGCGCATGCAGGCCAGCCTGTCCAAGTACCGCAGCCATTACGAGAACGCCGACGTCGTATTGTTCGAGCCGAACCCCGACGACGTGCAGATGTTCTTCACCAACGTCTTCAGCTACGACAACCGGCTGCAGGTCGCCGAGCACGCCTACCGCTCCACGCGCGCCGATCTGCGCGCGCGGCGCGCCGAGCTCGCGCCGGTGTTCGCGCGCCACGGTCTGACCTTGATCGACGCCGTGCTCGAC
>Ga0247823_10002202_pt1 | contig 16136 bp, 13 predicted proteins | sample 13C_PalmiticAcid_2_FD_192426 | JGI IMG/M metagenome (GOLD analysis project Ga0247823, IMG submission 192426) | Soil microbial communities from agricultural site in Penn Yan, New York, United States - 13C_PalmiticAcid_Day30 | ecosystem: Environmental > Terrestrial > Soil > Agricultural land...
ATGCGCGGGTGCGTCTTCCAGCGCTGCATTTCCTCGAACGGGCTGAGCCAGGGGTTGCTGTAGTTCAGGCCGGTGACCAGGCCCAGCGTGACCTTGTTGTCTTCCAGGTGGTACATGAAGCCGCCGCCGTAGGTGTCGTCCTTCATGGGCCAGCCGGCGGTGTGGATCACCAGGCCGGGCTGGTGCTTGGTGGGGTCGATCTCCCAGAGTTCCTTCACGCCGATGGCGTAGGCCTGGGGGTCCTTGCCTTCGTCGAGGTGGAACTTGGCGATCAGGCGCTTGCCGAGATGACCGCGTGCGCCTTCGGCGAACACGGTGTACTTGGCGTGCAATTCCATGCCGAGCTGGAAGTTGTCGGTCGGCTCGCCGTCCTTGCCCACGCCCAGGTTGCCGGTGGCCACGCCCTTGACGGAGCCGTCGTCGTTGTAGAGCACCTCGGCCGCGGCGAAGCCGGGGAAGATCTCCACGCCCAGGTTCTCGGCCTGCTGGCCCAGCCACTTGACCACGTTGCCCAGGCCGACGACGTAGTTGCCTTCGTTGTGGAAGTTGTTGGGGATCAGGAATTTCGGCGTGTCGATGGCGCCTTTTTCGGTCAGCCAGAGCAGCTTGTCGTCGGTGACGGGCTGGTTGAGCGGCGCGCCGTCGGCTTTCCAGTTGGGCAGCAGTTCGTCGAGGGCCTTGGGGTCCATCACCGCGCCGCTGAGGATGTGCGCGCCGGGTTCGGAGCCTTTTTCCAGCACGCAGACGTTGATCTCGCCGCCTTTTTCGGCCGCGATCTGCTTGAGCCGGATCGCGGTGGCCAGGCCGCCGGGGCCGCCACCGACCACGACCACGTCGTACTCCATGGCTTCGCGCGGGCCGTAGGTGCTGATGATTTCTTCGGGAGTCATGTCGAGGGTCTCGCTCTGTCGGGCCAGGGCCCGGGGGATTTCATGACGGCAATGCATGGAGTCATGCCGGTGTCGTGGTCGGGACCGATTTTAGTGGCCCAGGGAGCACAATCCCCTCACATGGGCCCCTGTCGGCCCGGGCGGCGCCCCAGAGCCCGCTGAATCAACCCATTTCGAGGAGGTTCTCTCATGGCATACAGCCTGGACTTGTCGGGCCGCGTGGCCCTGATCACCGGCGCATCCGGTGGGCTCGGTGAACAGTTCGCCAAGACCTTGGCGAAGGCGGGGGCCGCCGTGGTGCTGGCCAGCCGCCGCACCGACCGCCTGATGGCGCTGCGCGCGCACATCGAGGCCGCCGGCGGCGACGCGCACGTGGTGGCGATGGACGTGACGGACACGGCCTCCATCAAGGCGGCCGTGGCGCACGCCGAGACCGAGGTCGGCGCGATCGACATCCTGGTCAACAACTCGGGCGTGAGCACCACGCAGCGCCTGCAGGACGTGACAGAGGAAGACTACGATTTCGTCTTCGACACCAACACCAAGGGCGCGTTCTTCGTGGCGCAGGAAGTGGGCCGGCGCATGCTGGCGCGCGCCAACGGCGCGGCGCCGGGCACCTACGTGGGCGGGCGCATCGTGAACATCGCCTCCATGGCCGGGCTCAAGGTGCTGCCGCAGATCGGCGTGTACTGCATGAGCAAGGCCGCCGTGGTGCAGATGACCAAGGCGATGGCGATCGAATGGGGCCGCTTCGGCATCAACGTGAACGCGATCTGCCCGGGCTACATCGACACCGAACTCAACCACCACCACTGGCAGACCGAGCAGGGCCAGAAGCTCATCAGCATGCTGCCGCGCAAGCGCATCGGCTCGCCCGCCGACCTGGACGCGCTGCTGGTGATGTTGTGTTCCAGCGAGAGCCATTTCGTGAATGGCGCGGTCATCGCCGCCGACGACGGTTTCGGGGCTTAAATGGGCTCCCCCGCGCCGCCTGCGGCGTCACCCCCCACGGGGCAACACCTGCGGCCCGGCAAAGCCGGTTCCGCGGTGTTCTGGACCGCGCCGCCATTCTTCTTTCGTTGAAATGAATACGGTTGTTCTGGGCCGGCCTTCGGGCTGGCCGCCGGGCATGGTGACCGGCATTCTGGCGGGGCTGGGCGCGGGCGCGTTCTGGGGCACCGCCTTTCTCGCGCCCCTGCTCACCCCGGGCTTCAGTTCGATCGACCTCACGGTGGGCCGTTTCCTGGCGTGCGGCCTGTTGTCGGTGCTGCTGCTGGCCTGGGCCGGGCTGCGCGGCGAGGCGCACCTGCCCACCTGGCGGCAGGCGGGCGCGGCGCTGTGGCTGAGCCTGCTGGGCTACACAGGCTATTACCTGCTGCTGGTGCTCGCCATCCAGGCGGCGGGTGCGGCGCTGCCGGTGCTGATCATCGGCACCATCCCGATCTGGATCATGTTGCTGGGCAAGCCGCAGGGCCTGCGCTGGCGTGCCCTGGTGCCCGGGCTGCTGCTCACGGTGGCCGGGCTGGCGCTGATGATGCGGGTGACGGCGCATGGCGCGGGCGAGGCCGGGGGTGGTGACGACCTCTGGCTGGGCATCTTCTTCGCCGTGCTGGCCATGGCCTCGTGGACCGCGTTCGGCCTGTTGAATGCGCGCTGGCTGAGCCACCACCCGGAGGTGAATTCCACGGTCTGGGCCAACTGGCTGGGTGTGGCGGCAGGCCTGGGCGCACTCGTCATCTGGGCCGTGGCCGGCACCGAGGTGGACACGCTGGTGCAGCGCCCGGGGTTCGACCGTTTCCTGATCGTCTGCGCGGTCACCGGCATCGGCTCGGCCTGGATCGCGTCGGTGCTCTGGAACATGGCCAGCCGGCGCCTGAGCCCGAGCCTGGCGGGTCAGCTCATCGTGAGCGAGACGGTGTTCGGCCTCATCTACACCTTCGCCTGGAGCGCCCAGTGGCCCGCCGCCCTGCAATGGACGGCGTGCGTGCTGTTCGTGTTGGGCATACTGGCGTCCATCAAAGCGCACCGTTGACACTTCAACCATGAAACTCGAACTGCCCGAACAGAAGACGCGCGTGTTCAGCATGACCATCCCCATCCGCTGGGGCGACATGGACGGCATGAACCACGTGAACAACACGATCTACTTCCGCTATCTGGAGATCATTCGCATCGACTGGATGCGCTCGATCGGTTGCCCGCCCGACCCGTCGGGCGAAGGCCCGGTGATCGCCAACGCCTTCTGCAATTTCTACCGGCAGCTCGAGTACCCGGGCGATGTGATCGCCACCATGTACGTGAGCGATGTGGGCCGCACCAGCTTCGAGAGCTGGTGCACCCTGTCGCGCAGCGACGACCCGGACACGGTGTACGCCGCCGGCGGTGCGACCACGGTGTGGGTGAACTTCCCGCTGAAGAAATCGGCCCCGCTGCCGGACTGGTTGCGCGCGCAGCTGAGCTGAGCGCTGTGTGCGCTGGCGCACACACAAATGCTTGCACACAAGGAAGGGGCGCATGCCTAGCATGGGCCCATGCGCCTCCTGTCTTTCGCCCTGGTTCCTGTCGGCCTTTCGCTCGGCCTGCTGGTGTCCTGCGGCGGTGGTGGCGGTGGCGGGTCTTCTTCCTCGTCGTCGGGCGACAGCGGCTTCGTGCCCACCACCGGCGCGGTGACCGTCACCGAACTCGCGACCAACCTGCCCAATCCCTGGAGCCTGGCCTTTCTGCCGGACGGCCGCATGCTGATCACGGGGCGCACGGGCAGCCTGCGGCTTTACGCGGCGAACGCCCAGTCGTTCAACCTCATCAGCGGCCTGCCGGCGCTGGACACCGGCGGGCAGGGCGGTTTGCTCGACGTGGTGCTCGACCCCAGCTTCGGCAGCAACCGGCGCATCTACTTCAGCTTCTCGGAAACCGAGGTCGGCAACGCCAACAACAACGGCACGGCCGTGGCGCGGGCCGAGCTGGACACAGGCGCGATGGCGCTGGTGAACCTGCAGGTGATCTACCGGCAACTGCCGAAGGTGGCGAGCAGTGGGCATTTCGGTTCGCGCCTGGTGTTCGACCGCGACGGCCATCTCTTCGTGACCCTGGGCGATCGCCAGAGCAACGACCAGCGCGGCTACGCACAAGACCTGAGCCGGGGCAACGGCAAGGTGGTGCGCATCACCACCTCGGGTGCGGCGGCGCCGGGCAACCCGGTGCTGGCGGGCGCGCAGGCCGGCATCTGGAGCTACGGCCACCGCAACCCGCAGGGCGCGGCGCTGCACCCCGACACCGGGGCCTTGTGGACCAGCGAGCACGGCCCGCAGGGCGGCGACGAGGTGAACCTCACGCAGGCCGGGCGCAACTATGGCTGGCCCATCATCAGCTATGGGCAGGAGTACGGCACGACCCAGCAGGTGGGTGAGGGCACGGCCAAGGCCGGCATGGAGCAACCGGTGGCGTACTGGGAAACCATCGACGGCTCGCCCTGGACGGGCGGCCAGAAGTCGTCCATCGCGCCCAGCGGCATGGCCTTCTTCACCGGCAACATCCCCACGAACTGGCGCGGCAGCCTGTTCGTGGGCGCGCTGGCCGGCACGGCCTTGTGGCGCCTGCAGCTCGATGGCACGCGGGTGGTGGGACGGGAGCGCCTGCTGGCGAACCGCAACGAGCGCATCCGCGATGTGCGGCAAGGCCCGGACGGCCGGCTCTACCTGCTCACCGACGGCGGCAGCGGCAAGCTGCTGCGCATCGGCGGCTGAGGGTTCTGCGGCTTACTGCTTGTTCTCGCGGGCGTTCTTCTTGTACTCGACGTCGTCGGCGTACAGGCGACCGTCCCTGCGATCGATGTCGACTTCCACGTAGTGGCCCTGGCGCAAGTCCTCGAAACGCTTGTAGTCGTTTTCGTAGTCGGTCTTGTCGGTCACGTAGATCACTTCGCTGTTGACGGTGAAGGTCTTGGCGGTGGTGTCGATGGCCGTGATGCGGCCCTTGAGGTCTTCGGCGTAGGCCGCGCCCGTTCCCAGGGCGAGAACGGCGGTGAGCAGGAAGGCTCGCTTGATGGATGGCTTGATGGACATGAATGCACTCCTTGTGTTGTGGTGTCGCGATATCGATTGAATCGCGCGCCGACAGGACGTGCTGTAAGCCGTGTCCGATTCGGTCGTCGGACCGCTCAGTCCTTCGCCGGCTTGGCCTTGGGCACGCGGCCCATCAGGTAGAACTCGGGGTTGGGCTGCATGTTGCTGAAGCTGGCCAGCCGGTTGGACAGGCCGAAGAAGGCGGTGATGGCGGCGATGTCCCAGATGTCTTCGTCCGAGAAGCCGTGGGCGTGCAGCGGGGCGAAGTCGTCGTCGTTGACTTCGTGCGAGCGCTGGCAGACCTTCATCGCGAAGTCCAGCATCGCTTTCTGGCGCGGCGTGATGTCGGCCTTGCGGTAGTTCACCGCCACTTGGTCGGCCACCAGCGGCTTCTTTTCGTAGATGCGCAGGATGGCGCCGTGCGCCACCACGCAGTACAGGCACTGGTTGGCCGCGCTGGTGGTGGTGACGATCATTTCGCGGTCGCCCTTGGTGAGCGAGCCGTCTTCCTTGAGCATCAGCGCGTCGTGGTACGCGAAGAAGGCGCGCCACTCGGCCGGCCGGCGCGCCAGCGCGAGGAAGACGTTGGGCACGAAGCCCGCCTTCTCCTGCACCTCCAGCACCTTGGCCTTGATGTCCTCGGGCAGGTCGTTGATGTCGGGGGCGGGGTAGCGGCTCATGCGGGTCTCCGTTGTGGTGGGATGTCCCGCCATCGTACCGCCCCCGATCGAGGCTTCCGCTCAGAAGCGGTAGGCCCCCGTCACCCAGACGCGCGGGTTGCGCTGCTGGCTGTCCGACTGGGCCTGGCCGCCGGCGTGCCGCCAGGCCACGGTGCCATCGACCGACCAGTTGCCGTGCTGGGCGCGCACGCCCACGCCGCCGCCCGCGAGGCTGCGGTGGTTCTCGCCCACCGCCCAGGGGCGGCGGTTGAGCGTGCTCTGGCCGGCGTCCCAGAAGGCGTAGGGCACGACCGCGCCCTGGCCGTAGCGCAGCTCCAGCTGGCCGAGCACGCCTTCGTCGCCCGCACCTTCGCCGCGCGGGTAGGCGCGCACGCCACTGGCGCCGCCGAGCACGAAGTCTTCGGAGGAGTCCAGGTTCTTGCCGGCCCACTGCGCCGCGAGGCGGGCAGAAAGCGTCCAGCCGCCCGGCAGGGCCTGCAGGCGGGTGACGTCGAGGTTGACCTTGTTGAACGAACCATCGGTCTTGGCGGTGAGGCGGTCGAGCAGGCGCTGCACGTCGCCCTTGAGCGAGACGCTGCCGTGCGTCCAGCCCAGCGAGCCGTAGGTGATGCCGCCGCCGAGCAGCGCGTCGCGCAGGTCGAACTGCACCGCGACCGGCAGCACGTTGCTGGTCTTCTCGTTGCGCGTCTGGGTGGCGCGGTACTCGTCCACCATGGTCTTGTGTTGTGCCTGGGCGGTGAGCAGCAGGTTGGCGCGGTTGCTGCGCACCAGCGGGTAGCTCACGCCGACGCTGGTCACGCGGGCGGTGCCGGAGGCCTGCAGGCTGCTGAATTCGCCGCCGAGGCTGTAGTCGGAAACGGCATAGCCGACGTCGCCGCGCAGGCCGCTGGTGCCCAGGGCGCGCGAGTAGGCGAGGTTGCCGAAGAACAGGTCTTCGTCGGTGGCCATCACGGCCGCGTTGAGGCGGTCGCCGAAGCCGATCGGGTTGTTCCAGGCGCCTTCGACCAGCACGCGGTGCTGGCCCGAGTAGCGGTTGCCGTGGTTGTCGACCGTGACGCGGCCTTCCACCGCCTGGGTGCGCTCGACTTCGACGGCGAGGTCGCCGGTGCCGACGGCCTGGCCGGGGCGCACCACGGGGCGCACGCGGATGCCCGGCAGATCGGACAGCACCAGCACGGAGCGCTCGAGCGCGTCCATGGCGATCACGTCGCCGCTGCGCAGGTCACCGAGGAAGCGCCCGGCCTCGGAAGCGAGGGCAGCGTCCGCCGAGGTGGCGTTCACCTGGCCGTAGCGGCCTTCGATGACTTCGATGGTCAGCTCGCCATCGGCCATGCGCTGGGCGGGCACGTAGGCGCGGGCGAACGGGTAGCCCTGCTCGCGGTAGAAGCGCGTGACCTGATCGGCCAGGCCGCGCAGGCCAGCCAGGGTGTGGCTGCGTCCGACAGCGGGTGCGAGCAGGGCCTGCAGGCGCGCGGTCTCGATGCGGCTGGCGCCGGTGATGCGCACGGTCTTGAGCGCGACCGTCGGGCCTTCATCGCGGCCCGCGCTGTCCGCCGGGGGCGCGTCGAGCTTCAGGTTCAGCGATTCGGGCAGTGCCTGCTGGGGCAACTGCAGGTCTTGCAGGATGCGGCCGGCATCGGGGGCCTGCTGGGCGAGGGCGGAAGAGGCGCTGCTCAGGGCGAGCGTGCAGAGGGCCAGCGTGAGCGGCGAAAGGCGAGGTTTCTTGTGCATGAGAGAGAGGAATCGTTCGAGGATGCCCGCGCCGGGGCCGTGAGGCCCTGGCGGGAGCGATCAAAAGGAGCGGTGGGGTTGGCGCGTCAGTGGCCGCCGCTGGGCAGGCGCAGGCCGCTGCCGCGCACGAGCACCTGGGCGGAGGCATTGCAGCCCGTGCCGGTCCAGCCAGCGGCGGCGCAGTCCTGTGGCGCGGCATCCGCCGCGCCGTTGCCCTCGGGCGCCAGTTGCACCAGCTGCAGGCCGTCCGAAGCGTCGGGCGCGGCGGCCGGATCGCTGGCCTGCGGCACGTGCACCGGCGCTGCCACGAGGCTGGGCCGCTGGATGCTGTCGGTCACCGAAGACGGGTTGAAAGCCAGGGTGACCTCGACCTCGGCGTTCTCCGAACTGTTGACCACCGCGTAGCCCAGCTCGTTGAGCAGCGAGATCTGGATGGCGTGCTTGCCCGGGCCGGCCGCGGCGGTGCTGTAGCGCGGGTCGCCGAGCATGGCCTTGGTGTCGCCGTTGAGCAGGCCTTGCACGTCGTAGCCGTCCCTGCCGCCGCCGTCGAAGCCGTTGACGCCGGAGTTCTCCGCTTCGAGCTTGGTCGATGCGTTGGTGCTCACGGTGAGCACGGGTTGCTCGCGGTAGACCGCGTGCACGCCGCTGCTGCCCAGGGCCTTGGTGAAGTTGCTGGTGCTCTCGTCGCTGTTGTAGCGGAAGGCGCCGGAGCCGCTGCCCACGGTGTTCGTCACGCCGGTGCTGCCGGCCACGCTGCCGGTGTAGATCACCGCGCGGCCGCCCGCGCCGGTGCTCACGGTCGCGCCCGAGCCCACCGTCACGTTGCCGCCCGCGGCCTGGCCGGCCGACTGGCTGGCGCCGGCGTTGAGCACGATGGCGTTGCCGGCGGTGCTGCTGGTCGTCACGCTCTTGTCGAGCGCGAGGTCGCCGGCGACGGTGCTCACGTTCACCAGGCCGGTGTTGTCGACGCCGTTGAGCACGGTGCCGTCGGCCAGCGTGGCGCTGCCGATGGTGAGCGCGCCGCTGTTGACCAGGTGCACGTCCTGCGTGGCAGCCACCAGCGTGCCCACGGTGTTGCCCGCGTGGCCCAGCGTGAACTGGCCGCCGTTGCCGACCAGGGCGAGCGTGCCGGCTTCGAGCGCGGCGTTGCTGGCCTGGGTCACGGTGCCGCCATCGGTCTGCAGCGTCACCATGTCGGTGGAGCCGAGCACGGCGTCGAGCCGGATGTGGCCGGTGCCGGCGTCGAGGGCCACGCTGTCCTGCAGGCGGGTGTCGCTCACGACCACGATGTCGCCCTGCATGGCGGCGCCGCCGATGTTGATCGACGAGAAACCGTCGGCCAGCGAGGCCAGGGTGGCGGAGGAGACGTTGAGCACGCCGTCGCCCGGCGTGCCCGCGCCGCCGCCGACGTGGATGTCGTGGCTGGGGTTGAGGGCCTCGAAACCGATCTGGCCGGTGCCGCTCACCGTGCCGCCGAAGCTGATGTCGTCGGCCTTGAGCGTGAGCTTGTTGTCGGCCGCGTTCAGGCCCTGGAGGAAGCTCAGCGAGCTGCCTTCCAGCGTCTTGCCGTTGAGCAGGGACGTGGTGGCGATGTTGTCCAGTGTCAGCGTCGCGCCCAGCGCCCGGCCGCCGGTGGCGTCCCAGCTGCCCGAGACGAACACGAAGGCGTAGGTGCCGGCGGTGTCCACGGTGGCGCTGGCGGTCAGCCAGCCGGTGCTGGACGAGGCGCTGGCGCCGGTGGCGTTGAGGATCACCTGCGTCTCGCCGGTCTTCACGTTGAGCAGGTAGCCGAACACGTCGTAGGCGTCGGAGCTGCCGGCCGCGTTCCACTGGAAGCTGACCACGTCGCCCTTGGCCAGGGCGATGGTGCTGTCGCTGGTGACGTAGCCGCCGCGCACGATGCAGTAGCCGGTGTCGCACTGCTGGTTGCTGCTGAGCTGCAGGCCCTGGGTGCCATTGGCACCGTTGTTGCTGACGCCGGAGGTGAAGGTGCCGGTGGAGTTGACGTTTTCGCCGGTCGAAGGGGTAGGACCGCTCGGGTCGTTCGGCGTGAGGTAGCCGCGCACGGTGGAGCCGCCGTTCATGTAGACACGCTGGTCGTGGATGCTCCAGCCGGTGGTGCCGTTTTCGAAGCCGGCGTTCAGGAACTCGGCCGCGCCCAGCACCACGGGCGAGTCGTACACCTGCTCGCCGTAGGTGCGCACGATGCCGCCGTTGATGTGCGTGGCACCGGTGGATGCGGTGGTGATGTACAGCGAGTCGAGCGGGTTGTTGCCGCCCACCTGGTCGCCGAAGACGACGCTGCCGGTGCCGGTGTTGGTCAGCGTGAGGCGGCTGGCGTTGCCCGCACCCGCGGTGGCCGAGTCCACGTACTTGGCGAAGTAGATCTCGCCGCCCTGGCTGGCGATGGTGATGTGGCCGTCGAGCTTGACGTCGCCGTTGAAGATGAAGCTCAGGTCCGAGGTGGAGCCGATGTTGCCCTGCAGAACGAGCTGGTCCGCGCTGAGGATCAGCGAGCGGCCGCTGCCCCCGGTGTTGGTGTAGTCGCTGGTCCAGGTGATGGTGTCGTCGGCCTGGATGCTGACGTTGGTGCCGCCCGTCAGTGCGGCCTCGATGTCGTCGAGGCCGACGTGGGTGCCGCCGATCGCGCCGGCACCGGCGGCGATGGTGACGTTGGTGGGGTCGATCAGCCACAGGCCGCCGTTGCCCTTGGGCGCGGCAGCGTCGGCCGCGCGGCTCACCGAGAGCGTGGCGCCGCTGGTTTCGATGCGGCCGCCGTTGCCGCCTTGCGCGCCGCCGCGCGCCTTGAGCACGCCCGCGACCTCGGTGCGGCTGTCGGTGTTCTTGATGTCGGACCAGGCGACGACCGTGCCGCCATGGCCGTTCTGCGTGGCCGAGGCGTCGAGCAGGGCGCCGGCTTGCACCGTGGTGCGCGTCGCCTGCTTGATGCTGTTGTCCTTGCCCTGCCAGCTGCCGCCCACGTAGATCTGGCCGCCGCCGGTGGCGCCGGTGGCGTCGATCACCGCGCCGTCGGCGATGGTGACGGTGTCGCCGGTGACGATGGCCTTGCCGCCCTGGCCCTGCGGCGAGGACACATCGATGCGGCCGGCGACCTGCACGCCGCCCTGTTCGGCCACCAGGCTCACCACGCCATCGGCGCCGACGCCGAGCGAGCGGGCTTCGATCAGGCCGCTGCTGTTGATCACGGTGGCAGTGAGGCTGTCGACCGCGCGCGCGGTCATCAGCACGGTGCCGCCGTTGGCGCGGATGGCACCGCCGTTGTCGATCAGCGCGCCCAGCGCGCCGCCGTCCACCTCGACCTGCACCGGGCCGCCCAGATCGAGCCGCACGCTGCTGCCGGCGGCGAGCACCACGCTGCCGCGCTCGGCGGAGAGCTGGCCGTCGTTGACGATGCGCGCCGCGACCAGCGCGACGTGGCCACCGGAGGCGGCCGAGATCTGGCCCTGGTTCACGATGGCGGCGGCGCTGTCACCGCTGAAGTGGTAGCGGCCGGCCAGGAAGTCTTCGGTGCTGATGTTCAGGGTGGAGGCCACCAGCGAGCCCACGTTGACCTGGGCGGTGGGCGAGAACAGCACGCCGTTGGGGTTGACCAGGAACACCTGGCCGTTGGCGTTCAGCGCGCCCTGGATGACGGACACGTCCGGACCGAGCACGCGGTTGAGGGCCACGGAAGCCGCGCCCGGCTGCACGAAGTTGACGCTGTGGCCCTGGCCGATGGAGAAGCTGTTCCAGTCGATGGCCAGCTTGTCGGTGTTCTGCTGGATGGTGAGCACGTTGCCTGCCTGGTGCAGGCTGCCCTGACCGGCGGTGACGGTGCCGCCGGTGGGCAGGTCGCCGGCTGCGGCGGCCAGGGGCGCGAGCAGCAGGGCGCCGGCCACGCGCGAGGCGCCGCGCTTGCCGCGCGTGCTGGCGACTTCGCTCACGACAGTCCAGGCGTTGATGGCGTGGTTCCAGATGGTGGTGTAGATGCGATTCATGAAGGAGGTCGGCCGGGCCGCAGGCGGGCCCGGAAGGGGTCAAAGGCTGTTGCTTGTTTCAAGCGATCGCATGGATCGCACGGAGTTGGGAGCTGTTGCTATAAAAATTGCTCTTGGGCTCTATCGACAGCGTGCAAACCATCTTGAGATGGAAAAAAGCCGGCTTTCGTGCGCTAGTTCCGGTTGCGGTATGGTTTCCGCGTCCCTTCGTTTTTTCTTCCTCCGGAGTTCCCATGACCTCACCCAGCGATCCCGAGTTCGACAACGGCCTGGCCATGCGCCGACAGGTCATGGGCGATGCCTTCGTGGACAAGGCGTTCGGCGACATGACGGCGTTCACCGAGCCGATCCAGCAGCACATCACGCGCAAGGCCTGGGGAGACGTCTGGCAGCGCGAAGGGCTGGACCTGAAGACCCGCAGCCTCATCACCGTGGCCATGCTCACGGCCCTGGGCAAGCAGCACGAGCTCAAGGGCCACGTGCGCGGCGCGCTGAACAACGGCGTGACCCCGGCCGAGTTGCAGGAGGTGTTGCTGCACGCGGCCGTGTACTGCGGCGTGCCGACGGCGGTGGAGGCTTTTCGCACCGCCGCCAGCGTGGTGGACGGCGAGAAGGCCTGAGGGCCGGCGCGGCGCTACGATCGGAGGTTTCTTCACCATCCCCTACGGAGTTCCGTCATGACCGCTTACCGCTTCTCGCTGGTCCGCCGCGCCCTGTTGGCCGCCGGCCTGGTCTGCACCCTCGGCCTGGCCCAGGCGCAGTCCACCACCCGCATCCTGGTGGGTTTCCCGCCCGGTGGCGGCACCGACGCGATCGCCCGCATCATCGGCGAGCGCCTGCAGGTGGACCTCGGCCACCCGGTGGTGGTGGACAACAAGCCCGGCGCGGGCGGCCAGCTCGCGGCCCAGGCGCTCAAGGCCGCCACGGCCGATGGCAACACCCTGTTCCTCAGCCACGACCACAGCATCACCATCCTGCCCATGGTGACGAAGAACCCGGGCTACGACTCGGCCAAGGACTTCGTGCCGGTGGCCGGCTTCGCCACCTTCGTCAACGCCTTCGCGGTTTCCAACGGCACGCCCGCGCAATCCTTCAAGGCCTATGTGGACGGCGTGAAGGCCGCTGGCGGCAAGGGCTCGGTCGGCATCCCCGCGCCGGCCTCGGTGCCGCAGTTCCTGGTGCAGGTGATCGCCAAACAGAACGGCCTGGACCTCGTGGCCGCGCCCTACCGGGGCAGCGCGCCGATGATGTCGGACATGCTGGGCAACCAGATCCCGGCCGGTGTGGCGTCCATCCCCGACTTCATCGAGAACCACAAGGCGGGCAAGCTGCGCGTGGTGGCCGTCATGGGTTCGCAGCGCCAGGCCGCCATGCCCGAGGTGCCGACCTTCTCCGAGCTGGGCCTCAAGGGCTTCGAGGACATGCCGTACTACGGCCTGTTCGCCCCGGCGGGCACGCCCAAGGCCGCGATCGACCGCATCGCTGGCGCGGTGCAGAAGGCGATCGCGCAACCCGATGTGCGCGACAAGCTGACCGCCATGGGCCTGACCGTGGGCTTCATGACCGGCGAGCAGCTCGGCGCGCGCGAGCAGGCCTACGGCAAGGTCTGGGCGAAGATCATCAAGGACAGCGGCTTCCAGCCGCAATAAGCCCCGTCCTCAGACGTCGATCGCCTCGGCCGAACCGGCCAGGCGGCGCAGCTCGAACTTCTGGATCTTGCCCGTGCTGGTCTTCGGCAACTCGCCGAAGACCACTGCGCGCGGCACCTTGAAGCCGGCCAGGTGCTGCTTGCAGTGCGCCACGATGTCCTGCGCGGTCGCCGTGGCGCCGGCCTTCAGCTCCACGAAGGCGCAGGGCGTCTCGCCCCAGCGCGCATCGGGTTTCGCGACCACCGCCGCCGCCAGCACCTCGGGGTGGCGGTAGAGCACGTCCTCCACCTCGATGGACGAGATGTTCTCGCCGCCGGAGATGATGATGTCCTTGCTGCGGTCCTTGATCTTGATGTAGCCGTCCGGGTACTGCACCGCGAGGTCGCCGCTGTGGAACCAGCCGCCCGCGAAGGCGTCCTGCGTGGCTTGCGGGTTCTTCAGGTAGCCCTTCATCGCGATGTTGCCGCGGAACATGATTTCGCCCATGGTCTCGCCGTCGTGCGGCACCGGCTGCAGGGTCTGCGGGTCGAGCACACGCACCTCGCGCTGCAGGTGGTAGCGCACGCCCTGGCGGGCGTTGAGCCGGGCGCGCTCGCCGATCGGCAGCGCGTTCCAGCTCTCGTGCCGGGCGCACACGGTGGCCGGGCCGTAGACCTCGGTCAGGCCGTACACGTGCGTGAGGTCGAAGCCCATCTGCTCCATGCCCTCGATCATGGCCGCCGGTGGTGCGGCTCCCGCCACCATGGCCTTCACACCGGCGGGCACGCCGGCCTTCATGGCCGCGGGCGCGTTGACCAGCAGACCGTGCACGATGGGCGCGCCGCAGTAGTGCGTCACGCCGTGTTCCCGCATGGCGTCGAAGATGGCCTGGGGGTCCACCCGGCGCAGGCACACGTTCACGCCGGCGCGCGCGGCCACCGTCCAGGGGAAGCACCAGCCGTTGCAGTGGAACATGGGCAGCGTCCACAGGTAGACCGCGTGCTTGGGCATGTCCCACTCCAGCACGTTGGAGATGGCGTTGATGGCCGCGCCCCGGTGGTGGTAGACCACGCCCTTGGGGTTGCCGGTGGTGCCGCTGGTGTAGTTCAGGGCGATGGCGTCCCATTCGTCGCCGGGCTGCTGCCATTCGAAGCCGGGGTCACCCCCGGCGAGGAAGGCTTCGTAGGCCTGTCCACCGAGAGACTGCGACGGGCCGTCGAACAGCGCGTCCTGGGTCTCGATCACCAGCAGGGGTTCGCGGCGCTGGCGCAAGGCGATGGCCTTGGCCAGCGTGCCCGAGAACTCGGGGTCCACCAGCACGGCGCGGGCTTCGCCATGGTCGAGCATGAAGGCAATCGTCTCGGGGTCGAGCCGGGTGTTCAGGGTGTTGAGCACGGCGCCGGCCATGGGCACGCCGAAGTGCGCTTCCACCATGGGCGGGGTGTTGGGCAGCATCACGGCCACCGTGTCCTGGTGGCCGATGCCCGCGCGCTGCAGCGCGCTGGCGAGCTGGCGGCAACGGGTGTAGGTCTGGGCCCAGCTCTGGCGCAGCTTGCCGTGCACGACGGCCAGCCGGTCGGGGTACACCTCGGCGGCGCGCTCGAGGAAGGCGAGCGGGGTCAGCGGCGCGAAGTTGGCGCCGGTGCGGGGCAGGTCCTGGTCGTAGATCGAAGTCATGGCAGTGTCCGGGTGTCGAAGGTGGCAGTGTCGTTGTATTTCAGCCGGCCAGCAGGCGCTGCATCAGGTCGGGCGTGCTGTGCGCCTGGTACTTGCGCATGAGCCGGGCGCGGTAGATCTCGACCGTGCGATGGCTGATGGCCAGCGCCTTGCCGATCTGTTTGCTGGTCATGCCGTCCATGAGGAAGGCCGCCACCTCGCGCTCGCGCGGCGTCAGCTCGGCCTTCACCGTGCGGCTCGCGCTGAGGTCTTCGAAGCTCCAGATGCCCGCCGCGTGCGGCGAGGCGCGTTGCAGCGCGCGGCCGGTCACATGGCACCAGAAGGTCTCGCCTTGCTGCGGGCCGCTCACGCGCTTCATGATGCGGTTGTCCGCGTAGGTGCCGCTGCGGCCCAGCAGCGGCGCCATGCGCTCGCCGATGCGCTCGTACTCGTCGGCGCTGGGGTAAAGGATCTGGAAGCTCTGGCCCACGAGCTGCTCGCGCGTGGCGCCGAACATCTCGCACAGCACCTGGTTGCAATCCACCATGATGCGTTGCCGGGACAGGGCCAAGCCCACGGGCGCGAGGTCGAAGGCGAGGCGGTAGTCGATCTCCATGGCGGCTCAGGTGAGGGTTTGGCTTTACGAAATACTACGTATGTGGTTACGTAGTATCGTAGCGGTTTCCACGGTTCAACCCAGGAGACACCGACGTGAACAAGATTTTCCCGAACGCGGACGCCGCGCTCAAAGGCATCGTGGCCGACGGCCAGTTGCTCGCCGTCGGAGGCTTCGGCCTTTGCGGCATTCCCGAGGCCCTGATCGACGCGCTGCGCGACAGCGGCGCGAAGAACCTCACCGTGATCTCCAACAACGCAGGTGTCGACGGCTTCGGCCTGGGCAAGTTGCTGGAGACGCGCCAGATCAGCAAGATGATCTCCAGCTACGTGGGCGAGAACAAGGAGTTCGAGCGCCAGTACCTGGCCGGTGAACTGCAACTCGAATTCACGCCGCAGGGCACGCTGGCCGAGAAGCTGCGCGCCGGCGGTGCGGGCATCCCGGCCTTCTTCACCAAGACCGGTGTGGGCACCCTGGTGGCCGAAGGCAAGGAGCTGCGCGAGTTCGACGGCGAGACCTACGTGATGGAGCGCTCGCTGGTGCCCGACGTGGCATTGGTGAAGGCGCACCGCGCCGACAAGTCCGGCAACCTGCAGTTCCGCCTGACCGCGCGCAACTTCAACCCCGCCGCGGCCATGGCCGGCAAGATCTGCGTGGTCGAGGTCGAGGAGGTCGTCGAGACCGGTGCGATCGACCCGGACCAGATCCACCTGCCCGGCATCTACGTGCACCGCATCGTGCACAACGCGAACCCCGAGAAGCGCATCGAGAAGCGCACCATCACCGAGAAAGCTGGAGCCTGACCATGCCCTGGACCCAAGACCAAATGGCCGCCCGCGCGGCGCAAGAACTCGAAGACGGTTTCTACGTGAACCT
>Ga0247823_10002203_pt1 | contig 16136 bp, 16 predicted proteins | sample 13C_PalmiticAcid_2_FD_192426 | JGI IMG/M metagenome (GOLD analysis project Ga0247823, IMG submission 192426) | Soil microbial communities from agricultural site in Penn Yan, New York, United States - 13C_PalmiticAcid_Day30 | ecosystem: Environmental > Terrestrial > Soil > Agricultural land...
GGTGGGAGGCATCCTATAGAAGTCGGCAGGGGGCATTTTCTCGCTCTTCTCACTACTAGGCGGGTAGATAAAACTGGCAGATTGCCATCGGCTTGACACATAATAGCATATCAATAAGCTGCGGACCATGTGGCTCTTTCCCATGCCATATTTAGTAAAGCATGGTAGACGGTGTGGGAAAACAGGCCGAACTGCCAAATATGACCCTGAATTCCCGTCCGTTTTGGGATCTGCTGATTGCTTTCGTTTGAATACCACGCTGCCGATGGTGGGCCTTGCGAGGCGCGGCTTCGGATAACCGGTCACAGACAGTTAACGTCGGCGTGTGACCACCGGGAGTGCCACATGTAGACCATGCCTCGAGCAGTCACCGATCAATAATCAAACGGAGACGGTGCACACGGCGTTGACATGATATTTTCCCAAGGGTTGTCCTGCACAGAGCAGTCCTGCACAGAGCAGCATGCAGCGAATATGTGCGAGATGGTTGAAGCACGTCTATTTTATGATCTAGGCTCAGGTCGCTCCGGGCCACCTCATCAGCTCGAGGCGGACATTTGCATCGGCAAGACGCGCGGTGTCCCTGACGACCTAATGCTTCTACCCGACGTGGAGATGAAAGGCATAACAGCTCGCAGAGTCCTATCAAGATGTCCTCGGCTTCTTCGTCCCGACCTTGGTGGGAACGGCGTCGATTTTGGTCTCGAGAAACTTGAAAGACTGGGCCTCCCGAAGCCAGGTGACCTCAATAGGCGCTACGTGCTCGCGCACAAAGTCGACGAGCCCTTTGGCCTGTGGAGCGTCTTCCCGCAGCGCAATGCTGGAGACACGGGGAATTCCAAGAGCTGCGCTCAGTCGGTCTTCGCAAGCCTTGGAGAAGCCGACTAGCCGGGTGGCTTTGTCGGTGGTCTGTGACTGCGCGGCAAGGGCCACCATCTGAGGGAAATGGCAATGGAAGGCTGAGGACTGGCCGGAGCGGGCCACGAAGACGACTGCGTAAGGTCTGCTGTCCGCGCTGGAGTCTGGTTCTTCTTGCTTGAACGGCACCTCTTTGGGTGATGGCCCGGGCTTGCCCTTGCTGGACATGGCTTGCAAGGTGCGGGAGATTTTAGAAAGCCCTAGATCAACATGGCTGACCAGTTCTGGCACAGGGGGCGCAGGAGAAGCTGTCGTTACCGCTGCCAGGGCTGTGTCATTATCAGCGTTTTGGCGCCGTTTTCGTTTTCCCTTGGACGGAGTGATAAAGGTCCTGCGGTGGTTCCCCAGAGGAGCCAGAAGCCTGTGTGGGAATGTTGTCAGAAGACGCAACCCTCAACTGAGCGAGGTCTCGGACAGGCTTACTGGCAGAGGAGCTCGAGGATGGCATCTTGGTCGTCCTGGCTTATCTGCGGCCTGCCTTTGTTAGTCAGCATACGGGTTCGCATATTTGAACTTGGAAGTATGAGGAGGCTTTCTGACCATTCGACGGCGGAATAGGGTGTGTCGAGTGTGTGCACGATCCTCTTGCGCTCCATTGCAACACTGTTACCGTCCCGGCCTAACGACCACTGTATCACAAACCAACTCTCGAGTCCGAGTCCGTGACAAAGCGCTCGATGTTGGGGCCGATGCTGGGCAACCGCTAGCCTGTTGGCGGTTTGGAGCAGGATCCCGAGTTCTGACTGAGCGCCGCAACCGCAATTGTGCACCGTCCAGTCACAGTTGAACCCGGCACGGCTCGAGGGAATACACACAATCGCGCTTTGCTATCTTGCTGCTGCCCTTTTTTTTTTTTTTTTTAGCGCATCAACATCAGGCTGCTGGGGTGATGGGTCTGATGGGTTCGCATGGATCGCCGGGGGCTGCTCGATGTGGAATCATAAACATCATCAACACGAAAAAATCGTGGGTGACAAGGGTCTTGCGTTTGCCATGCCGGCTCGTCCCATCTGCACATCCTAGATCGGGTCCACAGAATCCACTCGTTTGGGCGCAATCCTTGCTTCAGGATGATCTGCATCGATAACCGAGCGCCGGCGCCGCGTCAACTCCTTTCAGACAAAAAAGAGGGTACACCAAATCCACCTCCCAGCTCTTTCCCCAAATACGCCCAAAGTTTTGTTGAAACAAGGCGAGTTGTAGGTTCTACCCCGGCACTATTTTGTTCTTCTTCCTTTTCTCTTCTCTTGCTCCTTCGCTCTTTCTTCTTCTTTTGATTTCAGGATACCTGCGTAGAGGAGGAGAGCGAATGAAGACACCCGATCAGTCCTCAGTTTTGTGTACCGTTTTCTTTTGTGACGAAGGGAGGGCAACCGCCGCTTCTACACACTGTATGGACACGATGTACCTGACGTGGAAGGGCTCGAAGAAGACGGTTTTGATTCACCTTAGCTTCAAGGAAGGCTCTCGTGGGCTTTCGATCGCTGTAGCAAAAGAAAAGCGATATTTGGTTTCGGCCTCTTGATGGCTCGACCCTGCCCATGCATGACCGATTATGTTCGGTACTAGCTCAGGTACGTCATCAGCAGACCTCAGCAAGCGAGCATCCGTGTTCCCATCGCTCCCTTAACTGGGTCTTGAAGCTGTTCCATGTGTCGTGTGGGTCTTGGATGTAGGGCTGAAACGCCCACCTGCAAAGGCCAGAGGGCGACGCTGTGGTCAATCCGGAGAAGGCAGGGCTGTGAGCGAGGAAGCGAGTCTTTGAACAGGGGCATTCTTGGGCTCCCAGTGCCACCAATCAAGTTTGGGACTGGGCATCTTTCTAAACAAAAGAAAGACGAAGAATCGGGAGAATATTTTTCAGGCATGCTCTCTCGATTTGATATTCCTTTACCCAACCCCAAGCTTTGTTGAGGGACCGTCAGGGCAGGCGTGCTGCGTCAACGTGAAGCTGGAGCAGGGCAGCTCTGTCACCTCACTTGGTCCACACCCTCCCCGCACCACACCCCGCAGCGGCGCTGCCCCCCATCGTCCCGCTCTGTTCCCGCCATTCCCATCCTCACCCGCCTGGCGCTGCGGGACCCGCGACACTGGACTAGGTGCCTTCAGCCTTACCACAATAAAACCATCGCCAGCGTTGCAGAGCATCAGATACACTTGTGGTAGCAGCAGAGCGTTCCTCTCGCCCACATTTCTCGCGCGCTGTTTGCTTTTCTCCAGGTATGTGTTGATTTACTTTTTCTTGCCAATCTGCATTTTCCCGCTGTCTGCCCTGTCAACAAGGCGGGTGCCTGCGGTTGCTGCAAACCGATCCAGCACCGGGGCTCAGGTCCCCAATCGATCTCCCACTTGCGTCAGTGCTTCCGCCAACCGAGCCGAGCTTCCATACCCGTGGACCTCCCCTGTTCCATTCTCCCCACCTCCACACCTCCCAACCCCAGCTCCCAACAACCTGGAAGCACCAAACCAAGCACCGAGGACGGCAGGCCCAGGGCGGAGACAAAAAGAACATCAAGCAGCACCGCGGAAGAGCGACAGGCCGGCGTGCCGAGATTCTTCGACTCATTCCCAAGCGGTTGGTTGCTTCGGTCCTCTTTGTCCTTTTCCTGCGTCTTTGCCAACGCGTCCATCAATCTGGGGGTTTCAAAGCGGAGCCTGCTGCACTGTCGCTGCGCAAGCTGTTGGCTTTGGCTTTGGCTGCCTGTCGCGTCTGCCTTTTTCCCCAGGGCAGCACAACCTGCCTGCCTGCCTGCCTGCATCCTGGAGCCACAACCCCCCAGGCCAACCCAGCAAGCATCCACCCCCACCTTATTGGGCCATGCACCTATCACAAAACACCACCACATGCTAACAACTGCGACATCAAGAAGCTGCCACCGAGCTTCCCCGAGCGGAGCTCACCCGTCTGCGGAGCTCAAGCCGCCTTTCCCAGGTTTTCCCTCCGCTCAAACCCGATGGCTCAAGCTTCGACAGCCGACCCGTCGAGAGAACGCGCTGTCTCCTCCGAGCCTTGCTCAACCCGCCCCAATCCCTTCGACGACGGCGACCTCCTCTCCTCCCGCAAGCGCCGTCGTACCTCCTTGGCCAGCGACTCTCGAAGCCGGTCGACCGAGACCCTCGATTCTTCCCCAAGATCACCCGTCACGGGCACGCCGGCGCCCGATCCGGGCAGCGATTCGGCCATGAAGATCGACTCTGAGCCTGCCATCCCCGCCACACCCGAAGCACAGCAAATCGACACCGAGCCTGCCTCGGAGCTGCGTTCCAGCCGCGTCACAATAAATGTGCGGACGCCATCACATAATCTCGAGGCGATCCCCTCGTCGGCTTCATCGCCCTCTCCTACGGGTGCTACCCCGCCGCCTCCAACATCCCCAGATGCCGTCAAAACGAACATGGGGGACCCCGGGGAGGATATCCCGGTGAACGGTGCGACAGTCGACATTCCCGTGCCGTCAAGGTCGGAAAGCGGAAGCCCGCCAATCGAAATTATCTCGGTGAGCGCAGACGATGACGAGTATTTTGACGACGACGAGCCTATCACCACGCTGGACGATATTGGCCGGTCCCTGATCTATGACCCTACCGTCTCATTCCCTTTCCACGACACCGCAGAGACATTTCTTGAGACCGTGGTCAGGTTGCTGCAATACCTGCCGACCCGTAAGCACACCCCCGCTCCTTTCGCGACCGTGGTGGGCAGCACTGACATGGATCTTAAAGACGAACAAGTACCCCACGCCTTCATCGAATGGATAGACAAGTATCTCGACTACGTCAAAAACGCACTTCCCCGCGCCGTCGAGGACTCCTACTATTCGTACCGGGAGATGTGGCAGGCTGTGCCCCATTTAGTCCTCCACATGGTCAACCGAAAGTGAGTCCCCTCGCTGAGATCTGGGCATGGCGACGAAAAGCTAACCTGCACTGTAGGGCTGCCTACCCGCGGGCCAAGGACCTTCGACAGGACATATTTGCCTTTTACAGGTCATTCGCCCAGCTGACGGCCTTCTTTGTCGAATTTGATCTCCGCGTCATGCGGAACCCAGCCTTGTCCGACGAAGCGTGTTCTCAGAAACTGGCATCCCCGCCCTACGTCCACGCTCTTGGCATGCTCATACGCCGAGAAGAGGTGACGTTGCACACTTCACATCTTCGCAATGGGGATGAGGATTGGAGCTACATCGCAGAGATTCCTCCCCTTCTCGAAGCATTCCAGAACTGCTCACCACTCCAAGGCGGCTCCCTCGCAGAGCTGAGACAGCTGGGCCTGGCCGAGCTTCGTCTTGTGTCTCAGTTCCCAAAGCCCGTCACCGACAGCCTCGGGAGCATATGCCTCGTCGCTGGGGGTATCTTGAAGTACGTCTTCCGCAGGGCGCAGTACCCTGGCCAGCAAGACACGGAGCCCACTAGGCGCGCCATTGGCCGTATGTATCCCTTCTTCACGACCATGTCAGCCATGCTGTCGGACATGTTTGACAAGCACCTCAATCAGCTCTCGTCCGAGGGCACCGGAAACCTTATCGAAGGACTGACAGAGATTTATCAAACCTGTCTCGCTACGACCGGCGTCGTCCCTCTGGAAATCATCAACCAGCATCTCCAAGCACACCCCCTCATTGCCGGGAACAGCCACATGCCAGAAGCAATGGCCTACTACTGGAAGTTCACCCACTTCGTCAGGCTCATCCGGTCTGGGCAGATGCAGCTGCGCGTCATGGCCGTGAGTACCATGTGCGTCGATCTGGTTGCCCTGTACCGCAAGAACTCGGAACCGTTCGGCGACGACGCCACCGCTGCACTCTTGCAATACATCGCCGAGTTCCTCCTCAAGACAGGGCTGGTCAACTACATCCTGGGACCGACGTGTCATCCGGAAATCACCCTTGAAAGCAGCAACATCATTGGCTTTCTGGTCGTCTCGAACACGTATTCGCGCGCGCACACAGACACTCTATGGCAGACGGTCACGTCGACACAGGATCCTCGGGTATCGGACGCGCTCATCCGCATGATGGGCCGCATCTCCAATCTCTACTCCCAGGACTCCCTGATGTACTTTCTCCTAAAGCTGAACACGGTGCCCGTGGAAGTGTTCAGCTCGACTACACGGGAGTTTTGCGACCTGGTTCTTAAGCAAGTCCTCAGCCGATTCCCGGACAGCCTCCTCACCGACCCCGCGCCGTTCGATCTGTGCATTCGCCTGATCCGTCAGTCATCGGGCTTCGGGCCGCAGTCTCCAGTTGCCTACCCCGACATCCAGCAATTTGCGATCCAGAAGTTTGACAGCGTTCTGAACCACGGGCCCGACCAAGAGGGCCGCTGGAAGATTTACCATGACTGCCTGAATGACATTGCCGAGCACTCATCGTCCACCCTAGGAAGTCTCTGGGTCCTTAAGATGGCCACCCGTTTCTACCACGGTCGGGACCTGCATGAGTTGGCTTCCGCGCATGACCTGACGAGGCTCCTGATCGATGAGCTTGCAGCTGCGGTTCCTGCTGCAAGAGCTGCCGGCTTCCCCGCCGTCATCAGTGGGGCGCAGAACGCCCCTCGAAAGGAGCTCCTCATGTCTTTGATATTCCAGGAGCCCATGTCCATCACGACCGATCTTGGAACGAAGCTCTGGGACCTTCTTGTGGGTCCAAAAGCTGCGTGCCAGGAGGACCGGGACGTTGCGTGGCAGATTCTGACCATTGCAATGAAGCGGAGCCAGGGCGGCAATCCCTTTACGTCAACCTGCTTTGCCGAATATCTCCCTGCTCTGGACCCCAAGCTTTTCTGCCTGGGTGCCCTTGATTTCGTTCGTGAGAGCGTCATACCCCTGGTAAACGACGCGGCCAGCATTGTGCTCGACGACGACGACAACCCCCGCCACTCAGGGATCGAGATGCTGTGGCGGATGGCCCTGACCGCACCGACAGGCACAGTCGAGCAGCGAGCGATTCAAACGCTGGTTCATGATGTCTACATTGACAGCCGGTCCATCCAGTCGTTCTCGCACTACAGAGCTCGGAAAGTGCATCTGGCCCTTGTTGCCCGCTGCCTTGATCAGCTTTCTTCGGCAGCCTCGAGGCTGAAGTCCTTTGCTGATGGCACTGCAAACAGTGATGACGACTCCATGGTTCTGGTTGCTACAGACCAACAAATCCATGAGCAGGAGCTTCTGTTCGTCCGGTCCCTGGCCGTCCTGCGAGAGTTCCATCATCTTCACCAACAAAGGCCGGAGTTCTCTGCGCCCGACATGAGGTCGCTCATTCTCGACTCCCCAAAGGACGTCGAGGGTGAGTCGGCAGAGCTGAAGTACCAGTCATTCGATGGCGATAGCCAGACCGTGGTCATGCCCCTGAACATTGGCAAGCGCAATACCGCCGCCTCGCTACTTGCAAGCCTGCGAGAAGCCACAGGTTTCGAAAGCTATCGAATCTACTATCGCGGTCGGCCCTTTGTCCCACAGGAAAGCGACATTTGCAAATCTCTTGAAGACCTGCAAATCCACAACGGCATCATCCTGGTCAAAAAGGAGCCCGAGGCCCCTGCATCGCCGAGGGTTCCCCAGGGCGCGTCTCCGGTGGAGGTTGAGATTCTGCGCCATTTCGACGAGCTGTGGGAATACCTCTCCATGGACCAAGAGCTCGCTCGCGAGGTGAAGAGCCCTGTCAATAACTTTGTTTCTGGATTGTTAGTACTGACTATGACGTTTATAGATTTATGGCTTCTTGGCCAAACTCCCCACGGACGAGAAGGTCCTGAAAGCCATCGACAATTCTTCGCTCTCTCATACGGACATCTTCCCTCTGGGCCAGCCATTCAAGTCGCTGTATGCGGTTCATGCCCTCAGGGAGTATCTCGGTTCCTGCCAGCCAAGGTCCACAACCTCCGGGGTCATTGACCTGCTGCTTCCTGAGGCCGGTGGGGGTTCTAGTGCGCGTGAAGCCTCTCTGATTCGAGCCATGTCTCTCGTCGTCATGGCAATCTCGGATCCTCAGGTTGCCGCCCAGTGCCCAAACCGGGAGCTCCAAATCGAGCTTGTTTCTGCTCTTGTGGAGCTGTTCGTTTCTCTTCTTGGAGGTAACTGTTCCCCAAGCCTAACATTGTTTTCCTTTAATTTCAGCTACTGATGCAGGATGTTTAGATCCCGGACTTCCGGCGTCAACGGCTCAGTTTCTTGACGCCCCCTTATTCGGCCGCCTGCTAGCTATCCTTTCGGTCGCCGTCTCAGCAAACTCCACAAAGAACGCTACCAAGCATGTATCTCTCTGCCTGCAAAGCATTCTGGGGTCTTGCTCCATGAGCGATAGCTTCATGACAGCCTTCTGTGTCCACCCAGAAGTTCCTCGGATTTTTGAAGACCTCCTTCTCAACGATCCGCGGGCAGTCGTCAGGCAAAACACTGCACTGCTCATTCGTCAGAAGACTGTCACGGTTGCCGAAGGTGAAAGGTGCGGACACTTTGCCTGCCTCCTCTCCTTGCCTCTTCTTGATTGCATAGATTCTAACACTTGTTCATCCAAAGCCTCCAAACCGCGACTCCTACCATTCAGAGATTCAGGGACTTCTTCTGGGCCCTAATCTCGCGCCTCGTGGGACCAGCAGTCTCCAGCACTGGTACCTCGGCAGAGGTTCTCGACCTGTGTTACGACATGCTCCAGACACTGCAAGAAGCGCAGCCCGAAACACTCGATCTCGAGCAGCTCTCGGATGACTGGTTTAGCTTGCTTCTAGACTACACGACAACCGAGGTGCGTTTGAAAACCTTGAAACCTCATGGACGCTGGATTTTAACTTGTGCTTCAGGATCTGACCAGGCCTGCCAAAGTTGACGTTGTTGCGGCTGGTCTCATTCGTCTTTTGCATGCTATCGTATGCAAAGGTACCGATCGAGTCGGCCGAGAGGTGTTTCCTGCGAGGTCAGTATTTTCGTTGGTGTCGAATAGGGAGCGAATCCTGACTGACTAGTTTGCAGGGGTGTTGGTCGCAAAATCTTCTGGAAGCACCTTTTCCCGCCGCGTGAGGAAGCCGCAAGGGAGTTTGGACCCGGCCGCCCGGTAGCCTGTCCTCAAACACGGGGCTGGCTAATGGAGATCATCTTTACTCTTGTCAAAGATGACCCGACCCAGCTCATGTGGCTCCTTGAGGACATGGACGACTTGGTCCCGGTTTATCCGGAGCAAGAAAGTGGTGAGTGATGCCATTCGGATATTGGTTGGGGTAGATCTTGCTGACCTGTTAGGCGACTTCTATGCGTACGAGCTCCCTCAGCAGTTCGAGAGGGCAAAGGCCATCAGAGCGCCGTGTGGCTATCCCGGCCTACGGAACCTGTCCAACACTTGCTACTTTAACTCGTTGTTGACGCAACTGTTCATGAACGTCGACTTTCGTGAGTTTATGCTGGGAGCTACCGTCCGGGATCGCCAGTACAGCCAGAGCCTGCTTTTCCAGACGCAAAAGCTTTTCGGGTTTCTGCAGGATAGTGTCCGCCCATTCATCAATCCCGACGAATGTGTCGCCAGCATCAAGACCTACGAAGACACGCAGATCGACGTCGTCATCCAGATGGACGTCGATGAGTTCTACAATCTCCTGTTCGACCGCTGGGAGGGGCAATTCCTGACGAGCGAGGAGAAAAATCGCTTCCGTTCCTTTTTCGGTGGCCAGCTCGTCCAACAAGTCCGCTCACAAGAATGCGAACATGTGTCCGAAAGGCTTGAGCCTTTCTCGGCAATTCAATGCGACATCAAAGGGAAGAGCTCATTGCAGGAAAGCCTGCAGGCTTACGTCGATGGTGAAATAATGGAGGGCGGTATGTAACACCCTCTCCTCCGCAACTCGCGTTTTTTGGCCTCTTACTCACAGAAGATAGACAACAAGTACAAGTGCTCTACCTGCGACCGTCATGTCGACGCTGTCAAGAGGTTTGAAAACCGTCTCTCTTCCCCTTTACAGTCTCTCTAACCGCTGGAACAGGGCGTGTCTCAAGGACATCCCAGACAATCTCATCTTCCACCTCAAGCGCTTCGACTTCAACCTCCGGACCATGCAGCGGAACAAGATCAATGACTATTTTGCATTCCCGGACAAGATTGACATGCGGCCGTACACCATCGACTATCTCAGCGACCCTGCCGGAGACGAGCCCGAAGACATTTTCGAGCTTGTCGGCGTCCTCGTTCATACCGGAACAGCCGAGTCAGGTCACTATTATTCATACATTCGGGAGCGGCCAACGGAAGGCGACACGCCAACGTGGGTCGAGTTCAATGATGAGACGGTCAGCCCCTGGGATCCTGCCTCCATGGCGAACTCTTGCTTTGGAGGTCCAGATTACCAGTCGCAATTTCAGGCAAGCAATGCGATCTTTGAGAAGCAATACAGCGCCTACATGTTGTTTTATCAGAGGTCATCGTCACTCTCCAAAAACCAGGCGGCTCTGCGACGGTCCGGACGGTCAACCCCCCTGAGCGTGGAGGTTCCTGACGACATCAACGAATACATCTACGAAGAGAACGCCTGGCTGCTTCGGAGACATTGCCTCTTTGATCCGTCCCAGATTCAGTTTGTCTGCTTGGCTCTTTACCAGCTGAAAAGCCTACATTCGGGCGGATGCTCCCCCGATCATGCTCTCGAGATGCAGGCGCTTACGATGGCTCTGAGCCACCTTGACCAGGTTGCGTCACGCACAAAAGACATCCCGGACTTTCACAATCTGATCGGCCGAGTCCAGACCATGGTCGAGAACTGTGCCCACTGCAGTCTCGGCGTTTATGACTACTTCAGCCGGTATGGCTTCACGCTTCGAATGATGCTCCAGAGGAACATAGATGAGGATGTTCGGCAGGCGACGGGCACGTTCGTGATCCAGGTCATCAAACTCATCAAGGCTCGCGTGCCGGCACAGTACGGAGTCCCGGTTTTGGACGCAGAAGACGAGGAGGATGACGATGAGGATGATTTCGACCCTCAGGTGACTGTCATCGCGGGCATGATGCGCATTTTCGAGCTCCTGTGGCAAGGTTTCCACTTGAACCTGCGCTCCTGGCATGAAGTTTTTGACTTCATGCTGTCCTTCGTCAGGCTGGGACGCCATGAGCTGGCGGCCTTCCTGCAGCAGCAGCACTTCCTCAAGTGGCTCTTGTGGATCATTTGGGCGGACACTCACGCCGAAGCGTTCCTATCGCCCCAGTTCGTCAAGATGGTGAGTGTGGTATCAAGGAGGTTACCAAACCGGCCACCGTCGTACGAGACGATCATCGCGCTCTTGGACTTTCTGCTGGCCAATGTGCGGCTCACGTACAACGCCGGTGGGCACCCGACTGGTGTACCCAGCGCCAGAGAGCGAGTCAAGCTCAACGCCGACTTGAGCCAGCCGTTCGACGTTACAAAGGCGGAGACTGATGTCATTCATCAAATGGGTCCTAGAACCATCCCCGTCAACACCTTTGCGGACAGACTCATCTCGATTGCTCAGAATCCAGCCTCGACTCACTCAATCATTGGTAACCTCATCAAGCAGAGCCGCCCGATGGAGAACGGTGTTTTCCACACGCTTCTCCATCGAATCACGGGGCAGATCGGCAATAGCGTCGCGCCGTACCTGCGTGCCGGCTCAGTTTTCTGCCGGGTCGCAAGTGATGCGGATCTGATCAACGAGCTAGTTAAGCACGTCTCACAACAGTCCGTGTGTCTGCAGAACGCTGAAGGGAAGGCATTTTTGAACTTCCTCCGAGAGACGTTTGATGGTCCACGAGAGAGGTCCGGGGAGACGGCGCACCAGGTCATGATGGTCGGACTTGAGAACGTGCTGGAATGGGCACCCGCCATGCTGGGCTACTTCGACACATCAGTCATCGACGGGACGGAGATGTTCTTGCAAGAGAAGATCTTCCAGTACCGCAATTTTCGGCCATCTGACAACGAGGAGTCGGAAGAGGAGCGGGTGCTGGCCGAGAAGATGAGGATGACGGCCCGAGCCCTGGGGATGCGCTGCCTCTGCTACTTGCGCGAGAACTACGTCCAGCGCAACTCGGAGGTGACGGAGCGGGCTGTCGGCGGCCTGCAGCGAGTGGTGAAGCAGTGCAGCAGGTACTTCAACCTGAAGGAACCGGAGGAAGATGAGGAGGCGCACGCCTTCATGCAACTCAGCCAGAGTAAGTAGTCGCATCCTCCCGCAACCGTTTTCCCCTCTCAATCATCACGGGAAAGTGTGCTAATAATGAAACAGGCGTCCTGGAAACAGTGGCGGGGCTCATGGTCGTCGATGAGCTGGAGGAAGACGGCTCGGGTATGTATTACAGCGACGACTCGAGCGTCGCGTCGAGCAACACGGCCGGCTGATGACCGGGTCCCTGCAGACTGGGAGAATTCGCCGGTATGGCTCGCCCAGCTCGAAGAACTGGGAGCAAGCGAAGTGCGGGCAGGGGAAGTGTAGGGAATGCGGAAGTGCGACACGGGCGTCCAACATTACGATTTTGCCGCTCCCGAGCGCCACCTCTTCTTTGCCCTCGTCGAAGGGTATCAAGGCAATGCGCATGGACATGATGACACAACGAGATTACGACAATGATCAGGGAAGGTTCGGCAAGCTTCTTGCAAGGAAGCACTCATGAGGATGGCCACATTCAGGGGGGTGCATTGGGTGCGGCAATACGAGCACAACACGGAAGGCGTCATTTTTGTCCTTGGTGCGGCGGCGTCTGGGAGAAAACCAGGGATGGATATGGACATTGAGCATTGAATGATTTGCATTCTCAACACCGCCCGACAAGGGTGGGCTTCTCCTTGACTCAGGGCAACGGGGAATCTCGGAACGGATAGAGGAAAGGGTTTGGGTCCGGTCTGGTCGGGGTCAGGTCGGGTGGGTTACTTGTATTGTTTAGTAGATTGATTGCACCGTTCGGGAGGAAGGTTTTCATAGATGGATGGCCGGCTACTGGGCATGGAAGGCGTGGCTGGGCTGACATTGGCTTCCTCTTTACAGAGTATTGATGCTGGGTTTTGGTATTTCTGGTGGTTTTCGGGTCGTACATGACCTGGGAATAGGACTACGGAGTCTAAGTAGGCAGCATCGAGTCGTGCAAATATCCGTGGCTGACATTTGCAGTGTGTTTCCCGTGGAAGAACCTGAGCAGTTGTTGGTTGTGGAAAGGGGACCATCGGAATTGTCGTCTCTTCTGCTCCGCTCTCTTCCCGAAGTTCCCCATCGAGGCTCTCGTTCAACATTGAAAGCCACCGCTAGGTTCGGATTGGCTTTCGGATGCTTTCTGCAAGCTGACTGGCTGCTCTCTCAAGATCCGAAACTGCATCTCTTCAGAGATCAGATCCCGAACAACAAACAGAAACAAAAAAAACGGCAATCGGCGATGGCGAGCTGTTGGAGTAAAAATAGCTGCCCCCTCGTGCTGTGATGTCGTTGGCTGCTTGGCTGCTCCCAGGTCCAGTTTAAACGCCCGGCCATTGGATTGGCGGGATTGGCGGGATTGACGAGATCCGAGAGAAGCTTAGCCTGATACGAAGCAGAAGACGCACGCTAAAAGATCGCGAATGGTCTGTGCACTGGTGCCCCGCGGGAGATGACAGGCTGGAATGAGTGGGCCCTGAAATAGCTCGACCAGGGGCAAGGCGTTAACCGCCGGCCCTGGACAGGGTTCTTTCCGCAAGCCACTTCTTTCCAGGTGTTCTTTGTGGGGGATTCCAGGTTGGGTTGGCTCGTCACCCATCACATCAGCGCAGCCTAGTGCATGTGTCCCTTCTCGAATTCCTCTCCCGTCGTTCTCGGCCTTCCCTTAAGCTCAAGACGGATGAATGGATGATGGATGATGGATGATGGTGCAACTATTTGACTACAATGGGGTTTTGAGGTGTTGTCTTTCAATCTCTCTTCAACCGTCTGATAAAAACTACATCGCAAGTCGAGACTTGTGCATCTTCAACTCCAACCTTCCAAAAGGCCATGCGGGGCGGCCTGGGTGGTCGCCCACTCACAGGCCAACACCCTGCCGACCAACCCTTGTCCACTGCGACGCTATTGCAGAGGCTTCTTCCTTTCCCGGGACTTGTCACACATCACACAACGTGCATGACGCCTCGTTGCCCAAAGACCATGGCCAACAGCATCCCGCAGCACACACGGCGCACGCACGCACCACGCGGGGGAAACACGGTGATGAGATGCTACTTATTTTGGACGGACCCGTCCGGGCGGGAAGCTGCTTGTGCAACGACGTGAAACCCAGACACCACCCAAAGGTGTCTCGTTTCATCTCTTTTGTTGTTCATCACGGCTGATAGCCGCCCAGTCTTTTTTTATCGGCCCAGGGCTGGCATCACGTCCCCTTTCATTACGGGCTATCATTGTTTCATTCTTTGTTTGGAAACATCAGTTTGCGTGTTTCCTAGTCCCGACCCTGTGTCCAAATTGGGTCTTGAAACAGGGCCTTGGGGTGCCATGCCAGATGGTGGTGTGCAGGAAGCTTCGTTTATAACTATTCGGCATGTTTGTCTTGGTTCCTTTCTCGAAGGACTGCGTTTGAGGCTCCGAGGCTGTCACCCACACCCACACCCACACCCGGCCAACTGGGTCATCCTTCAAGCAACCCATCTCTTGGCTGCTTGTTCGCGTCAGGGGTCTTGTCCTCATAACCTCACCCATCCCAGTCTGGCTTTTGACCTGTCACTATCTTTCTGTTGTCTGTGTGCCAAGCACTCGGACCCAGCCGCCAACATGTCATTCTCTCCGTGTCTCAGGGGCCGCATCTCTTCGCCTCTCGAAGCCGGTCCCTCAGTTGCCGAAGGCCACCACCTCCCCAGCCACGTCAACGAGGCCTTGGAATATGCGTCGAAGCGGTTAGGGAGGAAGGCCGCGCATATCACCCTCTTGGCTGTCCGTCGGGACTACCAGCTACCGACCTCGCCGATTGCCTCCCCAACATTTACCCCTGGACCTGGGTCACTCCCCGTCTCAGCCACGAGCACGCCTTCAAGGACTACCTTTCCCACCACTTCGAGGATAGAAGCCCTCAAGCAGCTCGTGCGGCCGAACAACAACTCGGCGGAAGGGCAAATACGGGAGAGGATAGTCCACGTTCATCTGGACCAGCTCCGCAATGGCACCGCATCACCTGCTTTCAGCGAGGCCTCGGCATTCTCGGCTTCGACAGTCTCCTCGGCATCGACCGTCGATTCAACATTCAGCCAACGGGTACGATGGCCGGGCAGTCCAACGACATACGGGAGTGTGCCCGTAACGCCAGCTACTCCGTTTTCAATCATGTCTTCGTCTTCGGGGCTGGATGGAAACGGTGCAGTGTCTCGCGTCAACACCCAAGACTCGACCCAGTTTGGGATGAAGCTCGTCTACACACACCCGTTGAGCCCACGGGAAGAGAAGGTCCTCACCCAGGCCCTCGAGAAGGCGGCGAAGAAGTTCAAGCTAGAGTATGTGCCCTCTTAGCCCGCTGCAGTAACCAGGCGACGCTGACCCGCCTCAACAGCCCCAGCTGGCTCCCTCAAGCCGTCTCCCCTTCCGCGATTGGACTCCCAGTCGATCTCATGCTGAAATCGACCGCCCAAAACGAACCGCTCTTCTCATCAGACCATCTCACGCTCTTGTCGCTTGACCACACGTACACGTTCCGCACCGCCCTCCAGGCCTACGCCCGCACCAAGGCCATTTGCCGTCTCGAAGATGCAGTCGACGAGCTGCGCCGCCTGTTTCTTGCCAACGCCCGCCAGCCACTGCGCAAGAGCGCGCTCCTGGCCGCATACCGCTGGCTTGACCCAGTCAACGATGGTGCTTTGGCCGACGTCTGCCGCATGTACGAGCGGGCATATGGAGGCATTACAAGGGAGAGTGGCGTTGAGAATGACATTGACCCAACGCCAGCCTGGCCGCTTGCCGAGAGCGACTGCGAGGGTGAAGTTATTGCGCGGCCATTGGCAAAGAGAATGGGCATGTCGTTGCAAACAAGACCAAGGAGTGAGGATTACAACCAGGAACAACCCGAACTGGGAATGGAGTCTGCGGTGACCGATTTGACCGAGGCCCTTGACAAGGAGATCTTCCTTTCCAGCACCGATCTGGACCGGGACGACGAATCCGAGCTTGACGCAATCGAAGCCTGGTACCGCGAGATTCAGATCCAAAACGACGTGCCAACCGTCGAAATCCACCCCCTACGCTCCCATCCCGCCACAACCACAGCAGTGGTCCAGATACTGCC
>Ga0247823_10002204_pt1 | contig 16136 bp, 8 predicted proteins | sample 13C_PalmiticAcid_2_FD_192426 | JGI IMG/M metagenome (GOLD analysis project Ga0247823, IMG submission 192426) | Soil microbial communities from agricultural site in Penn Yan, New York, United States - 13C_PalmiticAcid_Day30 | ecosystem: Environmental > Terrestrial > Soil > Agricultural land...
TCGCAGCTGTGTCCGGGACGGGTCGTGGCCGTGGTGTGGGACGGGGCAGGCCCGGACGGCCGGAAATTCGGAAATTGACCGCGAAAAATTTAAGTTGCCGCGTTTTCGGTCCCAGCCGCCAGGGCAGTGGATCTGGAGTGCACACCCTGGCTCCTGTCCGGGGGTTGCATTGGTCGGCCAGCGCCAAGCCGGCTCCGGAGTTAAAGTGTGGGTTTTCCCGTTTGAGCAGAGACCCGTGGGCCGTGGACCTGCCTGAGCAGCGCGTTGAAGCGCACACGACGACTGTCAGCCTGGATAGATGGAATGTCAGACAGCCGAGGGTGGGACGGTGGCACTCGTCTCAGACATGGCCAACGTCTGTTGCCTTTTTTTTCTCTTTTCTTTTTTCTGCTTCATTCAGCATAAGGTATCGAATGCCTGGTGCAGAGGAGGTTGGAGCTGTCCACTCAGCAGCGCTCGAGTCAACTTTACTCAGCAGATTTCGGTTCATGCACAGGGTCCACCTTGTCTTCAACCAGTGTTCTGATCAATGCTTCCAAGAACCCGCCGACAGCCATTATATGAGGCCATGTGACATGTACTGTACAGAACACCGTAGAGGTGCAGACGTGTATTCATTGGATGTGCAACGCCAATGGGTGTTGATTTTACACATGAGACTCCTCGAAACCGTTTGTCAGTCAATGGGACCGAAGCGGCACACGACAAATCTTGATGCTTCTTGGATGACGGAGAAGGAGTCTCAGGCTTTGCAACAGCCATCCGCCCCTCCTCCATGGGCTACGTAGCAGACGTCATGGCTCGAGCATCGTGTCTCGAGAGCATCGTGTCTGTCGAGTGCCGCGGTGAAGCAGCAGTCAACGCAGGCCTTGGCTGGCCCACAAACGCGAATCCGGCGAAACTTGGCCCCCGTCCGAGACCGAATTCGGTGAGCCACACAGTGCTCTGCTGCTGCTGAGAACAGAGGAAAAACAAATAAATCAGACAATAGCTGCATCTCAGGACAATGCCCGGTTTGTCTGGCTCACAATGGAAATGCCATCCTTTTCAGACCGAAGCCCCCGAAGGAAGGAAGGCACACCTGCCAATGCAGAGAAAAACACACTGCGCCGACGGGAAAAGGACAACACCCGCCTCGACCCGCCTGGCTGCTGTTCCTGATTTGGAAGGAGTGCATGCAGCCTGATTGGCCGGTGACTCGGTTAAGCCTCAGTGGGGCCAGGCTGGCGCACCGCTGCAGCGTGTGGGCGAGCCAGGGCGGGCCTGGCGAACTGGGGTCTGGCTGCCAATTGGCCTGGCTGGATCGGCTGCGAGTCCAGAGTGGAAAACCGGCGCCAGGCTGGGCGACCCGTCTCTTACTGCAGAAGTTGTGTGGTGTGTGTGTTGTGTGTATTGTCAGGTCCTTCACAATACCCAACAATAGCGAGAAGGCAGGGCGGTGCGGCCAGCGAGGAACAACAATTGCAGCGGGCTGGCTGTCTGTTTGAGTGAATCTCGATTCATTCATTGACATTCACCGGTCTCTCTGGTCTATTGTCTCCCTCGATCCACGACCCATCTCTTGGATTTCTCTGGCATCGACCGACCACCTTACCTACCTTACCTACCTCACCTTAATCGCCCGCTCCTCCCGCCTCGTCTCTCGTCTCACATCTCCCACCTCTCATCTCTCGCCGTCTTTGGCGTTGGCCTCCTTACTTACCTTACCTCATTCCTGCATATTCTGCTGCTTCGCACTGCATGCAGTCTGCGAGCCTCCATCATCGGCTGCCGCCTCCTCCTCCTCCTCTCCCCACGCTCCTTACCAACACCTCTCCGACTTCCACTGCATCCAATCTGACACCGCTAGCAACAACAGCTCGTCCGGTGTCTGCTCTCTGCATCTTACACCAGAACCCGCACTGCCTCTCAGGTTTGACCGCATCCGCCCAGTTCAACCTGCCCCTGCTTCTCATCCCGCACCTCGCACGTCTTGTGGTGCCCGTGTGGGCCGCTGCATCCGCCTGCGTTGTCACCTGCGAGCATCGATCAGCTGCAGAGATTTGTTTCTGCCCGTCTGGAACCAGCACGGGTCATATCACCACCCCGCTGCGCGTCTAACCCAGCCTTTCGTGCTCCATCACTCCAGCACCGTCCGGGCATGGAAGTCTCAGACAATTCTCTGCTGGTACCCTCCGCAAGTCCGACTTACATTCATCACTCATACACGTCCAAAAATCACATCATGAGCCAACCGAGCTTTCCGGTTGTTGACGCTCCCGACGTCGACGACGCCATGTCCGAGGACGTGCCAGTTGCCCAGCAGCCTGCGTCCGCTAGGGCTACTGCTTCCACCAGCGGTCGGGGTCGAGGACGCGGCCGCTGGACTCGCACCAAGAGCACCAGAGTCACCAAGCCTGCCCAGCAAAAAGCCCCTTCTGGCCGTGGACGTCGCCAAAAGGTCTACGACTCGGCCAAGGTCCAGGCCGCCCACGAGCGCTCCCAGGAACTCAAGCAGGCTTTCGCCGCCGTTGTGAAGCTTGTCAAGCCGGCAGTCCAGGAGATTGCCGACCGCTCCATACAGGAACTGCTCGAGGACCCTGACACCTACAAGCAGGTGCCGGAATACGACGAATGCAAGAACTTCCTGCGCGAGCGCCACGAGAGCGCCATACAGCAGTGCAATCAGGACCTCGAGATGGGCCTCGCCATGGTAAAGCAAGTCTGGCACGCCGAACACCAAAAGGCCCAAGAAGCATACACCGTAAGTCACCATGGCAATTTTGTACCCGCATTTGACACCCGAGCTCCGGACTGACGCATCGATTGCAAACAGACCCAGGTTGCCGAACTGTGCGAGGAGAGGTACGGCCAGCTTCTCCGGCAAATCGACATTCTCGAGCACATCTACGACACCGGGCTGCCTGTCGATGTAAGTTGATTTTCATTTCTCTACCTCGTGTGCATCGTCGGCTGACCTGTCCGCTCCCGAAGCTGCCGGCTCCCCCCGACGAAGGGTACATCTTCAAAAACATTACCCAAGAGGACGCCAACACCCAGGGCGTCTTTTACGAGACGGAGCGCGGCGTCGAGGTACCGCATTCCGGCAAGACCATCTCCCAGCTGATGGTCAAGCCGCAGACCCTGCCCCTCGACGCCAAGCCCAAGACGGATGGCCAGCAGGCGGCCAAGGCGACTGTGGCGGCGAAGGAGGGCGACGCGGTGCCGCAGATGCCGCGCCACCCGGCCGGCCTTCTCGGCGCCGCCGAGGCCATCGAGGGCAGCGGGACGACCACCCCCGACTCGGGCTCCAACGCTCCGACCCCCGCCGCGGAGCCCGCCGACGAAGTGGCGCCCGAGCGGCCCGAGCAGCGCCCCGCCAGCGGCGTCGCAACCCCGGCGGACGGGCCGGAACTCCCAATTCCCCGCGGCGCGACGGATCCAGACGAGTATGGTGTTCGTCTCATCTCGAGGCGACCCACTCGTCTGGACGTCCCCAACAACCGCATCATGGTGCCCAACCTCTTCGACTGGGACGACCTCGACATCGGTTTCCGGGACTCGACCAACTGCGCCCAGAAGGGCGCCACCAAGCAGCGCCGCGGGAAGTTCCTGAGCAAACCCGGCTCGAACTACATGTTCATCGACCGCCGGGCTGGCATCTGGGACTCCACCCTGGCCGCTGGGGAGCTGGACGACGAGCTGGTCAAGCAGCACAAGCTGCACCCAACCCTCGGCATCGTCCTGCCCGGCTCCGTCAATGAGTGGGAGCCCCCCAAGCCCGCCCCCGACGGTTGGAAGCCCGTTGTCTTTGTGCCGCCAAGCGGCGACCCCATCCACGCCTCGCGGACCATCGAGGGCGCCCGGAACGACCGGGAGACGGAAGCTGTCGAGAGGCGGATGCGGCTGGCAGGCCTCCTGCGCACCGTCTGCGACGGCGAGGGCGTCGCGCCTCTCGAAGTCGCACCAGACGCAGAGCTTGTCGACCGCGTCCGGGTCGAGACTCTCACCGCTCGGGGCATCGACCCAACCCAACCCGCCGAGCCCGAACCGTCGCCGCCGACTCCAGAGCCCGTCGAAGAAGAGAGGTCGGGTTTCGACCAGTTTGCCGACGATGCCCTCAATGCCGCTGCCGCCATCGAGGCAGAAGAAGAGGTTGCTCGCATGGCCGCCGCAAGGCGCGTCCAACCATCCCGCCAGCCCTACGATGCCATTCGCGACGTCTTCACCGAGCATCCGCCTGCTCGGCCGCCCTCTCCTCCCGCCGCCTACGAGCCTCACGCGCCCCAGCCGATCGACACGACTTGCCTGTCCGTGCTGGCAGAGGCTGCGACACTTCCGGAGCATGGCGCCGCACAACCCCCCGCCATGGAGTCGGTGCACTACACCCAGCCGCCGCCGAACGGGATTATGGGGTTCAATGATTATGAGCAGGCGCAATCCGAATACCCACCGCAATCCGAATACCCACCGCCGCCCGAATATCCGCAGCCCGAGGCCATGCAGTACATCCCACAAGAGGGGCCTCCCGCACCGGTCGAGCCCGCCCGGACCAACGACTTCCTTCGGACCGCGCTTAATCCACAGCCGCAGTCCCCGCCTCCCATGCCGCTGATGCAGGAGTACCCGGGGGTTCCGGTTGCGTTGACACCTGGGTCCCTGGCCGCCCCAGCGCCGCAAGCGGCTGCCGGTCGAACTCCGTTTTCCAACACTGGAACTGCAAAGGCCCTTCCGGCACTGCGGCCCATGCGGAGCCTGTTGAACGAGCCTTCGGCATTCCCCGAGTCGCAGGGCAATCCGGTTCTACATCACGGCAACATGGTGGCCTCCAACAGCGGCACATATTTCCCGCCCGCCGCGAACCGCCCATTTCACAACGGTTACTCCCTCCAAGAGCCGATGCAGCCGATGCAGCCCATGATGCCGCAGCAGCCGCTTCAAGCGCCTCCGCTCGCCATGGGATCCGGCCCGCTCCATCGCATGAGCACGCCGCCGCCGCAGTATCATCCGGCTGTTGGCCCTCCTCCCCTCGGCCCCGTGCCGGCACCCCAGATGGGCGCCCAAGCACCCATGCACTTCCAAGCCCAGCAACCCCTTGCACCGGCAATGGGCCCTGCACCCCGCTCCCGCCCGGGCAGCTCGTCGGCAGCAGCCAACGCGCAAGCTGCTTCCAAATACCGCAAGCTCGAGCCGGCGCCGACCCCTCCCCACCGCCTGTCGTACGCAGGCAACGGCCAGGAACTGCGCACGGTACCCTTCGACTACCGGGAAGCCATCAAAGATTACACGGCTAACGAAGCACCGCCCAGGCACGGTCCGACTCAGATCCGGGGCTGGACGCATAACAATATCAGACGTCCCACCGCCCGATCGACTTCTTCTTCCTCTCGGGGCGACGGCAGCGGGGGCACGCACCCCAACCCTGGTCCCAACCCAGACGAGCCACCCGCTTAGAAGGCAGGTGGCGGAGTTGGTGCCGGTGTTGACAGTGGTTCTGCGAGCAACAAGAGCGGCAGCAGGAAGCGTGCGAGGGAAGAAGATAATCACGATGCGCAGGAAGCACCGGGAGGAAAGAAGACGAGAAAAGTGAAGATAGTGGCTGGTCCCAACCTCGCTCCTCCGGCTCCCGGCCGTCTCCTGGCGCCGGCTCCTGGCCCCTTCGTGCCCATCGCTCCGCGCCCTGCGCACAACAACCCTGCTCCTCCTCAGCCCACCGCGACTTTGACAACCCCAACCTCGAGTCTCGTTGCGCCTCTCATCTCGGCAGCATATCAAGCTCCCGCGCCCCTCCCTGCTCCCAGCGTCGGCGCTGGCGCTGGCGTTGGCGTCACTGGAGGGAACGGCTCACAGCTTCAGCGCCAACCTGAGGTGGTTGGGCAGACCCAAGCGAGAAATGACGAGCCTGCGCAGAACCCTGCTGCTGCTGTGGTGAACAACAATAACAACGCCGCCAACCCAAAACCGAAACGGTCGCGGGCGCGAGCTGTGGCTGCTGCTGCTGCGCCGCCGACGAGGAGCCCTTATAACCTCCGGAGTCGGCGGGGCGTGAAAAAGGAGGACGGGGCCTGATTTGACTCTTTTCCAAGACTGCTTCGAAGATTGATGACTTGGTTTGGAAAACGAGCAATACCACCATTATGCCTTAGTTCGGGTGGCGGTTTCAGGATGGATGCCCGTTCGAAGGAGAGTTGCTTGACACTTGTTGTGTCTTGGACAGACAGACAGACAAACAGGCGAGAAAGGAAAGAGGCGTTGTTGGAATCCACTAGTTGGCTGAGAGGAGTGGTGTTGGTCGGGGATGAGAATGGAATGGATGGATGGATACCACGCTACAGGCACGGAGAGTGAAGTGAGATATACGATATTGGTGGTGGTGTTTCGAAGCACAAAAAAGTCGGGAGTTGCATACGGGGATTGCTTTGCTTCGCTCTGCATGGGAAGCCGGCTGGCTGGGTTGACTGAGGATTATTTCATTTTGATTGGTATTTGGGGTGGATGGATGATACCTGACTGCAATGCATGGGGGCTGAAGGTTGGAGAAGATGGATGTTCTTTTTTTCTTGGAAGGGGTCGCCGATCTGGGTCTGCTCGCTCGCTTGTGGGGTGGATGGCGGACCGGCTGGCTGGGAGATATCGAATCAAGTAGAAATACAGGAAGCTTGATGCTTGACGTGGTTTGCGTGCTTGATGTGAGGTGTGTGTGCTTGTCTAGGTCGGGATGATGGTTGAATGTCCTTGACGGAAGTAAGCAGAAATGGGAAACCGCATAACATAAGGTATCACATCTGCCGAGACTGCCGCAATATCTAGGAATGTAAAAGCCATGTGTGTTGCGTCTAGATGGATCGGTTTTGACGGGAGGAGAAAACACTGAGTACAGTCAAGGCCCAGAAGAGTGGTGGGTTATCATTATCACATGGTGTAGTTCAGGGAGCCTGGCGGAACGGACACAACACTCCAACTTTGCGGAGATGGACTTGGAGCCTCAACTACATGGAGGAGGACTCGGGAGTCTCTGAATCGAGCGCACATGCGCGTTGGCTGATTTTCATCCAAGAGGAGTATCCACGCGTGTTCAGCGGTCGGCTCTTGTGGTATCAATTACAGCTTGACACGGGCTGGATGTTGGAAATAGAAGATGCGTTTTCTGCATTGGCTGTTAAACCCAGCAAGGCAAACCTGCTTGAACACAGCACTGTTTTTGCGAACCCATCCTCTCGTCTATCCACGCTAACCCTGTGCCGTGTATGGGCGCAAACCCCGAGAACCAAGTCGCAAGATGGCCAACCACGTCCGTAGCAAGAAAACAACACGACCCACACCCATACATGATTTCCACATAGCCTACCACTCTCAAGCAACAGCGGGCAAGCCTCCCGCCACGGGAACATCACCCCCCAGCATCGCAGCATCCCCCTCCCCAACTGGCAGAACGGGCGCGGCACTAACCAACAAACCCCTCCCCAGCTCGCCCTCGGGGTGCAGCGCGTACACCCCGGCCTCCATGGCCTCGCCGTCAAACACGACAAAGTTCTGCACCGGCTGCTGCGTGCCGCCCAGCACGTTGATGACATCCTGCGCGAGCTGCCCGCCCAGCACGGCCGCGACGGGCGACACCTCGACCGCCCCCGCGCCGCCGCCATTACCGCTCACGTTCTGCAAAAACGAGCGCAGCACCTCGCTCCGCAGCGTCTCGACGGGCAGGCCGAGGGCCTTGTGCTGCTCGCCGCAGAGCAGGGTGAACTCGGCCAGGTGGGCGTGGTTGTCGGTCTGGGGCGGCAGGCCGGCGTGGGCCTGCATGAACTCCCACAGGGCGCGGAAGCAGGACAGCAAGGGGGTGACGACGCGGCGGCGGCGCGGGGAGCGGAGGATGTCCGGAGGCAGGTGAGAGGCGCCCGAGGCGAGGTACCAGGTCGAGTAGAGCTCGCGCTTGGTGACGAGCTCGGTGCGGGCCTCGTCGCCCGGCTTCGGGGTGATGGCGAGGACGGAGCGGGTGCGCGTCTCGGCGGCGCCCGGGGCGGTGGGGAGGTTGGACTTGGCGCGCGAGATGACGAAGGTGTGCTCGATCAGGTCGGCGAAGAGGAAGCCGTAGAGGCCGTGGGAGGAGGCGGCGTAGAAGGGGCGGTTGTGCAGGCGCGTGGCCGTGTTGAGGGTGTTGAGGGTGACGGAGTCGAGGTCGGTGGCGATGATGATGTCGAAGGGGGCGACGAAGGAATGGGGTTTGAGGGTGATGGGGTCGGTGTCGACGTGGATGCGCACGCGCGGGTTGAGGCGCTGGAGGGCGACGGCGGCGGCGGCGGCGCGGTTGGTACCGAGGGGGGTGTCTTCTTCGGAGAGCAGGAACTGGGCGCCCAGGTCGGCCGGGGTGACGGGCTCCGGGTCGAGGATGGTGAGCGAGCCGATGCCAGCCAGGACGAGGTTCTTGGCGATCTCGTTGGCCATGGCCTTCATGGTAACCAGGAGGATATTGGCGTTGCGGATCTTCTCCTGGGCCTTCATCCCCCACAGGCGGATCTGGCGGTCGTAGAGAGCGATCTCATCTGGCGGGTGGTTAGAGAGGTACAGCGAGACTGTGGTCGTGAGCACACTTACCGGCACTGATGCCGTTGGCCGGTGCTGGCACCGACCCGTTGGCCATGGTCTGCATGATGGGAACTGTTGCGGGCTGAGAGTTGTGACTGGTTGTAGGATTGGCGGTCGGGTCCAGCAACGGGGCTTGTTGATCCATCTTGGTGATGCAGTGGAGGAGTGGTTCTGATGAGAGAGAGATGGTCGGGTTGGAAATCAGGGCCAGGTGGACCACTTAAATCAAACTTGGCCGAAGGAAAAAGAAACACTCTTGCCTGCCAGATGGATGTAAACGGGCGAGACGGAAGGCAGCTCAGCAGGTCTCGCTGAGGATATAGATGCCCGCGAGGGACTGACTGCCAGGGACGGCGAGGAACAGTGTGTTGGGAAACTCGGGGGTTTTTCAAGCCGTGCGCATCAAAATGATCAGGGGAATAAACCGAGTGATCTTGTCGACCAGCCGCAATAAAGCTTCTCACAGTCCTGAATAACCCCCCAGTTTGCCGACTGCCCAAATCGCCTGTTCTGGTCCGTTTGCTTTGCAGGCTGCACTGCTGGTTTGTGCTGGAATCTTGGAATCGCGAATCACGGCAGAGGTGTTGTCGGCGCGTTGGACAAGCACGAGTTTAAGAAGTACGCAGGTTGTGTGGCAGCTGCAGCCAAAAAGCGGGTATCTCTTAGCAATTAAAGGACCCGCAGAAGACAGAGAGACTCGCGCTAAACACAGACCCGTCGTCTCAACGACCTCCATTCCTTCCTGCTCTGCTCCTAGACTTGCTTCCTCCAAAATCCGATGCTGCCTTCTTTTCCGCCCGCTTTCTCGTTTTCTTGAGAATATTTGAATTCATTCCTCTTCCTCACCTAGACAATTTTTCTTCTCTTCCAGAGATGCAAGCCCCCGCCAGGCTGCGCAGATTACATGCCCGTCCTTGCACAGTGCATACGTAAGGTACTGTGCATGTACCTGCTGGACCCTGACCGGGGTTGCCTCGCCCGCTCTTGCTGGACTGCCCTCAGCACCGCAATTCGCCCTCGACTTTCGCTTCCTCGACACCTCCACCAAACCGGCACTCCGATAACCAACCGACCGTCCCTAAACCCCATACAACACACCAACGCTAGTCGCACTTCCACACGACCCTCTTGCTCGCCCGACCCGGCTCCTCAGGCTGCGGCTTTGTCGCCTCATGGTCAGTCGCCTTTGACACTCCTCGCCTGTCCGCCTGACTGCCTCGCCGCCTGCGTTTGCAGGCACATGTCTGCTGCTAGCCTCATTTCCCCCATTTCTGCGGCTTGAAGGGCGCACGCTGGCGCTGGCAATTCAGGAACTACCTACACCCCCCGCCGGTCGCTCTAACATCCACTCCAGTCTGACAACCGTCCCCTGCTCCCACCGCTGCAACCAGGAACCTTTCGAGCCGCCGACGGAACTGTCCGCCGATTTAGCAGCCCGCGCCGCAGCCCCCATGATCGACCGACCGACAGCGCCTCCGAGAGGTTGTACACAGTAGTCCGGCAATTCCACGACGACCTCGATCGCCTCAGCCGCCATTACTTCGCTACCGCTCCCGCCACCAACCCTGACGCGGCTAGGATGGCCTCGGGCTCAGGCCGAGACCTGCGACCAAGATTCAACCGTGATCCGCAACCGCCGAACGACTCCCTTCCCGGCTCCGCTGCCTCCCTCGAACCCCCTTCGCTTCCGCCTCTGCGATCCCTCGGCTCGAGGATTCGCTCGCCCTTGAACACCTTTGCCGGATCGGGGCGTGCCGCAGCCCCTTGGCCCAACTCTGAACGGCACCGAGAGAGGTATCGCTCACACCTGGCGCCCAGCGGAACGCTTGACGACCTGAGCCGAAACCTCCAAGCTACCGACGCACAACTGCGCGCCTTGCTGGATTTCACCAATACCCCTATCAACATTATGCCGCGGCCACCGCCTTCCGTGACGCCGTCCCTGCACGGCCTGAGTGGCCACGACGCGGCCGAAGACAGCCGCCGCATCAAGCGTCGCAAGCTAGACTCGGACAGGGTTGTTTCGAACTTCAAGGGCTTTCGCTACGGGCACTACGGCCAGGTCGAGCCGGGCCAGCTTACCATGGAGATTGTGAGCTGTGACGGGGGCCTCTACTCGGATGAGCACTCGTACCCGCCCGAGAACATCCTCAAGAACGACGCTTCGGTTTACTGCACTAAGAGCAACCGCTGCAACATTGTTCTGAAGCACCAGGGCGGGACCGTCTTTAGCCTCAAGGAGCTGGTTATCAAAGCTCCGGGGTCGAAATTCTCATGCCCGTATGTCCTGCCACCCGTTTAGTCTACTCCCATGCTGACAGTGCCTAAGTGTCCGCGAAGGAATGGTGTTTGTGGCGATGGAGTCGGATGACCTGCTCACCCGTACCGCGCAATATCAAATTCAGTACCTCCCCTCCCGCAGCCACCGGCGTGGCACAGTCATTTTCCGCCACGAGGAGGACGGCACGGGCGTCACCCGCATCCAGTCGCGGCCCCTCCGCGCATATAGTTACGGTGCGGACGACTACGACGACGATGATGACGATGACGAAGACAGCCGCACAGCCCAGATCCCGCCCGAGTTCACCGCCTCCCCGCCCCCCTTCAACGTCACCACGGAATGCAGCGAGGACGACGACAGCGGCGAGGACCACACTGCCCACCCGCGGCCCCCCCGCCGGCGCACGCCCAACAGGATCGGCGCCCTGCCCTTCGAAAGCGATAGCGACGACGAAGACAGCAACCAGCTCTTTGTTGCGCAGTATCGGCACTGGCCCACGGAAGAAGAGCTCATGCGCGACGCCGGCACCATCTCGGCCGCCCGCCGCCGCTTCCGCACCGCCAACCCCCGCAACCAAACCATCACCGCCACAACGACGACCACCACCACTACCGCCGCGATCCCCAGCGGCAGCGGCAGCGCCATCGGCCGAACTGGCAACAACGACGGCATGACGCTCGAGGAAGCGCAGGAGGCGTCGCAGATCGCGACGCAAGAGGCGGTGCGGGCGGTCGGCGGCGAGCTCATGGCGCCGCTGGCGCGCTTCTTCATCGAGCGCGACAAGAACAAGTGCACCGTGCGCTTCGACCCGCCCGTCAGCGGGCGGTACCTCCTGCTCAAGATGTGGAGCCCCCACCAGGACCCGCAGAAGAACATCGACATCCAGGCCGTGGTGGTCAAGGGGTTCGCGGGGCCGCGGTACTGCCCTGCTGTCGATTTGGCGTAGGGTTTGGTTTGGACTACGGATTGGACTTGCTGGGGGGGGGTTATTTTTGATTTATGACGTGCACATTCAACATTGCCTACCTCCTTACCTAGATGGGAGGAACTGAAATGGGCTGGGACTGGGTTCAGCTGTGTTTGGGGTTGGGTTTGGGTCAGGCGTTTGTGGATGGCTGGAGGGGGCGCAGGTAATGACTTTGGGATCAAAGACGAAGTGGAAAACCTTTATATCTTTTAGCGATGGCATTCGGCTTGGGTTTGGGTTTGGGGACTGGGATGGGTTGGGAGCGGGATCATGACATATGGGTAGACTCGGTAGGTAGGTAGAGCATTTGCGTTCTCTTTTGATTTGGGGTTCTTGAGAAGGGGTCCGCGCAGGACGGGATGGCGTGGTATGGTGTGTCTGGTGTTAGGTATGTAAGGTGTAAAATGTTCACATACGCTGCGCGTTGTATAGTATGGCATGCTCAGGTTGGGGAGTGTAAAGTGAATTTGCGTGTTTCATTCTTTTCAGTGCACTGTCTTAAACCAATGAACTGCATAGCTGGTCTTGGTCCTGAATGATGAGCTTGGTACATACCTCCTACAGCCCAGACAGAAGTGGTAGTTTTGGGATCAGAGGTGGCTGATGGGCAAGCCTCGACTGGTTGGGCGGCAGCCAATGAGGGCGCTTGCCGCATGATTCATAGTGAGTTTTTGGCGGGTTGTTTGAGTCACTGAGCCACTGCAGGGGTGATTTCGCCTGCTGGCGCCTGAGTCATCCGGCAGGGCCCGGAATCGAGTTAGGGGAAACTTCGAGGATTACTGGGTAGAGGACTCGACTTCGGTATTGTATGGTATTCGTACGTCTTTTGATTTCTTTGGGAAATGTGGAAATCCATAGTGGGATGCATCAAGAGGTTCGTAGGTGGGAATGGGTTCATGGGGTGTAATTTACAGCCAGTACAAGTATTGTTGCGGGACACTTACCGACTATACCTTGAGCCTGTCGACTATCTAGGAACGAGGAGGTCTAGAACGTGTGCTTCCACTTGCCATCCGAGATGAACACTTGGTCCCTGGACTAGTGAGACAAAGTACCGAGTCTCGTGCATTAACGAAACAGTCATGAGCTCAGCATGGCGCAGCGTTCTGTAACGAAAGGCCGGGCTGCCCAAGTCCAAGCTGCCCCACTTGGATTTGGCAGCTGAAATATATATCTGCCGTTTTCTCTCGCCTCTCCACCCCGCCATCTGCAAGCAAACCAGCACCACCCAAAGCGAACAGACCTCCGAGGTCCCCCAAGCGACAAAACCAAAGACCGCCTTCCTCTCCCCCTTCCCAACAAGTCCAGAACCAAAAGAGCACCAGACGACCGACATCATGGCTGTCCGCGCACAATTCGAAAACTCCAACGAGTAAGCAGCACCAGTTTTGCCCCGCCCCACCATGCGAGGCGCTATGCACACCACCTTTTGACCCCGCCGCGATATGCGATTTTGCTGCGATAGGATGGGGTGGTGGGCAGAAGAGCAAGACCAGACGAGCTGACCACACAACGCACAGGGTTGGCGTCTTTGCGACATTAACAAACTCATTCGCCCTCGTGGCGGTCGGCGCGAGCGAGAACTTTTACAGCGTGTTCGAGGCCGAGCTACAGGATGTGATCCCCATCTGCAGGACGACGATTGCGGGCACGCGGATCATCGGGCGGTTAACAGCTGGGTATGTTGCACACAGACCCTGATACACTTGAAAAGCAGGCCGCTGACACTTTCCCCCGGGCAGCAACCGCAAGGGCCTGCTCGTCCCGACGACGACAACGGACCAGGAGCTGCAGCACCTGCGCAACAGCCTGCCGGACGAGGTCAAGATCCAGCGCATCGAGGAGCGGTTGTCCGCGCTGGGTAACGTGATCGTGACCAACGACCACACGGCGCTGATCCACCCGGACCTGGAGCGCGAGACCGAGGAGATCATCGCCGACGTGTTGGGCGTCGAGGTATTCCGCCAGACCGTCGCCGACCACGTCCTCGTCGGCTCCTACATGGCCCTCAGCAACCAGGGCGGCCTCGTCCACCCCAAGACCAGCATCCAGGACCAGGACGAGCTGAGCAGCCTGCTGCAGGTGCCGCTCGTCGCCGGCAGCGTAAACCGCGGCAGCAACGTCATCGGTGGTGGGATGGTGGTCAACGACTGGATGGCCGTGACCGGGCTGGACACCACGGCGCCGGAGCTCAGCGTCATCGAGAGCGTGTTCCGGTTGGGCGAGGGTGCGGCGCCGGGGGCGATCAATACCAGCATGAAGGAGACGATAGTGGAGTCGTTCTACTGAGCGATGAGGAGTATAGGCTCGCTGGATGGGCAAGGAGGTCACGGAACTGGGCTGGACAAGGCTCTGGGTTCTGCATTGGGAAGACATCATGTCTGGATCTCTCCGCACGCTTGGAGTGCGTAATGGCAGACAGACTACGGATGATGGTCTGGTGACTGCCTGGTTGGGGTGTTGTCGGTAAATCGAATGGATCTACTGTCTGCCCCATATTCTGCTGGTCGCAGCGCCCCCGCGATGATTGAGGTGAAGCAAAGGGTTAGGGTCGTTGCTCGGGACTCGTGTGCGTGACTGGTCTCAGACCGGTACTATGTATGTCGGCGTTGCCAGATCGACATGGCCGACCAGACGCAGCTCGCGAATTTCAAACCCACTCGCGGTTGGATCACTGGGCGAGTCAAGTGAACTCGTTACTGGCAGCTGAAGAGACACCTATCTCCACCAAATGTTGAGCCAATCGAGCCTGGCCAGAGCCATCTTTATTGACCACGTAGGAGCGTTGTATTGGCGCAGAGTTTGAGGCCGTTGCCAGATACGAGGAGCCAAGGCGTTGAAGGCATTTTCATCTGTTCAGGCATGCTGCGCTGAGCTGCGCTACGTCAACTGCGTCAGCGATTTGAGAGAATGCCCGCGATTCCAAGCGCAGGTGGGTCTTGGCATCGGCTCTCGCACTCGGTGGATCTGGACCCTGGAAAGCCAAACTGGGAAGGCGCTTGCTGCTTTGGTAAACAGAGCCCGAGTCGTCTACGCCTTGTCCCTTCTCTCACTCCCTTTCCTCATCCGTTCCTGTTTTTTTTTCTTTCGGCTTTCGTATTCCCCTTGCTTGATATGCAGCCGCATGGCTTGGAACCGATACTACGTACATCATCGGCTTTGCATTCCCAGTTTAGTCGCCCTGCAGAGAACCCGTCACCCGGTTGAAGTGGATCCTTTGGTTGTTTACTTGGCGCCACGACAACCGCCAGGTCTCTCACCACGGTCTATCGATTCTTAGTTCGGAAGTCTAAAGTAACGCCTCACTCATCAACTCTCCGACGATTTTCATCGAGTTCGTATCTTGTGTGCATCGGGGGCTTTTAAGGATCGACGTCTCAGACAGCAGAGAGCGGGCATATCAGCTGAGGCTGCGCACGACTGTTGGAGGGTCAACGCCGACCGGAAACGGCTGAGGAAAACGAGGGGCACCAGTCCATCACCAGCCTCGGAGTTCATGGAATGCCCAGCAGGTGTCATTGAAACACGCGACGCTTCCAGTCCATCACCACCAAACGAAACGAAAGCAGGCGACCCGAATCGAGATTAGATTGCGGTAGCGATCCAGGGAGATCCAAGGAGCACCCGAAACATTAACGAATTATGCTAAGCGACACCCCTGGCACGTCCTCCCCCTCGGGCCCTCCCCGCGCATCACAACCGCAAGTAGCTATCCCGGACAATGGATACGTCTCCCCGCGGCTGCAGCTCGACAGGCGCCAACCCGTACCCGATTCACCACTTCAGCCAAGCCAGAAGCAGCCGCAGCATGGCCTGAACGCGCCACGCCCGTCACTCTCGCCATTGTCAGAATATCACAGCGGCTTCTCCGATGAGGACCTCGGCGCTCCCTCGCCGTCTCCCTTCACCCTAGCCAACCACCGCCGGCAGCACTCCTTCCCGAACCTGCTGCCGCTGGCCTTTCGGAGCAGGACGCCGTCCCCGACGAGGAAGACGCACGCCCGATCACCCTCCGAGCAGATGCCCTACACCGGCGACGGCAGGACTAACGGGAGGACGCCGGCGGACAGTCCGCGAGGAGGGAGCGGGTTCGTCAGCTGGCTGAGCGGCAGCGCCGGCGCGGCGAACGCGCTGGGCTTGTCCCCTCATAGCCCGAACACAACCTCCAGAGACGGCACCACCACCCCAGGCGCAGAGGCCACACCTACCAGACTCCGCCGTGGCACCACTCCCGACCTGACCACAACCACCCTCAAACCTACCACCAACAACATGACCACCCGCTTCATGTCGGCCCTCTCCTCCCGCTTCACCCCTACCACCCCA
>Ga0247823_10002205_pt1 | contig 16134 bp, 20 predicted proteins | sample 13C_PalmiticAcid_2_FD_192426 | JGI IMG/M metagenome (GOLD analysis project Ga0247823, IMG submission 192426) | Soil microbial communities from agricultural site in Penn Yan, New York, United States - 13C_PalmiticAcid_Day30 | ecosystem: Environmental > Terrestrial > Soil > Agricultural land...
AGATTCCATGAATCCAATCCACAATAAAAGCACTGATATCATTCCAGAGAATGCCGCCATCGCACGCATCCGAACAATGGCTAAATAGGCCCATGCCGTCTTTATTTTCCTAGTAATACCAACTCTAGTCCAGACAAAATTGGTCGATATTAAATCGATATGTTTCTGAATCTTAGCCAGAGAGTCTGGATCTCTTAAGTCGAAGTCCACACAAAATCGTGAATGCGTTTTGGATATAATACGCTCATTGTTCTCACTGTAAGCTACAATTGAGAATATATTATCCTTCAGCTTTGTCTGAGCTATCATCAATGCAACATTAGAATATGCATTCCTATCGGGGATTTGATAGATACTAATTATTTCTCCAGACTCATCACACATGAGCTTAGAATCAGCAATGACCTGATCGACTATAATTCTGTTATTAGAAATCGATTGGTTATCCATAGTAATCAACCAGTCGTGTTAGAAGATATAATATACCAACACCGCAAGCTAAAATCAGCCCGATCGCAATTCCGAAAGCAAGAGACCACCTCCATATTAATCGCAGCTTAGATTGTGATGCGGTAGAGAATGTAACAGTGATTCCAACATGAGTATGCTGATTTATCCAGGCTATATGTTCACTGATTTTCTTACAAGACTCTGGATTCGCAAGATCATAACGTCTTCTGCTATCATCAACGTGGGCGTGTGGAGACCATATAGAGATTATATTATCCCTCAGAATACAATCGGCTATTTCAACTTGTGTGGATGCACCATTATTAATCTTACGAGCTATACTACAGAATTCACCGTCTGTCCACGTGGTTATGACCGCCATAACGTCTAGCGTATCGATATCTGCACCTACTCTGCGAGTACAGATATCGAATTCATATTGAGTAATGATGCTCTCAATGATTTTAGAGACAGTGTTGGATTCTATAGCAGACATCATTTTCTCTTAAAAAGGCTGAGTATATTAGCAATGAATTTCCGAAATTTAAATATAACAAATTCTCTAATGTTGATATGATCCATTGGCGATTTAGCGGAACGCACCATATGCCGATGCAATTCCATCACATATTCATAAATCCCAAGCAATGAATCTGGATCTTTGAGATCGAATGTCTTATCGTATCGATGGACATATGAAAAGAATTGTAAGTTAGTACCATCTAATATGCATGACGCTACAGTATTAAGAACTTGTATATTAGTAGGGCTAAATGGTAGATGGATATAAGAGAAGGGATCGCCTTTAGGGGAAGTAATAATCACCATAGGTGTACGATCGTCACCATAAACCTCGAAGACACGATCGATAATGGCAGTAGTGGTATTATTTTGGGATATGTTCATACCACCACACTTTGGGTCTGGGTCGTCGGTTGTTACGCCATTCTTTATATGTAGAGCGTAAATTTCCGGTCACTTTTTGCATTGGTCTATAAGTAATAATTGGCCCGCAAATAGCAGTCATGATTGTAGGAATGAGACCAAATGGATTAGAGTGCCAACAATTTACGATCCCCGCCAAGCAGCATCCCACCATCAGTATACACATTATTGTTAACGAGGCAAAATGGAAAATGCCATCTATAAAATCCCAGAGTCTGGCTTTACGTGGCGGCACCCATGAGATTTTAGCATCAACTGACGTACTTTCGAAAGCGATTTCAATAATATTCCCCAACTGATCAATTGAATCTGGATCGGCTAGGTTCAATATTACAGGATTATTAAAATTGAATATTGGGACAATTTTAATATCGTATTCAGTTCCTACTACTTTTTCAATGTACAGGATTGGAGCCGCGACGCTAATATGCTTATAAAGCGGTGAGGACGCGGACTTAAAACCATGCATACCAAGATGACGATTGTTACTATCAACCGTAAAGACGGCGTGCAATTTACGTTCTTCTGTTATGGTCTGGCAGATCCTCTTAATTAGTGCGTAGTCTTTCTCAAGATCAGACTCACTCATGGCTCCACCATCTTCTCGGCTTCAGCAAGCAATTTGCGTCGTTTGCGGTCGGATTTAAGAACGGTAAAGCCACCACAAAGGATCATCGAGAAAAAAGGAGACAAGCTAAACAAATGAGCTAGCCAATGTTCTGAATTTACAGACCATGATACAATAACAAACACGATGGATGCCAGTAGCATCGCAGATGTCAGTATCATAATAGGCAGTAATCCGCTATTAGCTTCTTTGATCAGACGATCCTTCTTCGTAGCCCACCCAAAGGAAACTGACATATTAGTACAATCATGTATCCATGTCAATAATCGAACTATTTCTTGTAGAGCCTTGGGATCGGCTAGGTCAACAGGCATGGTACAACTAAAATCACCATAAGGAATTATTTCAGCAATATTCCCCTTCAATTTGATACCGGCACACGGAAGATTGATAGCAAGATTTGTCTTAGGGGCATTAGGTGTTCTTAAAGTGTTACCTTGATATCCTATAATATAATCGTCGTTTGATGGTATAAACATCCATGTGCCATACATGGCTGAAGCTAAATGATCCGCGATAGCTTGTATATCTCGTGACACAACTGCTCCAAAGCTATCTGCTTTTGGCTTCAGCCATCAGCCTCAGCAACTCTTGGGCAGGCTCAAAATTGGGATCAGTTAAAACTCTGCGTCCCCAAGATGATATCTCATAGTATCGGCACGTCGGCTTATCATCCCAAGTCACATCTTTCACGAGCATATTTCGTAATAAGAATTTAAGCATTCCATATGAAGTAGACTCTTCACCAACATACACCGCAGTGCCGGAAGCTGCCACATCAACTTCGTCTTGCGTGAGCAATTCTAGCAAGAATCGTTGACGTTTCGTAAGTCTCATCATCCAGCAACACATTCAGAGGCTGACATGCCCAGATATGCCTACAAAATCAGTAAAGAAGATCTGTATACCAAATTCGTCGAAAAATTCGGAGAATATGGTTGCGATATTCTGGAAGAGCCCAAAGCTTATTCCGATGTCGCTAAAATCGAATTCGATACCGAGAATTTCCAAGCTAAACCTTATACTGGTCTCGCTTACAATGACCTATTGGGTCCGCAGCAAATTGGGGATTTGGCTTTTGTCGGTTGTTCGGCTGGTGGAGACTGGGAATTCCCAGTCTTCATGATTTTCTATTTGGATCAAAATGGGAAGACATGGCGTGGATATATCCCAACAGATGGGAACGTCTACAACACAAAGACGAAACGTGCCATAGGAAATAGCGACGAGGATGATACACCATCCGAGCCCGACATGGGCAACTCCCATAGCCCAAAGTCAGATGAAGCTGTCTTGCAGGCATACGCTCGCAAGCATCGTGATCGTTTGAAATTCGATGAGGAAGATATCGCTGTTCTATCCAGCGAAGATGCTGATATTATGGTGGATATCGAAGCACTCAAAGCTGATATCACTAATCGCATCGCTGTAAAATAGCTTGAAGCTTTCTCTTTAAACGAAAAAGGCTCTCGGCCGAAGGACGACCGAGAGCCTTTGCTTTTATATCAGAAGCCAGCTTACGTCGCGGTTTGAGCCGCGACGATACCAGCCGCCGCCAGAACTTCTTCGGCCGAGAAGCTCGCACCAGTCTGGAGCACCCCAATATTCGTCGCGATGAATTCCGCCACCGGCGTAGGCTGGAGGAGGATACTCACCCACAACTCGTTGCCATTCTGACGTTCCGGAGTGTTGTTGCTGGAGTCCACAATCACTCGGTAGGCATACAGTCCGCGACGGGACTGCACATCAGCCAGGAATGGATTGAGGGCCGCTGCAACTTGCTTCCAGAGGATCGGATCGTTCGGCTCGAAGAGGAAGTCTCGAAGAATCCGAATGACGTTCTTCTTCACATAGCTGAGTAGCATGCGGACGTGCACGCGATCCAGACGCGAGTCGATTCTCTGAAGGGTACGCTGACCATAAACCATGATCCCTTCTTGCGGGAACTTGGCGATGGGGTTAACAGCGTTCCCCGAACCATACAGGAGGTCACGATCTCCGCGATTGGAGTTCGGGAACTCGATGTCCAGAGCGGTCAAGATGCGACCACGGCGGGCACCGGCTGGGGCACTCCACTGTTCCGCCACGCGAGCCGTACGGCTGTAAATGGCGGAGATGTGACCCGAAGGCGGAACCCAAATCTGAGTTCTGGAGAACTGATCATAGATCTTGATCCATCCCCAATACAGTGCACCATAGCTGCTGTTGATCGACGTGCTGAGATCCGAAAGAAGAATCCCGTTGTGCCAATCGACAACTTGCTGCGGACGGAGACCGAACGGAGGATCGACTAAGTAAAGGACATCGCCACGGCTTTCACAGATCTGAAGAGCCGAACCGATAACCGCACCAGTCGAGAAGCCAGGAGTCGCCAACAAGTTGATGTCGAGCGATTCTTGATTCTGGAAAGCGTAAAGGCCGCTGTTCGTCGCCGGGTTCCCGATAACAGCCGAGTCCAACTCGCTAGAGTAAGCTGGATCGAGCGGGATACCGTTGGCTTGACCGGAGAAAGTCTTACCATTGAATTGCGACGGTTGGCGGACCGTGTAGTCCGTAGAGTTGGGATCGTTATCCAGGAATCCTGGACGTTCTTCCCAATTCACAAACTTGTTACCACTGGCTCCACCGTACTTGGTTCCAGCGTTAACAACGCTACCAATGTAGCGATCAGCAGTCTTATCGAAGCTCACATCTTGAACGACGTCAAGAACAATTCCGGAGGCATTTCTGACTGTGACCTTATAGCGACCAGCAACGCTTCCCAGACCTTCCAGGTAAAGGTCGAGCGAGACGCGGAGATCGTCTACCCAGGTTCCCGGAGATGGAGCCGTGAGCCAACCAACGATATTCGCGAAGTAGGACGTATCGGACGCACAATCGTCGCTTCCCGGAGACTCTTCGCACGAGAGAGGGCTCGCGGCAGTGGTCACACCAGAATCTGGGAGGAGTAGGCGATTGTCAGAGAAGCCGCGATATGCTCTCTTGTACGGGCTGGTTATGCCAACCAATTCCGAGAAGCGTAGCGTCTTGAGGTTCGAATAGGTCGCTTCGAGCTTGAGGGTGTCAAGCCGATTGTCGGCAGTTGTGACAATAACAAGATGCTGAGTTCCGCCAGGGATAGTCAGCACAATGCATTCCCAAACCGTATCACCGTCAACGGTACCAGCGAGATCGATAACGTTCGAAAGTGCCGTGGCCGTCTGTTGAGTCCCCACCGGCAGTGTGAACTCTTGGGAGACAGTCTCAGTAGCACCAATAACCGAGATCTTGACCCGGTTATTACCACTGGAAACGTTGTAGGGGCCAACTTCCGAACCGATGAGGTAGGACTTGGGAATATCCCAAGCGTATTGCTTGGTCCCCACTTCCAGAGCGAACGCATCCGTACCCATAAGCTGGATGCGTTCACCAGCGGTATCGGTGCGGAACTGAGGAATCACATCTTCATCAGCATTCGTGTACTCAACGGCCAGATACGATTCGCTGCCGACGAGGTTATTGATCGCGTCCACAATCGCCGTTGTGGTGGCGTAAGTCCCGGCGGGAACCGTGTATTCCGTAGCACTTTCACCTTCAACCGAAATGGAGAATTTTCGATTGTCTGGGCGAACGCTGAATGCGAAAGTGTCGTTGACGTCGAGAACGCCATCCGTCACCGTGACTCTAAAAGAGAGACCATCTGTAATAGCGATGATGTTAGAAACGCCATCACCGTTGTCGTCGGTGAGTTCACCGCTGAGAACCACTTCCCCATCGCTATTTCTAACGAGTTCAAAAGTGGCACCGTCCACTGGAGCAGCAGCGGAGATTGTGGGAGCCCCGGTAATAGTCAGGACGAAAGAATCGTCGATAGCACCGGTATAGGTCCCTGTGACGCTGATGGACGCCGTGGTCCCTCCATCAGTATCGGAGACTTCGGCGTCACTATATTGCTCGTCGGAGACCAGGGCCGCATGAAAGACGAATGGCTTGTCTTCGGTCGGCAGGCGGAGATCGAGGCGACCGTGATCAATGCCGGAGAAGATGGGAATGCGTCCCCACCCGTCGCCACGAGCACCGCTCATGTCGATGGCGATATCGGCGAGGGCGTCCTCTTGTCCCTCTTCAGCTTCAACGCCGACACGCATCACATAACATTGATCGCCTTCTTCGAAGAAGGCAAGCACGGCGTAGCCGAGATAACTCTCGGGGAATGGCTCCCCGAAAGTATCGATGAATTGCTGTGCAGAAGAAAGAAAGACCGGCTCATTTAGCGGTCCTTTCTTTGCGGTTCCGAGGAATGCTGGGCGGAGTGGACCGATAGCGCTGGGGAGAGCACTAAGATCTACTTCTTGTGGAAATACACCAGCGGACAAGAAGACTGCCATATCGATCTCCGTATATGCAACTTATCCATAAGTTTGCATCGGACATCGAGACATGTCTAAAGCCTGGAGACCCCTAATTAGCTGCACTGCGAAGTATACGAATCATACGTTGCTTAGCCAGCGACTCGATCTGTTCCATCATCAGATGAGATTTAGGAAGTGTTACCTGCTTCCCCGACATAATACGAACCTGCTGTTCATTAGCATAAAACTCTGAGTTTGGTTTTCTCAGTTGCAGCGGAATCATCTGCGCAGAACAATTATAGATGGTAATAGATTCAGCCGCCATTGGTTATCCCTATTGAGTCCGGTGGACAAATTCACCACTTCTAGCTACTAAGATTTCCCCGGTTCGATCACGCATTACTTGAGTCTGGCCTAGAACCGTAGGAACAATTACCTCTGGAAGCGGCAGCCATGCTTCGGCCGTCATAGTCACCTCATATCTAACTTCAGCTTTTTGATCATGCCCAGCTTCTTTATCGCTGGTATCGGTTGAACCTCCGAAACGCAGTTGAACAGACCCAACAATCTTTCCGTCACTCATACGGAATTCTGCTAATGGGTTAAAACGAGTTAAAACTTGATGCAACATGTGGTCAGCATCTCGTTTTCTCTCTCCCCAAATCGTCATAGTATAATCAACCAGATACGGCACTGGTCTAAAGATCTTAGCCACCAAGTCACGTCTAGTGCTTAAATAACGCATGGCTATAGGATGATATGGAGGGCTATACTTCTCCTGATTATAGTTGTGACCATTGCGGCTGATAGCAGCCACCGGCAATCGTACTCGCCCTTCTTTTAAATCATCTGCCCATATAAGAAGGCTCTTATCACCACCAGCGATCTTTACTCGCATTAAACGGAACGAATCTTTAGTCGGAACTCTAATTCCAGACCAATAATTCTTGAGAGCATCATCTAACGCTCTAAATCCTGGAATTAGGAATTCTTCAGTTTCTTGGCTGTATACTTGGGTCTTACCATCTAAATGATTACGACCACCCTGTAAATGTGATAGCTGGCTAATACCGGGCATAGGGCCGATATGCGTATTTCCGGCCGTTTGTGCCTGAGGTTGTGGATATTGGTCGGTATTGAAATTATGAATTGGCATTACAGCTTGTCAATCAGGGTTGCAGGATTGCTTATATCCTGCATAAACTCTCTGATTTTATCTTCTAATTCGTCAGCCTTCTCTTTATCAGATACTACTGCTACGCCATTGATTTTAATATCAATACTAGTATTGCTCCAAGTCTTAGTAGCCTTGGTGGGTACACCCATCTCATCTAACCCAGAAGTAACAACATCCTGAATCTCACTCACAAAAAAGTGTTGAGAATTAAGATGCTTCTGCCAGATGTTCTTGAGTTGTTCAGAGAGATTCACGATAAGTCTCGTGGTCGGCGTCTGTGCTCATGGGTGTATCGTCCGGAGGACGAACAGTGATGTCGGCAGATAGAGTTTGTGTCTGGCAGGTGAAGTAAAGCCAGACATATTTATATGTTCCGGATGGGGTACCGTTTAAGACGACATAATTCTTGGGATTAGTAGCAGTTGTGGCTGCCCCATATGGAATCTGAATCACATCCCCAGCCCGCAGCATACGTTCTCCGAAGAGTTTGTATAGCTGCATATGGCTGAAGACAATTTCTATCTTGCTAATAATTTCTGCTCCCCACTTCTTCAACTCGGCTTCGAGGGGAGCGGGTTTAAAATAAGCCTTCAGAGGCACTTTATTCCAATACGTAGGATCTGGATCTTCATCGAAAACTGTATCATAATCTCCGTTGTTAGTGCGAATGTATACGAATACTTCTGCCCCTGAAGTATTGATTACTTCTTCTACTTGTCTTCGGGCATACATAATATCCGGATTATCATGATCAAAAACAGCAAGCGGAGTATTACGTTGCTCTGTGTCTGATCTGAAATCTGGATGGGCTTGATCGAAGATTGGTTGTTCTTGATCGCCGAATCTGTATACGGGCATCTGAAATCTCCTCCCTAGATTAATCTTCGCTAGTTATCCAAGGTTGCATCGGAGGCAGAACTCCAGCACCTTCATATGGGGTTCCTGGTTCAATGTACGGACTTGGCGGAGGAGGATCAGCAAATTCAAAGCCTGGAGATGGACAAAAGCCCATATTATCCATAGCACAATAATCATACTTCTCAGTAACCGGTTCCTCTTGATTAGCTAATTCTCTTAGAATAGCGTAATAATCCTCTACTGGAGTGCAAGGACATCCCTGTTTAACCGGCGGTAAAACTAACCATTTTTTACGATATCCCATAGTCCAATGGATGCCATATTCTATAGTAGATCCAGGTATTGCCTCTAAAGCATCAGCTAGATCAACTAAAGCCGTACCACAATTTCGTTCTCTGAGTTGAGCCGCCAACATTTTGGAAGAAATAGTGGATGTTGGTTCACATCCCGGAACGAGCAATTTATCCCCAGCTAAGACATCTAGTTTTCTATAGATGTATACACCATTATCGTCAGCAGCGTCGAAACGTACTGTGTCAAATCGCGTATAATCGAATCTGCTCATACAGTAATTTCACTACTGATACTCATAAGTCTCAGCAGGCATTAGAACGTAGGAAGCTCTTGAGTCTGTGACCAGACGGCAAGATTACGAGCTTGAGAAGAGTTAACTCCCGTTCCTTTATTGATGCGAACACCACACTTCGTGGACGCACCAAAGCGAGTTGTCGAGGATTCAATATAGCTGTCATGCAGCACGCCGCGAGCCACAGTCACAATTAAATTGCTGCCGTCTCGACTACGGGCTGTGAAGTATAATTCTTCAGCATCACCAACGTTCCAAGTGTCAGTTGCACCAGGATTTAAGGCGATATCGTTCAGCGTCGTGGATACACCGCTGACTACCTCAATTAATCTCATTCTATCCGCACTCGAATCGATTTGAGCGTGCAGATAGTTGTTTGCGTCCACGTATCGCAGAATAACAGAAACGGGTGAACCATTATAAACACGCATGTTGACGTGCATTACCCAATCATCCGTTCCAACATCGAAAACGCAAAGGCCGATACCATCTGCTGATAGCGTTAAGCGTCCACTGTTTATTGTTAGTGAACCACTTGTTTCGGCGACGATACCAGACCCGCCTGACTCCGTTTGTCCGGCACCATCGCTTGGAGAGATAGCAGCAGCGAATGAATGTTGTAGTAAAGGAGAAGGGGCGAATCGAGTATTGAAGGTAGCGAGGCGGTTATATTCCTGTATAGCCACGCTATTTTGAAGTTGCGATGCTAAACGGCCAGTCATGGTCGAATAATTCTCGACGAACAGCATTCGCCATTCGCCGCTGTTGAGACGACCAAAAGCGAAAGTCCCTTGCCCTGCTCGTTCCACTAGAGCTATTTCGACAACAGAGCTATATGTAACATAATTCTTGATCTGGTAATTGCCGCGTGTATAAGCTGTACTCGTCCCTGCCGGTGCTAGATTGAATCGTTGATCGCGGATATATCCAATTGTTTCCTGACCAACTAAGACACCAGGACAGCCACAGTCAAATGCAAAAAAGTTAGTCCCGGCATCCGTTCCTCGAATATTCACTGTCTGCCATGCACCAAAAGCACCTGATGCTTTTGTGACGGCTTTCATATAATGAATACGCCCTTGTAGGCGAGTTCGAGAAGCTGCCCAATCCGTAATAATCAAATTAGGATTAGCTGAGAAGGTAAGCTTACCACCGCTAACCGCATCACCCGACTGCACATTATAATAACGAAGCTGTCCAACCCCGGTGCTAGTAGTGTACGTTGTTCCGGCAGTTGGAACAAGATCATCAGAAAAGTCCTCATCAAATAATGCTAACGTGACAACAAGCAGTGCCGCATCGCTGTTAACAGTATTCAGACCGGCCACAACGCAGCGAAACTCATAATAACTGTCCCCAGCAGCAGTCAAAGCTGGCGTCGTATAAGACGCTGATGTTGCACCGGAAATCTCTGTCCAAGAGCCACCATAAATGTTTCGCTTTTGCCATTGATAAGAGGTAGCATTATCTGCTGCAACCGTAAACGTGGCCGTCGCTCCTTCTGATACTTGTTCATCCTCTGGCTGTGCAGTAATTTCGATACCAAAAAGACCTTCCAAAAAGGTCATTAGCGCCAAGAACTCCGATCCTGAGGCAGCTTCGGTAGCACCATATCCGAGAGAACGAACCGAAGCCGTTTCTGCATCTTGTACCGAAAGGCCGGGATGCGAATGGTCCCCAGCCGAGACTGCTCCCGAAGACGTGCCGACATTTTTTGTGGCTGCATCTCCAAGTTCCAATGCACTACGAGCCGCTGTCGCGTTCGCGCTGGACGTTATTGTCGATCCGTATGATGTTATACCGTGGACACCATTGGTAACGGCTGCATGTGTGGAAACAGCACTACTGGCCGCAGATGCCCCGGTCCCTGAAGGATCGGCACTCACACTAGCTGCGGTGAGGGTAATATTATCTGATAATGGTTGCCCATTTATCGTGCGTGAAGTTGGAACTTTACCATCTATGGCATCGCTTAAAGCAGCTATTGCCGTTGAAATAGCTGTGATGCTGCTGTCTATTGTATTAAGATTACCTGTCAGACCTGTGACGTTACTTTGGGGTATAGTAATATTGTTTGGATCAACGTCGATATCGACAGTATCAGTTTCGGTATTATTATTGATCGTGATCTTTTCAGAAGCTGGTTTTATCTTCTTTAATTTAATATCGGCTCCAGATATCTCCTTAAATAATCCAACGCCTGAAGTACCGATATTAGATGCAGTAGTGCCGTCACCGGCTTCACTAAGCTGGTTTAACAGATATTGAAGAGTTACAATTAAGTCTCTCAGTGCTTGGGATGAGATTTTTGGATGTCTCGTGCTATTCGAGAACATACCACTATTACCGCTGGGATCATTCCCTAGCAATTCATCCCAAGATCTCCTAGTATCACTCATGTTGATCCCACCTGTAAATTATTAATATATTTAACCCAATGAGATCGAGTGCGTCCGACTAGATTGTATATCAATTACAGCATCATGATTGGCATAGGTTCGCCAAGATTAATAGCTTGCTCTAAGATCTTATCCTTCATCTCTTGGCCCTCACTTACCATATCAGAGCCATCATAAGAGATAGTACCGCCGTCAGGACCCGGTATATTACCACCTTTGCGACGAGCATGACCGATAGCCATTTTAGCTTCCGCAGTCATCAGATCGAAAGCTAAAGCTCTTGCCTGCGGGCTCCGGAAATGAGTGATGGTAGGAATGTATAAAACGACTACTGGAAATGCTCCTTTAGGAGTTGGATAAAGACGGATTAATTGGTCCTTAGCACTCAACTGAGTGTCCGGACCAGTCGGGGTCCCTTCATTTAGAACTTCCCAAGATCCTTCAGTACCTAATACCTTATTAGCGAATTTGATATATGACTGTAATAAGTGGAAATCTAGAAGAGTAGATTGCATCCCACTGATGCCAGTAGAATTAGCCCCCATAAAAGTAGCTGTCCAGGCTCCGAACAGATCGTCTACTCTAGGAGTCATAGGGTCCCAATTTACTTGTTGGACCCAATAAGCGTCTGTAGGTAATGGATAAGTAGACTGTAGAGGCTGTGTATAAAAAAGAGCGAGCTTTTGTTCACGGGGGAAATAACTGGCAATAAAATCGCTACATACACGCCATATAGATTCCCATTGATCCTCGTGCATTTCAACCGAAACGATCGAATACCCGAGGCGGGATAAGACGAATTTCTTCATCTGTTCCGTCCGCATTTTGCATACAGACGGAAGATCCATCGGTCCAATGATTGCCATAAAACACTCTAGGATTGCGGGAAGTGCTGGCCTTTTGCACCATACACTACATTACCATAGACGATTCTGGTTATGGCCCAATCCATGTCCGCTGGAAGAGAAGCGGCACACGCATCTTGAATCTTTTGAAACAGAGCACTTACATCACTCTGAAAAGCAGATGTCATATTAGAGTCATTATGGTGGGTAGCGTACCCACTATAAAACTCATTCGAAAGAATTCTCTGAGTTTCTGTGACGACTTGGGCATTTTTGGCGGTAGAGAGATGCATCCCTACTACTCGTAAAGTAGGCGCGGTTTGACCGATCTGCGGCACTACCCCACAACCACTTTGGACACCGCTAAAGCCGCTTGCACTACTCTGAGAAAGATTCTGGCCGCTAGAAGGTTGAGCCAGATTCAACTCTTCGTCTTCAACCAATTCGCTCTGTAAAGCGACAGCCAAACGTCTTAAATTATAAGACTTTTCGGCTCTTTTGGTGCCGGAAGTCTCTACTGCGATATGGGCTGTGAATTGCGTCCATTTGCTCATATAATGTCTCCGAGGATAACATTATATATTTTATAAAGTCAGGATTTCAAATGCTTAACTGCATTCAGCATATTATAAGTTATCTGCTGCATGCCTTTCAGGTTGTCATCAAAATCCAGCATGCAACATCGTAACCACATCCTGCTCCATAAGTCATCCATATTAGTAATGTCTGACCCAATTAATGGCTGCTCCAACATGGCAGCCATAATACTATATAAATCATTACCTTGAATTATTTCCCAGCATCTAACATTTGGCGAAGGACGATACTGCACTAAAGGTGATTCACGAGCAACTTCATGGGCATAAATCCGATCATTATATCTAAAACAGCAAATACCTTTATGGTTAACCGCACCCAATACGATAATACAATTAGGATCTGCTAATTCTCTAGTTGGGGTATCAGGGTGATAACACCAAGCCGTCATGGGTTTAGGGGGTTCTACTGGCATATTCTTGAGCAATCCTAACGGCCTGCTTAATAAGCACTTCACCTGCCTTTGCTGATTTGACACCCCAATTGCTCAAAGCCAATCCCAACTGCTCGAATGATGCAGTAGCTGTAAACATCGTATAATCTGTACGCATGCTACGAGGAGTTTCATGCTTCGGCGGATTCTGCTCTACGAACGTGTCTAAAATAACTACCAATGTATTATCCTCAATTACTTCACATTTAGGCGTTTGGTGTGTAAACCACGATACTAATTTATACCAATCTTTACCATTATAGAAGAAGAATTCTGTGTGGTTTTGGTCTGTTTTAAACGGAAAACCAATAACCACGCGGCATTCTGGATTGGCCAATTCCAGATCAGTATCCAAAGGATGTCGATAAAATCTGGCTAGGTTAGTGTCCATAGTATGTCAACACATACACAAACGGAGAGACCGAATGTTCGGCCTCTCCGTCGATGGATACCAACCGGAACGATTACAGGTCGCGAGCGTCCTGGTGCAGGTCGTTCCCCAGAGCAGCAGTCGTGTTCTGGAGGAAGTAATCCTGCCCAATGCAGAAGGCGAAATCGACACCGTCGATCTCAGCCTGAGCTTCAGCGAACGAAACCGTGTCCTTAAGACCGATAACGATCGGGAAACCACGTCCGGCATTGTGGCGGGCTTCACCCATATACGGGCTAAAGTCCTTGTTGGAAGTGTCGCGGGACTTCACTTCCACGAGGACTTCATCACCCGGCACCATAAGAATGGACGGGCGAAGACGCTTGATGAGTGCGGCGACCGAATCGGACTGCCGCATCTCCCGCTTCGTACGGAGTGTGCGATAGATCTTGATGTCAGTGTTAAGAGGCTGAGCCGCCATGATTGACTCCCAAATGTTGGTGATCCAAACAACCCTATATTTGACCTGAGGGTAGAAATGGGCTGGATCAACCACACATTTTAAGTTTCATCATGATTCATTGTCAATATCAACTGACGCAGCATATGGCAATTCTAAAGTGATACCAGCACCATATTCGCCAGCATGCGGTATGCTAGTGGAAATTTGTGGGTTATAATTTCCAGCCGCCGATTTAGCGAATTCATCCATAATAATTCTACCAAATTCGCTCGGTAGAGTAGTTGGGTCTCTAACATCCACCCCGCGTTCGAAAAGCATCAAACGGGTTTCTTTAAGATTCTTCATAACAAAGTTGACAATATCTTCAGCCTCTTTTTTAAAGGACTCTTTCATAGAATCCAAAATAACTCTATAGAATGTATCCCTACATGCCTTAATTAAGGATTGCTTATTAGCCTTGATTCTAAAACAATCAACCATTGCTTGTCTGATAATTGACCCAAAATCATTATTAACCACTTCCAGTGCTTTGGCTTGCATAATAGCACCTAGTGGTGATTTCTCATCGATACGAAGATCGTCTTGGCTGTGATAAGAATTACCTCTTTTAACTCCAACGAGTTGGAGGGCAGATTGCTTAATGAATTTTTCTAATTCTGGCTTAGCTTTATCAAGAATACTAACAGCCATGGCGTCCATCGTTTCTGTGATTTTCTCATAGAAACGCCCCATGACCTCTTCCTGACCCAAATCTTGGTCACTTATCTGTTCTTTAATATTGCCAGTAGAAAGATCTACTTCTCGGCCATTTGAAACAGAAACAACTCGACAGCGTGGGGCTAATGGCGTGCTCATGCAGTCACAAAACGTCAGCCTTTAAAAATATTCCGCAAGTCGCTTTCGACCATTTCGATGACTAATTCTCTAAATGAAGTAGTTGGAACCCACCCCAGCTTTTCACGTGCTTTCGTGGGGTCCCCGAGTAAAATATCGACTTCGGCTGGTCTGAAGAATTTAGGATCAATTCTAACATAGTCTTCATATTGAAGACCGACATGACCGAAAGCGATTTGTAGAAATTCTCTGACAGTATGCGTTTCACCAGTAGCAATAACATAATCATCAGGCTTCTCTTGTTGTAGCATCAGCCACATGGCCTGAACATAATCCTTGGAACTGCCCCAATCCCTCTTAGCGTCCAGATTGCCGAGATGTAGTTCATCTTGAAGACCAGCGGCGATTCTAGCCACTGCCATAGAGATCTTTCTGGTTACGAATTCCGGTCCCCTGCGTGGCCCCTCATGATTAAATAGGATACCAGAAACTGCATACAATCCATGGCTTTCTCGATAATTCACAGTGGACCAATGACCGAAAAGCTTGGCAACGCCATACGGAGAGCGCGGATAAAACGGCGTCTTTTCAGTTTGTGGTGTCTCTTGGACTTTTCCGAACATTTCCGACGAGCTTGCTTGATAAAAGCGAATTTGCTTTTTCGAGAGCTTTTGAGCTTGTCGGACGCCTTCCAAGAGCCTCAAGACAGCTAGCCCGCTCATATCAGCGGTGGCGAGAGGCTGGTCCCAACTGCTGCCCACGAAGCTCTGGGCTCCTAGATTATAGACTTCATCGGGCTGTATATCAGCCATTAGAGAGATTAATGAGGCAGTATCGCCCAAATCAGATTGATGTAAAGTGATAAGATTGAGAATTTTCTCAATGCGAGAAGTGTTGATTGTGCTGGTCCGGCGAATGATACCATGGACCTCATAGCCTTTTCCTAGTAAGAATTCAGCCAGATAGCTTCCATCCTGGCCGGTAATTCCTGTTATTAACGCTTTTTTCTGAGCAGACATTAGCATTCCTATGTGGATGCTTTATTTATACTTTGTAGTTCTTGTTGTAATTGTTGGCTGCTTTTTTCACTATTTCGAAGAGATGCGGGTCGGCATACTCTGTTGATATCACCTCTGCATTTTTAATATGCGAACGATCATGCTTAACCAATTCCATTTCAAGATAACTAAGATATAATATACATCTGATATATGAAGT
>Ga0247823_10002206_pt1 | contig 16130 bp, 10 predicted proteins | sample 13C_PalmiticAcid_2_FD_192426 | JGI IMG/M metagenome (GOLD analysis project Ga0247823, IMG submission 192426) | Soil microbial communities from agricultural site in Penn Yan, New York, United States - 13C_PalmiticAcid_Day30 | ecosystem: Environmental > Terrestrial > Soil > Agricultural land...
GGGGAGGGACGTGGTCGTGGAAGCCGCCAGTCTCATCGAAGCTCAGAATGAAGAGGGTCTGCTCCCACTGGGGGCTGGCACGGAGGGCTTCATAGACCTGTTTGATGAGAGCCTCGCCAGCCGAGATCAGGCCGGCCGGGTGCATCGAGGTGGTGCCCACGCCGCAGCACGATGGGTTGAGGAAGCTGAGCGAGGTGAGGTTGCCGACCTTGGCGTCGACGTAGAATTGCGAGAGGTTCACAATGTTGCCCGTAAGGCCAGCGTCGTAAGTCGACTGAAACCAGTTGGCTTCGGGCCCGGTGCCACCGGCAGGGTCATGGTAGTTCCTCCACTTGTAGCCGCGCTCCGTCAGGGACTGGAAGATGTTGGTTTTGTTGAACCCCTTGGCCTTGAAGCCGGCATCGTTGGTGCCGTGACCGTAGGAGCTGCCAGACACGAGGGCAATGCGGTTGGGGTTGGTGGGGCCGGGAACGGCTGAGTGCCAGTGGTTGAAGGTCACAAAGTTTTGGACCAGCTGACTGAGGACCGGCACCCGCGCCTCGGTGTAGTAGTTCATGACCTGCTTGGCCAGAAGGGTGCGATTGACTTTGGAGCCGTAAAGGCGCAGTTGCTCCTGCACGAAACCCTGCTGGGTGGCCGCCAACTTGCCGGATGCGATGGCGTCATTGTCCGGCGTGAAGCTGCCGTAGAACTGGAGGTTGTTGCCGTAGATGGCGTGATCCGGGTCGTTGGTGATGGAGTCAAAGTCATTGGCCTCGGAGCAGACCTTGCCTTCGGCCGAGTTGGTGAGGTTGTAAGGATTGCAGAAGGGGCCGCTGTTGATGGGGTTTTCGAGACCCTTCAGCTTCTGGCCACCCAGGACGTTGTCGAAGGAGCGGTTCTCCATGACCAGAATAACGACGTTCTTGATGTGAGCCTTCAGGTTATCAACCGCGCGGGGGTGACCGCCGGGCTTGGTTGGGCAAGCCTGGGCTGCAGCCGCAAAGGCCAACAGGCCGTAAAGCGCAGAGGGGTGCATCTTGAACGGGAGCGAGCGGGGGCTTCTGAGAGGGATTCGGAAACAGACAGCAAAGAAGTCGCCCTGTGGCTGCTGAGATGTGTTGGCACGCTGAAGTCCTGCCTTCAATCACAACAGGAAAGAGTCATCGGCAACTTTATATCTGGACACTCAAAAAATAAGGTATCTACCTGACACTCCGAGTCGGCCTTCTCGCTTTCGGTTAACTCGCCTTCGGCGTCCCCCCAGCGTCCTCACATCGCGCCCACGTGCTGAAGCTTCGGTTATCCGCATGTATAGACAATCTTGAGGTTGGAGAAGCTAAAACCAACTTCCAGTTCCAAGCCGGCGCCGGCATGTACACGGAAAGACCGGGCGGGTGTCAGGGTGGGTAAGGGAGCTAGGTGTAACCAGCTTCTGCCTCCATCATGCTTGGAAACGTGGTTATGCACGACATTCGAACATGGACTATGGAACGTCGTCACGACACAGAAGCGGCGAGCGGCCAAGTAATCTCCCCAATGGAAGCTGTTCTTAGCAGCACGCAAGTGGTTGAGCCATGGCCCATCAGTCTCGGTCGCCCGATTCAACCGCGTGCAGACGCTGTCAACCAGCCCAAGGTACAGCGATAGTTTGTCGATCACAATGAGCCAACGCATGTGATTGGGTGTCTTTTATCTTATGGTGGGCCGCTGGGACACCAGGAACTGGGGCCACTTACACATGTCCCAGGCACTAACATGATGCTAATGTCGCGGTACCTGACTGGCCTTGGCACGAGGTTGTTTCTTGGCAACTCATTGGGCCATTGGAACTTGAAGCTCCATGCGGATAGCCGGATACCATGGACTGTTTGGCGGCAATGCAGCACTTTCCGCTGTTCCCGCCGTTCGCGGACATTTTAATCGAGCAGAAATCAATGTCCTGCCTGTTCTGTCACCGAGACGCGGACTGGGATCCCATCTCACAAACATTGACACACGCCGCATGGTCACTCACCCGCCTGGCCCATTCTCCCTCGCTCATGGGCCGGCGATAACGTTGGCCTCTCCCATCAAAGCTGATGATCCTCTGAGGAGCTTTGCCATGGCCAATGCCAATTCGTGTCTTGAGCACATGCGTGAGAACAGGCACTTCTCGCAGTGAAAAACCTTGAGCACATGGGCGCACTCGGGCAAGAGAAAAGGATTCGGTTTCGGGAAATCGACAGCATGCTGCTGGCTTCAAGGGGCGCAAAGCGAAACCGAGAAAACTTCGCGGCTTTTAATTCATCATCTCAACGAGCGGTCGCGTGAGTGAGTGCTGCACATCACACAGCCGGACCTGGACTTCACTGCAACATGTCGCGACGACTCGGATGGGGCCCTCTTCTGGAGACGCTGGGCCTGCAGCCAGAGAACTCCCGCCGCCAACCCTCACCTTCTGGCTTGGACTCGGAATCCCTCCCTCTCTACTCGGCTGTCGCCGGCAGCGAGTGTTCAGCTTCCACTCCGACACCGACCAACTTCCCCTCCCTGGGACCCCAAGACCCTTCACCCTCCTCTTCAACCCTGCGGGTCCTTGTCCGGCTCCCGACACTCGGTCGTTTCTTCGCCGATTTCACTCTCGGCTTTGCCGATGGATTGACGGTGCCATTCGCCCTGACCGCTGGGCTCTCGTCTCTCGGCCACACAGACACGGTCATCTACGCTGGAATGGCCGAGATCTGCGCCGGGAGCATCAGTATGGGCATCGGTGGCTACCTGTCTGCTCGCGGCGAAGTGGCTGCTGCAGCGGCCGCAAAGCAGATGGATGACCACGAGAATGCCATCGATGGTGCTATTGGCGTCCGGGACGAGAAGGGCCTGCCCGTGTCTGACGACGTTATTGCACGCTACCTCAGTCCGCTCGACCTGCCGTTTCAACTGCGCGAGGCGGTGACACAACACATCCATTGTTGCGCTGGCGTTTTGGAGGCCTTGAAGAAGCAGGACACTGAACAACAGGGCGAGGACGAGAAATTACCATCACCGATGATGGCTGGTTTATCCGTCGCAGCTGGCTATCTTTTGGGCGGCATGATACCGTTGTTTCCTTACTTCTTGGTGAGCGAAGTCAAGGACGGCATGGTGTGGAGTTTTGCAACGTGTGCCGTGGCGCTGTTTGTGTTTGGTTTCTGCAAAGACTTTATGCTGAGTAGCAGCTCACGGCCTGGGGCGGTCGAGGGGAGGAGCAACAAGGTGCGGTGGACTGATGTACGACGCAGCGCTTGGGAAGGTGCCCAAATGGTCTTTCTGGGGAGTGTGGCGGCGGGCGCCGCAGTACTGTGCGTCAGAGCATTCGAGGGCTTCAGAGTAGATCAGACTGAGCACAGTTCATAAGCGAATTCATGGTACTGCGCCCAATTTTCCAGTCAAAATGTTAGGTTACAGGGATCGTCATGCCCCTGTTGCCGCCATTCTGCAAAGACCGCGGCCGCTCAAGCACTTGATGCGGCCATGGAGAAGGGCGGGTTTGGTGCTTGGGAATAAGGACGGTGTCGAGGAGCCTCGGTCCTAGAGTGATACAGAACTAGGTAGCTAGTCTCAGACTGAACACGGATGGTACTCGGAGTCATGTCATTGGGGCTTAATACCTCAAGCCTTGCTTCGGCACCACATGGCTCCTGCTACGGCACACGTGGGGGTGAACTACGGAAACCCGTACCTAGCTTACATGGCATTCGCAAGCCTCAATCCAATAACTTTTCTTTGTCCGCTTGTGTGACCTTGACACCAGCAAGAGCCCTGTGTGAAAGGTGAGCAAGGCTATCAAGTGACACACCAGAGCCGGTGACTCAATTCCATCGTTATCAGATGCCAGGCCAATCCAGGCACAAAAGTCAAGTCTTGAATCTGCTTTTCACTTTTCTCAGCACGCCTTTTTGAAGTTGGGCAGCGGTATTTTGAGCCCCGGATATCCAAAACGCCTACCATGAGCCAAGACAGACCAAGATATCGCGATGAGATTCTCAAGGTAGAGTCAACGAGACTGACGGAAGGAGTCATCCACTTCAATGTAAACAGCGCTCACCAGGTCTCAACTGATTAGATGATGTTTGTCGCCGGCGAGAGGGGAGAGCCCTCGATCGAGACTACGACGCTCGTCGAGAACATTGTCCGCGGGCAGACAATACACATCGTAAGACGCAGACCCATAGAAGATGTCGGAGATAAAACCGCTTACTTTTTACAGTTGACTGTGGCAGGAGAGTTGGCGACCCGTCGTGGACAAACCAAGTTCACCACAAACGATATCCTTTTCCAGGTACGGCACGATCCCGGCCGTCTCGCCCGACTCCGGAACCATATGCGGTGGAAGCAAATCCGTAAAAAGGCGAAAGTAAAAGATGACGACGCGACCGACGACATTGACTTGGATGGAGTGGACGACTTGGTAGAAGACGAAGATGCCGGTCTTGACGCCGTAGATGATGCACAAGCCGACTCCGACTCTGATTGCGCTACCCGTCACCCCAAAAGTTCCAGCAGAAACGACCCTCGCGGCCGGGAAGTGGGTATCCCACCACTTCCATGGTCAATACTCTCCATGTTCCCCGGTGCCTCGGACATCCCCCCCCTAGCAGCCCTAGAGGAGAACCTGAGCTGCGGAGACGAAGAACCCAACCCTCTTCCGGGAAGCAGCACCAACCCCTGGCTTCTTGCCCGCCTGATAAAAAATGACAAACGAACCCGCGAGATGACAGCCAGCGAGTACACTACTTGGTCAGAATGCAGATCGGCATCGTTTACCTACCGCAAGAAGAAGACATTTCGGGAGTGGTGCGGGCTGGGTGTCATAGCCGACCACAGAGCCAGGGATGATGTGCTGGAGATACTGGGGTTTTTGACAAGCGAATGGGTACAGACACTGACAGAAGAGGCGTTGGTCACAAAGGAACAGGAGACGAGAGCGTTCAAGTACGACAATGCTCGTCAGAGAGTTGGGGCAAAGAGGAAGTTTGATGACATGGATTCTGGGCCGTTTTGGATGGGAGGCGGCCAAGACACCGCCGGAGACGCAATACCAAAGACCCCAATCCAGACGGGGCATGTGAAAAGGGCATTTGATATCCTGCAGATTCCACCAAAAAAGTACACAGCAATGATGAACGGAGCGCAGTTGCGAGAACGCAAGAGACTGAGGATATTCTGAGGCAGACTTATCAACGCAACCAAATAACTACAAGCTACCAGTCCCCTTGAGACCCGTTATTAACAACAGAGGGGCTGTGTGAAGTCTCGAAGCTGAGGGACGTATGAGCAGTCCAGCGAGTAGGTACCTACCTAGGTACAAATCCACCAGGGTGTTTGCGACCTCCCCGGAATTAATCTGCTTCTACACGGCAACACAATATATGGGCCATTCTCCAGTTTGCCAAAGTTTCTCAATTCAACCTTGTTCGCTGATCGGCCAACTTTGTGCTCATGGCTTTCACGGTCGAGTTCCAATCTCCGTACCTAATCCATCTCTCAACCAAACAACCTGGTAATTGCGGTGCAGCTCGCCTCTTTAGGGTTTCTCGGAAAGGCAAGGAGTCAAATAACAGGCGTAAACGCAAGATGACACCGTTGTCAGGCGTGTAGGGTTCAGACTTCCGAGCAGCCTCGGGTATAATGTTCTTCAAATCCCAAACTCCCGAGGCGTCTCGGAACTTGTTGTCGGGAATAAGCAGGTTCCGTTATCGTATAAAGCAGGGTTTTGACTTCGCCTGCGGTCTACTTCATGGCATTATTTTCACTCCAACTAATTTCGAGTCAGATAGCTTCGTACACTCAGCTGACGTCGACCACCGTCACGACGCTAGTCTTACCCCTAAGCCGTCATGTCGTCAACAACAGCGTCGAAGATCATTGCCCTCCAGCCAGGCATTGAAATCCATGCCATCGTCTCCCAGCCCCCGGAACAACTGCAGCCCTTAGAGTCACCAACCGTCATCTTTCTTCACTTCTGGGGCGGCTCAGCGGCCACTTGGTCACTCGTCAATCCCCTCATCTCAAAAACATATCCAACCATCGCCCTCGACTTCCGTGGCTGGGGCGCCTCAACCGGGCCGGACGACAGAACGGCGTACTCCATTGCCGCTCTGGCGAGCGATGTCGAGGGGGTGATCAATGCCCTCCAGCTCAAGAGTGTTGTCCTCGTTGGGTTATCCATGGGCGCCAAAGTCGCGCAGTTGGTCGCCTCCCGCCTGTGCTCTCAGGCGGGCGAGGCCGGGCGAGCAGCGGTCTTACGAGGGCTTGTCCTTGTGAGCCCGGCTCCTCCGACACCGCTTGCGCTGCCACACGATATGAGGGAACAGCAGTTGCACGCATACGACAACGAAAACTCGGCAGCTTTTGTAGCTAAGAATGTCTTAACGTCGACCTTCCGAACCAGAGACCTCCTAAGTTTTGTTGTTGCAGACATGTTGCGCGGAAACAAGTGGGCAAGGGACGCTTGGCCTGCGTATGCGATGGAGGAGGACATCTCAGGGTCTATTGGTTTGGTTGCGGTCCCTGTCCTGGTACTTGCTGCCTCTGAGGATGTAGTGGAACCCATTGAAAGAGTGCAAGCGGAGATTTGCTCTCGGTTTCCGAAAGCGGGATTTGAGGTCCTTCCTGGATCTGGCCATCTCTCACCATTGGACGCTCCAGAAGCTGTGGCAAAGCATCTGTTGGCATTTCTTGGGATGTTATGAAAAGATTTACGAAGAGATTAAAGCTTGTCTTTACCAACCTGAGTCAGGGGCAGCTTCGTGCGGCAGCGAGTTCCTTTGTCCATGCAGATTACGGCTGTTGCGCATCAATACGCGAACCAGTTTAACTGCGGAATTTGCCATACAACTTTGAGAGCTATGCGGCCATGTCAGAGTTTATCCAGATGGTTTCCCACCAGAACCGCCCGGTGGCTGCTCACAAGCTCTGCACGCTCTTGTTCACCACATGTTGGCTCACTTAATCTGAGATGGGATCATCTCGACACCGACATGAGCCACCTGCATTTGTTTGGTTGAAAGCCCGAGTGAGGGGTCGCGGGCCCGAGACCAGTCGAGGGCCACGACTCGGGAATCTTCCCCTGCCGGGGTTCGATCCATCTCAGACATCACCAAGCCTTCTTGATGAGCCAAGTCAACCCCCTTCCAGCACAACAGGTTTGACAGATACCACGCCTTTGCCGGGCCATGAACGTTCACAAGTCGATTGCGAAAGTCAAGCAATTAACAGGGTGTTGGTCCTTGAAGGCTCCCGACACTCAACATAAAACCTCAGATTGTGCTCTTGCGAGCCCCATGCAATGTTTACACTCATATCTCGCAGGATTCAAGACCCTCGGATGACTTTCGCCGAGCTCAGAGAGCGGGAATGAAAAAAAAAAAAGATCATTGGACATTTATTAATAAGTCTAGTGTGGAAATCTAAAACCACTTGAACACGGACGGGTCCGCGTTCTTGACGAGCATTTGGGCATACTCGTCGAACCACTCTCCGGCCCTCGGGGCGCCGGTCATGCCGCACTGGCCGTCGCTCTCGCCGCCGGGCTTGACCCACACGAGGGCGTCAACGACGGTGTTGTTGGTGTTGGTGGTGGGTGCCGGGCCAAAGCCGGCGGGCTGGACGTTGCACCACTCGCCCCTGGAATTACGTTAGCAACTGAACCATATGGATCTCCTGGGCGTGTTGGCTCGGTACTTACCACTCCTTGCGGGCACCCGGAAGGTGGACACGGCCCTGGTCGACGATGAAGTGCGCCGGGAGACCCTCGGCCTCGAGGTGAGGGGCCAGAGACGTGGCGTAGTGAGACTCGTCCCACGAGTTGCTCCACTCGGTGTAGTTCTCACGCACGGCGGCGTTGAAGGGGTTGTAGTTGGACACGTTGGTGACGAAGCCGCGGACCTTCTTGCCCGGGCCGGCCAGCTTGACAACGGTGGCAAACTCCTTGGCCGCGAGGGGCAGGTTGTCGTTCCAGCCGAGCCAGCCGCCGTGGGCAGCGTCGATGTACAGGTTGACGTGGTCGTACTGCAGGCTCGCAATGGCATGGGCAATGCCGGCGCGGTAGGTGTCGGCGGCCTTGGCGCAGAGCTCGATGCCCATGTTGGTGACCAGGTTGCCGAGGGAATCGGGCTCGAGCACGACGGCGAAGGTGAGGTCCTTGGCGGCGGCGAGCTTCTCGGCGTAGGGCTTGATGAACTCCTTCTTGTAGCGCTCCAGGCCGTTCTCGGCGCTCTTGAGCTCGCCGGCGCTCTCGCCAGCACTGCAGTCGCGGTCCGGCAGGTCGTAGAGCACCAGACCGACGATCTGCTTCTTGCCGGTCCACTTCTGGGCCTTGCGAGCGGCGGCGATGGCGGCGTCGATGTTGGGCAGGTCGGCAATCTTGGACACCCACACGAAGGAGCTGGTCTGCTGGACCTTGTACGTCTTCAGGGTGTTGAGAAGATCACCCTTCCACAGGAACGCCCGCAGGGTCTGGTCCAGCTTGGCAGCCCATGTGGGGTTGACGAACTGAGTCTTGCCCTGGAAGGGGTTCACGTCTCCCTTGGGAGTCCGGGGCTGCACGGGGTTGGGAGCCGCAGAGACGAGGCCCCCGGTGGCGACGGCCACGAGCAATGACGAAGGACGCATGGTGTGTTGGAGTGCGGTGCTGGGCGGCGCGAGCAGGCGTGAACGAGAGACAAGACCGAGGGATATCCAAGGACCAGAGGCGCGACTCGGGGAGACGGAGGAGACCTGGGGTGCCCATCACGAAAGAGGGCTGCCTACGGGCAGTAGTCTTATAGCCGGGACCACGGCCATCGCCAGCATCACCAACCGGCGCCTCACCCTCCGTCGACCGGGCGTATGGCCCGTGGCGACCCAAGTGTTCCGGTGGGCCAAGGCACCACAGCAGGGGCGGGCGCGGGCCAGCCGGGCTGGAAGGAGATTGCGTGCCGGTGCCATGGACAGAGAAGAGCGAGGACCCGCCCGGAACGGCACCGCGCGGTCCCAGGCTAAGGTCTTGGCCGAGAGTGCGTGCTCCGGATTCCTATCCGAAGATCCGCATCCCCACTGTCCCAAAGGGGCAAGACACAAACACTTCCGCGTGGAGTTGTGCATGGAGGATCGAGGATGCGGCTCGGCGCGGCTCCGGCCAACGCATGACACCTGATATTCTGGCAACTTCGCACGGCGCCAATGCCAGGGCAGATCTGGGCATCCGGCCAATGGTCAAGGGATGCCGAAATTCGATGCTTGGTGTCTTCTCGGCACAGCATTGCCATGGCACCGAACCCGGTCGCAGGGCGGTGCTGTTGTTCGGATCGATAAATTCGCTGCGACCCTCCCGCCTCTCTCGCATTCGCGCATTGCAACGAGCCACGCCTGGGAAAATGACGCAAGGTACTCCGTACCTCTGGAGAGAATCCAAGTTTTGGTGTTGAGGGTGAAATTGGGTGCTTGGCTCGCTGGTTCGCTCCGTCCCTTAAGGGTTAGGGTCGTACCCTGGGGCACCCCCCCACCATCCATGGAATTCCAGAACCGAATTCTTCCTCGGATGCCGCGCGGGAGGCAACATGATGCGGGGCAGGTGGGGCAGGTGTTCCCCAGAAACACCACGGACGTCCCTGCATCACTCAGAAACCGAGGGCCTGACTAATGCTGTCAAATGCGCCAACCTGATGTCGGCGTGCTCAACGGTGCCGTTCTTCTTGAATACAGGCAATATCCAATTCTTCTCAACCTTCCGCCATTGACCCTCAATGCGCCAATAGTCCAATTGCTTGCACAAACCCGTCCACCCCTTGCGCAATTCCGGACCAGTTCCCCCGCCTGCGCCGAACCCCTGATTGCGCCGAGTCGAAAAGCGACATTGGACCCTTTATCCTCCGCAATCCCACGATGCCCGGCTCCGAATTGAGACAGCTGCAGTCGGACGGCGCCCGGCTTCCGTCGTTTTACTCTCCGCGGTCGGGTGCGCGCGACACGTCACACCACGATGGAGACATCGAGCAATCCGACTTCTCGCTTTCCGCCACGAACCCCGCTTCCTCGACTCCCGAGGCCGACGATGAAGCGTCCCCCAACCCATTCCCCCAAGCCACGACGCCGTTGACGCAACCGCCGCCCGCCTCCCTGCTCTCCCCCGCATTCACACCGCCGGCAACACCAGGCACCACGACACCGAGGAGTGCCGCAGCTGCAGAGCCCCGCGGCATTCCCGTCGACAGCTCGATACCGACGGGCGGATGCGGCAGCAAGCAACCGCGCCTGCTCGAAACACTACCGCAGGTCGAATGCATTGTGCGCGCGCGGATTCCCACCACCACGGGGGCCGAGATGTTCCTCCACCTCTACACAAACAATGTCGACAATAAGGAGCACCTAGCCATCGTGTTTGGCAGCAACATCCGGAGCAGCTCGCTCGATGCCGTGAGGGAAGGCGAGACTGAGATGGACCGCCTCGTGAGGGGCGCGTACACCGGCCGTCTATACCCCGGGAGGACGACGAGCGGGCTCGCGGCAGCTGCGCCGAGTAGCCAGGACGCTTCTTCGGACAGGCCCGTGGGGCCGCCGCTGGTCAGGATACACAGCGAATGCTACACGGGCGAAACGGTTTGGTCGGCGCGGTGCGACTGCGGGGAGCAGCTGGACGAGGCGGCGAGGCTGATGTCTCTGCCCAACAACCAGGCGGGTGGCATCATCATCTACCTCAGGCAGGAGGGCCGTGGCATCGGGCTGGGGGAGAAGCTCAAGGCGTACAACCTCCAGGATCTGGGGTCCGACACAGTCGAGGCGAACCTGCTCCTGCGTCACCCGGCCGACGCCCGCAGCTATGGTCTGGCCACCGCCATGCTGCTCGACCTCGGGCAGAAGGACGTCCGGCTGCTTACCAACAACCCGGACAAGATCCGCGCTGTCGAGGGCCCTCACCGCGAGATTGTCGTCAAGGAGAGAGTGGCCATGGTGCCGCTGTCGTGGAAGGGGAGGGGCGGCTTCAGGGCCCCGGAGGTGGAGGGCTATCTGAAGACAAAGGTATGACTCCCGCAACTCGATTCGCCCCCAGACTGTGATGCTGATTGAATCCCTGGTTCAGATCGAGAAAATGGGCCACATGCTGGATCTGGCAACGCTGCCACGTTGAGAGCTCACATATTGCGCGGCGCCTGCCCTTGTAATGTACTTGTATTTGACATAGATACCTTTTGCATAGACCGCGGCGCGTTGTTTTGGTTAGTTCCGTCCGGAAAGGAGGACATAGATATTGCAGCCGCAGTGGTACCGCTCCGAGGCATGTGAGAGTCGACATTCCAGGCCCATGGTGCAGGGTTGAGTGAGGCCCACCATCGAGTGAGGCCCGCCATAGAGTGGGGCGCTGGCTCCTTGCTTATCGATAAACTTCGCCCGATAAGGAACCCAGAATGGCAGCAATCAGTGACGGCGCCTGGGCGCTTGACCCAAAAAGTGGCACGCGTCAAGACACCACCTGCTCAAGACGAAGCGCGACGAACTACTTCCGGGCCGCGGCTGGCTCCATGTAGTGGTGTTTGCAACCTCGAACCATCGGAGGCAACCTGCCGACGACGTGACTTTGATTGCCGTCGCTCACCGCGGCAGCAACCCCTCCCCAACCCGTCGAGATGGGCGACAGCAACAGCCTGCGCTTGCGCCTGGTCGTGAGGCGCCATGCGCTCCCCGAGGACCGCGTCGTCTTTGCAGTGCGCCTTGACACCGACCCGACGATCTCCAACCTCCTCGAGCAAGTGAACGAGATCTTTCCTCTGGAGAGCAATGATTGGGGCTTGGAGGACTATGCTGTCGAGCTCCGCGATGCCAACGGGCGTGGATTCGACTGCCTGCACTTCCAGCAGGTTTCCGCCATCCTGAAGAACGACGAGGAAGTATTGTAAGTCTCGAGTGCCCCAAAGTCCCCTGCTGCTTTGCGCAACGTTGTCCTAACTCTTTGTCCCTGACAGCATTCGGCCCCTGGACACCGGGGACCGACGCAAGCGCCGACTGAGCGGCAGAGACCAGATCTCGGCCGACGGCAGACACCTCATTGACGGCGTGCCATTTGGCCGCCCACGCCTCAAGACCCCCAGAGACCGACCTTATGTCGACATCCCCCCTCTCAAACGCCGGAGGATCACGTACGAAGCCGAAGACGAAGAGGACGAAGAACCGAGATTGCTCCTTACTCAGCATGGCGAAGACCACGGAGTTGGTCTGCGTGTCCGCAACCGCGCCAGATTTGACGACGCCGAGGGTAGTGGGTCGGAAAGAGACGAAGAAGACGAAGACGGCGATTTCAGAGACGAGGACTCCGAGGAGGATGCCGATGAAGGCGAGGATGACTTGAATCTGGATGACGACCTCGGCGACGTCGACCTGGAAGACGAGCTTCGGGACCTCGAAGCGGACAACGCACAGATACAAGAGGGGGAGGTCGTGGAGCCAGAGGTCCTGGACCAGGAGGTGCTGCCAGACGGGACCACAGAGCTGGACTTGAACACGCTCGACAAAATATCAGCACTTCGAGTTGCCTTTCCAACTGTTCCCGCCGACGCTTGCGAAAGGGCATTGTCCCGGCACGGGGGCAGCGCAGAATCGGCATATGCTAGGTTGCAGGCTCGGCACCAACCTTGCATATCACTTGACGCCTTGCTCAACTACGCCAACCCCTCTGCACCCAAAACCACCGCGGCAGAGGATGATGCAGCCGATGAAAGCGAGGCAGAATCGGTCGCTTCCATTATCAAGCACTACGACCAACACGGGTTTCCCAGCGGCTCCATACTCGCCGGGACCGCCGCGGCCCAGATGGCCGAGACCATGCGCAAATCTGGCCACGCGGTGAAGCCTCCGGTTCACACCAAGTTTGATGATGATGCCAACTCCCACGCTGGTCGAGAGCCATTGGACCCCGTCGAGGGAGAAAACAGCGACAGCGACGAAGATTACGACAGTAAGAGCGACGGCGACAGTGACAGCGACAGCAACAGCGAGAGTAGCGACGACAGCGATGGCGACAGCGGCCCCGAAGTTGTGTCATCCAAGATCCCCAACGCCTCAGGTGGCGCAAGGCTCGCCGACATCAGGGAGTCCCCCGTTTCAGACGGCCACGACAGCGATGCGAGCGAGCGCGGAAGCAGGACCAAAAGTGACAGCTCAAGCGAGGCTGAAACGAGTGACAGCGATAGTGGCGACAGCGACGACAGCAGTAGCAGCGACGGCGGTGATGACGGCAACGGGGCCAACGACAGCACCGACGAACATTCCGAAGGAGAAAGCAACGTCCCTAGTTCCGATGACAGCTCAGACAGCAGCAGCAGCGAGAGCGAGGAAGCAGATTCGAGTGATGACGACTCCGACGACAACAGTGTCGATCTCACCTCCAGATCTTTCTCATCTCAGAAGAAAACCTCCACTCTGGTGCAGCCGACTAGGGCCCAAGACGACTCCGCTCAAGGGCAGCAGCCTCAGGTCGTGCGTCCGAAAACCAGCAGCGGTTCACTGGAAGCCCGCACTCCAGTGCCACCAGGCCAAGGGAAAAGTGCTACGCAAAAGAGAAATGCCCGTAGGAGAGCCGCTCGCATCGCTCAGAACGCTGCCGCCAGAGGTGAATGTCCGACACCTACCGGTGGCATGCCGCCGGTACCCGCAGCAGAGCCGGAGGATCTCGTGGCCTCGATCGCTGCCAAGAAGGCGGCCTTGCTCCAGAGTCTCAACATGGTGCAGGAGACACCATTGGAGAAGGCGAAGGATGCCGTCATCAGCAACAGCGGCAACAGCTCCATCCCCTCACCAGCACCCGTGGCGGAGAACTCGGTCCTTGATGGAAGCTCTGGCGAGACCCAGCAACCGGTCGGTGGTGGTCACGCAGAACCCTCTCTTGACGAAGCGGGGCCGCATGAGAGTTCGGAGGCATGGCGAAACAAAATCGTGTACCGTGCGGTGGAATGTTGCCAAGATGGCGTTGAACTCAGCGAGCCGCCATTCCCCTTTGTTCAGCGATGGGATCCGCAGCAACAGTACTTCCTGGGTGCCAAGAACCAGCGCGGCGGTCGCTCGAAACGGAAACAGCGCAACCAGGAAGATTTCCTTGATGCAAGTAGCCGTCCGGGCGCGAAGAGAAGAAAGTACGGCGGGGACTCCTTGGGCTACGATGCTGATGATGACTATGGGGAGTCATACATCAGCCACGACGGCACCACCGCGTGTGAGGAGACGATCCTCAACTATGACGATGAAATCCCGGAGACCCATGAACAGCCTGGGGAAACACCAAGGCAAAACGTAGACGAGAACGACGAGGACGACGAGGACGACTTGCCTTCCCTACCATCCGACATTTCGACTTTACCCCCTCTCCACCCCGGCGAGGCCATGGTTGGGATGATTCTCACCTGGAAACAATGGCTGCTTTCCAAAGCCACCAACTGGCAGCCACAGGTCTCTGCTCTCGCCGGCATCGTCGTCGAGGTTATCGATAACAATGCCTTGACGGTCCGCCTGGCCAAGCGAGATCGGAACATTGACCACAGCGAAAAAGTCTATGACGATGACGGAAACCGGGTATATGACAAATTTGAGTTGCCCGGAATGGACGATGAAGACGAGGAAGACGAGGAAGGCACTGTGCAGGGATATCGCACCTTGGACATGGCGGACATGATCGAGCCGCGTATTCTTCAACCTGCCCTTGAAGCATCCGGGCCTGCATCATCAGCTCACCAACTGTCTGACTCCGTTCACAAGGACGTATCGAACCCTGCCGTCCAGCACCAAGAGCCATCACCACTCAAGGACGGGAGAGTATCAGATGCAGCTGACGAACAGCAGACTGATGCCCATGACGATGGTGGTCAGGGCACGGTTTCCGAAACGCCAGTTGCCGATGAACCGGTGGATCCATCCATCTCGGAAGACCGGCGGCAGGAAATCAGCCTCCTCATCAACGCCGCTGGTTTCCGCAAGGATATCGATCCCTCGGTCGCGGACATCACGCGCGCGGTCGTCAGAGACGACGCATCCTCAGACCTTGGCAGTCCGTCGCGCCAGCTTGAGGAAATGACACACGACGCCACCATTGTCCCGTCAGAACTCTCGGAACCTCAGGCCCACAACAGCCCACGACTACCCTCACAAATGATATCAGATAATATCGATTCTCAACCGATACTGCTCGAACCATTTCACGGCTTTTCGGATCCCATGTCGGAATCTCATGATGGACGGGACGTTGCGTATCCCACACTGCAACTCCCGCCCTCCGAGACAGGCAGCCTCCACAGTGGCAGGCAGGTTAACCCGGACTTCAGCATCGAGTTAGGGACTGACTCGCTGCACGATCTTGTTGATCCCGCTGCTGTGTCTCGCTCGACGCTGGGTCGTCACAGCGATGACGAGCCAGAGTTACCAACCGAAGGGCTGGAGCGTGACAGCGGGGCGGACTCGGAGTCGGACACGTCTGACTCCTCGTCCCTGTCTCTCAGTGATTTGTGGGCATCAGGTTCAACCGCGAGGTCCAAATCACCCAGCAGGAACGCCGTTGTGTCAGCCATCAATGCTCGGAAGCCGGATGTTGCTCGAGATTTGGAGTACGAGGAAGCCATGCGGCGTCTCGATAACTCGGACGATAGGTCTGAAGATGGCACCAAGGAGCAACTCTCCAAACGCGCTCGGGAGCTTTTGGACAAGCCAATCAAGAGGCCGACCGCAAGGAAGCCGGTTCAGACAAAACAAGCCCCGAAGCCGTCCTCCACCCCCCATGTCAAGACCGAGCGTGCAACACCCAGCCCAGCCCCTGCTGCTCGCAGAACGGCACGCGCAAGCAGCTCGCCGTTCGCTGTCCCCGAGGGATCCCAGGTCGTGTCGCTTCTGACTAGCAGCCCCGAGCCTGAGCTTGAGGAACACTATGCCGAGGACAGCATTGACGAGACATACAACGAGCCAAGCATGAACATGTCGACTGGTTCAGGCTGGGTCAAGAAACAGCGCGCGCGCCGTGGCGTCAACGTGCCGGCGCCTTCCGCTGGACGGGACGTCGTGGCGAAGAGCCTTGCTTCCTCGCAGTCTAAGCAAAGCGCGGACAAGCGGCCGACTGCGGCGTTAAACGCTCTGCTGCGGGCGAAGAAGAAGGTTCTGGCAGATATGTTTTAGCT
>Ga0247823_10002207_pt1 | contig 16130 bp, 14 predicted proteins | sample 13C_PalmiticAcid_2_FD_192426 | JGI IMG/M metagenome (GOLD analysis project Ga0247823, IMG submission 192426) | Soil microbial communities from agricultural site in Penn Yan, New York, United States - 13C_PalmiticAcid_Day30 | ecosystem: Environmental > Terrestrial > Soil > Agricultural land...
GTGGTCTGTTCGTCTTCATGGGCAAGACGACGTTCTTCTTCTTCCTGTTCGCGATGGTGAAAGCGATCGTGCCGCGTTACCGGTACGACCAGCTGATGCGCCTCGGCTGGAAGATCTTCCTGCCGACCTCGCTGGTCGCTGTGGTTATCGTCTCGGCCTACGTGACCTTCATGAACGCTCCGGCGCGCCAGGAATTCGACCGTCTCGACACAGACAAGAGCGGCTATCTCGAAGCCAGCGAACTGGCGGCTGTGACGCTGCCGGCGGATGTGGACACGAACAAAGACGGCAAGATCAGCTTCGCCGAATACCGTGGTGAGGCGAGGAATTAGCATGTCGATTGGTCAAGCCATCCGGGGCGCTCTGCTCACTGACTTCCTCGGCGCTTTCGCGCTGGCGATGCGTCAGTTTTTCGTGCGCAAAGCGACGATCAACTACCCGTTCGAAAAAGGCCCGCTCTCGCCGCGCTTCCGTGGCGAGCATGTTCTGCGTCGTTATCCGAACGGAGAAGAACGCTGCATCGCGTGCAAGCTGTGCGAGGCGATCTGCCCGGCGCAGGCCATCACGATCGAGGCGGAGCCGCGCGAAGATGGTTCGCGCCGCACGACCCGCTACGACATCGACATGGTGAAGTGCATCTACTGCGGCTTCTGTCAGGAAGCTTGTCCGGTGGATGCCATCGTCGAAGGCCCGAACTTCGAGTTCGCTACGGAAACCCGTGAGGAACTCTACTACAACAAGGACAGACTTCTGGAGAACGGCGACCGTTGGGAACGCGAGATCGCCCGTAATCTGGAACTCGACGCACGCTACAGATAGAAGGGCGCGGCTCGCGGGGGCGAGTCGGGCCTGATCGGACTTCAGTTGCCCCGTCCGGGGCGTTTTGGAATCAAAGGAAGAGGAAAGCCACGCTATGGCGCTGATCGCTTTCTACATCCTCTCGACGATCGTGGTCCTGTCCGCGCTCTTCGTCGTAGCGGCGCGTAACCCGGTGCACTCGGTGCTCTGGCTGATCCTGGCGTTCTTCACGTCGGCCGGCCTGCTGGTGCTGATCGGGGCCGAGTTCCTCGCGATGCTTCTGGTCGTCGTCTATGTCGGCGCCGTGGCCGTGCTGTTCCTGTTCGTTGTCATGATGCTCGACATCGACTTTGCCGAGCTGAAGCAGGGCTTCCAGAACTACCTTGTCGTCGGTGTGCTTGTGGCGTTGGCGCTATTGGCCGAGATCGGGATCGTGGCGGCGGCCGCGACCTTCGGCGGCGGCTCTGAATTCAACGCGAGCCCCGGCGCGGCGACCAACGCCGAAGCGCTGTCGAAAGTGCTCTACACAGACTATCTGCTGCTCTTCCAGATGTCGGGCATCGTTCTGCTGGTCGCGATGATGGGCGCCATCGTGCTGACTCTGCGCGCCCGTCCGAGCGTCAAACGTCAGAACATCGCGCAGCAGACCGGACGTAAACGCAAGGACGCCGTCGAACTCAAGGACGTGCGACCGGGGCAGGGGATCTGATCATGGCAGGCCTCGAACTCACCCTCGGGCACTATCTCGCGGTCTCCGCGGCGCTCTTCACGATCGGTGTCTTCGGCATCTTCGTGAACCGCAAGAACATCATCGTCATCCTGATGTCGATCGAGCTCATCCTGCTCTCGGTGAACATCAATCTGGTGGCGTTCTCGGTCTTCAACGGCACGATTATGGGGCAGGTATTCGCCATGCTCGTGCTGACGGTGGCGGCCGCGGAAGCGGCTGTCGGTCTCGCCATTCTCGTCGTCTACTTCCGTAACCGCGGTGAAATCGCGGTGGAAGATGTCAACGTGCTGCGCGGTTAGGGGAGCAGAGGCGTGACCTTCCAGGAACTCGCAGCGATCTTCATCGTGCTGGCGCCGGGCATTGCCGCGGCGGTCTCCGGCCTTGGCCAACGCTTCCTTGGCGACAAGGGCGCCATGACGGTGACGACGACGATCGTCATTGCAGCTGCTGTGCTGGCGGCGTGGCAATTCTTCGCGTGGTCGCTCGGCGGCCAGGCAGGTGCGGGGCACACGATCGTTCTGGCGAACTGGCTGAACGTGAACACCTTCATCGCCGACTGGGCGATCCGCATCGATGGGCTTTCCGTCGTGATGATGTTCGTGGTGACCAGCGTCTCCGCGCTCGTTCACACCTACTCGATCGGCTACATGGCCGACGATCCGCATCGCGCGCGGTTCTTCGCCTACCTGTCGCTGTTCACCTTCGCGATGCTGATGCTCGTTACAGCGGACAACTTCATCCAGATGTTCTTCGGCTGGGAAGGCGTCGGCGTCGCGTCATACCTGCTGATCGGCTTCTGGTACCGCAAGGCCTCCGCTAACAGTGCCGCCATCAAGGCGTTCGTGGTCAACCGCGTCGGCGACTTCGGCTTTGTGCTTGGCATCATGGCGCTGGTGTTCATGGTCCAGCCAGCCGCTGGCGTGGACTACGCGCAGTTCGGCATCTCTCAGTTCTCCTCGATCAAGTTCGACACGGTCTTCGCAATCGTTGCCCAGAACGCCCCGGTCCAGGTGATCGGGCAGGCCGTCGCCACGCCGATCCAGAGCGTGACGTTCGACTTCCTCGGCGTCCATGTCTGGGGCCTCGAGATGGCGGCGATCCTGCTGTTCATCGGCGCTATGGGTAAGTCTGCCCAGTTCTTCCTGCACACCTGGCTGCCGGACGCGATGGAAGGCCCGACGCCGGTCTCCGCGCTGATCCACGCCGCTACGATGGTGACCGCGGGCGTGTTCCTCGTCTGCCGCGCCTCGCCGATCTTTGCTGTCTGCGAAGTCGCGTCCAACGTCGTGACCGTCGTGGGCGCCGTAACCTGCCTGTTCGCGGCGACGGTTGGCCTTGCGCAGAACGACATCAAGCGCGTGGTTGCGTATTCGACCTGTTCGCAGCTCGGCTACATGTTCTTCGCCGCCGGCCTTGGCGCTTATGGCGCTGCGATGTTCCACCTGTTCACGCACGCTTTCTTCAAGGCGCTGCTCTTCCTCGGCGCGGGCTCCGTCATTCACGGCATGCACCACGAGCAGGACATGCGTTTCATGGGTGGCGTCCGCCAGCCGATGATCTTCACGTGGGCCATGATGCTGATCGGCACGCTCGCGCTGATCGGGTTCGGCATTCCGGGCACGGATATCGGCTTCGCCGGCTTCTTCTCGAAGGACGCCATCATCGAGACCGCGTTCGCATCTGCTTCGACCTTCGGGCCGTTCGCCTTCTGGTGCAGCATCGCGGCAGCCCTGCTGACGAGCTTCTACTCGTGGCGCCTGATGTTCATGACGTTCGAAGGCAAGTTCCGCCCGAACCCGCATGCGCATCATGACGACCATGCTCATGCCGACGATCACGGCCATGGTCATGACCACGGGCATCACGCGCCGAAGGATGGCCGCGCGCCGGCTCATGAATCGCCGAAGATCATGCTCGTCCCGCTGCTGTTGCTGGCAATTGGCGCAATCGGCGCGGGCTTCGTGTTCAAGCCGCAATTCCTCACCAGCAATGCCGACAACTTCTGGCAGGGCGCGATCGTTCGCGACACCGATCCGATGTACGGCCCGCACGGTGTGCACCCGTATGGCGAGGCGGACCCGCACTATGCTCCGGCTGCGGCGCATGGCGCTGAGGCTGCTCACGCTCCGGAAGCGCCGGCTGCCGAACACGCCGCGGCGCCCGCCGCTGCTGTCGACGCTCACGCACCCGCTGCCGAGGGCGCACATGCTGAAGCTCACCACGAGCTGCCAGCCTGGGTGATCTGGGCGCCGTTCATCGTGACGCTGACCGGCTTCATCGGCGCCGTGATCTTCTACCTGATGGCTCCGTCCGTGCCGCGTCGCATGGCGGAGAATGGCGGACCGATGCACTCGTTCCTGTCGCACAAGTGGTACTTCGACGAGATCTACAACTTCGTCTTCGTGAAGGGTACGGCGCTGCTCGGCGACCTGTTCTGGAAAATCGGCGACAAGAAGATCATCGACGGGCTCGGGCCAGATGGCGTGACCGGCGTGACCAAGGCCGGCGCCACCGGGCTGTCGAAGCTGCACACCGGTTACATCTTCCACTACGCTTTCGTTATTCTCGTGTCGGCGGTCGTCTTCGTCGCCTTCGTCTTGCTCGGTCAGGGGCGCTAACCTATGGCCGGCTTGCCCATCCTCTCGATCCTGACCTTCACCCCGCTGGCCGGGGCGCTTCTGATCCTCGCCTTCCGCATGGTGGCGGGCGCCAACGTTGCTTCGGCCGCGTCCAAAGGCATCGCGCTGCTGACGTCGATTGCCGCGCTCATTGTTTCGCTGGTGGCGCTGTCCGCATTCGACGCTGGCAAGGCGGGTTATCAGTTCCTGGAAAGCGTGCCGTGGTTCGGCGGCTCTTCCTACAAGCTCGGCGTCGACGGCATGTCGATCGCCCTTATCGTGCTGACGACTGCGCTCACGCCGCTCTGCGTCCTGCAGTCCGCGACGTCGATCAAGGATCGGATCGCGGAATACATGATCTGCTTCCTCGTGCTCGAAGCGCTGATGATCGGCGTCTTCTGCGCACTGGACCTCGTGCTGTTCTACGTCTTCTTCGAAGGCGGGTTGATCCCGATGTTCCTCATCATCGGTGTCTGGGGCGGCAAGAACAAATTCTACGCGTCGTTCAAGTTCTTCCTCTACACGCTGCTCGGCTCGCTCCTGCTGCTGATCGCGTTGATCTACATGGGTATCACGGCCGGAACGACCGACGTGGTCGTCTTGCAGAACGGGCTTCATCCAGTCACTGGGGCGTTGTTATTCCCGCCCGAGGTTCAGACATGGCTGTGGCTGGCGTTCTTCGCTTCGTTCGCGGTGAAGCTGCCGATGTGGCCGGTCCACACCTGGCTGCCGGATGCGCACGTCGAAGCGCCGACGGCGGGCTCTGTGGTTCTGGCGGCGGTGTTGCTGAAGATGGGCGGCTACGGCTTCCTGCGGTTCTCACTGCCGATGTTCCCGGAAGCATCGGAGCTTTTCCAGCCGCTGATGTTCGTCCTGTCGGTGATCGCGATCGTCTACGCTTCGCTGGTCGCCTTCCGTCAGACCGACATCAAGAAGCTGGTGGCCTATTCGTCGGTCGCGCACATGGGCTTCGTGACGCTCGGCATTTTCTCGTTCAACGAGATCGGCATCCAGGGCGCCATCTTCCAGATGATCAGCCACGGCATCATCTCGGGCGCGCTCTTCTTCTGCGTTGGCGTGATCTACGATCGCATGCACACCCGTGAAATCTCGTTCTACGGCGGCCTCGTGCATCGCATGCCGGTTTATGCAGCCCTGTTCATGCTGTTCTCGATGGCCAACGTCGGCCTGCCGGGAACCTCGGGCTTCATCGGCGAGATCCTCACCATGGTCGGCGGCTTCCAGGCTTCCACCTGGGCGGCGGCTGGCGCGGCGCTCGGCGTCATCTTCTCCGCCGTCTACATGCTCACTCTCTATCGCCGGGTCGTGTTCGGCGAGATGACCAACGAGAAGCTGTTCGACATCAAGGACGTTACCCCGCTCGAATTCTTCATCCTTGGGCTGCTGGCTATCAGCGCCCTGGTCTTCGGCGTCTTCCCGGGTCTGATCTTCGATCTGACCAAGGGTTCGACGTTGGAAGTGCTGCGGATGATCGGGCAGGTCGGACAGTAGGAACGCACAATGGATTTCCTCGCCGACATCAACAACGCGGTTCCGGAAGCAACGCTTGCCGGTTTCAGCCTGATCGGTCTCCTTCTGGGTGCAGCGGGTGGCGACCGGCTTGCGGGCCTGCTGCGTCTTCTCGCTGCCATCGCGCTCGTCGCGGCGGCTGCGCTGACCTTCTACCAGTTCCAGCACCCCGGCGCGGTTGACGGCATTTCCGCCTTCGCCAGCCCGATGGCGCCGGATGGCCTCTATCGCGTGACCATGTTCACGCTGTTCGCCAAGGGCGTGACCTACGTGCTCGCCGCGCTGGCGCTGTTCATGTCGGGCGGCTTCCTCAAGACGGCTCAGATGGAGCGGTATGAGTATCCGCTGCTGATCACGCTCGCGTCGCTGGGCGCTGGCATGATGCTTTCGGCCAATGACTTGATGACGCTCTATGTCGGCATCGAGACGCTCAGCCTGTCGTCCTACGTGCTGGCGGCGTTCCGTCGTGACAGCCTGAAGTCGGCGGAAGCGGGCCTCAAATACTTCGTGCTCGGCGCGCTGGCGTCGGGCTTGCTGCTCTACGGTTCATCGCTGATCTACGGCTTCACCGGCGGCACGGGTTATTCGGTCATCGCGGCAGCGCCGGTTTCGGTCGGCCTGATCTTCGGTCTGGTCTTCGTGATCTGCGGTCTGGCGTTCAAGGCTTCGGCGGCTCCGTTCCACATCTGGACGCCGGACGTTTATGAAGGCGCGCCCGCGCCGGTCGTAGCGTTCTTCTCGACCGCGCCGAAGATTGCGGCTGTGGGTCTGCTGGCTCACGTCCTATTCGTTGCTTTCGGCCCTCACATCAGCAGCTGGCAGCAGATCCTGGCGATCATCGCGGCGGCCTCGATGCTGGTCGGCGCTTTTGGCGCTCTGCTTCAGAACAGCATCAAGCGTATCCTCGCTTACTCTTCGATCTCCAACGTCGGCTTCGCGCTGATCGGTATCGCCGCCGGTGCGGAGAAGGGTGCGGCTGCCGTGCTCGTCTACATGACGCTCTACGTCATCGCGACGCTCGGCATGTTCGGTGGCGTTCTGGCGCTACGCCGGGGCGGCAAGGCGATCGACTCGATGTCCGATCTCAACGGCCTCGTGAAGCTGAAGCCTGGCATGGCGCTTGGCCTTCTTGTCCTGATCTTCTCGGTCGCAGGCATTCCGCCAGCCGCAGGATTCTGGGGCAAGCTGTCAGTGTTCCAGGCTGGCCTTGGCGCTGACCTGCTGTGGCTTGTTCTGGTCGGCGCACTCGCGAGCGTGATCTCGCTGGGTTACTATCTGCGTCTGGTCTGGGCCATGTTCATCAAGCCGCCGGGCGAGGCGCTCGACAAAACGGACACCAGCGTTGGCGTCGTAGTGTTCGTGACTTCGATCCTGATGTTCCCGGTGCTGACGATCGGCATCCAGATGCTGCTGGACACGGCCGCTCGGGCGTCCGGCGGCTAAAGCAGTGAAGCTCGAAACCTTCTCGAGCGCCTGGCCGGTCATCCGGTTTGACGAAATCGACTCCACAAACGAGGAAGCGCGCCGCCGCGCTTCTGGTGGTGACGTTGGACCGAACTGGCTGGTGACTGAACAGCAGACGGCGGGCAGGGGGCGGCTTGGCCGCCAGTGGTCGTCGCCGAAGGGCAATCTCTACGCGACCGCGCTCCTGCCGTTTCCGGGTAGTTTGCAGCAGGCAGCTCTGACCTGTTTCTCGGCCGGGCTCGCAGTGATCGATGCGGCCCGGATGCTGGGTGTCGAGGGTTCCGCGCTGAAGCTGAAATGGCCCAACGACGTGCTGGCTGGGTCCGCCAAAGTCACCGGCATCCTGATCGAGACGGGCAATCTGCATGGTCAGATCTGGATGGCGGCGGGCATCGGCGTGAACGTGGAAGTCGCGCCCGAAAGGTCCGACCGCGTGACGTCGTGCTTAACGGCCCTGCCGGGCGGAGCCGGCGCCACGCCGCAGAAGATGCTGGCCGCTCTGGATGTCGCCTTCCGCGCGAGGGTGTTTCAGCTGCTGACCGAGGGCTTTGGGCCAACGCGCGACGCCTGGCTCGCTCACGCCGCCTTTCTGGGCGCAAAAGTCGAGCTCACACCGGCCTCGGGCCGGATCGAGGGCATCATGACGGGCCTCGCTGAAGACGGGGCGCTTATCGTTAAGCTGCCTGACGGCTCAGAAACCCATGTTCGCGCAGGCGAAATCTCGGTATTGGGCTAGTTTCTGGGGCATATGGAGCGGCGCATGCTGCTGGCAATCGACACGGGCAACACCAACACGCTGTTCGCCGTCCACGACGGCAAGGAATGGCGCGCACAGTGGCGCTCCGCCACCGACATGACCAAGACGGCGGACGACTACGCCGTCTGGCTATCGACCCTGATGGAACTCAACGGCCTCAAGCTGTCGCAGATCGACGACTGCATTATCTCGACTGTTGTGCCGCAATCGCTCTTCAACCAACGCAACCTCGCGCGCCGCTATTTGAATGTGGAGCCCTTTGTAGTCGGCGAAAACGTCGAGCTGGGCGTCAAGGTCAATATCCCCAAGCCCAGCGAGGTCGGCGCGGACCGCCTCGTGAACGCTGTAGGCGCCCACGACGCCTATCCCGGCTCGCCCCTGATCATGATCGACAGCGGCACGGCCACGACCTTCGACATAGTGGGCGCAGACGGCGCCTTCGAGGGAGGCATCATCGCCCCCGGCATCAACCTTTCGATGAAGGCCCTGCACGAGGCGGCCGCCAAGCTGCCCCGCGTCGCCATCCAGAACCCGGGCCGTGTGATCGGCAAGGATACGGTCACCGCCATGCAGTCCGGCATCTTCTGGGGCTATATCGACCTGATCGACGGGCTGGTCGAACGCATCAAAGGCGAGTACGGCCAACCGATGAAAGTCATCGCAACCGGCGGCGTCGCCTCCCTCTTTGAGGGCGCGGCCAGCAATATCGACCATTTCGACAGTGACATCACGATCAAGGGTCTGCGGATCCTCTATGACCGTAATGTCGCCAACGCGGCCAAAGAGCTGAAATGAAGGACGCGGAACTCATCTTTGCGCCCCTCGGCGGCTGTCGCGAAATCGGAATGAACCTCAACGCCTATGGCTATGGTCCGCCCGAAGACAGGCGCTGGATCATCGTCGATGTCGGCGTGACCTTCGGCGATGACTCGACCCCAGGCGTCGATCTCATCATGCCGGACCCGGTCTATCTGGAAGGCTTTGCGGACCAGATCGAGGCGATCATCCTCACCCACGCGCACGAGGACCATATCGGCGCCATCGGCTGGTTGTGGCCGCGCCTGCGCGCACCGATTTATGCCACGCCGTTCACCGCTTATCTTGTCGCTGAGAAGATGCGCGAGCGCGGGCTCGAAGGGCAGGCAAAGCTGCACATCATGCAGCTTCAGGAGACGCGGCAGTTCGGCCCGTTCGAAGTCGAGCTGATTACGCTCACGCACTCCATCCCCGAACCGAACGGCCTCGCCATCCGCACGCCGCTCGGCGTGGTCCTTCACACCGGCGACTGGAAGATCGATCCAGACCCTATCATCGGTGAAGACTTCGATCAGGCGAAGATTGAGCAGCTCGGCCGTGAAGGCATTCTCGCCATCGTCTGCGACTCGACCAACGTGTTCGAGGAAGGCGAGGCGGGTTCCGAAGGCATGGCGCGTGAAGCGCTGAAGCGTGCCGTCGCCGAACAGACCGGCAAGGTCGCCATCACGTCTTTCGCGTCCAACGTCGCGCGCTTGCAATCGTGCTGTGAAGCCGCCCGAGCGAATGATCGTTCAGTCTGCCTCGTCGGCCGTTCCATGCTCCGCATTGTCGGCGCGGCGCAGTCGGTGGGGATGCTGAAAGGCTTCGAGTTCATCGATCCGGAAGACGCCGCCGAACTCCCCGCTAGTCACGTGCTCTATCTCTGCACCGGTAGCCAGGGCGAGCCCAACGCAGCTCTCGCGCGCATTGCTCGCGGAGACCATCCGTCGGTAAAGCTGGGTGAAGACGATACTGTCATCTTCTCCTCGCGCGTCATCCCGGGCAACGAGCGCGCCATTGGCGAGATCCAGAACACGCTGGCGGAACGCAATATCAAGCTCGTGACGGCCCGCCAGTTCGATATCCACGTCTCGGGTCACCCGTGCCGCGACGAACTTCGTCGCATGTACATGTGGGCGCGTCCGCAGATCGCTGTGCCGGTGCATGGTGAGCGGCGGCATATCATGGAGCATGCGCGCTTCGCGAAGTCACTGCAGGTGCCGTACGCAATCGCGCCGGACAACGGACACGTTATCAGGCTCGCTCCCGGCCCGGTCGAGCTGATCGACGAAGTGCCGGTTGGTCGTCTGCATGTTGATGGCGAAGTCCTGACGTCGGACAAAGCTGGTGGCATGTGGGAACGTCGCAAGATCGCCTACAACGGTCACCTCACGGTCAGCGTTGTCATCGCCAAGGGCAAGATCGAGGACGGCCCGATCATCGTCGGGCGCGGCTTCTCGGAGCCGGATGGCCGGCCCGCCGATGAGTCGATGGAGTCGATCGTCGATGCCGCAGAGGCGGCGCTCGCCAATCTCAAGCGTGGCGATTTCGGCGACGACGAGAAGATCGAGAAGGCGCTTGTGAAAGCCGTGCGCCGCGCCGCCGAGAACCAGTTCGGCAAGCGCCCGCTCATCGATGTCACGATACACAGAGTCTAGTCGGAGTGATGCAATGACCATTGGCCGTCTCAACCATATCGGCATTGCGGTGCCGTCGATCGAGAAGACGTTCGAGACCTACAAGACGCTGTATGGCGCCACCGAGTTCATCCAGCCTTTCGATATGCCGGCGCAGGGCGTGCGGGTCGGCTTCATCAACCTGCCGAACACCCAGCTAGAGATCATCGAGCCGCTGGGCGAAAAGTCTCCGATCATCAACTTCCTCGAGAAGAACCCGAAGGGCGGACAACACCACGTCTGCTTCGAAGTGCCAGAAATCCACGCCGCCAAGGCTGAGATGGAAGCCAAGGGCGCCAAGGTGCTTGGCGAGCCGCGCATCGGCGCCCATGGCACGCTGGTGATCTTCATCCACCCGAAGGACTCGGATGGTGTGCTGATCGAACTCATGGAAACCCCGAAGGGCGACCACTAAAGTCCCGTTCCATGGGCATTTTCGAAGGCATCGTGGTCTTTGTCTGCTCGTGGTGGCTGATCTTCCTGCCGTTATTGTCGGCCGGGACGCGCAGTCAGCACGAGTCGGACAATGTCATCCCCGGGACAGAGCGAGCGGCGCCCGTGGCCATCAGCTGGCGCTGGAAGGTTATTGTCCCCACGGCAGGCGCGGTGGCCTGCACTTTCCTTCTCTGGCTGGTGCTCCATATGCACTGGCTGGATTTCATGATTCCAAAGGCTTAGCCGGTCCCAGGTCGTAGTCCGGCCTCATTGCGCGGGCACGTCTGGACAGGTATCAGCCTGAATCCCGTCTGCATGCGTTCCCAGGGCCCTCTATGCGTCTGTCCCGATATTTCCTGCCTGTTCTCAAGGAAGCGCCTGCCGATGCGCAGATCGTCTCCCACCAGCTGATGCTGCGTGCGGGCATGATCAAGCAGAACGGGGCAGGGATCTATTCCTGGCTGCCGCTCGGCATGCGCGTGCTGCACAAGATCGAGAAGATCGTCCGCGAGGAGCAGGAGCGGGCAGGTGCGATCGAACTCCTGATGCCGACGATCCAGTCCGCCGATCTCTGGAAGGAATCCGGGCGCTACGATGCGTACGGCAAGGAGATGCTACGCATCCTGGACCGGCATGAGCGCGAGATGCTCTACGGCCCGACCAACGAGGAGATGATCACCGACATCTTCCGCACCTACGTCCGCTCGTACAAGCAGCTACCGATCAACCTTTACCACATCCAGTGGAAGTTCCGCGACGAAGTTCGTCCGCGTTTCGGCGTGATGCGTGGCCGCGAATTCCTGATGAAGGATGCCTACTCGTTCGACGCCACCGTCGAAGGCGCCAAGCAGTCCTACTACCGAATGTTCTGCGCCTACCTGAACACATTCAGTCGCATGGGCCTGAAGGCCGTTCCGATGCGCGCCGACACCGGCCCGATCGGTGGCGATCTGAGCCACGAATTCATCGTGCTCGCGGAAACGGGCGAGAGCGCTGTGTTCTGTGACAGCGCGTTGGTGGACATGCCGCCTCCGGGCGCCGACCTGAACTTCTGGCAGGACCTGCTGCCGGAAGTCGAGAAGCGCACTCAGCTCTATGCAGCCACCGAGGAGATGCACGATCAGGCGCGCTTCGAAAGCGAAGTGCCGGCTGAGCGCCGCCTATCGGCGCGCGGCATCGAGGTCGGCCATATCTTCTACTTCGGCACGAAGTACTCGGCCCCTATGAAGGCAGAAATCGCGACGGCCGATGGCAAGACCATCCCGGCTGAGATGGGCTCGTATGGTATCGGCGTTTCGCGCCTACTCGGCGCCATCATCGAAGCCAGCCATGACGATAAGGGCGTAATCTGGCCGCGTGCCGTCGCGCCGTTCGAGACTGCGGTCGTCAGCCTGCGTAGCGACGATGCGGATGTCACCAAGGTCTGCGAGAGCGCCTACGAGCAGCTCATGAATGCCGGCATCGACACGCTTTACGACGACACGGCCGAACGTCCCGGCGCCAAGTTCTCGACGATGGAACTGATTGGCGTGCCGGAGCTGATCGTGGTCGGCCCCAAAGGCGTGAAAGCCGGCGTGGTGGAATACCGCAACCGCAAAGCTGGCACTTCCGAGGAAATGACCCTCGAAGCCGCCATCAAGCGCTGCCTCGACAACCGGGGGACTTAACCAGCATGGACGCGACCAAGGAGCAGCGGGTCGTCCACCGGCCCTTCGGTCCGTTCGAGCGTATGCTCGCGATGCGTTATCTCGGCGCCAAGCGGGAGCATGGCGGTCTAGCCTTCATCTCGGTTGTCTCGGTGATCGGTATCACGCTCGGCGTGTGGGCGTTGATCCTGACCATGTCGATCATGAACGGTTTCCGGCTTGAGCTCGTGTCGAAGATCGTCGGCTTCGAGCCGCATGTCTTCATCGACACGCGTGGCGTTCCACAGCCGCAGGTCGATGCGCTGATGGAAGAGCTGCTCCAGCGCCCTGGCGTCGAGAGCGTCGAGCCGCTGCACGAAGGCACGGGTCTGGCCTCGGCTTACAATCGCAGCGAAGGCATCCAGGTTCGTGGCGTTCGCCCCGAGGATATTCGCAACAACAAGATGATCGCCGCGAGCGTGGCTGGCGCCGCCAAGCCAATGCCGACAGAGCCGCCCAAGAACCGGTGCTCCGCAATCTTCGCTGCGCCATCAGGCTCAGGCTCGCTTTCGCGCTTTGGTGATGAAGGCGCGTTATCTGCGGATATCGTGATGGGTGATTCCTTCGCCTATGCGCTTGGCGTTGGCGTTGGCGACAAGGTCACCATCACGCAGCCCAATGGCGCCCGCACGGCCTTCGGCACGTCGCCGCGTACACGTACCTACACAATCTCTGCCATCTACCATGTCGGGAACGAGCGGTTTGATCGCTACGTGGTCTTCCTGCCGATCGAGAGTTCCAAGAACCTGTTTGGCTATGACGAGGGCTATCCGCTCATCGGCATTCGCCTGAACGATCCCAACGCTGCCGAAGACTTCGTCAAAAAGCTGGAGCAGGAAAAGCCCTACCGGATGCAGAGCTGGATTCAGCGTAACTCGACGTTCGTAACAGCCCTTGTGGTCGAGCGTAACGTGATGCGCCTTATACTGTTCATCGTGGTCGTGATCACCGCGCTCAACATTATCACAGGCGTTCTGATGCTGGTGAAGAACAAGGCTCGCGACATCGCCATTCTCCGTACCATCGGGGCGACTCGGGGCGGGGTGGTCCGCATCTTCATGATGACTGGTACTGTGCTGGGGATGGCGGGCGTTGGCACCGGCGTCTTGCTGGGTGTGCTCAGCGCGACCTTCATTGCCGATATCCAGCACTTCCTTGAGAACCTGCTGGGCTTCTGCCTCTTCCCGCCGGACATCTACCAGCTTGATGCGCTGCCCGCGCAGCTTGAGTGGGGCGAGGTCGGCTGGGTCGGCGGGCTGGCCTTCTTGGTCACGTTGGTCATGTCGATCATTCCGTCTCTCTGGGCTGCGCGCCTCAACCCCGTCGAAGCGCTGAGGTTCGAATAATGGAAACCTCCGCCACTCCCGCGCCCGCAGGAACGCCTGTGCTAGAGCTCAAAAATGTCGAGCGTCACTATCGCTCTGGCGAGCGTGCTCTTCACGTTCTGCGCGGCGTCGATCTTGAACTCCGCGCTGGGGAGATGACTGGCCTTATAGGACCGTCTGGCTCGGGCAAGTCGACCCTGTTGCATGTAGCCGGCCTGCTCGAACAACCCGATTCCGGCCAGGTCTTCTTCAACGGCAAGGACGCCCTGAAGATGACGGATCGCGACCGCACGGTCGTGCGCCGCCTGCAGATCGGCTTCGTCTACCAGTTCCACCACCTGCTGCCAGAACTGAACGCCGTCGATAACGTGGCCGCGCCGCTGATGATCAACGGGATGTCGCGCGCCAAGGCTCGCAAGCGCGGGACAGAACTGCTGCGGCAAATGGGCCTCAACGAACGTGACCATCACCGCCCCGGCCAGCTTTCCGGCGGCGAGCAGCAACGTGTGGCCATTGCGCGTTCGCTTGCCAACAAGCCCAAAGTCCTGATCGCGGACGAGCCCACCGGGAACCTTGATCCCAACACCTCGATGGTGGTTTTCCAGAACCTTTTTGACATCGCGAAGCAGGAAGGGGTGGCCGTTCTCGTCGCAACCCATAACGTGGAGCTGACGACCTATATGGACCGCACCCTCGCACTCCATGAGGGCCGGCTTGGCCCCGTTCCGAAAGCGCCGGGCGACTCGGTCTAGGATCGTCCCTATCTACTGGGGCGAGAGCCCCACAGGGATCGAAGCATGACGACTGAAGCGCCAAAATTCGTACACCTACGCGTCCGCACGGCGTTGTCGCTGCTGCAAAGCATGATCCGCCCCAAGCAGCTGGCGAAATGGGCGGCAACGACCTCCGCGCCTGCGGTCGCTGTGACGGATGACAACCTGTTCGCGGCTCTTGAACTCGCCGAGGCGGTGAGCGAGCAGGGCGTCCAGTTCATCACCGGCCTTACCGTCGAGGTGGTGGAACCTGGCGTGCAGGGTGAAGTCGGCAAGCTGGCGCTGCTGGCGCAGAGCGAGGCTGGCTACAAGAACCTGATGAAGCTCTCGACGCTGGGTTTCATCTCGCCCGCGGGCGACGACAAGCGCATCTCGCTGGCGACCCTGATCGAGCACCATGAAGGCCTCATCTGTCTGACCGGTGGACATGGCGGACTTTACAATCGTCGCGCTGCTGCTGGCCGGATGGACGAACTCCGCACACGCCTCAATGAGCTCTCCGCCGCGTTCCAGGGGCGGCTTTACATTGAGCTTCAGCGTCACGGCCGACCGGAAGAGATCGCCGCCGAGGGCGCGCTGGTCGATCTGGCTTACGAACTGAACCTCCCGCTGGTCGCCACCAACGATGCCCGCTTCGAAAAGCCGTCTCAGCATTCCGTGCACGATGTGCTGCTCTGCATCGCGAACTCGACCTATGTCAGCCAGGCAGATCGGCCGCGCGCATCTCCGCAGCAGTATCTGAAATCACCTGAAGAGATGGCGGCGACCTTCTCTGATCTTCCCGAAGCGCTCGCATCCACGGTCGAGATTGCACAGCGCTGCTACTACCGTCCCAAGAAACGTAAGCCGATCCTGCCGCCGTTTGATAGCGCAGCGGGTCGCAACGAGGCGGAGGAACTGCGCGCGCAGGCCGAGGCCGGTCTCAAGATGCGCCTGCAGGTCGTCGAGCCGGCGACGGAGCGGTCCGTCTATGAAGAGCGGTTGGACTATGAGCTCGGGGTCATCGAGCGAATGGGGTTCCCTGGCTACTTCCTGATCGTGTCGGACTTCATCAAGTGGGCCAAGGATCATGACATTCCGGTCGGCCCCGGCCGTGGCTCGGGCGCCGGTTCGCTTGTCGCCTGGGTGCTGACGATCACCGACCTCGATCCGATCCGCTTTGGACTGCTGTTCGAGCGCTTCCTCAATCCTGAACGCGTCTCGATGCCCGACTTCGACGTCGACTTCTGCCAGGAACGTCGCGGTGAAGTAATCGACTATGTGCGTGACAAGTACGGCGTCGATCGCGTCTCGCAGATCATCACCTTCGGTACGCTGCAGGCTCGCGCCGTGCTGCGCGATGTGGGGCGCGTGCTGCAGCTGCCGTTCCACCAGGTCGACAAGCTGGCCAAGCTGGTGCCGTTCAACCCGGCCAAGCCGCCGACGCTTGCTGAATCGCTGGAGATGGAACCCAAGCTCGAAGAGGCGATCGAGGAAGACGAAGCTGTCGCCAGCCTGTTCGAAACGGCGCAACAGCTCGAGGGTCTCTATCGCAACGCCTCCAC